>OGYO01000086.1_pt1 | contig 38005 bp, 36 predicted proteins | sample 1576561 | NCBI WGS metagenome assembly OGYO01 (sample SAMEA3541507, study PRJEB24748) | human gut metagenome | biome: human gut; feature: human-associated habitat; material: faeces | place: China | collected 2012 | reverse complement strand
AGAACGGTCGGATTGAAGCCGTGATGGTGCGCGATTTGGAGCAAATCAGCCGCAACAGCTACATACTGGTAGGAGTTATTGAAGCTCTGCGTCAGAATGATGTCTACCTTATTACCACTGAATGTGATCTGAACGCCGAGCTCATCAACAGCGGGCTGGAACGCTTTGTCGGCGACCGTTTCACGCGGGCTTCGTTCGGTAAGCCACGCTTTGATGTTCGACTCCCGCTTATGGATCAATTCTGAGGTGTGCCCATGAAAGAATACAAAGTTTGGGCGTTCGCCCGCAGCGCTGCACCGAACCTGCCCGCATTGGAGGATCAGCTGGCGGATGTCATGCGCGAAGCCGACAGGCGCGGCTATATCATCGTAAACTCCTGCATGGAGCAGAAATACGGCACCGAATTTTGGAGGCCCGCCCTGTTCGCCATGCTTACCGCTGTGCAGCAGGGTCGCGTCAATGCCGTCATGGTGCAGAGTCTTGACCGACTGAGCCATGACCTCACAACGCTGTACCGCATCCTGCGCTTTTTGCAGAATCATGGTGCGGTGCTTATCACCACCAAAACAAACCTGCAATATGAACTCTATTTGACCGGGCTGGAAAGCCGCCTACTCAAAAAATCTTTGCACATAGACGGTCATGTACCGTGATTCATCGCCTACGAAACGACCACGATACCAGACAAAAGCTGATAGACAAACGGTTGAATTTGAGCCGTTATTTGCGGCTTTCTTTGTTGGGTATCGTGATAGCTATTTGCGTGCTTTACTGGTATGCTTGTGCTATCAAAGCAAACGAAGATATAAAAAAATACAGGAGTGACAAAAATGAGAACAACAACACAATTTCCCGAAGCAACGAAACGCGAACGCATCGCTGTCAACACCAAGGAACTGCAAGCTATGCTGGGCTGCGGGCGTAAAACTGCCGTGGATATCGGAGAACAGGCTGGTGCCAAAATTCAAATCGGACGGCGTGTGCTTTGGAACCCCATCGTAGTCAAGGAATACATTGCCCAAATTTCATTGTAAAGGCAGGAACAAAATCATGGCAGCGCAAAAGAGAGTTGACAACAAACGCCGAATCTTAAAAGAAGGCGAATCTCAACTACCGGATGGACGGTATCGCTACCGATACTTCGATATGGATGGATGTCGACAGGTCGTTTACAGTTGGAAACTGGTCGAGCGTGACCGCATGCCGCCGGGCAAGAAGGATGACCTAAGTCTCCGTGAAAAAGAACGCCAAATCGAGCGCGACATGGAGGATAGCATCAAGACAGGGCGTGATGCCAAAATCACACTAAACCAGATGTTTGAAACCTACATGACCGGAAAAATCTCACTCAAGCAATCGACCCGAACTAACTACATTTATATGTACACGCATTATGTGCAGGATGGGTTCGGAAAGAAAATGCTGAAGGACATCCGCTACTCCGACGTAAAAGCATTTTACAACTCGCTAATCGTTGAGAAAGGCTTTAAGGCCAACAGCATGGAAATCATCAATACCCTAATTCACCCGGCACTTACCCTTGCAGTACGAGATGGGTATATCCGCTTTAACCCATCGGATGGAGTTATGATGGAAATTAAAAAGAGCCATCAATGGGAAAAGACTCATCGCCACGCTCTTACGATTGAGGAACAAAGCGCATTTTTGAACTACATTGCATCCAATGAGCAGTACAAACACTGACTGCCGATGTTCACCTTATTTTTAGGTACAGGCTGCCGTGTGGGTGAAATCGTCGGTCTGCGCTGGGAAGATTGTGATTTTAAGCAGCGCATCATCAACATCAATCACACACTGATTTACCGTCTGCAAGACGATGGCCGGGTAGAGTACCACATAACCACCCCAAAAACCGACGCGGGCATCCGAGAAATTCCCATGATGGATGAGGTCTACGATGCGCTGGTTCAACTTAAAAACTGGCAGGTGCTTGTCGGGGATGCCCACGATGAAATCGATGGTTACTCCGGGTTCATCCTAACAAACCGCTTTGGGAACGTATGCAACCCGCATACCATCAACCGCGTCATCGAACGGATGTACAAAGGCTACAACAAACAGGAAACAGAGCAGGCCCGCGCAGAAGGGCGACAGCCGATGCTGATCCGCCACTTTTCCGTACACAATTTACGCCATACATTCTGTACCCGATTCTGCGAGAATGAAACGAACCTAAAAGTCATTCAGGACATCATGGGTCACGCAGACATCACCACCACAATGAACATTTACGCCGAAGCCACCAAGGAAAAGAAGCAGCAGGCAATGGCAAATCTGAACGGAAAAATCAAGATTATGTAAATAATGTATATGCCGGAGCGGTATTCGCAGGATTACCGCTCCGGCACTTTCTGTTCCTATTCCTAAGCATAGTTGGATTATCTGAAAATCGTGGGCGGAGAAACCGAAAATCTCAACTTTGGTGCGGAGGGAGTGCCGCTCGACCTTGAAACGGAGCAAGCCTATCTGCGTTCGCAGTGCGAATCAGCGGACAATGTGCAGTATCTTGCCAAAGCTAACGGTGAAATCATCGGCACGGCAAGTCTGAACCGCAAGCCCCGGCGCATGAGCCATCGCGGAGAGTTCGGCATCAGTCTGAAAAAAGCGTGGTGGGGCTGTGGCGCGGCGTCTGCGCTGGCAGAAGCAGTTCTTGCCTTTGCCAAGGAGAACGGCTTCGAGCAGTTGAATCTGGATGTGCGCAGCGACAATGCCCGCGCCATCAGACTGTATGAAAAATACGGCTTTCGGAAGCTGTGTACATTTCCGGATTTTTTCAAAATCGACGGTGAATCTATTGATTTTGACTTGATGAATCTTGAATTGACCTCAGCAGGCGACTAACAAGGGCAAGCTGCGGTACGTTGACGGGCGGCCGATGGTCGCCCCTGCACACGCAATAAGGGAAGAATTCAATTTTTTGACGGTCTGATTTAGTATCCCAGCGTTTTCAGCACACCTACCACGTCATCGATCTGTGTGGAAAACTCTGCCTTTAAATCGGCAGGCGCAATGCGCATCAGATAGGGGTGCGCCGCCGCACGGAGCATGGGGGCATCGTTGTAGCTGTCACCGAAGGCGTATGTGTTTTCCTGCGGGATACCGAAATGCGCGCACAGCAGATGCAGCCCCTTGTCCTTGCCCGCTGCGGTGAAATCCAGCCAGTGCTCGCCCGTGATGGCTGCACCGATGCGATCTTGCCAGAGGGGCAGGATCTCCCGGGCTGGGATGTTCATATCCCCTGCGGAAATGGCGGAAATCTGGGTCACATCTCCTTTTACCTCGCTGAAATCCTTCACGATACGGCAGCCCCCAAACTCAACGCCCACCGCGTCAAGATTCGCCTGGGCGGCAGCGGTTGGCACAAAATAATAGCGGCCTGTCGTAGTGCAGGCACGGGATACACAGTCTGTGCGCGTTCCCAGGTAGGCGACCAGCTCAGCGCAAAGCTCACGCGGCATGGGTATGGTATGCAGCAGCTCGCGGCCATAGCAGACATAGGCGGCATTCTCGGACATATAGGCGATTTCGTCCGCCACGGGGGCGAACAGCTCCCGCAGAGCGTCAAGGGGGCGGCCGCTCGCAGCGCAGAACAACACCCCGCAGTCATGCAGGCGGCGTATCTCGTCAAACACGGCGCAGGACAGTTCGGTCTGTCCCTCCGGCAGCAGGGTACCGTCCAGATCGCTGGCAACTAAGGTGTGAAACTGTATCATCCCAAGGTCTTTCCTTTCTCAATTGGCCAATGCCGTGTAATGTGATGGCTGCGTGGCAAAATCATTCCATATGCTCCACCAAAAAATCAATAAAGGCGGCGTAATCTTTGCACAGAAGGGCACCCTTCAAATTGTTGCTGTCCAGCAAAATCATGGACAAAGGCTCAAAAATATCGTAAAAAATCTTGCGGTCGTTGGGGTTGAAGCTCAGCATGATCACAAGGCTGACGGCCGTGTCATCCCAGCGGATGGGGGTACGGCTGACATATACAGCCATACAGGTACGCGGACTGCACATTTTCAGCGTGTGGGGTATTGCAAACTGCCCGAACGCCGTGGACGAAATACTCTCCCGTTCTATGACGGCGGCCTCGAACGCCGGGGTCGTGCAGCCCTGCGCCAGCAGGCGGCTGCACATGTGGTGGACCACTTCCTCTCGCGTGGTGCAAAGGGCGCCTGTTTCAAACAGCTCCGGCGTCAGGATGGCCGACAAGCTGCGGCGGAAGTTCTCGCGCCGCGCCTGCGTGTTGATTTCCTCCACCTTGCGGTTCAGCGCCATAATGTCGGAGTTTGTCAAAAAAGGCGAGATAAGCACAAGCGGCATATTCAGCACCCTGTGGGGCCGCACGGTGGAGATGACCAGCGCACTGCCGGTAAGCTGGTCAAGAAGGCTCTCCTTTGTAAAGACATTGGTAAGCAGGATTTTACCCTCCATGCGGCGGCTGATGCGGTCCGCCAAGCTGCTGTCCATATTGTAGTAGCTGGGGCAATACAGCACGGCAGGCACACGGTTTGCCAGTTCCTTCTGCGTTTCCAGCGCACCGCCGAGATGCAGCGCGATGTAAGCAATCTCATCCTCATCGAGCGTGATGCCTGTCTTTTCGCGGATGATGCCCGAAAGCTGCACGGACACATCGTAAATCAGCGGGCAGCTCTGGCGTATCTCACTGACAAGCGGATTTTTGCAGAAACTCCTGTTCTGCGCGCGCACCAGCAGATTGTGCGTATGCAGCGCAAAGCGGATGAAAAATTCCGGCTCGTCCAGATTGATGTCGTAAAAATCCTTTACAGTGTTGATGAGCTGGTGTACAAGGTCAGTGCAGTCGCTGCCGATATAATCAGCAATGTTGTCGGGCGTGATGGACGCATAATCCAGCATGGAGGTACGGGAAACAAGCAGCAGCGCCATTTCATATTGCTCAGCTGCAGAGAAACGAATGCTGAAATTGCGGGCCAGCCTCTCGATCAGCTCCTGCGCGAGCTTTTCATTCTGTGGGTCCAGCGGATGCATAGTACTTGGGGCCTCTGTGTAAACACAGCCGTTCTGTACACGGTTTATGGCGATGGCAATGTGCAAAAGCAGATTCAGTAGTGAATAGTCATTGATGAAGTAGTGGTTTTCGTTCAGCACATCCATGACATCCGCGCGTATTTTATCAATGTCAATGCTGGGAAAGGCAGCCTGCAGGGAGTCCGTGCTTGTAAATGCGCTGGCGGATTCATGGTACAACAGTCCGCTGAGCAGGCGGCGCTTGTTGCGTTCGCTGCCCGTCAGTGTTACAGTGTCCCCGCTGACGGTAAGGCTCAGGTCGTACTCCCGCGTCAGGCGGCGCATCTTGCCCATCAGTCCGTGAAAGGTCGTTGCGCTGATATAAATTTCATCGCACAGGTCGTACAGGTTCAGGCTGCCGCCCTTCTGTACAAGGCGGTTCAGAATGTAGGTGCAGCGGTCCTGCGCGTTCTGGGGAATATCGTTCGGGCTTTGGTGCAGCATCTGCTGCGCCATGGCGGGCGCAATGCGGTAACCGGTCGGCGTTGAGAGGATGGCGTCCGGGTATTGCGCATTGACTGCATTGATATAGTTATGTACCGTGCGCACCGATACCCCCAGCGAATTGGCAAGCTGGGTGGCATTGAGTTGCTGGTTTTGATCCAGCAATGTCTGCACGAGCTGGTTCTGCTTGCTAGCCATGAGCGGTGAATCCTTTCGTTGAATGAGTGGTAGGAAATCGGCTTGTCCCCTCCGGGCAGGGCGCTGCCGTGACTGCCGCATTGCGTAGTGGAGACACCCCACCGTACTTTTTATATTCATAGTATACCCCAACCCTGCCCAAAAAGAAAAGCAGCAATTTTCACAGGGGGTCTGCAAAAAGCTGTACAAAATGACAAGAAGTACGCTTTTCCTGTTGCAAAAATCTGTAAAAGCTGCTTTTTTGAGCAGGATGCACAAGTTTGGTGTGCAATTATTTTGCACATCGACGGATTGCACCAACGGTGTGCAAAAGTCAGGGTTGCACGGTGCAAAAAATTGCAGTATGCTGAAAACACAGAAAGGGCAATGACACGAAGGCCCGCAAAATATGAGGAATTTGACACGAAAGAGGTAAACGACTATGAAAAAGCACAATGTTCTGCTCGTCTGCGGTTCCGGCGCATCTTCCGGCTTTATGGCTGCCAACATCCGCAAGGCTGCCGCAGCTCGCGGCCTGTCCATCACCGTCAATGCACGCAGTGAGTCCACCGTTGAGGATTATGTCGATGAAATCGATTGCCTGATGATCGGACCTCACCTCGCATCTACCCTGCCCGATATGGAGGAAATCTGCGAGGGCTATGATGTCAAGGTCGGCGTCATTGAGCAGGCTGCCTACGCACGCCTGAACGGCGACGCTGCGCTGGATCAGATTCTTGGTCTGTTCGGCGAGGCCTGATACCCTACGGTACCAAGCAGGGAAGCGGCCCTGCACTAAATAGTGCTGCCGATGATCGGCAGCATAAATGAGGAGGAAACCAATGGATAAACTCATTAAATGGCTCGAAAATTCTTTCGCGCCGAAACTGCAAAAGATCACGAACCTGATTTGGATCGTGGTCATCAAGGACTCAATGATGCAGCTGCTGCCCTTCATTCTGGCAGGCTCTATCTTCTGCGTCGGCACCATTCTGAATGACTACATCCCCGCACTGCCCAGCTTCTGGACTCCCTTCGGCTGGACGATGAGCAAGATCGGCCTGATGGCCTCCTTCCTGATCCCCTTTAACTACTGCGAGAAAAAGCGCTTCCGTAAGCAGCGCATCCTCGCGGGCTTCACGGGCATGATGCTCTTTATGATCTGCATCGACCCGCAGTCTGCGGAGGAAATGGGCCAGGGCCACTCCCTGTACGGTGCCAACGGTATGTTCGTTGCCATCTTCACCGGCATTATCGTTGGTCTGGTCTTTGGTGCGTTCGCTAAGTTCTCTTTCTTCAAAGAGGATTCCGTCATTCCCGACTTCGTTCGTCAGTGGTTTGACTCCCTGCTGCCCATCATGCTTCTGATCGCGGGCGGCTGGCTGATCGTTCAGGTCGCCGGTGTCGATGTTGCCGGTGCTGTGCAGGCCGTCTTTATGCCGTTGCAGAGTGCTTTGACCTCTCCTGTCGGCTTCGTGTTCTTCTGCTTCCTGAAGTGCTTCATCTACTCCATGGGTATCTCCACTTGGGTGCTTACCCCTGTTGATGAGCCTGTCAAGCTGGCTGTTATCACCGCCAACCTGGAGCTGGTCGCTGCTGGCATTGCCACCTACCAAAACCTGGGCATCTTTACCGAGACCTTCATGTTCTGCACCTATCTGTGGATCGGCGGTGTCGGCTGCACGCTGTCCCTCTGCCTGTTGATGATGTTCATCTGCAAATCCAGCGAGCTGAAGGCCCTCGGCCGTGCCTGCGTCGTGCCCGGCATCTTCAATATCAACGAGCCCATCATCTTCGGCGCCATCGCCTGGAACCCCCTGCTGATGCTGCCTATGTGGCTTCAGGGCATCATCCTTCCCATCGTGACCTACATCTTCACGAAGGTCATCCCGTTTGCCCCCATCCCGCGCATCCAGTTCGACCTGTGGTACTGCCCGTACCCCATCAGCACCTTTATCGCTACGCAGGGCAGCATCACCGGCGTGATTTTCGCCATCCTGACCTTTGTTCTCTCTGCCGTCATCTGGTTCCCGTTCGTGAAGGCCTATGACGACCAGAAGGTCAAGGAAGAGACTGCCGCCATCAAGGCCTGATAGCCGCAAAACGCTTACAGGTGCCGCTTGATCTGTAAGTTGAAATTATGAAAAAGTACCGTCCGGCCGGCTCTACTCGACCGGGCGGTATTTTCATCAGGGCGCAGCCACACAACATCCTATAAGTCACACGATTTAACCATAACGAATACAAAGGAGCATTTTTATGGAAGAGGAAAAGAGCCCGATGACGGGTATGACCCAGGAAGAAAAAGACGAATATGTCATGGGCAAGGCCATGGATATCATCATGGGCTCCGGTGACGCTCGCCTGCACGCCAGCAAGGCTATGGACCACATTGCCAAGGGTGAGCTGGACGAGGCCAAGGCTGAGCTGAAAGAGGCTGACAAGCTGCAGGCCGAGGCCCACAATGTTCAGACCGAGATGATCCAAGGCGACATTCGCGGCGGTGATGAGAAGATGGGCTACTATGTCCTGTTTGCCCACGCACAGGATACCCTTATGACGATCCAGGTCGAGATCAACATGACCAAGAGTATGCTGAAAATCGCCAAAAACTATGAAAAGCGTCTTGCCGACCTTGAGGCTAAGGTGCAGGGCTGATTTTTGACAAGGAGAATCTAAAATGGAAAAGATGAGCAAATACAACGGTATGCCGAAAGACTTCCTCTGGGGCGGTGCACTGGCCGCCAACCAGATGGAGGGCGCATGGAAAGAGGGCGGCAAGGGCTGGTGCCTGGCAGACATCAACCGCAGCCAGTATGACATCCCGCCGGAAGAGCGCTACAACATGGAGATCGACACCGCATACATCAAGCGCGCCATGGAGGAGGACGACAAGTTCTACCCCAAACGCCGCGGCATCGACTTCTACCACACCTACAAGGAGGACATCAAGCTGCTGGCAGGCACCGGCATGAACAGCCTGCGCACCTCCATCAACTGGGCCCGCATCTTCCCCAACGGTGATGATGCCACGCCCAACGAGGAGGGCCTGAAGTTCTACGATGACCTCATCGACACGATCATTGCCAACGGCATGGAGCCGCTGATCACGGTCAGCCACTATGAGATGCCGCTGAATCTGGCCCTGAAATACAACGGCTGGGCCAGCCGCGAGGTCGTTGACTTCTTTGTGAAGTACTGCGAGGTGCTGTTCAAGCGCTACAAGGGCAAGGTCCATAAGTGGATCCTCGTCAACCAGATCAACCTCATCGTCCACGAGAGCTTCAACCATCTGGGCATTGCCAGCGACAAGGTCGACAACCTGCTGGAGGCCAAGTATCAGGGCGTCCACAATGAGATGGTCGCCTGCGCCAAGGCCACCAAGATTGCCCATGAGATCGACCCTGCCAACGAGATCGGCATGATGTTCTGCTCCAACCTGACCTATCCCATCAGCCATCGCCCCGAGGATGTGTACTGGAATATGCGCCACAACCAGATGGAATATCTGTACGGCGACATCATGGTCCGCGGCTATTACCCCGGTTACGCCCTGCGCTATTACGATGAGCACAACATTCATATCAACTTCTACCCCGGTGACGAGGAGGCTCTGAAAGAGGGCACGGTCGATTTCGTATCGCTGAGCTACTACTACAGCCGCCTGTCCGGCGAGGAGCCGTACCTGCACACCGAGCTGGGTCAGGTGCCGAACCCCGATATTCCGGCCAGCGACTGGGGCTGGAGCATTGACCCCCTCGGCCTGCGCATTGCGCTGAACGAGTACTGGGACCGCTACCAGAAGCCCCTCTACATCACCGAGAACGGCTTTGGCGCCTACGATAAGGTCGAGGCCGACGGCTCCATTCACGACCCGTACCGCATCGACTATCTGCGCAAGCATGTTGAGCAGGTTGTCGAGTCGGTCAAGGACGGCGTTGATGTGCGCGGTTACTATCCGTGGGGCCCCATTGACATCATCTCCTGCTCCTCCAGCGAGATCGAGAAGCGCTATGGCTTCATCTATGTCGATTACGACAACCAGTTCAACGGCACCGGCAAGCGCAGCCTGAAGGACAGCTACTACTGGTACAAGAAGGTTACCGCCTCTAACGGCGAGGACCTTGGCTAAGGGAGCTTTTTGACAAAAGCAAAATATCCGATTACAATGGAGTACGGACTATGAAACAAAAGGAAACAGCAGCAGTGCTGATGGTGCTGCTGGCAGCGGCCTGCTGGGGCGCAAACGGTATCTTTATCAATATCCTGACGGCCTACGGCGTCAACGGCACCCAAATGACCCTCGTGCGTATGGCCTCGATGGCCATTCTGACAGGCATCTGGCTTGCAGCGAAAACTCCCGCCGCGCTGAAAATCGACCTGCGGGATTTTGTCTGGTTCGTCCCGGCAGGTGCATTGGGGCTGTTTATGTTCGGCCTGTTCTACACCTACTCCATCCAGCGTGTGGGTATGGGCACGGCTGCCGTGCTCATCTACCTTATGCCGTCCCTTGTCATGCTGTTCAGCATCGCGTTCCTGCATGAAAAGTTCACCCCCGGCAAGGGGCTGTGCCTTGTGCTCAGCCTGCTGGGCTGTGCGTTAGTCAGCGGCGTGGCAGGCGGCGTAACGCTGGATGCGGGCGGTGTGGCCTACGGTCTCGGTGCCGCGCTGTGCTATACGCTGCAGAATATTCTGCTGGCCACCAAGCTGAAAAAGTACAGCCCGATGACAAATCTGTTTTACATGTTCCTTTTCAGTGCAGCGGCAAGCCTTGTGTTTACCGCCGCCGCAGGTGAGCTGCCGGGCGTTGCCTATATCCTGACAACGCCCGGTGCGCTGGCCGCCAACCTCGGGTTGGGGCTGGTGTGCTCTTTGGCGGCGCAGTGGCTGTACACCGCCGCGCTGAAAACCATCCCCGCCAGCCGTGCGTCCATTGCCGCCACCTTTGAGCCTGTGGCCGCCGCGCTGTTCGGGCTGGTATTGTTCGGGCAGAAGATGGATGGATTCGGCGTAGCCGGCATTGTGTGCGAGATCGCCGCGCTGGTGCTTTTGCAGCTGCCGGCCCCCGCAAAACGGAAAGGATAAGCAAATGGCAAAGAAACAGACCCCCACGGCACAGGATTACCACAAGAGCGAGACATACAAGAACGCTGATGCCGAGACCCGCCGCAATCTGCACCGTTATAAATCCGAGCTGAACATCACAGACGAGCAGATGAACTGGCTGATGGCCTTGGAGGACGTGCGCCTGACACCGAAAGAGCAGCGCCGCAAGGGCAATGCCACCGCAGAAATGATGGTGATCGGCGCAACGGTCACCTTTTTGCTGGCCGCCAATATGGGGCAGCGTGCGTTTATGCTGATTGCCAGCGTATTCTTCATCTTTGCCGCGGGGCTGTACCTGTCCGGCGCCCTGAACCCCTACAGCATTGCCATCCGCAAAATGAAAAAGCAACTGAAAGCTTACCCAAAAGTTCCGTCCTTTAAAGAGTGGAGCAAACCAGCCGACAAGGACGACAACGAATAAGCCATTCCCTTGCTGAGTTACACAGCATTCCTCATATTACACAAAGCCCCTGCCGCAGCACTGCGGCAGGGGCTTTGTGCCGTAGTGCGCCCAGCATGCTTTTACGGTAAATGATCAAATGAGCGAATCGTGCAAGTCCCCACGATGAAGCCTGTGGATTGAAATTTGACGTATAATCGCTATAAAATGGTGTAAAAATGCGAATTTCTGACACCATTACACCACTACTACACCAACTTTTCCTATTTTATATAAAGGAGCCTTACAAATAGTGGTGTAAAAACGCCCTGCAAATAGTCCTAAGCCCCCAAGCCTGACCCGCTTGGGGGCTTTTTGTATACGGTGAACTTGACAGTTTGGCAAAAAACCTCTACAATAAAATTAGGTGATAGGATGATTTTAGAGTTTCAGCGCTATGGGCGAAATAAAGAAACCACGGTTGACAGCAGTTATATCAGCGGTGGAGAGTACCGCCGCAAATTTGATAGTATTATAGACAACGCAGCCGTCAGCCGCATCCTGTACAGCAAGGCCAAAGAAATGCTGCTGCACCGCAGCGGCACGTTGTTTGAAGATATGTACTGGTTCGATGGTGCAAGCGGTGCTGTCCTTGCCAGCGTCTTAGACGAGACAGCCGAAGAACAAATCGGCTACACAACGGCTGTTGCCCGCGCCATTGATGGCGTTGTAAACCTGATTGCAATGCACACGCATCCGAACAGTATGCCGCCGAGCATTGCAGATTTCAATTCGGCCTTCCGGCATAAATACGCTGTGAGCATCGTAATTTGTCACGATGGTTCGGTCTATATTTACGCATCCGCACAGGAAGTCCCAGAATATTTGTACAAATTGTATGTAGAAAATTTTCTCCGAATCGGGTATACTGATAAAGAGGCACAGTTAGCTGCCTTAGATAAAATTAAGCAATCCTACGACATTGATTACTGTGAGGTGAGATGATATGAAAGAGTATTATGAAGATGACCGCTGCATTATCCCCGAAGAAATCAAGAAAATGAGCAACGAGGAACTCCAGAAAAAGATTGCTCAATTTGAGCAGGACGGAAAGACACATAAGACCGCGCAAATACCGTATCGTCCAACCCGTGTGACACTACCGCATCATCTGACATAATGCAATACAAATGGCTACCCTTTCGTGGGGTAGCCATTTTTTATTTAAAGTAGAAGTTCTTCTTTAGACGTATTGAGCCATCATCACAGATAACAAAAAGTTCCTGCCCTAAATGCGCAAGCTCTGCAGGTTTGATGATAGGCTTCGGCTTAATATCATTATCACTATTTACAAGTGAACGCTTGTCCCCTATCATCTTTGAAAAATATTCCTGCGTTTCAGTATCTTTGCATCCCAAAAGCACGGTAAATTTGAAATTTCCAAGCATGGCCTTTCGTTCGTCTTTCCCATAAATAATATCCAAATCCGCAAGGGATTGAGTCAGAACCATTATGCGTATATGCCGCTTGCGGAGTTTGCGCAATGCTTCGGTAATTTGCAATTTCCCAAAAGATGCAAATTCGTCCAGACAGAACAGGATCATTTGCTTATGCTCTGGCGGGCGTGAAGAAAAATACTCCATTGACTGTGCGGTTATTATACGCATCAAGTCACCGTAGATTTTCAACTTCTCGTCAGGCAGATAGACATAAATGCTTTTGGTTTCAAGGGCTGCGGGGCTGATGGATTTCTCATAACTGGCGGGTTTTCTAAGTGCATTTTTAATTTTGGGATTCACTGCAAAGAGCTTCAAAGCATCATCCGCAGATTGCTTGCAGCCAGCGGTATTTTGTTCGCTGGCTCCTGCAAAGCTGCTTATGTACATATTGGCGGTTGCGTTCTGCTGCTTGGCTATATCATTTAAAAGAGAGCGCCAGTCATGCGACAGGAAGTGTTCGCAGATGGCAATAAAGTCCCATCCCATGCCGTAGTAGCAGATCAGTGCTGCGGTTATCATCTTCCTGCCGTTCGTTGTAAAGAAAACGCCAGCTTCGCTATCGTTCGCCTTATCAGGTAGTAGCAAGTAGGCAAGCTGTTCCAAACGCTCTAAGCGCTCTGTCTCGTCTGTTACAGTGTCGATTGATGCGAACACGTCATACGGGATGCAGTTATCGCTTGTGGGGTCGAAGACGATTTTGTTGGGGGTGTCCACATTGGCAGATATATCGCCGGATATATCCACGACCAATGCTGTGCCTTGCCAACTGCGCAGCGTGGGAATAAGTAATGCACTGGTTTTGCCTGTTCCAGATGGCCCCATAACAACTATGTGTCCCTCGTCCTGTTCTGGGGAATACGCGGTCAGACCAAACCTCTTACCAAAGACAATACCATTTGCCAGATTGGAGCATTGGTATTTGATGTCTTTGTGTTCAAACGGGTTTGTAAATGTATGGCTTATCTGTCCCCGAACATATACCAGCAGCAACAGAACAGCCAGCATAATAATTATTATACCGTACAAATAGCAGTTTACAAGTAGTATGAAGTCACCCATAGCCGCACCTCAAAAATGAAGTTCCGGCCCGGAAGACTCACCAAAGTACAGTGCAGGGCGTTCTTCCTGCTGATATTCTTCCTCACGCGCTGCTTTTAGTTGAGCAACAGTGCGGTTTCCGCCCTGTGCGCGGGTAACGCCTGTCATAACATGAGCGTCTTCCAGCCCGTTTGCATTGAGGTACTTTTGCAAGTCGGGATGAAAATTGCGCAGTTCACGGCGGTCTAAGACCTCGTTCGCGCACACTTTGTACCCTTCATCGTGCTTTTTATCTTCCACAACAGGGATGAAACAGAAGTGCAAGTGCGGTTGACCGCCCTCGTCATCATGGACGATAGCTTGAATGACATTTTCCTCACCATAGCGGTCTGCAAGAAAGTCGTAGGTTGCGCAGAAAAAGTCATCATACCGTTCTGGTGCTAAGTCTTGCGGAGCAGTAACTATCCAGCCAGCCATTACTTTAACGTCATCCCGACCATATACATAGAGCTGGCTCAAGCGCTCTTTGTAATAGTCGTATTCACTTATGTCCCTGTCGGGGGACAGAACATAGTCCTGTCCCTGCCGAGACGGGTCGATATCCGGGTTCCCGGAGTGTTCAATTTCTCGCCGATTGTGGCGAAGTTGGTTGCGGACTGCGCCCGCAGTAAACTTCTTCACGCACGCCATCATAATCTCACCTTCCTACTTTACGGGGACGATGCCCCATCCGCTTACGCCTTAAAATGTGCTGCATAAGTAGGCAGCGCATTTAGGCTCCATCTGCTGCGTCATACAAGGTATGGCAGCTTCTGCGGAAGCTCCCACCGCCCTTGCGGGCTTACCTTGCCAAAGGGCGTGACCCTCTGGACTCCCACTGACGACAAGCTCGCTTGCCGTCAGCCGGGGGCTGCGGCCCCCAACGGAACGCCTTGTGGCCGTTCCTGCCCCTATAAGAGCGGCGGCGCGATGTTCTGCACATTTAGCGCAGTTCATTCACGCCGCCCTTTGCATCGACCTACGCCTTACTAACGCAAAGGCGATTGGTCTTATTCGCTGCGGTTCGTTCCGCCACTCCATTGAGCCAGTGCGTCACGCTCTATGTCGCTTAAAAAGGAAATTCCGTCAAACCAATCGAACGGCTTACACGGTTCGCACCGATAGGCGAGCGTTGCCAGTACGTCATAGGTTGCCGCTTTGCCCCAAAGGGCATTCCAATGTGCAAAAATCTCGTCTACCAAATGTGAGCCATCCATTTTGCCGAAGCCGTCCATCGGTGCCTTTTTACCGATGGTGCTGTAGATCATTGCGGAAGGTTCCCACAGGGCATCTCCCTCAACTATAGTGCAATTTTTTGTACTCTCGTCAAAATAGTAATGTGCGAAAAAGCCCTGCAAATGCTCGGCGTTTCTGGCGGGGCGGGAACTTAGCGCACGGATTCCACGAGACATGGATTGCTTGATTACCCATGCGTCAAGTTTCCCATCCGTGTGAGACTGAAGCAGAAAAGCGGCTTCTGTTCGGAAGGGGTCTGTCACAGGGTACAATTCATTTTTGATTGCCATGTTGATAAACTCCCCAATTTTAAGACCGTAAAGTTTGGTGACTTTTTCGATGAGTGCGTCACTTTCACGGTCAGACTTAAAAAAACGTTTCATTAGTGTACTCCTTTGTGTACGGGATGTAATTCTTCTCTATATAGTATTATACAATATGTAATGCATAAAGTAAATATATACAGATTGTATTATTTCTATATTTCGATATTCTTCGCTGTGTTGCGAACCGTTGATACCGTTGATAATCGTTGATATGGTCGCAACAATTAGAATTTTAAGAGGTATTGTCGCTGCGGCGGGAACGAGGGATTGCTCCAACCGCTCAAATCATCATATACGCCCTCTTACCTTAGTCAACGAACTTTCGCGGCATAAATGCTTTGCAATTATTCCACGGTTTCATTGACACGGTGCGAGGGCGTTATTCTTTCTTTTCGCCGGTTGGGGGCAATGCAAAGCACCCCACGGGGTTAAAAGTAAACTTTTAAAGACGAAAGGACAGAAAACGTATGAAACAGACCATTAAAACAAGCCGCGTAGCCGGACAGTTGGAAAAGATGTTCCGCCTTTTAAACAATCACTTTTACGGCGGGCAGTTGCCGGAAGTAGTTATAAGTTTAAAAAAGACCGTTGGTGCTTACGGACACTTTACGTGCGGCAAGGTCTGGCAAGCGGGAGACGAACGGCGCTATGAAATCAATATTAGCAGCGCAACATTGAATCGCCCTATAGAGCAGACCTGTAGCACCTTACTCCATGAGATGGCACACTTAGCTTGTGCTGTTGGGTATGGCAACACGGAGAAGGACGAAAACGGGAACCCGCTCCCCATCAAAGATACGAGCGGTTCCGGCAATACATACCACAACAAGCGGTTTAAGGCAATGGCAGAAGCCCACGGCTTAGAGATCGAGAAGCACCCCAAATATGGCTGGACTATCACAAGCCCCAACTTAGAACTGCTGGATTTCATCGCCGCGCAAGGTTGGCAAGACCTGCAAATGGTCGAGGGCGTGAACCTTCTGGATATTTTGGGGACACTCCCCAAAGGCGGCGCAGGGACAGCAACCAGAACAAAAAAGCCCACCAGCACCCGCAAATATATCTGCCCTAAGTGCCAAAACAGTTGCAGAGCTACCAAGGCAATCAACATAATCTGCGGGGACTGTATGGAAAAGATGGTTGTAGCAGAATAAACCATCAGACAGAGATTAAGGTCGAGTGAGAGTAGACCACATTTTTATATGTACACTTTTAAAGAGGTAACTACTATGTGCTATGATTTTTATTCCTGCCCGTTTGAGCCGGATGTTTGCTATCCCGGATGTGGAACGCATGACGAGTGCCGCGCTTGCAGTTGGTGCAAAGTGGCTTGTGCCGAAGATAACAACAGCCATCAACGGTTATCAACGGTATCAACGGATGCAGACACAGCGGTTAAATAAACGCGCCCCCTCATTCAAATCCGAATGAGGGGGCTTTCTGTGGGGGTTAATTGGAGCCGCTTTCGCGGAGTTCTCTTTTATACTTGTAATAAGTGTTTCGAGCTATTCCTATCAGTTTAATGCACTCGGTATCAGAAAGTGTTCCGTCAAAATCCTTGCTGTACCTTCTGATTTGCTCTTTACATGGAGCAGCTTTCTTTACTGTCAGCTTGCGCCCCGCCGTCTGGCCGATTTGCTTTCCGTTCAATTTGGCGGTAAGCATCCCTTCCTTTGTGCGCTGGTGGAGATCATCGACTTCCTTCTGTGCCTGTCCGAACGCAAGCCGGATTTGCTCTTTTGCCAACGCAACGGTGTACTGGTTCAGCGCATCTATGACGGCAGAAACAAAGCTGTCCGTGGCGGCGCTCCCGGTTTCCAGCCGCGTGCTGATTTGCCGCTGGATGGTCTGGCGATAAGTTTCAGTGTCGATGTGCGGTTCTTTTAAAAAGTGTAGTTTAATTTGGCGGTCAAATAGTTCCTCGTAAAGTTGACAGCCCTCGTCAGCATTGCGGCTCATACGGGAAACACTGTCGAACACGATGGTATCTCCCGGCTCCACGATACGCAGGAGCTTGTCTAATTCTTTGCGGCCTTGGTACTTCGTCCCCGTGTAGACTTCCTGCACGATATGCGCGTTAGGGCATGCAGCTCGGATGTTCCGCACTTGTCTGTCAATGTTCTGCGCCGGAGTGGAAATCCGGCAGTACCCATAGGTTTGCATTTTGTATCACCTCTAAGGAGTGTTATATTTGATACTTCTACTGTACCCACTTTGTCATAAAAATGCAAGCACTTTTGATATTATCTGGTGACAGCCTAATTTTGATACTGACGATTTGCTTACAGTGCTTGTATAGAAGGTGTCTGCGACGCTTCGGACGCGCCTAACAGGGTCAATCATGCGCAATGCGTCCGCCTTCGCGGACTTACGATTAAGGAATCTTTTTAATAGACTTTTGGGACGGTTCGATATATAATAAAATATATATACATATCGGGGGGGACTAATATGGCTCGTGGATGTTCGTTTTTGCATTTGCCCCAAAATGATGCTACCGTTACTGTTGAAGTAGAGGATAACACCCATAACAAAATCTCATATTCCGCAAAATTGGGAAACGAGCTTGGACTCACCCCCTGCGGATACCGTGTCTATCATGCGGAGTTTAAGGATAGTACCGAGGAAGAAGGCGAATACAAGGTCGCTAAGGATAAATCGGTGTGTCCCTATTGCCAAAGAGTCCGAAATAATGCGTCAACAAAAAATATTATCTATGAAAAGAATGAGAGTGAGCTTTCCCACTGCCGCACAATAAGCGGTGAATATACAGGAATGCGCCGCTATGTCCCGGCAAAACTCCAAATTGAACTCTATAAAAATAAGTGCGGATATTGTAATAAGCCTTATCGGGACACACTAAGCGATCTCCGTGAAGGCAATAAGCATTATACGCCAGCCTTGGAAAAGTATATAAGGGAAGTATCTGTTCAATCTGACTTGACCGAACTTGCTAATAAGTTTTCTGTTAGTAAGAAAGAAGTTTTTGCATGGTACAAAGAACAAGTCGAGTACAGGGATAGCAAATCTCGGAAGGTTCCACAGCCTAAAAGCCTTGGATTATACACTCTGACTTTTAATGATACGGCAACAGATAGCGCAGGAAAAAAGATAAATGCGGGGAAAAAGGCGGCGTACTGCCTGTGTGTTGATGAAGAAAACCAGACCTTTATCGGATTTTTCCCGTGGCATGATGCAGCTAAAAAGAAAGCGTTTTTTGATAGCATACCCAATATAGCAAAAGTTTCTACAGTATTCATTTATTTGGATGATATTGCTGCAAAAGAGTGCAAAAATATCTTCCCATCTACGACAAAAGTTGTCGTGGAACGGTGTGATGTTCTAAACCATGTGCGTGAAGCTACCGACCAAGTTCTTGAAGATGAACGTAAGACCAACCCAGACATCGGGCAGCTATTGCTATCACTCAAGAGCGATCTGCTCTATGGCGGTGCAGAAGCATGGAAACAAAATGCAGAGCAGATGCAGGATTGCTATAATGCTTGCCCTGCTCTCGAAAAAGTACAGTTTCTTTATAGTGACATCTTATCCATGTACGATAGCATGGATATTAAAGATGCAGAAGACGAATTTGATAACTGGGTGGCAGAGAGCAAAGATGATCTGCTACCGATGAAGGCACTTCAACCACAGTTAGAAGCATACCGCAAAGAAATTCTTGGCTTCATTCCCCTTCGAGGTCAGTTGAAAACTATCTCAAAAACGCGTAAAGAGTATGAGGAACTTCTTGAATTTGTACCTTATGCAATAACTAATCTCAATCGTAACGGCAAAGAGGGCGCTTATGCTGCGCGGACTGCGGGCTGGGATTACCTGTACGGCCATGTTATGTATGGTGTTATGGATAGGGTTAATAATCGCCGCATTCAAGAGCATCAAGACAAACAGAATGCAGCAGCCGAATCAAAATTCACACACAATTTTGGTATGGCAGAAGCACTAGTCTCTACAATCAACAAGACCATCAACACAGTCCGGCACGGTACTACTCCGACACCAGAGCTTGTCACTTACAGCAATTTTTCCATTCCCCTCAAGGAGTTTTATGACGCATTGGTAATGATGCACGAGCTTATGATTCCAAGAGAAATCCCAGAAGATACTTTCGTTCGTGACAACCCCGAACCCCCTATATCAACAAAAACAGAGGTTACACCGATGGACGGATTTGACAAAATCCTTGCGCAGCTTCGCGCTGCCAGCACCAGCAAAAGCAACCAAGGCACAATGATGGAGCGCCTTATCAAGCAGTTCCTTCTTGTCAGCCCGCTTTACAGCCGCGTCTATGATAAGGTCTGGCTGTGGACGGAGTTCCCCTATAATGGAGATCAGCACGATTTGGGCATTGACCTCGTTGCGCATATCCGTGGCGAGGACGAGGGCTACTGTGCTGTACAAGTCAAGTTCTATGACGAAACCCATGCTGTCCAGAAGGCTGATGTAGACACCTTCCTGTCTGCATCTGGCAAGCCCTTCTATATTGGCGGCGTTCCTGTCTACTTCCAGCAGCGCTTGCTTGTCTCTACTACAGACAAATGGAGCGAAACGGCAAATAATACCATTATAGGGCAGCGCCCGCCTGTGAACCGCATCCGCTTAAAGGATTTGCGGGACTCCGGCATTGATTGGGATAGCTTCACACTGGACTCTATCGAGAGCATGAAGCAAGCCCCCAAGAAACAGCCGCGCCCGCACCAGCGCGAAGCGATTAAAAGTGTACTTTCAGGCTTTACTGAGCATGACCGTGGCAAGCTGATTATGGCTTGCGGCACGGGCAAGACCCTAACCGGCCTAAAGATCGCCGAAGGGCTGACGCAGGGCAAGGGCAATGTATTGGTGCTGGTTCCTTCTATCAGCTTGCTCAATCAGACCCTTTCCGAATGGGCGGCACAGTGCGCTTATCCGTATACCGTATATGGCATTTGCAGCGACCCCAAGGCAAGCAAAATCACAGAAGACGAAATCATTGATACAATGGTTCCGGCAACCACAGATGTGGATACCCTTATCCGGCAGTTCGCAGACTGCGACAGCAATACCTTACAGCTTTTCTTCTCGACCTACCAGAGCATCAATGTTGTGCATGATTTCCAGCAGAAGACAGGCGTAGCATTTGACCTTGTTATCTGTGATGAAGCCCACCGCACTACAGGCGTAACCCTTGCTGGCGAGGATGATAGCAACTTTGTTCGCGTCCATGACAACGAGTATATCAACGCGGCAAAACGCCTATACATGACCGCAACCCCGCGCATTTATGCGGATGGCAGCAAGCAGAAGGCCAAGGATAACAGTGCCCTTCTTTGCTCGATGGATGATGAATCCATCTACGGCCCGGAGTTCTACCGCCTTAGCTTCTCCGATGCCGTCTCGCAGGGTTTGCTTTCCGATTACAAGGTTATCGTTCTGGCAGTTGATGAAGATTTTGTCAGTCGTTCCCTGCAAAAGCAGTTGACGGATGCCAACAACGAATTGACGCTTGATGATGCCGTCAAAATTGTAGGTTGCATGAATGGTCTTGCAAAAAAGACCCATTTCCCCGGTGAGGATGACTATTTTGCCAACGACCCGCAGCCGATGCGCCGCGCCGTTGCCTTTACCCAGACCATCGACCAGAGCAAAAAGTTTGTGGCGATGTTCGAGGAAATCCAAGCACTGTACAAAATCAACACCAGTGATGGCAACAACCAGACTGTTGAATTGAAACACGTTGACGGCAAAACCAACGCCCTTGAACGCAAGAACCGAATCGACTGGCTGAAGCAGGACGCAGGAGAAGACACCTGCCGCGTCCTTTCTAACGCCCGCTGCCTGTCGGAAGGTGTGGATGTTCCGGCGCTGGATGCAGTTATGTTCCTCAACCCGCGCAAATCTATTGTAGATATTATCCAGTCCGTAGGCCGTGTCATGCGCAAGAGCGAGGGCAAAAAGTACGGTTACATCATCTTGCCGATTGGTATTCCTGCTGGTGTAGAGCCGGAAGTTGCCCTTGCAAACAACGAAAAGTACCGCATTGTATGGGATGTTCTGCAAGCTCTCCGTGCGCACGATGACCGCTTTAATAACACCATCAATCGTATCGAGCTGAACAAGAATAAGCCTGACAACATCTCTATTATTGGCGTTACAGGCTTTGACGAAGACGGCAACACCAACGGCATCAACGGTAATGGCAACGGCTATGATGGCTCCCAGCTTGCCTTTGATATGACCGAGCTGAACCAGTGGAAGGACAACATTTACGCCAAAATTGTAAAGAAGTGCGGCAGCCGTCAGTATTGGGAGACTTGGGCGAAAGACATTGCAGAGATCGCCGCCCGCCATATTGCCGAAATCAAGGTGCTGATTGAGCAGCCGGAGATTGCACCGCAGTTTGAAGCGTTCCTCGATGGTCTGCGCCACAACTTGAACCCCACCATTGGCAAGGAAGACGCAATAGCGATGCTGGCAGAGCATCTTATTACGAAGCCTGTCTTTGACGCGCTCTTTGATAATTACAGCTTCTTGCAGAGCAATCCAGTGTCCCGCATTATGCAGAATATGCTGGATGTGCTGCATGATAACGCACTTGAAAAAGAACAGGAAACCCTTGATAAATTCTACGCCAGTGTGCAGGAACGCGCCAAGGGCATCGACAATGCCGATGGTAAGCAAAAAATCATCATTGAACTGTACGAGCAGTTCTTTAAAAATGCACTTCCAAAGGAAACTTCTCGCTTGGGCATTGTCTACACCCCAGTGGAAGTGGTTGATTTTATCATCCGGTCGGTAGAGTATGTGATGCAGCAGCGCTTTGGGCATAGTATAAGCGATATGGGGGTTCATGTCCTCGACCCGTTCACAGGTACAGGAACCTTCATTGTTCGTTTGCTGCGCAGCGGTATCATCAAGCCGGAAGACCTGCTGTACAAGTACACAAGCGAAATCCATTGTAATGAAATTGTCCTGCTGGCTTACTACATTGCGGCAGTCAATATCGAGGAAACCTACCACGAGTTAAGCCAGAGTGAGAACTATGTCCCGTTTGAGGGCATTGTTCTGACGGATACCTTTGAGTTGGCAGAGCGTGTAGGAACCCGTGAGGGCGAAGCAGATACAAGCATTTTCCAGCCCAATGCAGATCGTGCGACTAAGCAGATGCAGACTCCAATTCAAGTTATTATCGGCAACCCGCCCTATTCTGTGGGGCAAAAATCTGGTAATGACAACAATCAAAACGTGTCGTATCCCCATCTTGATGCTGCAATTCTGAATAGCTATGTTAAAGAATCCAATTCCAAAATGAATCTGGCAACACACGATTCCTTTATCAAGGCGTTCCGCTGGGCATCGGACAGAATAACTGATAACGGCGTTATTGGTTTTGTTACAAACGGCTCGTTTGTTAAGGGCGGTGCTGCGGATGGCTTTAGAAAGTGTCTGCTAACAGAATTTAACTCGGTATATTGCTTCAATTTGCGAGGAAATGCACTTGGCGGCGGAGAACTTCGGCGAAAAGAAGCAGGTAACGTCTTTGGCTCTGGCTCAAGAACCTCTGTTGCAATTACTATCCTTGTGAAGAAAAAAGGTGCAAAGCACGATGGTTATGTTCGTTACTACGACATTGGTGACTATTTGAGCAGAGCTGAAAAACTACGCATTGTTGATGAGTTTGGCAGTATTGAGAAAATTCCGTGGGAGTACATAACCCCCGATGCCAACAATGATTGGCTGAATTTTAGAAATCCGAATTTTGTCAGTTTTATCGCCATTGGAGACAAAAAGAGGCGTGAATCTGTCAGCTATTTTGCAGACCACTATGCCGCAGGTGTAAAGACAAACCGTGACGCATGGATATATAATTTCTCTGCTGACGCACACCATGCGGAACGGATGATTGATAATTACAATGCAGAACTTGACCGTTGCACACAGGCACTCAAAGCGGCTGGCGGCATTGCAAATACACCTAAGGCTCGTGAAGCCTTCTTTACGAACACGCGAATTTTGGATTCTCAAAAAATCAGTTGGTCGAGAGGACTTCTGAACACCTTCTGTAAAGGTGAAACGATTGAAAAAGACGGTAACTATCAGATTGCAATGCATCGTCCATTCTGTAAAGAGCACTTCTACTTCTCTAGCAAGATTGTGGAGTGGCCGTCACAGTGGGCTAAGATTTATCCGACAGCAGAGCATGAAAACCTTGTGATATGTATGTCTGCCACCTCGAATAAGGGCTTCAGCGTCTTAATGACCGACACCATTCAGGACTATGATTTGGTGCAACACGCACAGTGCTTCCCAATGTATACCTATGAAAAGGTAGAAAGCACAGAATCGGCACAGTTGTCTTTTGAGAATATGACCGAGGGTGAAAGCACAACATGGACGCGCCGCAACTCGATTACTGATGCAATTTTGGCAAAATTCAAGGGCGTATATGGTGACAGAGTGACAAAAGAAGAAATCTTCTATTATGTCTATGCTGTCTTACAAAGCCCGAAATACAATGAGCTTTACAAGGAAAATCTTGTAAAAGAAATGCCCCGTATTCCGATGCTGGCACACTTCCCGGAGTATGTCAAGATTGGTCGTGCGCTTGCTGACCTGCATCTGCACTATGAGGAGCCTGTGACTGCCGCAGAGATCGGCGTGACCGTGGATATGCGCACCGAGAACTACACCATTGTTGACAAGATGCGCTTCGGCAAAGGCAAGGACAAGAGCATCATCGAATACAACCCCTATATCACTATCTGTGATATTCCGGCTGCGGCCTATGATTACATCGTCAATGGCAAGTCCGCTATCGAGTGGATTGTTGAGCAGTATGCCGTTACGACAGACAAGGCCAGCGGCATCGTCAACGACCCCAACACCTACGCTGGCGGTAAGTATGTCTTTGACCTGCTCCTGTCTATTATCTCCGTCTCCCTCAAAACCCAAGAACTGATTGCACAGCTTCCCGAATACAAGGAAATCTAAACACCTCTTCATCCCCGTGGCTGGGTCGTTTTTGACCTGCCACGGGGATTCTTTGTTAATAAGCTGTGAACTTTTAAAAAAGCTCTTGACTTGTGCCTTGGGGACAGCTTTATAATCAAAGCAAGGGGGCGATACCGATGAAGAGATTAAGCGAAGTTTGTAAAATGCTTGGTATAACAAGAAAAACCTTGCAGCAATACAATGATATAGGACTTCTTAAACCCACCGCCAAGACTGAAGGCGGCTATTGGCTGTATGATGAGGATAGTATCCGCATTTTGATGACAATACAGGTTTTTGTGGAAGCTGGCTACAAACGTGCGGAGATTAAACCACTGTTGACTGCAAAACAAGACGAACTTCCCGGAATCCTAACAGATACCATTGAAAAGCTCAAGGCCAAGCGAGTCAGAATTGATGGTATGATAAATTATTTTCAGATGCTTGTAAACATTGCAGATTTGCCGCCAGAAGCATTTAAAACCTTTTGCAGAGTTGACCTAAATAGAGCCTTCGAGCAGAAGAATTTTAAATCATTTTTTGAGGAAACCCTTGACATTGCATCTGGTAAGGATGGCGAAGTTGTACAAGCATCTGTAGCATTTTGGCTTAGGCTCTCAGCAGTTGGAGCACTCATATCTAAAGGAGCGGATTCGGAGATCGTTCAGGACAATATTAAGATGGCTTACGAGTCGTACATAAATTGTATTTTGCAAGGCTTATCTGACGATGAACGGACTGAATTTGACACATTCCCTATTGCAAATAGAATGGAAATTTTTAAAGAATGCGTGCTTGGCTTACTCTCCGAACAAGAGGTCATAGAAAATTTAACAGCGCAATGTGGAAAAGAATCCGTACCCTCTATAAAAAATGCAGTTTTAACTTTTTGCGAAGCACAGAGTTCTAAGAAGGAGGACTAAAATGGGCGTTTCAGCAAGAATCCTTGGGCAACAATATGGGTTGACCCCAGAAGAAATGAACCGTGTTCTTGTAAAGAAGGGTATCCTTGCAGGAAAGCCCGGTGATTACTACTTGACGGAATTAGGTGATCTATACGGTGCAACTAAGCACTGCCATCGTGGTTGTGGTGGTTCGGCACAGTATAATCGCTATTGGTCTGAACGCACATACGATGAAAGTATTCGGGATGTTCTAAACATTACAGATGAGTTGATTCGACAGGTTCGCAGTGAAATGGCGGCGGAGCGTGCAGCCAAAGCAGCTGCACGGGTTGCGGAGAAGGAGCTATTACAACGCCAACACCTCGAAGAACTTGCAAGGGCTGCCGCCGCAGAAAAGGCCGCAAAAGAAGCCGCAGAACTTTCCGCCAAGAAGATTGCAAATTTGAAGAAGGCGGGCTGCGTTGCGCTCATCATACTCGGCGGAGCGGCATTATGCTATGCAGGGTACTATGGATATAGAAAGATCAAGGCGTATCGGAAAGATTCTAGTTGTCGGTTAAATCCGCCAGACTGCCCCGATGATAAGGATGCTGAAAAAGAAGAATAGTTCAGTAATGAAGACTCGTAAATGAACCGTAAGGGCTTGTTTACGAGCCTTTTTTTGCACCTTTTTCCAAAACGAAACTTTTAATTGAGGTTTTCCAAAACTACACTTTTAATAGCGGCTCTAAAATTGGCTGGCAATTTCGGCCTGCGGTATAATAAGACTGTAGCTACGAACGAAACCAACCGCCCCCGACACCGAGAAAGGGGCGTTCATGCAAGGAGAACAAATTATGAGATGCAATGTTATTAACTTCGAAATGCGCACCCACAGCGACAACACCTACGAAGATCGCTTCTGTCACAATAAATCCGATGCCAAGGGCACTTTGGATTTTCTGGGAGAGCGTGTATACGTTGAATTGGATGTCACCCAGAAAATCGCTGGTGACTATCTCGGCGGCACAATCTACTTTAGCGCTGGCGAATACACGGGTGACGTTATGATGGACTTTATGTGCAATACCGCTGTAAATATCTACAAGGGTAATGAAGTGATTTTTCGGCATTACGATAGACACTGGCGGTTTCCCGATGACGGCTTAGATGACGTGACATCCGATTATAAAATTCATAATCCGGCGATTGATTGGATTAAAGAGAACTATGGCGGCTTCTGTTACTCTACGCTTTCATATGCTGATGATTGCAGCAAGAAATGCCCTGATGTGCGCTGGGAGATTTACAACACCTGCGATAATTCGTGGGCATCTGTAAATTGGACAGTTACAAATCTTATTCGGACTGCCGAAAATGACGGCTATGAATGTGATGCTACGGCATACTTTGAAAGTAATGGCCAGAGAATTGAACGGGAGGAATCCGAACCCTGCTTTCATGTGGTAACGCTGGATAAAGACCCCATCAATGCCACGAAAGTAATCTATAATGGAGAGCAGCTGTCAAACATCGAAGGCCCTGCATTTGACAGCTTGTGCGAAGCCTTCCTCAACTATATTGATTTATGTGATTTAGGATACGGAGAGTATTAACCATAGCGAAAGACTCGTAGAAGAACCGTAACGGCTCAACTACGAGTCTGTTTTTTTGCGTTTCATTCCAAAACGAAACCTTTAATTGGGGTTTTCCAAAACGAAACTTTTAATAGCGACTCGAAAAATAGCGTCACATCAAGAACTGTCCTATACTGGAGATACCAGATAGCTACTGGGAATCTACAGGAAGGAACACGGAAATCTGGCGCCGGATTTTTGTGACATTACATGAAAATTTCTGAATTTACCAACATCCCCCTCAAAACCAAGAATGAGGACGATGGGATGCAACTGCTGGTGCAGGAGTACGAGGTGACCCGTGAGATGTACAAGGGACGCCACTCTGTTACCAGCAAATATGTCACCATCTTCGTGCCGCACAGCATCGGACAGGCTGACAGTGACATTGTGTCCGCTGCGATTGCGGACTACCACGAGCGCGGCTACAGCGTCAATGTCATGCACTCCGGCAGTGAGCCGTTGAAGGACTGTATATGTGACCTTCTCCACAACAACCGCAGTACAGAACCGCCAGATGAAGCGGTGCATCCCACGAAAGGGGGTGCAGATCAATGATTACTCCAACTCTCGCATCCGAATTTGCCCAGCACATTGATGGTGCAAAGCAGCACGGCGAATGGTGGAGCGGGCGTTGCCCCGCGCATGATGACAAGAATCCCAGCCTGTCATGGAAGGATGGCGAAGACGGGAAGCCTGTCATCGTTAAATGCCATGCGGGCTGTTCCCGCAATGCAATTTTGGCTTCCCTCGGAATGGAAGATCACCCCCCAAGGGAAGCTCTGCCCCCTAAAAAGTCCAATGTCGCCTACCCTTACTATACAATAGACGGTAAGTATCTCGCAGAAAAAGTGCGTGGTTATGATGACAGTGGAAAACATACCACTAGATGGCGCAGAAGGAACGGAAAAGGCGGCTTCATCAGCGGGCGTGTTAAAGGTGAGCTTTACCTTTATGGACTCCCGAACCTCAAAAACGTGCGTGATGGCGATACCGTATATATTGCGGAAGGCGAAAAGGATGTCGAAACGCTTCGTAAGCATGGACTTGTTGCAGTAAGCGGCCCGGATGGTGCTGGACATAATAAGTTCCCGCAGGAAGCTGTTAAATGGTTTGCCAAGAAGAAGGTCGTAATCTTCCAAGATAACGATGAGGTCGGCAAGGCATTTGCGCAAGACGAAGCGGCTGCTGTATCTAAGGTCGCTGAATCCGTAAAGCTGATTGATTTACAGGCACTTTGGCCGGATATTCCAGAACACGCGGACATCAGCGACTACTTGCAACACTTCGGAGATGGGATGCTGCCGAAAGTTCTGAAACTGATTGACAGTACTCCGTACTGGAAGTCTTCTTCGGAAGAGCAGACCGCAAATTCCTCTTCTATTGCCACTACGGTCACAACTAAATTTGAGTGCTTCTCCGCAGAGAGCGTCTTGAATGAGTACATCGAACCGCCGCAGTTTATCGTCCAGTCTTTGTTGGCAGAAGGACTTACGGTTCTGGCGGGGCCGCCAAAGTATGGTAAGTCGTTCCTCTCAATGGATTTGTGCTGTTCTGTTGCGACTGGAAAGCCTTTCTTGGGCTTTTCTACTGTGCAAAGCCAAGTCCTTTACCTGTGCCTTGAAGACAGCAAAGGCCGTATTAAGAAGCGGCTTACAGAAGTCAACCATGACAATCTGGTAGCCAAGAATCTTTTCTTTGTAATGAATGCTCTCGACATGGATAACGGCCTGTTTGATGCGTTGGAAGGCTTTCTTAAAGACCATCCCGACTGTAAGTTGATTGTGATTGATACCTTCCAGAAAATTCGCGGCGCATCAAGTGGCAGCGACTACAGCTACATGATCGACTCCCGTGATGGTGGAAAGCTCAAGAGCTTCGCTGATAGCCACCATCTTTGCTTGCTTGTGATTCATCACACCGCAAAGAAGCGTGATGAGAGTGACCCGTTCAACTGCATCAGCGGAACCACAGGTTTGCCTGGTGCGGCTGATACGAATATTGTTTTGCTTCGCAATGAGCGTATGGAAGGTACAACCAATATGTACATTTCTGGCCGTGATGTGGTCGAGGCTGCATATTCGCTTAAATTCAACAAGGATACCCACCTTTGGGAATTTCAAGGTGATGCGGAAGAAATTGAGAACAGCTTCCGCAAGAATCTATATACCGCAGACGATGTGGTTAAAACCATCAAAGAAGCTGTTGCTCTTGGTAAAGGAACATGGCATGGCACGATGAGCGATCTTAGTCGCTTGGCAGAACAAACTTCCTACATTGGACATTCCCTCGGAGAACCACGAGCGATTGCAAGTGCTGTAAAACAGTACGCCGATGACCTGTATCGGTATGACGGAATCTCATATACGGCTGCACAGAACGGAACCGGGGGTCGAAAGTACACTTTTACACAAGCCAACTGTAAAGGGCTTGAAAAGTGGGTCGAAACGGATATTTCGTTCGATGACGTAAAGGATTCAAACTGATTTTAAGCTGTGACGGAGTGACCTGACCTTGTGTCCCAGATTACCCCGTTGCGGAGATGGTATCAATAGCTTTCGCGGCATATTCTCGCATAAATGCTGCGATATTCCACGTCCTTATTGACACCACCTTCGCAGCGGGGTACTGGGAAGCCACAAGGCAGGAACCGAAACGCCTTGCACAACAACGGAGGTGCATATAATATGCGTAATGTAAATGAAGTCCCTATCTGGGAAAAAAGCAATCTGACGCTGGAAGAAGCCGCTGCCTATTCGGGCATTGGGATTACCAAGCTGCGCGCAATGTCCAATGACGAAAACTGTCAGTTTGTTCTATGGAACGGCGCAAAGCGGTTGATTAAGCGCCGTGAGCTTGACAAGTACACCGATAAGGCGTATTCAATCTGACAAAATAAGTAATAGACAGGAGCCTTACATGGTGGTATACTTCATTGTGTAAGGCTCCTTTTTTGAAAGGAGTAACTACTATGTCTGTGGCAAGAAGAAAAGATAGTCGTGGTCGTGTTCTCAAAGACGGTGAGGTTCAGCGCAAGAACGATGGACTTTATATGTTCCGCTGGACTGCCCGCAATGGAAAGCGCCACACGATTTATGATGCAACGCTGGAGGGGTTGCGCGATAAGGAAGACAAAATCAAGCATGATCTCGCTGACGGTATTCGTGCTGTTGAGAGCAATGTGACGGTCAATGATATGTTTACGCTGTGGCGTAAAGATAAGATTGGTATTAAGGAACATACACTCACCAATTATGTGTATATGTATAATCGCTTTATTAAAGACACGATTGGTGAGATGAGGATTAAGGATGTCCGCAAATCCGATATTCGGCATTTCTACGGAGACATTTTGCGCAACAACAAAATGGCAATTAACACTCTTGATACTATCAACAATGTTCTCCATCAAGTCTTTGCCGTTGCGGTTGACGATGAGTACATTCGGGGTAATCCCACGGACGGTGTATATGCGTCTATAAAGGCTGCATACCACTACGAAACACCGAAAAGGCACGCTTTAACTCGTCCGCAGCAAGCAGCATTTCTTTCGTTCATCAAGAATACGCCGAAGTATCTGCACTGGCTTTCCCTTTTCGTATTTCTGTTGGGAACAGGATGCCGCATTTCGGAAGCAATCGGGCTGTGCTGGGAAGATGTGGATTTTGAGAACGAAACCATCACTATCCGGCACAATCTGGTTTATCATCAAGATCAAGCCGGAAAATGCTACTTTACTCTTTCAACACCAAAGACAAAAGCTGGTGAACGGGTAATTCCTTTAATCGACGAGGTGCGAGAAGCACTATTGAAGGAAAAGGCTCATCAAGATGAACTTGAAATGACTTGCCAGTTTCAAATTGCCGGATTGAATGATTTTGTATTCCTAAACCGTTTTGGGAGTGTCCAGAATCCACAAGCTGTTAATCGTGCTATTGCAAGGATTACGCGTGATTATAATGAGCATGAACTTGATCTCGCAGAAAAAGAAAAGCGTGAAGCGCAGTTGTTGCCCCCGTTCTCTTGCCACAATCTGCGCCATACATACTGCACTCGTTTGTGTGAAGTAGAAACGAATATTAAGCTGATTCAGGAGCTTATGGGACACGCGGACATTAAAACTACGATGCAGATTTACGCGGAAGTAACCCAGCAGGCAAAAGCTGATGCGGGTGTGCGGTTGAGTGGTAATCTCGGTATTGCCATTTAATTTTACTACACCAGCCACTACACCACTTTTACACCAACTTTGTTGAGAGTTTTGCAAGAGCTATTGAGGGTTACACCAAATGACTAAGTAGAACATCCTATAAAGTAAGGGTTTTATAACCTTATAGAGACATCTAAGGATGCCAACTTAGAATCCCCACGATGAAGCCCATTGACCAGTAATTTATCGAAAATATTTCGTTAATACGTCAAACACAAAATGCGAAATATGTAAGAATAGCTGTGTCACCCTCGATTTGACATCAATTTGACAGCATATCCATGGAGAATCACGGTTCGTTATGAAGCGTGATGAATGTCAGCAGAAATACGAACTGGGGTTTGCATAAAACCTTAGAGCACTTCTTAGAGAAATCTGAGAGGTGCTTTTTTTTATCCCTGCATTCGACTTCTGTCATCAAATAGGAGGATGCTTTTATGAAAAACGATTACAAACCCATCAAGCCGATGAAAGAAGTACCAGATCAGCTTCGTAAACTGCGCCGCCAATTTCTGCGGTATCAACAGGCAGAAATCGTGTACAGCTTGTCACACAAGAAACTGTTTGAACTTGCCAGCGATGCCGGTGCTATCTACCGCTTTGACAGTACTGTGCTTATCAACCGGGATATTTTTGATGCCTACTTGGAACGCTTTCATGAGCCAGCTAGAAAGATTACTTCCGAGGAGGTCGAGGACGAATGAGTGGTACTGTCTGGATGTTCTCAGATCAAATTGATGATGAAGATATAGACTTCATGCATCGTGAATTTGTGACTTATAATATGGCGAGTATCTACTATGGGCTGGGGATGAAACCTGTTATCCGTATCTCTCATGAATGTGGGGCAATCTACAAAATCGGACGAAAGGTACTGATTCGCAGAAGCATCTTTGAGGAATATCTGCGTTTCCGGAGAAAGTCTGATGTGTAACTCAGTATAAAGTTATACCACAGGGTTGGGACTCTCAATAATATACAATTCGTTTTGGCTTACAAATTGTATTTTTATAGGCTTGTTAAACTGCACCCTTTTTAGTAGAGGACATGAGATGCAATACGATTACTTCTATGGCGCACAGGCGGAACAATTTTCATTCTATCGGATTCCGAAAGCGCTTTTTACGGATACCCAATTCAAAGATTTGTCCACTGATGCCAAGGTGCTGTATGGCATATTGCTGGATCGTATGAGCCTGTCCCTCAAAAACCACTGGCTGGATGAGCAGAACCGCGTCTACATAATCTTCACCCTTGAGGAAATCATGGAGTCTTTGAACTGCGCCAATCAAAAAGCGACCCGCCTGATGGTAGAGCTTGAGAAGAAAGTTGGGTTGATTGAGCGTAAACGTCAAGGGCTGGGGAAACCATGATTAATTTATGTAAAAAACTTCGTTACTCCGAAATAAATCCAGACTCATGAAAATCATGATTCTGGACTCATGAATTTCATGAATCTGGACTCATGAAAATCACACGGAACTAATACTGATAATAATTAGACTGATTATAGTGATACTGAGAATATAAATTACAGTTAGGAAAACAGAATAGGTGGTAGAGTATGCCCGGTGTAACAGAGCAGGAAATCGCCCAAGCGAAGCAGATGAATCTGTACCAATATATGCAGCTGTGCGAGCCGGACAACTTCAAACCGGAAGGACCCGGACAGTTCCGCCACAAAGGGCACAGCTCGTTGACCTTCGCAGAGGATGGCTCGTGGACGTACTTCAAAACGAAAGCTACCGGCCGCACAGCGCTGAACTATCTCATAGCGGTTGAAGGTGTTTCGTTTGTAGAAGCGGTGCGGAAAATCAATCGGATACAGGGCGGTGTCCGTCCTTCTTTCCAACCTGTAAAAGTACCCCCATCCCCTGCCGTGAAGAAACCTGCAAAGGAATTCAGGCTGCCGAAGCCAGATAAGAACAACTACGCTGCTACTGCCTATCTTCGCAAGCGCTGCATTCACCCCAATGTGCTGACGGTCTGCAAGCAAAAGAGAATCCTGTATCAGACGAGCTTCAAGGACCATCCGAACTGCGTATTTGTCGGGCGCGATGGAAACGGTGAACCCAAAGGCGGCAGCTTGCGCGGTTGTCCGCAAATCCAGTTTCGCCGTGATATTCCCGGCAGCAAAAAGATATATCCGTTCTACATCGAAGCTGATGCCACTGCCGACACGGTGGAAGTGTACGAAGCGCCCATATTGAAAATGCAGAGGTAGGCAGCGGGCTACTGATTGCGGATAAAGTGGTTGTGCCGTTCAACAACACTTTCCCGCAGGACACTGAGCTGTTCCTCCTGATGGATACGAATCCGAATTCTTCAAAACAAAAAGCACCCATCAAATCACTTTGATGAGTGCCTTCAGTTATCTTCTGATAAGATTACTTTGCCCAATCCTCAACTTCCAAATCGTTGACGCGAAAAAATTCTCTTGTGTTGTTTGTTACAAGGGTAAGACCTTCAGACTTTGCGTGCCCAGCAATTAACATATCCATTGGACCGATGGGGGTACCTTTGCGTTCCAAATCGGCACGAACTCTTCCATACTCTTCTGCCGCTTCTGCATCAAAGGGTAAAATTTCAATAGATGATAAAAAGAGCGTGATGGCAACGCGATTTCGTTCCACGGATTGACTTTTTTCTACACCGTGCATGAGTTCGCCATAAGTGATGGAAGAGATACACATATCATCTGGGTCGTGCTTCAAAAAATTCCTGATAACTTCTGGGGGCTTGTGCTTAATGGCATAGATGCAAATATTGGTATCCAACATATACTTCATAATGATTCACGCACTTGTACCGTGGGCTGTTCACGACCAGACTTCATGAAGTCATCTGTGAATAAGTCCAATCCGCTAAGAAAGCCAGACCACTTGTTTTCTCTTGGGAGAAGGATTACGGCATCTCCGACTTTATTAATGGAAACTTCGTTCCCATTAAACCGGAATTCTTTAGGAAGTCGAACAGCTTGGCTTCGTCCATTTTCAAATAGTTTTGCAGTCATCATAATAACGCACCTCCTGTATCCATAGTATATACCAAGATATATACTATGTCAAGCGTTGCATAGAATTTTACCGATAGTTCATAAAGTGCTGCCGATTTAAGGTGAGGAAAATAATGTCAGATTTATTTACCCAGCAAAGTACAATGCCAGAACTTTTCAAGACCGGCGAGGACATAGCCGAGGAATTGAAGGCGCAAACAGTAGAACCAAACACAGCAACAGATTTACTATTAAATGGTGATAGCAAGCCCAACAGATTTTCCAGACAGTGTGCGGAAAATGAAGAACCGGATGCGGACTTGACAGAAAATCTGCTACATGACGAAAAAAGTAATAAGAATACTATCACCGGCACAAATACACCGCGCTCCAGCCGTGCCAGCGCCTATTATGATTTGCTGCGCAGCCAGCACAAGAACGGTCACTATAAAGCTCCTGCATACCGGGTTGTGGATACAATAGAAAGTCCGCTGCAGGCCGGAGCCAGTGCTTTGAATTATCACGATGACTTCGATACGGATGCCGTTCAAAATGCAGGGCTGCACATGGCAGTGGCGCAGACTGTTGTAGAGGGCAATATCATGGCCGCAGCAGCGGACAGCGCTTTTGTAATCGACAAACAAGCTGGCAATATCCTGAAAGACCTGAAAGATGAAACGATTGATGCCAAGGATGCGTTGAAAGCCGGTGGGCAGGTACTGCGCCTGCAAGGAGGAAAATCCGTTGTAAAAATCGGTGGTGCAACCCTACGTAGTACAGAGCAGTACCTATCTTCATTTCAGGTTTCAACGGATGATTTCACCGGCAGTGTTCCGGGAAAGGTCAAAGAGGCTGCTACCAATACCGGGAACATTCTGAAAAAGATAACCAAAGTGGTTCTGCACCCACTGCGAAATCTGATTGCTATGGGAAAAGTGATCCTGATTGGTGCTGTCATCTTGCTGTTCCTGATTATTGTAAGCCTGTTGGGACAGATGAGCGGCACAACGTCAACCTCTGTGTTTTGTGCGAATCGCATTGAGGATGTACAGACACTTGTGCAGAAAATCAACGACTACCGAAATGCAGCGGTTACCGAGGGCATCTATCAGGCATTCCAGAATGACGTTGACCCCAATGGCAATCCCTATGGGTACGATTCCCTCACCGGGCAGCGCAGTAATAATTTGCAGCATGGTGTTACTTGGAACTATGCCAATGGCATCTACAATGACACGGCGGAGATTATTTCCTTGGCAGCAGTGTATTACCAGCAGGACTGGCCGCGCTCGGAGCTTGTGACTGCTTTCAGCGACAATGTGCCTTTTACAAAATTCTGCCGAGCTTTGACAGCATAAGTAAAAATCTGCCTGCACGAGATCTCATTCGTGCAGGCAGATTTTTTGATAAAAAGTGTGGTTTACAGTTGCAGCCCGTTGACCCATACTCTGCGTCATACCGGCTTCCTCCAACATATGGTGAAAGGTTTGGTTGGTGTACTGAAAACCACGGTCACTGTGGAACAGTGGATGTGCATCAGGATTGGCTTTCACTGTAGCCTTGAATGTGTCAAACACAATCGGGTTTGTCGTTGTGGTCACTAATAACATACGAAACGATACGTCTGTCGTACAGGTCAAGGATGGCACTCAGATAGATTTTGTGAACTCCTCGTACCATTTGAACTCTGTAACATCGGTAAGCCACTTCATATTCGGTCTTGGCGCATGGAAATTACGACTGAGTACATTCTCTGCCACATACTGCGGATTGGCTGCATTATTCGCACCGTATTGGGTAAATTCACATTCAATCAGCTTACCGCGATTCGCTTCAGATAAATTTCATCTGCCGCAAAGCCCTTGACTTTTTGCCGATGTGCAGTATACTTTTATATAGTTAGCTGCGCATAACCGCTCAAAAACTTTATGATGCGGGAGCCCCTCTCAGAATCTCTGAAAGCACCGAAACTTCTTGACAGAGTTAGCAGCAGGGCGTATTATTTGGGCAGACTAGCCGCTGAGCAGCGGCTTTTTGCAGCACTATAAGTTAGCTACGTCTAACCCTTGGCGTTGTCCTGCCCGAAGAAATGTGTTTTTTCTTACAGGCAGAAACTAAAAGCAGAAGGAGCGTACCACGATGAAGATCTACCATTTTGGTGCAGAGGATGCCCCGGTGCTGTTGCTGCTGCCGGGTACCTGTTGCCATTGGAAAAGCAATTTTGGTGCGGTGATTCCACTCCTGACAGACAGTTTCCGGGTGCTGTGTGTCAGCTACGATGGCTTTGACGAAACCGAGCAGACCGAATTTTCCACCATGCTGGAGGAGGCTCAAAAGATCGAGGCCTACCTCAAGACCCACTGTGGTGGTCACATCCGGGCAGCCTACGGCTGCTCTCTGGGCGGCTCCTTCGTAGGGTTGCTGGCGGCACGGCGAAACATCCACATAGACTACGGCATTCTGGGAAGCTCCGATTTGGATCAGGCATCGCCGCTGGCGGCAAGCTTGCAGACAAATCTTCTGCTGCCGTTGATCTACCCCGTGGTTCGGGACGGAAAGTTTAAGGCAAAATTTCTCCAAAAGCAGCTGGAAAAACATGCCAAAGAGTCGGGGGATTATGTCAAAGCCTTTCTGAAAATGTTCGGTGAGGCCCGCCTTTATGTGACCATGCAGAGCTGTAAAAACCAGTTCTATTCCGATCTTATCACCCCGCTGCCGGATAATATCCATGTGCCCGGCACCCAGATCCATATCTTCTACGCCCTGAAAATGGGCAAAAAATACCGTGCCCGGTATCAGCAGCATTTTGTACATCCGGTTCTTCATGAGCAGAACTTGCAGCACGAGGAGCTGCTGGCCTGCCACCCGGAACAGTGGGCGCATCTGGTAAAAAGCATTGCATTGTGAACGGTAAACAGAAAGAGGGTAAAGTTATGTCCTTTTTTGAAAACACCCGCAAACCTGTAGGTCTTGGCGGGAAGATCATGGTTGCTATGATGAACTTTGGACACAGCGCAATGGCAGAATGGGGGCTACACTTTTTGCAGCCTGCCCCGGATGCCATGGTGCTGGACTGCGGCTGCGGCGGTGGGGCGAACATCAAAACGCTGCTGAAGCGGTGTCCCAAGGGCAAGGTGCATGCCCATTTCCACCTGCTCACGCCCGAAGCGGGAGAGGTCTTTTACAATAATCGTGCCGATTTCTCCGTTCTCCGCCATACGCTCCATACGCATAAAATTCGGTCTTTGAAAGGTCGTACCCGATACGCCGTCGTCTACGAAGAACATGGTGTTGGTGTAACCCTCTTTTCGGGCGAAGTCCTGCAAAATCTGTTTTTGGTTGGTGATGGAGTTCGACTCCTCGTCCTTGTTGTCATCATCCACGGATAAGCGGCAGTAAAGCGCCGTGATTTTTTCATCTGCCTGCCCGTTTAATTTCATTGCTGTTGTCATAAATCTTTTCTCCTTTCCGACAACAGGGCATAGCAAAGGCATATTGATCCTACTATACCCTGTTGCCTTTTTCTACTGTGTGACTGTTAAATCAGCTTTTCGGACAGGATCAGTTCCTTGAATTGTTCCATAACGCATTGTCTGCCTTTCGGATTAAAGTGCGTAGAGATTTCATAGATTGTCCCACCGATCTTCAGCTTGAAATTATCCTCCCCAAAACGGCGCATCCTGCTGTAATCAAGAGTGCGTTCCTTGCTGCGGGGCAGCATATAATCCACAAGACAAACCGGCTCGGTTTCATCGATCGGCTCAGGCGGCAGAGCATATATAACTTCGTTATTCTGGTAAATCTCCGTTTTCTTCATACTGCCACCTTACCTTTCATCACGGCTGTTTCGCTTGCGTTCAAGCCGACGCTGATGTTCATACAGCAGTTTCAGAATGGTATCGGTCATCTGCTTCTGCGTGTAGTTCTTTGGGAAAAACGCCTTCAAATCCTGCACCTTAAAGCTGATACGCTCGGCCTGATTGGCT
>OGYO01000070.1_pt1 | contig 41952 bp, 44 predicted proteins | sample 1576561 | NCBI WGS metagenome assembly OGYO01 (sample SAMEA3541507, study PRJEB24748) | human gut metagenome | biome: human gut; feature: human-associated habitat; material: faeces | place: China | collected 2012 | reverse complement strand
GGGTTTCCTGCCCGTCGATGGCTGATTTTTGCCGACGTACACGCCGCCGGCAAAATGTTTTGAACTTTATTTGCGCCTGCGGGTGCAAACTCTGCGAGGCTTTTTCGACAGGCTGAAACGGGTTGGAGCAATTCTAACCCGTTTCAAAAGTTTATGGAAAACTTATTTCTGCTCAGACCAGATGCGGGAGGAATAGAGAATGCCCGCAATACCGGCAACCGTATCGACCATGGCCGCGAACCAAAGCTGATAGGTAACGCCGAGGAGCGCAAGAACGAGGAGCACAGCCTTGACGGCGAGAACGGCAAGGATCAGCTGCCGCACTGTGGAGCGCGTGGCCTTTGCCGCGTCGATCGCGCCGGCGATGGGCGCAGCCGTCTTGTCCATGATAACGGCGCTGCCCGTCTGCATAGAGGCCTCGGACGCGAGACCGTCGATGCACACGCCGATATCCGCCGCATTGAAGCACGCGGTATCGCCGTTTGCCTCGCCCATATACAAAACGCTGTTGACCGGGAAGCGTTCCTTGATCTCCTGGATTTTTTCCAGACGGTCCATCGGCATGCATTGCGCGTAATACTCGCGCACACCGGCGGAAACGGCAGCGGTGCGGGTCTTTTCGGGACTGTCCGCCGAGAGCATGATGCACTCGCATCCCGCGCCGGACACGGCGCTGAAGGATGCTCTGGCATCGTCGCGGATCGTATCGGAGAGATAGATGCAGCCGGCATACTGGTCGTTGACGGCCATATACACGGTAATGCTGTCCCCGACAGGGTCGGTAACAGTGACGCCGTTTTTCTCCATATAGGCCGCATCGCCCATGCGGATGTCGATCCCGTCGATCACGGCGGTGATACCGTCGGGCTCTTCGGTGAATTCTTCAATGAGAGAGGCGTCGATCGCCTGTCCGTACGCCTTGGCAATGGACGCGGCAACGGCGGTGGAAGAGCCGGATTCGGCGTGCGCGGCAACCTTGAGCAGCACCGCGGGGTCGAGCCGCTCCGACTTCACGGAAGCCACACGGTAAAAGCCGGTGGAGAGCATTTCGTCCTTATCGAACACAACCGCGCCTGCGCGGGAAAGACCGTCCAGAACGAAGGCGTCCTTCACGACAACGCCGCTTTGCAGCGAACGGAAGAGTCCGGCAAGGTACATAAACGGCAGTGGTGCAAGGAAAGCCGTCGGGCAGGAAATGATGAGGAGAACGAGCGCGCGGTGAATGGCTTCCTCGGTCGGGACCGTGGAGAAGATCAGAAGGAGAAGCGCGATCAGGACGCTCACACCGAGAGCGAACGGAGCGTAAACTCTCGCATAGCGTTCCACCGAATCGGCCTCGGGGCCATAGACAGCCTCCGGATCGGAAACGGTGTCGATCTCGCGGGCGAAAACGGAATCGGAGGCGGGGGCGAGCACCGTGCAGCGCACGGCAGCGCTGCTGTTGACAGCGCCCGCAGGGATCTTTTGTCCGGCCGTGACTTCGCGGCGGGCGGTATGCCCGAAGATCGGGGCGAGATCGAGCGTGACGGAGCCTTCCAGAATTTCGAGATCGGCCGGAGCGCGCTGGCCGCGTTCGAGAATAAGGATATCGCCAAGCTGGACATTCTCCGGCGGAATGGAGGTCTTTTCCTCACCGCGGAGAACAGTGACGCTCGCCACATAGGGGTCCACACGATCGCGGAAGCTGGACTTCGTAAGAGCGGAGGCGTACGAGCGGACGATACATCCGGCCTGATAGATCAGCATGACGGCGGCAGCCTCATAGCCTTCGTTGATCGTAAAGGCGAGGATCGCTGCAATGGAAACGAGCAGCTCCTCCCCGAGACGGTGTTCCCGGACGAGCCGGACGCAGGCCTGATACAGCACGTCAAAACCGCTGATGAGCGTGCTGAGCAGCAGCAGGAGAAGCGTTATACCGTCTCCCAGCTGCAGAAAGAGACCGAGACAGAGCAAAACGGCGGCAATGCCGATCCGGACAAACAACAGCTTGTCCACACCGTACCATGTTGTCCCGCCGAGAGTCGCAGAGGCGGCGCCGCTCTCTTCCGTTTTCTTCTTGAAAATCTCTTTCATATCGTTAACCCCATTCCATGGTTCCGTAATATTCCGCTTTACATAATAGTATAACATTTACGTGCCAAAAAGCAACCGCGATTTTATGTTTTTCAAAAAAACGGTCACGGCGTTTCCTTTCGGCATACGATGGGCTGAGAGCTGAGCTCTCTATCCGGTTTTTTGGAGGAATCGTTTTGAATAGTAAGGGATCCGCGGAGGCCGTCTGCGGATATAAATGCGGCGCTTTACCGTCCTGTGCGCCGCTGGCAGCTGCATTCGTCCCTGCGCAGGAAAACGCGCAGGCGCAGTATGAGCCGGACAAAGCGCTTGCACGCGGCACGCTTTTCCCGGGACTCGATCTGCCGTTCGGGAACGTGGTCAACGACGCGGCGCCGAATGTTCCGCTCGCCGAGCTCATGGCGATCGATTTTGCCGCGCACGATCTTTCTCTGTATCTCGACACGCACGCCGGCGACGCGGAGGCGTTTGCTGCCTATCAGGATCTGCTCCGGCTCGCCGAGGAAGGCGCGCAGCGCTATGCAAAGCTCTATGGGCCGATCACCAAACGCGATCTTCTCAACGCGGAAACGTATACCTGGCTGAAAAGTCCCTGGCCGTGGGAATACCGCGGCGGCACGGAGGGTTGACGCATGTTTGTTTATAAGAAGAATCTTCAGTATCCTGTCCGAATTGCCAATCCGAACCCGGCGCTTGCCAAGGTCATCATCTCCCAGTACGGCGGGCCGAACGGCGAACTGGGGGCGTCGCTCCGCTATCTGAGTCAGCGCTTTGCCATGCCGAGCGATGAAGTCAAGGGGATCCTTACCGACATCGGCACGGAAGAACTCGGGCATCTGGAAATGGTCGGCTCGATCGTCCACCAGCTCACGCGGAATCTGACGCCGGAGGAGATCAAGGCGCAGGGCTTTGACGCTTACTTCGTCGATCATACGCTCGGCGTATTTCCGCAGGCCGCGGCGGGCGTGCCGTGGAACGCCATCAGCATCGGCGTCAGCGGCGATGTGATCGCCGATCTCACCGAGGATCTTGCCGCCGAACAGAAGGCGCGCGCCACCTACGATAACATTCTCCGGCTCTCGGACGATCCCGACGTAAATAACGTGATTCGATTTCTGCGTGAGCGGGAGGTCGTCCATTTCCAGCGCTTCGGTGAGGCGCTGGGTCTCGTGACGGAAAAGCTCAACCAAAACAACGTCTACTATATGAATCCGGCGTTCCCCGGACGCTGAAGCAGAGAGAAAACGGCGGCGGAAGCATCATTCCGCTGCCGTTTTTCCCGCAAGCCGGAGCCGGGCGAGGATCTCTTCGTCCGCCGGGCAGAAATCGTAGCCGCCGATCTCCTCCGGCGTGATCCAGTCCATGGCGCAGTGCTCCAGAAGCTGCGGCACACCGTCCGTGATCTCCGCATGGAACAGCGTTAAATGGATGGTGAGATCGGGATAAACATGCGTCAGCTCCATATAGACATCACCGACCGAGACTGCGACGCCAAGCTCCTCCCGGCATTCGCGCGCGAGGGCTTCCCTCTTCGTTTCCCCGGGCTCGACCTTGCCGCCGACAAATTCCCAGAGCAGTCCTCTCGCCTTGTGCGCCGGGCGTTGACAGATGAGAAAGCGCCGCGGATTTTCCGTATCGTGGACAAGCGCTGCAACGACTTCAACCATGGTCATATCCTCAATGTTTTTTATTTTATGGTAGACTCTTCCGCGCAAAAAGTCAAGGAACCGGACGAGTGCGCCCGAATAGAATACAGAGGAAAGACATTACCGGAAAGGGCGGAATTTGCCATGGAATCAATCATTTCTCTGAAAGATATGGAGCCCGGTACGCAGGGCATTATCACGGATATATTGCCGGAGTGTGCCTTAAGCCGCCGCCTTCTCGATCTCGGGTTCGCGGAGGGTGCGGGAATACGATGCCTCTTCCGCAGCATGTTCGGTGATCCGACGGCCTACGAAATTTGCGGAACGGTGATCGCGCTCCGCGCCGGGGACAGCGCCTCCGTGCTCGTCCGCCTGCCGCATGAGGCGAAAACGTAATGGCGGAAACTTACCGTTTTGTGCTGGTGGGGAACCCGAACGTTGGGAAAAGCTCGCTTTTCAACGCGCTGACCGGCTTGCATCAGCATACCGGAAACTGGCCGGGGAAAACGGTCGCGACGGCGGCGGGAACATGCAGCATCGACGGGGCGGCCGTTGAGCTCATTGATCTGCCGGGAACGTATTCTCTCTCCGCCCGTTCTCCGGAAGAGGAGGTCGCGGCGGAATATATCTCCTTTGGCTGCGCCGACGCGGTGATCGTTGTCTGCGACGCCACAGCGCTCGAGCGGAATCTCTATCTTGCCCTGCAGGTCATGGAGATCACGGATCACGTTGTTATATGCGTGAATCTGATGGACGAGGCCGGAAAGCGCGGCATCACCGTGGATCTTCCGCGGCTATCGCAGCTGCTCGGCGTGCGCGTTGTCGGAACGAGCGCACGGCAGAAAAAAACGCTCCCTCCCCTGCTGCGTGCAGCGGTGGCCGCCGCGCAGGAGAGACACCGCAAGCCGGTTCCGGTGCGCTATGGCGAAGCGATCGAGGCGGGGCTTTTTTCGATCGAGGCACGGCTGGATGAGCTGCTTCCCGGGTCTATGCCAAATCACCGGTGGATAGCGATGCAGCTTCTGATCGGCGGCGATACTGCGATTCGCGCGCTGGAGAAAAAGCTCGAAAGGCCGCTGGAGGAGGATCCTTTTCTTTCGGAAGCTGTCCGTCTCGGTAGAGAGCGCATCGACCGCGCCGGAGAAACCGCGGCAGCGGCGGCAGCGGTGCTTCTCCGCCGTGCAGCCGATATTGCGGCGGAGGTCGTTTCAGCGGCGCATCAAAACAGCTTTTCCCGTGACCGGAGGGCCGACCGCATCCTGACCGGAAAAAAATTCGGCATTCCGATCATGCTGCTGTTGCTGCTGATCCTCTTTTATCTGACGGTGCAGGGCGCAAACTACCCTTCGGCGTTTCTTTCCTCCATGCTTTTCGCCTTTGGCGATATTCTCTCACGCTGGCTTCTCGCGGCCGGAATTCCGCTCTGGCTGCATGATGCGCTGATCCTTGGCGTATACCGGGTGACTGCATGGGTCGTATCCGTCATGCTGCCGCCGATGGCGATCTTCTTTCCGCTGTTCACGTTACTTGAAGACGTCGGCTATCTGCCGCGCATGGCGTTCAATCTCGATAAGCCGTTTGAGAGCTGCCGCGCGTGCGGCAAACAGGCGCTTACAATGGCGATGGGTTTTGGCTGCAATGCCGCCGGCGTTGTCGGCTGCCGCATCATCGATTCGCCGCGCGAGCGGCTGCTTGCCATACTCACGAACAGTTTCGTCCCGTGCAATGGGCGCTTTCCGATTTTGATTTTCCTGCTCGGCGCTTTCTTTTCCTCGCGTAATCCTATTGTGTCCGCGCTTTTGCTGACGGGTGTCGTATGTCTCGGCATTGCCGCTACGTTTGGCGCGACACGGCTTTTATCCGCCACGGTTCTGTGCGGGGAGACGTCCTCTTATGTTCTGGAGCTGCCGCCGTACCGAAAGCCGCAGCTCGGAAAGATCCTTGTCCGCTCGCTCCTTGACCGGACGGTATTCGTCCTTGGGCGGGCCGCCGCCGTTGCCGCGCCCGCCGGTCTGGTTCTCTGGCTGCTGGGAAATTTTTCCGTCGGAAATGTCTCTCTGCTGCGGTACCTGTCGGACGTGATCGATCCAATCGGAAAATTTCTCGGTATGGACGGCGTGATCCTGCTGGCCTTCATTCTGGGATTCCCAGCCAATGAAACGGTGATCCCCATCGCCATGATGATCTATATGGCCGAGGGTGCGCTCAACCGGACGCTTTCTGCCGCAGCCATGAGCGGAATATTGCTCGCCAACGGCTGGACAGGAAAGACAGCAGCGTGCGTCATTGTGTTTACTCTGATGCACTGGCCGTGCTCTACAACGCTTCTCTCCATAAAAAAAGAGACCGGCAGCCGGACATGGACAGCGCTCGCCGCCGTGCTGCCGACGCTCTGCGGCGCGCTGCTGTGTATGCTCATCAATCTTGTTTTTCACTGACCACAGTGTTTTACAGCGGCAGTAAAAAAATCAGCCTACGGCGGTGCATCGCTGTAAGCTGATTCCTTTATTCGATTATTTGCTTCGGTGATCTCGTCCTTTACGTCGCCCTCCGCCTGTATGCCGGCGGCTTCGAGCGCCCGCAGCTTTTGCTCGGCGGTGGCTTTCAGGACATCGGCGGCGTTATTGTTGAGCTTGTAGACGAACGGCATAGTTCCCTCCTCTTTGGCATAGAAAAAGCACCGTGCAAATTACACGATGCTTTAGAGGTATTCCGCGTCAATGTCAAAGTCAAGACCGAGCGCTTTCAGATCGTACCCTGCATTTGCATCTTTGATGATGCTCAAACATTCGGCATACGCCAAAAGCTCGCCGTACTCAACCTCCGAGCGGTTTTCTTTCTGCTTTAATTCTTCGGCAGATTCTTTGATGTTCTCGACAATTTCAGCGAGGATATCTCTGTTCACGACTCATCACCAAACCTTTCTTTGAGTGTTTCTTTCTCAATGGCCGCTTGCTCAGCATTGCGTTGCATATCTTTTCGCCACTTTCTGAGTAATCCGTCTTTTTCCTGCTCAGACTTTGACGACTATCCAGCATCGTATTTCTCCGGGTGTGCTATTTTGTCTGCATGGAGCCTGACTTGCTCTTCGTGCGACTTAATGGATTTCAAAAGACGTGGCTTTGACTTGTTCGCCGCGTCTCGGTATACGCCAGCGTGCCGTGTTCCAGCTTTAGCGGCTTTGTACACAGCTTCCGAATCAACAGTAACCGTTTCCGAACTCGGTGGGATTGATGGTTTCTGCGCTTCTTCCTTTGGCTTAATTATACTCGATTCTGCGGACTTTTCAACAGGCTTTTCATACGTGGTCAAGGCTTTCTTTTGTTCTTCCTCAATGCGTTTGAGCCACTCGTTGTATGTTTCCCGCTTACGCCCGTGGCCTTTGACAAACGCTTTAACGGAACATCTGCAGTTGTAGATGTTCCAGCCGGACGCGCCGTGCGATTTGTCACCGGGGAACATGAGCTTCTCGCCGCCGACGGTAAAGGCCTCGTCAACGCCAACACGCTGACCGTCTGCCTTGCCGTGCCATTCTCTGGTACGATGATCCTTTGTGGCGATCCACTCCCGCTGCATTTCGATCCCCATTTCCGCGGCCTTTTCATACGTCGCCTGTCGGCCTCCGTTTTCGGCGGCGGTGACGGCGGTACGCGCGGCGCGGATAGCGCTTTCGACGCTCATGTCAATAATGCGGCGGCGCAGGTCGGCGGCAATGCCGCGGCTGCTTCGCCCCATCAAGATGCCAGCTGTGACAGCGTTGGTGATCCGCTTCTTTCCAAACGCGAGGTCGATGCCGCGGCGGACGGCTTTCTCTTTCGGATAGTACGGCATTAAATCCGGCTGCTCAACGATCAGGCGGCGGACGGTCTGCTCATCATAAAGCGTGAAATCGCCGCCAGCGTCCGTTACCTCATACGCGGCATAGTTGCGGTTTAGTGTGTATATGCCGGGCGTGGCGTCGTTGACGTAGGAGATGGTGATTTCATGGTTGATTGCATATTGCGTATAAAAAAGTTATATCCCCATCGGTTTGACCGATGGGGATAGTTCATGGAGCGGATAATGGGAATCGAACCCACCTCTACGGCTTGGGAAGCCGTCGTTCTACCGATGAACTATATCCGCGTATTTTGTTTACTGATGTACTCTACCAAAATATGCCTGAAAAGTCAAGCGACAAAAAAGGATTCATAGCTTGTGACTCGTCCGAATACGCTTTGGCAGGAGTGTGATTTGGAATGAAACGTGCAAAACGCGCAACCATCTATGTGGCAGCGGGACTGTTTGTTGCGGCGGCCGCCGCGAAGCTTCTCTTCCCTGCCCGCACATCCGAAACGATCCGTACGGTCGAAGAATCTTTCCACAGAGCAGACTATAGGACAGAGGAAACCGTCGCAGCTGTGACGGAAGCGGCGGACGATGCTGCGATGCCGGTCACGGTCACGATCAACGCCGCGGAGTTTCTCGGACTTACTGAACCAGCCGGCACGGAAGAGCTGTCCCCCGCCGTTGAAGAGGCGATGGCGGCGTTTATGGAAGAGCAGCAGCCGTTCGTCGATCTCGGCGTTCCGGCCAATGTCTCCTACGACGCGCCCATGCCGAAATTCTCCTTCGTTCAGCCGCTTTCCGCCAGAGTATCCTCCGATTTCGGCTACCGGCTGCACCCGATCGACAACGAGACAAAGTTCCACTACGGCATGGATCTCGCGGCAAACTCCGGCGACGATATCGTCTGCTTTGCGTCCGGAACGGTGACGGAAGTCGGCGAGAACGGCACGAGCGGCAAGTTTCTCCGCGTAGAGCACGAGGACGGCTACGCGACGATGTACGCCCATTGCAGCCAGATCTATGTTGAAGAGGGGCAGAAGGTCAATGCGGGGGAAAAGATCGCGCTTGTCGGCGCGACAGGCAAGGTCACCGGCCCGAATCTCCATTTCGAACTTACGCACGACGGCGTTTATCTGAATCCGGCGTTCTACATGGCGGCGATTTGAGCCGCTGCCGGGTAGAGATCACCGCCGGAGCTGCCGTTGTCTTCCCCCTGCTCTTTTATCTGGACGATTCCGGCATTTTCTCCGCGGTTCTGCCCGCTGTGTTCTTTCACGAGATCGGCCATTGTATTTCCGCATGGATATACGGTGGCCGGATCCTTTCTCTCCGCATGAGTCTGAGCGGGCTGTGCCTTGATACGACACCGTTTTCGTCGCCGCTTCCGGAGGCAGTGTGTGCGGCGGCAGGGCCGGTGTGCGGTTTGCTGTGGGCGGCGCTTTGCTCACGCTTTCCCGGCGAGTGGTGGGAGCTGTGCCGGGACATATCGCTGTATTTTTCGGTATGCAATCTGCTTCCGGCGCAGCCGCTCGACGGCGGACGGATCCTCTATGCGCTCTGCGGCGACCGCAAGGCCGTTCGGATCGTTTCGGCGTGTACCGGGGCAATATGTTTTGCTGCGGCAATGCTCACGCGCCGCTGGGGTCTTGCACTTCCGGCGGCATGCATTCTTGCCGCACAGCTCAGAGCATAACGGCGCGCAGATTTTCCATTGCCCGGCGTTCGAGGCGCGATACCTGTACCTGCGATACGGAGAGGATCCGCGCGCAGTCGCTTTGCGTCAGACCGTGGAAAAACCGGAGATTGATCACCTGCTGCTCCTTTTCCGGCAGACGCTCGATCGCCGTACGGAGCGCGACGCTCTCCAGTACGCGATCCTCCTGCCCATAGTCACCGAGCACGTGCTCAAGCGTGAAGCCCTCGTCTCCGCTCTCGCGCTGCAGGCTCTCCGCCGGAGCGGCCGCGGTCTCCGCCTCGGCGATCTCTTCTACGCTCACGCCGCATTCCGCGGCGATCTCGGAAAGCGCCGGCTCCCTGCCGAGCGTCTGCTCCAGACGGCGCCGTGCCGCATGGATCTGCTGCGCGCGCTCTTTGAGCCCGCGGCTGACCTTTACCGCGCCGTCGTCGCGCAGAAAGCGACGGATCTCCCCGGCGATCTTCGGCACGGCATAGGTAGAAAACTGTGTGCCGAACCGCTCGTCAAAGCCCTCAATGGCCTTGAGAAAACCGAGACAGCCTAGCTGATAGAGATCGTCCGCATCGACCCCGCGTCCAAAATACCGCCGGGCGACGCTCCAGATGAGGCCGGTGTTTTCCTCGATCATCTGCTGCACGGCATCCCGGTCGCCGGAGTGCGCGCGGGAGAGAAGCTGCGCGCGGCTTTCCATCAGCGGTCGCGCACGCGGCGCGGGAGCGTGCGGAGCATGATGACGCTTGTCCCCTCGCCCGGCGTGGAGCGGACGGTGAGCTTATCCATAAAGCTCTCCATGATCGTAAAGCCCATACCGCTGCGTTCCTCGCCGCCGGTCGTATACAACGGCTTTCTCGCCTTGCCGATATCTTCGATGCCGCGGCCCCAGTCGCGGATGACGATCTCCAGCCGGTTATCCTCAAGGATCCGGCAGCGCATGAGGATCTTGCCGATGCAGTCCGGGTAAGCGTGGACGATACAGTTCGTCACGGCCTCGCTGACCGCTGTTTTGATATCGCCGAGCTCCTCCATCGTCGGGTCCATCTGCGAGGCGAATACGCCCGCTACCGACCGCGCCAGTGCCTCGTTGCAGCTTTTGCTGGGGAATTCCAGCTTTATGTAGTTTTCATATTTCATCTTGCGGCCTTTCCCTCCGTAAATTTGATTGCGACAAAACGTTCGATCCCGGACGTGCGAAGAACTCTTGCGCATTGCGGCGCCGGATCAAGCAGAAAGAGATCCCCGTCCGTTTCCTCCATCCGTTTTTTCACGCGGAGCACAACGGCAATGCCGGAGCTGTCCATAAACGAAACGCCGGAGAAATCAAGAATGCACCGCCGCGGCAGGAAACGGTCGATAAACGCTTCCGTTTCGCGAAACGCCGCGCGCGCCGCGTGATGATCGAGATCTCCGGTGTATCGGATACAAAGGCAGCCGTCGGTATAGGCGCTCTCCAATCGCATGATACTCATCCCCCCTGAAAAAGATATGGCGCTGTGGTTGTCCACAGCGCCATTTTAACGGGCGTATTATGAAAAGATTGCCGAAGCGGGGCGGTCAGAACAGAAAAGATGCGGCGTTTTCAAGCGTGTCCGGCAGATAGACGAACGCCTCGCGGCGATCCGCGATGCAGAGATAGCCGTTCTGTTCAAAAGCGCGGGCGTTCCATGCCCAGTCGGTCAGGAATACGCTCAGGCAGTATTCGATCTCTCCGTTGTTTTCGGCATACAGGCAATAGCTGTCGTCGGCGGCAAAGCCGAGAAGGTTTTTCTCCGGCAGGACGATATAGCTTTGCAGACTTTCGAGTGTGCTGCTGTAGTCGCTGCCGAACGTGCGCTCCGCAGTTTTCTTCAGAGATGAATCATAGAGCGCAAGCGCCATTTGTCCGGCACTCTCATGCCGGAAGGCGGCATAGCCTCCGTTTTTCCACGGAAGCAGCGCATCGGCCAGGATCGCGTCACCGCCGGGCACGGCGGTGATCGTGCCGGGAACGGAGAGATCGGCGATGCAGGATCCGTTCTCGCCGGAGAGCAGCACAGTTTCCGGCGTGAAGCCCGCCCAGAGGATACCGTCGCCGTTCGGAAGCTCGGAGAGCTTTGCCGTGACGGTAAGAGCGGCGTCGAGCGTATAAAGCGCGCTGCCGGTCTGCTCCGCGGCCGGAGCGGGACCGCCCTTGCCAACGTACATATTGATATAAGAACCCGAGACTTCCGAAAGGCAGACATACCCGGAACCAAACGGCGCAATGGCGCTCTTTTCCGGAAGAAGTCCGCTCACAACGCCGGAGGCCGCCGGACGGATGCCGGAAGCATCAAAGTCAAAGCGGAAAAGATCGGTGCAGAGGAGCTCAACGTATTCCGTATAATCACCCACACTGTCGCTCATGCGGCGGGATTCGGCGGATACGGAGCGTGTGTCGGTCAGGAAAAGACCGCCGGGTACAGGGTATACGTTTTTCGCCTCGATGCCGTAGACGGCGACGGCATTTTTCTGCGCCGCCTCGTCGAGGGAGTAGCCGCCGAGCACGGTGCAGCCCTCGCCGCCGTTCGGCAGCGCGTAAAGGCTTTCGGCCTCAAGCTGGCGGCTGTCCGCGGCGGTATGTACGCGCGGAATGAACTTGTCCGTATCTGCGGCGTCGGCTGCGTCCAGCACGGAGAAGTCCGTCGCAACGCAGAGAGAGCCGCCGCTCATCCACGCATCGGAATATACGCCGCTCTGGCCGGCGCTCGCGAGGAGCACGGGCGTGTGCGGATCGGAGACGTCGTAGAAATCGACACCGACATATTCCGAATAGCGCATCTCGCCCCCGAAGCTATCGTAGCCGTATACGTCCAGGAGAACGGCGAGCCGTGAGCCGCGAAGGAACAGCGCGAGCGGGGTGCGTTCGCTTCCGGCAAAGCTGCCGGAACCGTCTCCGGAGCTGCTCCAGGCAGTACCGACCGGCGTAGTGGAAATAAGCTCCCCCGCTTCGCCGCTCAGATGAAAGATCGTGAGATTTTTGTCCGTAAGCGTATAGATATACTCACCGTCAACACGGAGAATGTCGCTTTCTGTAAGATCATCCGGCGATGCTGCGGCGCGCAGTGCGGAGGAATGCGCCGGAACGTCCGCGCCGTCTCCCACGGCTTTATTCTCCTGCACGACGGAAAAGACATCGCCGTAATCCGAAAACGTGCGCAGCTCCGCGCGATTTGCCTCAGCCGCAGTCTCGAACGAGATCGGTGCGGGCGTAGCCGTCGGAGAGGGCGTCGCGGTTGGTGCTTCTGTGGCATCAGCCTCCGGCGCGGGTCCGGAAGCGCAGCCGGCCAGAAGAGCCAAAGCGACGAAAAAGGTGCAGACGATCAAAACTTTTTTGAGATTTTTCATGGCAACTCCTGCAAAATGTGCTTTTTTTGACTGACGCAAATAGAAAAATTGCAAAAATCGAAAATTAAATCTTTACAGACAAACGGTATTGTAGCATAATATCGGCGAAAATCCAATACTTCGGAGGTTATTTCGTTATGAGAACTGTTGGTGCTGTTGTTCGCGGCATCCGTACCCCCATCGTCCGGGAAGGCGACGATCTTGTCACGCTGGTGCGCGACAGCGTCATGGCCGCCTCCGAGACGGAGCATATCACCTTCCACGACCGCGATATCGTCGCCGTGACGGAGTCCGTTGTGGCCCGCGCCGCCGGCAACTATGCGACGGTGCAGAACATTGCCGATGACGTGAATGCAAAATTCGGCTGCGACCATATCGGCGTCATTTTCCCGATCCTCTCCCGGAACCGCTTTGCCATCGTGCTGCGCGGCATCGCCACCGGCATGAAAAAGATCACGCTCATGCTCAGCTACCCTTCGGACGAAGTCGGAAACCATCTCTTTGACGAGGAACTGCTGGAAGATTCCGGTATCAATCCGTACAGCGACGTACTGACTGAGGAAGAATACCGCAAGGCGTTCGGCTACGCGCTGCATCCGTTCACCGGCGTGGACTATGTAGACTATTATAAAAAACTCATCGAGAAATGCGGCTGCGAGGCCGAGATCCTCTTCGCCAATCAGGCGGAAGCCGTCCTCACGCGCGTGAAGAATGTCCTCTGCTGCGATATCCACACCCGGTTTCGCACAAAGCGCCGTCTTGCCAAAGCGGGCGCGGAGAAGGTCCTCGCGCTGGATGATCTTCTCACCGCAAGCGTCAACGGCAGCGGCTATAACGAGAAATACGGCCTGCTCGGCTCCAACAAGTCCTCCGAGGACAAGGTGAAGCTCTTCCCGCGCAACGGAGCGGAGTTTGTTGACGCACTCGCCGCGGCCATGCGCAAGGCAACCGGAAAGAACATCGAGTGCATGATCTACGGCGACGGTGCCTTCAGGGATCCCGTCGGCAAGATTTGGGAGCTCGCCGATCCCGTGGTCTCCCCTGCCTGCACCGCCGGTCTCGTCGGCAAGCCGAACGAGCTGAAGATCAAGTATCTCGCCGACAACGATTTTGCCGGTCTCAACGGCGAAGAGCTGCGCTCCGCCGTGGAGGATTCCATCCGCCACAAGGATGCCGATCTCAAAGGCAGCATGGCAAGTCAGGGCACCACGCCCCGCCAGCTCACCGATCTCATCGGCTCGCTCTGCGATCTTACGAGCGGCAGCGGCGACAAGGGTACGCCGGTCGTGTTCATTCAGGGTTACTTCGACACCTACGCCGAAGAGAAATAAGCAAATGACAAAATACCGTCGGATGGGTGAGCCCCATTCGACGGTGTTTTCCGTTATGCACAAAATATCGAAATATATTTCTCCGAAATTCACAAGATATATGCATTGCAAAACCGGAACAAATTCGATAAGATGAAATCAAGTTAAGCCGTGGGGGTGATACGGATGCAGCTCCTCGAAGATAGGATCCGCCGCGATGGTGTAGTGCGTGACGGCGGCGTTTTGAAGGTGGACAGTTTTCTGAACCATCAGATGGACGTCGTGTTCTTCTCCGAACTTGCCAAAGAGTTTGAGCGCCTGTACCATAACTGCGGTGTCAATAAGATTCTTACGATCGAGGCATCCGGTATCGGTATTGCGTGCATAACGGCGCAGACCTTCGGGTGTCCTCTTGTTTTTGCCAAGAAAAGCAAGACGCTGAATATCGCAGGAGATGTATGGACGTCGAAAGTCCGCTCCTACACCCACCAGAGGGTATACGATATCATCGTTTCCAAGGATTTTCTCGGCCCGAACGACCGCGTACTCGTCATTGACGATTTTCTTGCCAACGGCGCTGCGCTCAGCGGTCTCATCGAGCTGGTGGAGCAGTCCGGCGCAACGCTCGTCGGCTGCGGCATCTGTATTGAAAAAGCGTTTCAGCCCGGCGGAGACATGCTCCGCAGCAAGGGCGTCCGTGTGGAATCTCTGGCCCGTGTGAAATCCATGAGCGAGGAAAACGGCATCGAGTTCTGCTGACGGCGCTTTCCTTACAATTTCATATCTGTCGATATAAATCAAATGATACGGTTTTGAAGTCTCTACCCGGTCACCGTAAAGGACCGGACTATCGACGAGGGACAAAGCAGCGTTTTCTTCTGCTTTGTTTTTCGTTCGTTTGCGGAGGCCGTTGACCGGTTCCCGCAATTTCTTTTTGCTTTCTTCCGGCTTGCCGGCGGAAATAAACAGTAACAGTAAAAAAAACAAAAAATTACTGGAGGAAAGAAAACATGAAAAAGTTCGTTGCTCTGCTGCTCGCTCTGACGCTGTGCATCGGCCTGTGCGCCTGCGGCGCTCAGCCCGAAGCCCCCGCGGCCACCGAAGCTCCTGCGGCCACCGATGCTCCCGCGGAAGAGACCCCTGCCGCCACCAGCGAGACCGAAACCACTACCGCTTCCAAGGACATCAAGGTCGGTTTCATCTTCCTGCACGATGAAAACTCCACCTACGACCTCAACTTCATCAACGCTGCGAAAGCCGCTTGCGCCGAGGTCGGTCTCTCCGACGATCAGGTCATGATGAAGACCAACATCTCCGAGTCCCAGGCCTGCTACGACGCCGCTGCCGAGCTGGTTGACGCCGGCTGCGATCTCATCATCACCGACAGCTTCGGCCATGAGTCCTTCGCTCTTGCCGCTGCCAAGGAGTTCCCCGAAGTGCACTTTGTTTCCTGCACCGGTGTCAAGGCCCACACCGAGGGTCTGAGCAACTTCCACAACGCTTTCGCCTCCATCTATGAAGGCCGCTACCTCGCCGGTGTCGCTGCCGGTCTCAAGCTCAACGAGATGATCGAAAACGGCGACATCACCGCCGAGGAAGCCAAGATGGGCTATGTCGGTGCGTTCCCCTATGCCGAAGTCAAGTCCGGCTACACCTCCTTCTTCCTCGGCGCCCGCAGCGTCTGCCCCAGCGTCACGATGGAAGTGACCTTCACCAGCTCCTGGTATGACGAGGCTCTCGAGAAGGAAGCCGCCAACAAGCTCATCAACAACGGCTGCGTCCTTATCAGCCAGCACGCCGACTCCATGGGCGCTCCCACGGCCTGCGAGACCGCCGGTGTCCCCAACGTTTCCTACAACGGCAGCACCGTTGCCGCCTGCCCCAACACCTTCATCGTTTCCTCCCGCATTGACTGGACTCCGTTCTTTGTCTACGCCATCAACTGCGTCGCTTCCGGTGAGGACATCGGCTACGATTGGACCGGCACTCTTGCTACCGGCTCCGTCGTTCTGACTGACGTCAACGAGCAGGCCGCTGCTGCCGGCACTGCCGAGAAGATCGCCGAAGTCATGAAGGCTCTGGAAGACGGCTCCGTCAAGGTGTTCGACACCGCCACCTTCACCGTCAACGGCGAGACCGTTACGACCTACCTCGCCGACGTTGACGATCTCGGCGACTACGTCGGTGAGACCGAGGCCATTTCCGACGGCGTGTTCCTCGAGTCCTTCTACCGCTCCGCTCCGTACTTCGATCTCGACATCGACGGCATCACCAACCTCGACGCCTGATTTTTATCTGATCCTGCTTAGGGGAAGGCCCGATTTCCGGGCCTTCCCCATATGTACTGTAAAGGGCACTTTCTCTCATTTTCAATTTTCAACTTCGAGTTTTCAATTTACTGAAATTGAATCGGGAAAAGCTCCAGCGGAATGGCCTTAACATGAAAGTAAAACAATGTTAAAATACAGGAAAACTATTTCATGATTCAATTTAAGTTTGTAATTTTATCCCGTAAATGTGTTACAAAATATAAGGAATTATTTACCTTAAAAAATAATACTCAAGAAACAAGCAAATCTGACATTGATAAGGAAATCTGCATTAAAGAAAAGTATAATGAGTTTGAACGTTTCTTTTTTATAGAAATGAATAATGCTTTGTTTGCGGGTGAGTATTTAGAAGACGATTATATAAAGGAAATAGAAACGTTTGAGAATTATTTGATAGCTAATGATAGCAAGTTTTCTTTCAGTATCAGAGAATCTCTAAAGAGTCTTAGAGAAATTATTTTTAATATACAAAATAAGATTAAGATTGACAACAGAGAGTTGCAGGAACCTATTTTTTTTACTATATTATTATAGACACCATAACTAGGTCTTAATAATTTAGGATATCTACCAGTAACTTCAAATATAACCGAAGAAGTTTTATCTATTTCATCTTTAATAACATTTTCTTTATATTTAGTTAATAGCAAATGATTAAACGTATGATTGCCTATTTCCATTCCACTATCATATTCTCTTTTCAATATTTTTTTATTATCTTTTGCCTTACTGCCAAGTACAAAGAAAGTAGCCTTAACATTATATTTAGCAAGTACATCAAGTACTTTACCAGTATTATAATTAGGTCCATCATCAAAAGTAAGAGCAATTAATTTATCACTGTTATTTATTTTTTTATTAGTAATAATATCATAATTAAACACCTCCGTATATACCATACTTATGGTACTACTATCCAAATCAATCATAAAAGAATCTAAATCATAACTATAGATATTACTATCAAAAAAATATTTATAAAATACAACACAATATTGATTATCATTATTATCATAATCATAATCATAATCAATAATACCACTTTTATCTCTATATCTATCTAAATATTCATTAATAAAATTATCTATTTTATTATCATTAAAATACGGATAATTAATTTCTATATTATCGTTAATAATTTCCTTATTAACCAAAACATCTTTATCTATATCAATTATCCATAACATTAAAGATATAATAATCATTGGAATAAACAAGTATCTCATTTTCATAATATCACTAATAAATAGTATGAAAAAAGACTCCTCATTAGAAGTCAATACTTAATATCAATACCATCAAAATCTACATTAAGAAACTTTTTACTTGATAAATAATCACATAAATGAACAAATCTTTCATACTTATCTTTAGGAACTGGTAATACTTCATTATCATTAAAATCCTTATTCCAAATTCCCATATGCGAAGATATTACCCTAGTCATTAAGTTAAGTTCCTCATCGCTTAAAGATAATTTATCCTTATGTTTCTTAACAAAAGAAGCTGCTAGTAAAGGATGATCAAATCTCGTATATTTTTCTTCAGGATTACCTTTTTTTAATCCATCATGAAGAGTAAGAGCCATCAAAATAATATCTTTTTCATTTTGCGCAAAACTATTAATTCCAGGATTATCTAAAAGTTCCTTGGCTATACGAACAGCAACTTTAGTATGTTTAACTAGTCCATTCTTAGTACCAGCAAACTCTGGATGATATTTACCAGTACTTGAAGCCGGTATTTCAAAAAAATAATCAGGTAGTTCACTAACTAAATACTTTAAGTCATCTCTCTTTTTTTCATCTTTAATATAACTATATTCTTTATTAAAATAACTAACTTTATCCATATTTATTTCCTAATATTAACATCCACTGTAGTATATGGAATATTAATTCCCTCCCTATCAAATTTCTTCTTTATCATTTTTAATACTTCTCTTTTAATTGCATAATTAGTCATAGCCTTACAAGTGATATCAACTGCATATACAATGCTAGAATCCCCTAATTCATCTACTCCTAGTAGTTTATAATCTTTAACATTTTCAATTTTAAGAATATCTTCTCTCATACTTTCCAAAACCTTCTCTAATTTATCAATATCAGTATTATAAGCAACATTAAGTTTAAGAAAAATATCACAATTAGACAAATTATAATTAATAACCTCACTAAAAGAAGAATTACCAATAGATTTAACTTCTCCTGTAAAAGCCTTAATTTTAGTAGTTCTAAGTCCAAACTCAATTACAGTACCTTGAAATCCATTAATTGATACAGTATCACCAACAGCATATTTATTATCAAATAGTATTGCTACTCCCGCTAATAAATCCTTAATAATATCTTGAAAAGCAAGGCCAATAACCGCAGCAAATACACCTAAAGAAGCAATAATACTTGTAGTATCAATACCATATATTTTAAGTATTCCAAGAACTATAAATATAAGTATTAAATATTTAAATATACTTCTTCCTAAATTAATAATAGTGTCCTTTCTCTTATCTTTACCACTATTACCAATATGTCCCTTAGATATTCTATTAATAACTTTTTCTATTACCAAATATAATATAAGGCCAACAACTATATAAACAATTGGTAAATAAAATTTCTCATTAGTAATAAACTTTATAAATTTTTCCATAACATCTACCTCACATACTAATTATATAGTATTTTATCTCTTTTTTCAATAATAAAGTTTATATATTACAAGTATATAAAGTATCTCCTACTAAAATTATACACTTATTCTTAGATATATTATCATAGGTATAATAAGTATTATTATATTTAATAAATACTATATAATCCTTATACTTATTCTTAATAATTCTATATTTATCATATAAATTATTAATACATAACCATCTATAACTATCATTATATAAATTAGTATTACATCTTATAAAATATCCTTTATAAGATGTAATACTTTTATAATAACCATTAAAATTATTTTCATATTCCTTTTTCAATTTTTTATTAATACTTTTAATAGTATTATTATCATATCTTATTAATAATCGATTATTTTTTATACTATAAGTATAACCCAAAAAACTAATACCTTCTTTCGTTCGATAAATACCACTCTTATTATTAATATCAAGTTCTATACTCCTTAATTTATCTTTAATTATTTTAAAAACATCTTCTAGAAGACTTCTATTATCACTAAGTATATACATATCATCCATATATCTAATATAATGCTCACATTTAAGTATCTCTTTTATATAATGATCTATATCATTAAGAAAGAAAACTGCAAGTAGCTGATTACTTAAACATCCTATACTAAGCCCATATCCTTTTCTATATAAAGGAATATTATTTAATTCATTAATAAGTCTATTCTTTTCTTTAATACTTATATTTAAATTATTAACTCTATTTATTTCTTTACCAATTAATTTCTTAATATTATCATTAACATATTTATTATCAGTTAAATTAATAATATTCTTTAAAATATTTATAGATTTTTTATCTTTTATTCTTCTTTCTAACATAGAAAGAAGAATATTATGATTTATATTATAAAAATATTTTTTTATATCTATTCTAAGTACATATATATCTTTATTTATTCCTATATTATTTATATATTTTTCAAACAATTTATATCCATAATTAGATCCCCTATTCTTTCTCGTGGCTATATTACTATCAATTAGGCAATTAAAACTCGGAAGTAAGATAAAATAGCTAATCATTTGATTAACTATTTTATCACTAATACTTTCACTCATAATTATTCGATATTTTTTTTCATGAATAAGAAAAATATTATAATTAGAAAAGATATAAGAATTATTTTTTAAATTACTTAAAATATCTACTAGATAACAATTCTTATATCTTATAAACTCCATAATTTTATTCTTATTATGACATTTATTTTTTACTTTATTAAATACATATAAAATATTACTATAACTAATCATATTATCATATAAATCCTTAGTTCTTTTCATTATTTATCCAACTATTAGTCATTTTTCTTATCTCATTTAACATTCTAATTATTATCATAAACTTCTTCTTACTTATTATATCTATATCCAATAACAAATCTAAGTATAGATCAATCATTGATATATTAACTAGTGCTTCTTTTTGATATTTATTTCTAATACTTCCAATATTAATATTAGCCTTAATAATATTATAATTAAGAGATATAATATTATCTTCAAGTCCTCTTCTATAACTAGAATGTACTTTAGGTATATTAATTAAAATATTACTTTCTATATATTTAAGTAATAATTTACTTTTATTTAATAATTTAAAATCATTCATAATATTTATAATATATAACCCTCAAATACTTGCCCTTTCGAATATTCTACTAGCACAAGTATTGGAGTTATATAAATCTTTAGACTTAAAGTCAAGGAATATACTTGTTTCCTCTAATATGTTATACTAAACCAAATATTAATAGCTTTCGTTATATATTTAATCTTTAGATGTTTCTTGAGGAAATTACCGAACGAACGCCGTTAGTATTATTCACATTGTTGTTATTGACATTACCATCATCATTCACATTATCTACATTAGCATTATCACCCGCGAAGGCGAACTAAAGAAGCATCCAGTTTAATAGCATATCCCTATATATATACAAAAACATATATATTAACTTAATGACTAATTTTTCCTTTCCGACCCTTTATCTTACTTTTCTTATTAGTACTTACCTACCGCACTCTTGTCCTGTGAAAAGAGTTTCACAGGACTTATTTCAGATTAAAGATCTTATTTTTATTTTTTTATCCAATTACAAATGGATTATTCATAGTTCCATTACCACCCGTTATCACATCAGATCTTAGAGAAACTACCGAACGAACGCCGCCAGAATCATTCACACCGTAGCTATTGACACCACCATCATCATCCACATTACCTACACCAGCACTACCACCCGCGAAGGCGACTGGAGTCATCGACCAATAAAAGTTTCCTGTAAATAAATAATAATCTGTATTAGTGATATATGAAGAGTTCACCATGTCATATGATTTTCCTCCAGATAAAATGATTTCATCAGTCGTTATTAAACCAATAGGATATGTTAAAGCACCATTACCATTTGCTGAGCTTACTGTAAATCTATCATTGATATTTGTACATTTAAGACTTGGAGTTGCAGGACTATTTACAAAGTTTCTTGTTAGATTAGAATAAGCTGTAAAGGTAGTACCTGTACCATTACCAGAAAGTTCCATTCCCCCAAAACTTTCTACTGGTGTTACACTTCGGTCATTACAGTATATAGAGTCTTGTAAATAATCTGTATAGTTTATTAGATTATTTTTGTACCATGTATCTATATATGCTTTTATAGTACTATTATTAGTATTTTTATGTGTTTCAGAGTATGTTGATGATCCTGCCGTTCCATACATATATCCTACATAGGCATTATCTTCAGAATTAGTATTATATTGTGAACTACCTATGATAGTATCACTACTCAGTGAAGAATCATCATAGCCATTAGGATGTGCAGAAGTACCAGCATATATCATTCTAATAGATCCATCGCCATTTATTCTTATTATTCTCCAATAAAAGCCTGCAAACTTAACATAGTTATTTTCTACCGCACCTCTAAAGTAATATGATTTACCCAGATCATCTTCAGATACATATATTCCTTTAGTACCATCGCCTTGATTTTCTACAGATGTACCATCGTTATTATTATGCTTAACACCAGTATTTCCACTTACTGTTGAAAAGTCTGGTGTTTTTGTGGTATCTACGACTATACTTGAGTTTAAAGCATTTAGTTGCTTAAGAGTATAGTCGGCAGTATTTGGTTTTAATACGGCTCCTTCTCCATCAGCATGAAGTTTAAATGAGAATGATTTATTCATCATGGTACTTGGATTAGTATAGTTAGCTCCATCTATCCAGATATATAGTGTATATTCAGTATTACTTGTACTTATACTTTCATTAGTAAGTAGTGTTATATGGGTAGTATTATTTTTAGTACATGTAGAAGTATTACTATTTAGATATGTAGTACTAAAGTTACCTTCTTTTACTTTAGTAGTACCTTTATATAGTTCATATTTAAAACTTTCATGTTTTAGATTAGTATCTAATGTTATCATATCTAAGTATAAGTTAAATACTAGTCCTGTAGTATCTGCTTTTACTTTGATTTTTTTAGATATTCCTTTACTTTTATCTGATACTGGTCTTAAGTTAGCTTCTACATCACTTCCTCCATCAAAGGTAACTGTAGCAGCCCCTACTCCTGCAACTATCTTAGTAACATTTGATCCTTCGGTAGTCCATACATAGTAAGCATAAGTACTGCTTACTATTATTGCTATTACTAATACTACTATACTAAATATCATAAATATTTTATATTTGTTATTTTTCATTATTTATCCCCACTTTCTATACTCATAGTTATATTTCCTTTGTATACACTAGATAATATATCGTTAACATTATCATTAGTAACTAAACTTCCATCTATCCATATATATACTTTTATTGTTTTTTCAGTAGTAGTTATTGGTATATTGCTATATATTGGAGTTTGTTCAGCACTAGATACTATTCCACTTCCACCTTCCACTGGTGTACTACCATCTAACACTTGATACTTTAATACTTTTCCATTTAATAAAGCACTAGAGGTAACACTAGTATCTGTATTTAGATATAATGTACCAGTACCATTTGTTATTGTACAAGTACTTTTTAAGCTTACTGTTACACTAGTAGATAATCCTCCAGTATAAGAACTAGCTAAACTAAACTTAGCAGGACTACTATCACTACCTATATCTCCACCTTTAACATAATTAACATCAAAGCATTCACCAGTACCAGTTATATTAACACTACCACTCCAAGATAGCCATGTATAAGTTGTACTTACTATTATTGTTATTGCTAGTACTACCATACTAAATATCATATATAATTTATATTTATTCATGTTGTAACCTTCTTTCTAATGTAAAAAAGACTACAAAGAAAGACTAATATTTCTATTAGTTTTCTCTATAGTCTTTATAAAACCTTTATTTATATAGTTTAATAAGTTAGAAAGCCCCCCCCCCTAATTAACAAATAGTTAACATTATTTAATACTATTTTCTTCATAAGAGAGGCCTCCTTCCTGTTGATTTGCGAATTAATTGGGATCTAAAACCCTCGAATTATTTGGAATCTTTTAACCAATCAAAATCAATAAACAAATCTATATTTCTTTTCTTTACCTTACATATAAATAATAACATAAAATAATTATTTATACAAGTAATAATTATTAAAAAAAACAGTTAACTATTAACTATTTTTTCTTACTACGAATCTTAGTATCAGTAGCACTATAAGCAATTTCTTCTTTACCACAAATACCCCATACTCTCTTATAACAATATACTTTATTACTATTTTCATCATTAATCCAATTAGGATTAATAACTTGTTTCCACCCATCAAAACTATGACCACCAACTTTACATATTTCATCATTAATATCATCTAAAGAACATCTAGTTAAATATAATTTATTTTCTAACTCAAATATTTCTTTAGAAAGTTCTTCTTTTATACCATATAACCCTTTTAAAATATCATCTTTATTTTCCATAATAAACCCTCCTTTTCATGAATTAATATTCTATCACAAAAGAATACTTTATTCAAGTATCCTAACAATAATTTCATTAGATATATACATATACTTCTTATCAATTTTAATACAATTATTATCTCTTATCAAATATCCATTTCTAACTAAATTATCAATATTATATATATCTTCTAAAGATACATTAAACTTTTCTTTAAATCTGTCTAAATCTATACCATCAAACTTTCTAAGTCCAAGCATAATTTCATTTTCCATCCTAATATCCTTATCTTCATAAACAGAAGTATCTAAATATTCACCATTTAAATATTTTCTTAAATTCTTAGTATTAGTTATTCTCTTATTATTTATATAACTAGTACTAGATAACCCAAAACCATAGTATTCTTCATTATTCCAATATACCAAATTATGTTTAGATTGATATCCATTCTTAGCGTAATTACTAATCTCATAATGAATATAATTATTCTTCTCAAGAGTATCCTCTATATACTTATACATATCATAATCAATATCTTCAGAAATATTTTTCATTCCATTAATTTTTAGTATAGTATTATCTTCAATCATTAAACTATAAGTAGAAATATGACTAATACCAAGTTCTAAAAAACATTCAAGATCATTTTTTAAAATATCCATATTATCATATGCAGCATATATTAAATCAATATTAATATTATCAAAGTATTTTTTAACTAATTTAATCTTATTATATACATCAATCTTAGTATGATTCCTTCCCAATAACTTAATAATATTTTTATCAAAAGACTCTACACCAATACTAATTCTATTTACTCCATTATCTTTAAGTATTTTAAGTTTATTTTCAGTAATAGATTCAACATTACACTCAATAGTAAATTCGTACTCTTTACTAAGTTTAAATATTCTAATAATGTTCATGAGCCTAATCAATTCATTATCATCAAGACTAGAAGGAGTACCACCACCAATAAAAATAGTATTAACAATTTCACTTTTATATCTCACTTTAATTTCTTGTTCTAAATTATTTAAATAATCATTAATATATTTCTTATTATAAAATATTTTACAAAAATCACAATATGTACAAATACTATTACAAAAAGGAATATGAATATATATAGACATAACATCACCACCAATATAATAACATAGTAATATTTAAATTACAATGAATAAAACATCAAATATTATGCCATTATATTAATGGTGATAAAATGAATAATATAGATATAAGAAAATATATCATCAGTAACTTTAAAGATTCTAGTATTGATGATATAAAAAATTCCATCGAAGACTCTATATCCTCACACGAAGATGATCCTTTAATAGGCCTTGGAGTATTATTTGAATTACTATGGAATAATTCAAATGAAGAAGAAAAACAAAATATCTTATCAAACATAAAAAAAAGTATGTAACAAGCAGCATACTTTTTTTAATAATCTTTACCTGCAATAAAAAGTTCTAATAGTATATTGCCATCAATATTATTAATTTTAATATCCCTATCAATATTAGATAGTTTAGACAAATACTTAATCAAAGTATCCTCGCTATAATAATAACTATCACTAAGCAAATACTTAACTCTATATACACTTTTAAACTCCAATATTTTAGCTATCTCATCATTAGATTTACCACTATTATAAAGTCTTTTAACTTGAAACAATAATCTTATTTGACTAGCAATAATAGCAATTATCTGATTAAGATCTATACCATTCATAACAAAATTTTTATATAGTTTGATAGCCTTACTATTATTATTCTTTAATAGTGCACTAACTAAATCATAAACACTATTATCAGTATTCTCTTCCGTAAGAAGCATAATATCACTATTATTAATAACTTTATCATCTATTTTATATAACATAAGTTTATCAAGTTCATTTTTAATATTATCAATATTATTACCAACTCTATTAATAAAAATATTAATATCCATGCTACAATTCTTTTTCTTTAAATAATCATTAACATAATCACTTAAATATTCATTATTAGCCTCTACCTTTTTTGTAGTACCATTACTATTAATAAACTTTACCAATTTTTTTCTAGAGTCAATAGTATCACTATTAGATACAAATACTAAATAACTATTAGAATTATAGTTATTAAAATAATTCTCAAGTAAATTAATATTTTCAATATCTTTCTTTTGTGATAAATAAATAGTACTATCAATAACAATAAGTTTATTAGCAGAAAACATAGAAATAGTAAGTGCTTCATCTACAACATTCTGAATATCTTCTATATTATAATAAATAACATCATTATCTGAAATAGATAATTTTTCTTTAATAATATCAATTTCCCTACCAATAATAGAGGTATCAGTTCCATATAATAAATAAAAATTCATACCTATCACTCTTTTTCTATTTTTTTACATTTATAGTTTTTTTCATTATAATATTCTAATATTGAATCTTCATCTTCAGAAGAAAAATACTCTCTCAAATCTTTAATATTAGACATAACTCTATAAGTCTTTTCTTCATCAATAAACTTATAAGTATCCCCTTCATTCATATATTTATAAAATTCACCATTGTTTTTAAACTTATTATACCTACTATCGCTATTAAAGATATAATTATTAGTTACAACTGAGTTTTTAATTTTACCTTTACCACTGAAAGTAAGTTTAACTTCCTCTTTAACAAAAACATATAAAACATTATGATTATATTCTCTATCACAAACATAGTTCTTATCTTTTCCCACAATAACTTCTGGATTAAAAAAGAAAAAAGCCACTACAACAACTATAAATAATGCAAAAAATATTCCAGATATTGATATTCTTTTTTTCTTTTTATTTTCATTAACTACTTCTGAAGCCTTCTTCTTCGGTATAGTTAATTCATCAAGTTTATTGATATCAATTTTTTTGTTAATAACACCTTCATCAATTATTTGAGCACTAATTATTTTATCAAGTGAAATAACTTCAAAATCACTATCGCTATTACCAGTCAAAATATCATCTAAAAACTTATTGATTAAATTCTCACCATCATTTTTAGATAGCATTATAACAAGTTCATTATCTCTTATAAATAAAGAACCATAATATAATTTACTATTATCATAACTATAAATAACATACTTATTGTTATTTTTCTTATATTTAAAAGCTCCAAATACATTAATAAATATAGTCTCTTGTCCATATTTAAATTTAAAATCATTAACTTTTATTCTTTTTCCATTCATATAAGTAGCCTCCATAACAATTATAATATAATTAAAAGAAAAAAACTAGTCATTATTGGTATTTTATTTGACTAGCATCTATATTAAATCCGCCCTTAAAAGTATTACCCATCTCATAATCTTGATTTTTATTATTTTCTTGGAGCCATATTAAAACAGTAAATGTTTTTTTCTCATTACTCTTCAAATAAATATTAGAACCAATTAATATATCACCAGTTTTAGGAATACTATTTTTAGATATTTTATAACCCGTACTATCATACAAAGCATAACTAAGTGCCTTATCATCAAAATCATTATCAGTTACAAACATAGATATATTAAGTGTTTGATCTAAAGTGCCAGTACTCTTAACAGAAAAACTCTTTTTATATACAGAATACTTAGTACTTAAATTAGGCTCATTAATAGGCATAAGTGCATAAGTATCAATAGCAATACCATCTATATAATTAATAGCCAAAGTACCAGTTTTGATCTTTGTGCTATCCTCTTTTTCACTTGCAATCAAAGAAAAATAAGTAAAAGTTACTCCAACAATCATTATAAGTAGTGTAAGAATCAAAACAATAAAATAAAATATATCTGTCCTACTTTTACTATTATTCATATCATCAATCTCCTAGTATAATAATACCAAAAACATCAAAAAAAAGCAATACTTAAATTGCTTTTAATTTTATTATTGAGTAGCTTCACCAGTAATAGTTTTAGCACCTTTAACTTCAACATTAACAGTACCCTTAAATGTAGCACCTTGTTCAGCATCATTATCAGCACCAGCTTCGTCAAGCCAAACAAATAAACGAAGATTTTTTGTAGTATGATTTCCAGCTATTTTCATTGTTTCATCACCTGTTGCACCAAGTAAACTAAATTCTGTATATTCTCCAGAAACTTCACTATATGGAATAGTACCAGTATAAACTATATTAGAACCATTATCAAATTCTCCAGAAATACCAGTTCTATCGTATAAAACAAATTTTAAATGTTTAAATGGTATCTCACCTTTAGTAGTAACTTCACCTTGCTCATTCTTTTCTTCTTTTACTAAGGCTGTAGGAATTACTTTAGCAATAATTTCCATTTCAGTAGGTCCATCATTAGTTAAAGTAAAATCATAATACCCACAAGTTGTAAATCCCTTATCATCTATACAAGTTTTATATGTACCACCTTGACCATCATCATCACCAGTTCTAGTGAAAGTTCTAAGAGCTATAGTTTGATCTGAAGGTATAATATTAGTTACATTTAATTTGTCACCATCTTCATAAACTATTTTTACAGTAGCAGCTTTAACCGTTAAAGCATTATCTTCACTTTTAGCATTAATAGAAAAGTATGCTAATGATGCACCAATTATAGCAACAATTAAAGTAAGTACTCCAATTACTCCAAAAAATATTCCTCTCTTATCTTCTCTTTCCATTTACTTATCTCCTCTCTTCTATCATAAATTAATAATAGCAGATTTTTATAAAAAAAACAATAGTTTTGAATTAAAAAAAAGAAATAGTTCCAAAACTATTTCAAAAATTTGACAAGTTCTTCTTTGTTCATAAAGCCAGTAAACCTCTTAACTTCTTTACCATTTTCAAATAATATAATCGTTGGAATTGACATAACACCATATTCCCTTGCAACATCTGAATATTTATCAACATCAAGTTTAATAAAGTTAAATTCATTTTCTTTAGAAGCATCCTCAAATACTGGACCAAACATCTTACAAGGGCCACACCAAGTAGCATAAAAGTCAACGACTGCTTTATCTTTAATTAAAGAAGAAAAATCATTTTCATAATGTATTAAACCCATAACAAACCTCCTAATCTAATATACTTTCATCTTTAATATGAATTTTATTTCTATCAATAAGTTTACTTAAAGACTCTTTAGTAATAACTTTTTTATCTAATAATAATTTAATTACCTCATCATTTAATTCTTCATTATTCTTATTATCTTTTTCCTTTACTATTTTGTAAACGCCATCATATGTATCAACCATTTCTTCTGAAACCTTAGATAATATCGGTGTTTTATCTAACATAAAATTAGCTATTTTAGAATCTCTAACATAAGGAATATTTATAATTGGTAAAGTAATAACTACTAAAATTAAGAATACATAAACATACATTTCTATTATACCAACAAATATACCAAGTATTTTTGAAGGAATACTAAGTATAACTGTAGCCTTAAGTATTTTTTCTATTAAACCAGTTAACATAAGTACCACTTTAAAAACTAAATAAAGCAAGGAATATACAATAACAAAAGCAAGTACTTCATAGAACAAAATATTAATAGCCTCTATTCCTTTTATAAAACCTCCAAAGTTAATAAATGGTAAATTTTCATACATAATAACCGATAAATAGTTTTTTAAATAAAATGACAAAATAATGATAATAAATATACCAACAAAATTAGCAGTCTTTTTTATAACTCCAGATTTAAATCCACCAATTGCTCCTAGTGCTAAGGCAATCAAAATAACAATATCTGTTACATTCATAATTTATCCTCCTAATAACATTATATACTATTATATAAAAAAAAGAAAGAAAAAAAGATGCATTTAAGCACCTTCTATATTACTAACTTTAAATACTAAAGTTCTATCACCAAGAAATTCCTTATAATGTATTTCAAAATTTTCCCAATTTTTATTAACTTCGAATGCCACAAATCCTTGCGCTTTTTTGCTAGGCGCTAAGTCAGCTGCTAAATCACTAATACCTTCTATATCACCAAGTATACCTGTAATATCACAAGCTACATCATCAACATAACCCTCAAAATCATAATATGAAACATATTCACTTTCTGTTGAAATATTTTCTATATCAAAGAATAATACCAAGTATTCTTTACCTTCAGCAGGTGTATTAACAAAGTAGCCTTCTCCAATAGAATCATATTTATAAGCCCCAGTTAAAGTTAAACTAAGACTTCCATCTGTTAAAGTATCACCTATAGTACCATATAAAGTAGAATCAGTATTTTCTTCTATGTAATCATTAAGTTTATCCTTTATTTCATTTGGGTCTACTTTCTTAAGAGCATTAATTCCGATAACAGCAAAAACTATAATAGCAATAACAACTAATAATCCTAAGCCACCTAAAACTATCAAAACAATAGCCCAAGCAGGTAATCCTTTTTTCTTTTCACCACTTGCAGTAGGTTTTTCTTCATTATTTTTATTAGTATTGTTTTCCCCTACCATAGTACCACATTTAACACACATTGCGGCCTCATCAATCATTTCACTTCCACAATTAGGACAAAATTTAGCCATATTTTTCACTCCTCTCTACCATAATTATATATCATATCAAAAGAAAAAGAAAGTATTTTTATTAAATATTTTCTTCTCTAATTTGTTCAATAATATTATGTTTCTTTATCTTACTTGTACTATACATCATAGTAAGAAGTACAATTACAAATACCGAAACAATTGATATAATAATAGCCTTCCAAGGAATAACAATACTATTTATACTCATCATATCTGCAAGAGCATAATGTATGATGATAGTTACTCCAAGACTCACTGGTATAGCATATATTAAAGATTTAAGTCCGAAGAATAAACTTTCAAAAAATAATATTTTATTAAATCCTTTTCTTGTAAGTCCTATACTTCTAAGAACAGCAAACTCTCTTTTTCTAAGCGCCATACTTGTAGAAATAGTATTAAATACAGAAGTAACACCTATTAAAGTAATTAATCCTATAAAACCATACATAAGAATCTTGACAACAAGAATCATATTATTAGCTTGTTTCATTGATTCTTTAACATTAGTATAATTAACATTATCATACTTATCTAATTCTTTTGTTAATTTATCAATATTATCAGTATTATCACTTATAATATTATACTGTGTATAATGAGTACCACTATCAGATATATTATCATATAACTTCTTATTAACAATAAGTTTAAAATCACTCATATAAGAAAACTCTTCAATCAAATCAAAAGACTTATTAGTAATAAAAATATTATCTATTTTCTTATTACAATATTTAGTAGTATCCACATCTTCATCATTATCATCAAAATTACATATCTTAATATTAATATCACCATTGTTAATTACTGGAATATCATAATTAACTCTTTTATTATTACCATAGCTTACGCCTTTAAATTTATTAAGTAAAATAACGCTATCCTTATCTAAACCAATTAATTCTTTATACTTATTATAAGAAATATCATCTAAAATATAGATAGAAATATATTGATATTTTAAATTAGTTAAAGCCTTTATGCCATCATCACCATAAGCACTCTTATAAAAATCAAGATATTCATCACTATAAGTATAATTACCAATTATAGATAAATTACTAGCACTATAAGAAACATATTCTTTAACATCATTACTCTTAATAATCTCACTAATTTTATCTAATGCATCTATATCATTATCGTCACCAAAATAACTAATCTGATAATCATAAGGCACTTCACCCATCACATTACTAGCAGTATCAATAGTATAATTCATATAAGAAGAAAACGATATAAATAATACAATACTAATAAATAAACTAACAATCGTAACTCTATACTTCTTCTTATTTCTCTTAATATTTTTAAGAGCAATCTCTCCTTCTATACCAAATAATTTATTAACAAGCTTGCCAGTTTTAATCTTCTTCTTATTAATTTTAATATCATCATTTTGTCTGATTGCCTCAATTGGAGACACTTTAGCAGCTCTTCTCGAAGGTACTAAAGCAGATATAAATATAACAAGTATCATAAATATAACAGGTATAATTATAAATACAATATTAGTAACCAAATTAAGTTTTAATACTAAAATATCACCAATTAAATTATTTATAATAAGTATTACTGTTCCAATACCAATATAAGCCCCACAGATTCCAAGTATTATTCCTATAATACCCTCGATAAGTGCTTCAAAAAATACTGTATATGAAAGTTGCTTCTTCGTAGCTCCTATACTGGAAAGCAATCCAAACTCTTTTTTTCTTTCCATTACAGAAATAGCAAAAGAATTATAAATAACCACTATACAGCCAATAGAGACTAACGATAACATAATAACTATCATAGTAATCATTGATTTCATTATATTACCATAAGTACTTTCACCATATAAAGCAAGAAGTGTACTATTATAAGATATAGCATTATTATAACCTAACTTCTTAGCCAAGTCTTCTGATTGTTTAATAATTTTTTTCTTATTATTAAACATAACAAATACATTAACGATTCCATCTTTATCATTCATATCAAGAGTAAAAGTACTATACCCTGAAGCAGAATAATCTTCAAAATTACTTCTTTCTACTATACCAACTATTGTATAAGTTTTCTCACCAACAATATTAAGAGTTTCTTCTTCATAGTACTCATTATTAGCCAAAGTATTAACGCCTTCAACTACTCTTTCACCATACTTTAATGTAATAATATCTCCAATTTTATAAGAAGCTCCTCCATTAGTATTAATATGATTAGATATAACAAGTTCACTATCATTTTCAGCAAATCTACCAGAAATCAAATGAAGTTCATTAAAATATTCCTTATTAACACTTGAAATATAAAGATAAGGTTTATATTCATTAGCAGAATCAAACTTACTAAAACCAATAGGCTTTTGATAAAAATAGCTGAAATCTTTCTTATCAATACTATTTAATTTATCTAAAGATACATCACCATACTCAGCCTCATATTTACCATTATAACTAATAGTTTCTCTAATCATATAATCTTGAAAAGAAGAGAATAATAGTCCTATTCCTACCATCAAAGCAGTTGATAAAATAATACCAACAATTGTAACTATAGTTCTTTTTTTATTAAGTTTTAAGTTCTTTATAGTTAAGTCATTCAAAATACTCATTTTATCTTCTCATCCTTAACTATATGTCCATCTTCTAAAGTAATTATTCTATTAGCCTCTTTAGCAAGATTCATATCATGTGTAATCATAATAATAGTTTGATGATATTTTTCATTAGAAATTTTAAGTAAATCTATAATCTCTTTACTAGCCTTAGAATCCAAATTACCAGTAGGTTCATCAGCAAGTATTATATCCGGCTTAGATATAAGTGCTCTTCCAATAGAAACTCTTTGTTGTTGGCCTCCAGAAAGCTCATTAGGTAAATGATTAACTCTTCTTTCAAGACCAAGAATATCTATAAGTTCTTTTAAATAATCTTTATCAACCTTTCTACCATCAAGTAATATAGGAAGAGTCATATTCTCTTCAACATTAAGTATTGGTATTAAATTATAAAACTGATAAATAAGTCCTACTTTTCTTCTTCTAAAGACTGCTAGTGCATCATCTTTTTGTTTAAACACATCAGTACCACCCACAATAACCTTTCCACTAGTAGGTTTATCAACAGCACCTAATATATGTAAAAGCGTTGACTTACCACTACCTGAAGAACCAACTATTGCTACAAAGTCTCCTTCATCAACAGTAAAAGAAACATTATCAATAGCTTTAACCAAAGTACTACCTTTACCATAATTCTTACACAAATTATCAGCTTCTAATATTTTCATTTCTTTATCCTTTCTATTACTTCATCAAAACTAATTCCCATCCTAGTAAGTTCAGATATTTTTTTCTTTATATTTTCAATTTCTCTATCTATCTTATCATTAGTAGTTTTCTTAGTATTTTCTGATATAAAAGTACCTTTAGTACTAATCGTAGTAATAACCCCCCTATTTTCTAATATGTCATAACTCTTCTTAACAGTATTAGGATTAATACCTAAATTACTAGCCATCTCTCTAATCGAAGGAATTTGAACCTTCTCCTTAAGTATTCCAACAGCAACATACTTCTCAATACCATTTACTATTTGCTCGTATATAGGAGTTCTACTTTGATAATCCAAATTAATCATAATCTGTTTCATCTACATCACCCTAGCAATCTCAGCATCACTAATGTCGTCATCATTGTCATTAACATACTTTTCCATAATTTTATCAAGTTCTTCTACCCTATTAGTAACAAATATATTTTTATCATAATCATTATTTATAGTAATATATTTATAATTCTTATTAATATCAATATTTTCATCAATATTATCAACAATAAACTTACCAATTTCAGAATAAAGTTCACTATAGTAGCCATCAGTAACACCATAACCATTTATACCATAATAATAAATATCATTATCATTCATCTTATTTAAATATTCTTTAGTCTTAGTATTATAATATTTTAGTATATTAAGTACTAAATCCTTATTATCAATAACATTAATAACAACATTTCTTACAGCATAGTTATCATAAATATATAAACTAATATTAAGTGATCCATCATTATAATCAACATTTTTTAATACATCCTGGTTATTTTTATATTCATTAATGACCATATTAGTTAATTCTTTATTTTCCTTCACACCAGTATAACCATTATCATATCCAATACCAAAGATTCTACTATCTTTATAATCTTCTAAAGTTTCTAAATATCCCTTATCATTTACTAACTTATTATTAATATAATTATAATCATCTTCAGTAACATATATCGTAAATTTATATGTATCACCTTTAACTTTAGTTTTAATATGATATATATTATATACATTTCCCCTAGGATCATCATCTAAAAGTAATGAAACAGCATAATTAATAACATCTTTATTTTTAGTAGAGGCAATATTAATATTATTATCATCCACAAAGGTGATTTCTTTAATATCATTTACCTTAATTTCAAATTCTTCCTTATCATCAAAGAAAGCACCAACAATACACACAGCACTAGATACAATAACTAAACATATAGCCATTTTAAAGAAATTAGTAACTCTCTTTCTAGTAATCAAATCATAAATAATTAAATAAGTAAATATAAGTACTAATAAAAGTATAATTGTAAAGAAATCATGACTAGACAATCCAAGAGTTTTAATTATTACGTATAGTATACAAACAACAGGAACAGTAGTTAAAGTTCTAACTAAAATATGAACTCTCTCACTTCTAAAAGAAGTACCAACAATTTCAAATTTTTTCTTTATGAAAAGTACAAGTCCAACAGCAATATAAACAATACTTAAAAATACCATCTTAAGAAGAGAAACATTTATACCACTATCAAATTCTTCTCCCAAAAATACTCCTGCAATAAGTTTATAAGGCATAGTATAATTATTATCGCTTACTCTTTTTACATAGCCGGTATAAATATTATTTCTTTTATCATTTTTACATTTCAAACTATTACATTCATATATAACTGGTGTACATTCCTTATTAAGACATTCAATTCTTGCATTGCCATAATTGCTATAATTAAATCCATCTGTTTTAATAAAAGTACTAACGAATGGAACTAAAAATAATATAAGTAGAGTAACAACAATCGTTGTAATCTTATTTGAAGAAACACTAGCGGCTATATTACAAGAAGTAAATACAAAGATATAAGAAATAGAATATATAAGAAATATATCAAATAACATCTTATAATCAATAATCATATTACTATATATCAAACTAATAGCAAGTGTAATAATTAAATTAATAATTTGCATAAGAAGAATTATTATTATTCCACCAAATGTATTAGTAAGAAATATTTGTTTCTTATTAATAGGCATTGAAAGTGTAAAATCAATAGAACCCCTTTTATATATAAAACTAAACAAAGTAATTGAAAGTATCACTGGAACAAGATACATACCAAATAACACCGGACCACTAACTTCATATATACTAGGCATAAAATTACTACCCTGACTACATTTCACTAGTAGTATAATACCGCCAATTGTAGGAAGTAATAACATACATAAAAGAATAATAGCTTTAGATTTCTTAATATTTTCTTTTAAATAATTAAAATTAAACAAACTTGTTAAACTCATATCCTAAAGCCTCCATTTCATATATAAATACCTCTTCCAAAGTAAGTGGAAGATAATCAAGTATTAAAGGTTTCATCTTTTCAATTTTTTTCTTACTTTTACCGTCAGTATCTTTAATAATTATTGTAGCCACACTACCCTGTTTCTTAAAACTCAAGATATTAAAGTCTTCAAAGTCATCTTTATCAAAGTTCTTTTCAAATGATAATTGCACCTTAAACATATTAGTTTTAATAGTATCAACATCACTCTCAAACAAAATACCTCCTTGATATAAAAGACCCAAATTATCGCAAATATCCTCAAGTTCTCTAAGATTATGACTAGTCATAACAATTGTAGTATTTTTTTTATTCATTTGCTTAATAAGAATCTTTTTCATAGTATTTCTAATAACCGGATCAAGTCCATCAAAAGTTTCATCAAAAAACATATAATCAGCATTAGTAGAAATAGCACATATTAAAGCACACTGTCTTTTCATACCTTTAGAAAAAGTACTAATCTTCTTATTAAGACTAAGATTAAGCATATTAGCAAGTTCTTTAAGATAATTCATATCAAAATTCTTATACATAGATTCATAGTATCTAGCAGTATCCATAAGTGTATAATTAGAATTAAAGTATAAATCATCTTGAACAAAAACCATTTTCTGTTTAATAACATCATTATCATATACCTTACTACCATCTACAGTAATATCACCACCATCAGTATCATATATACCCATAATAGTTCTAAGAAGTGTAGACTTACCACTACCATTAGCACCTACTAAACCATAAATAGAATTATCTTTAATAGTACAACTAAGATCTTTTAGCACATAATCTTTATCATATTTTTTAGATAGTTTATCTATTTTTATCATATAATTTTCTCCTTTCACAACAATATATGATTGTACTACTTGTGCTAGTACAATTAAATCATACTACACAATTAATTCTTTGTCAAGGAAAAAATACAACTCAAATTATTGAATTAAAAAAACTTAATCTAGAGACTTATAATCAGGCTCTAGATTATCTTCGAAGACTCCTAGAGCTTCAAAGAAAGAGTGTGAAACACAAAGGTTCACACTCAAAACCAATAAATCTATTTTTTCTTTCTATAAAAAACACTATAATTAGTAAAGTCAATATTACTAATAATCTTATCATATTCACTATAATTAAACTTATCTATAACATCAATATCATCATCATCTAAGTAACCAAAACGAATGTAATTCTCTTCAGTAGGAGCAACATAACTACTTATACTATCCTTTCTAACAGATATTCTAGTAATAGCATCCTTCTTAACAAGTTCAAATACTTCCCTTTCACTACTATCCCTATTTTTTATCGAAGATAAAACAAGTTTTTCAAAATCATTAACCTTCTTAGTAAAAGCGATTACATCAATAACAAAATAACCATTAAAGTAATATAAATAAGCAGAAATATCATCAGTATAATCAGAACAATTATTAATATATTCATTAATTTTTGAATATTTAGAAAAATTAATATCTAAAAAGAAACTTAAATACCAATCCAATTTATATTTATCAAAACAAGACAAACTACTAACATCAATTTTAAAAGTCAAAATAACTTCATCAATATAATCACTCTTATATATAGTTCTCTTTTTTATAACATTCTTAACATCACTAACTTTAGAAAGTCTTTTATCATTTTTAAAAGAAATCTCTTTATATATATTTTTAACCAAACTAAGTGTTTTATCATAATCAAAATTACCCGCTAAAACAAGAAACTGATTGCAAGGAATATAAATATTATCATAAACATCTTTAATTTCCTTAATAGTAATACTTTTAACACTACCACTACTTCCCAAAGTCTTTCTATTAATAGTAAACAACCCATTTATTTTCTTTTCAATAATCTTATTTTTTTCATTATTTTTATCATCTCTAATCTCACTATAAACAGCCATTTTTGTCTTATCAAGTTTTTCCTTAGTAAAAGAAATATTATAAATTTCCCTTAGAAAAGTTTCTAAACATTCATAAAAATTAGTAACAGTATTAAAGAAATATGAAGTATTCTCATTATTAGTACCACCATTACAACTAAGTATATTATATTTTCTTAAATTATCCAGTAAATTTCCCTCTACTGTATTTTCACATATATAATGTTCCAATAAATGAGCAGTACCAGGTTTAATACTCCTAGTATTACCATTATAATCAACATATTCACCATTATTACCACCAAAGAAAGTATATAATTCCACATGATTAGTACTCTTACTATTATCCGTATAAATAAGAATAGTAAGTCCATTATCCAAAGTAATAAATTTAGCCTTATTCATAATCCTTACCAACTCCTATATATTTACTAACCATAACAAGTCTATTATCAATAAAATCTTTAACTTCTAAAGGTTTAATACTCTTAATAACATCATAATATTTTTCATTAGTATAACCAAGATATTTATCAACATAATCAAATAATATAGTACTAAGTTCCTCTTTATCAAGTTCATTATCAATTCTAGCCTTTTCCGTAAATAGAGGAAGCCTGCTCTCTATATAATTAATATCAGATATATAATTCATAGCCTTTTCATATAGTTCAAAAATCATATCAATATTTTTACTACCAGTAAAAGAAATCAAAGAAAGAGTACCAAAGCCATAAGTATAAGCATTAGTTCTATATACCAAATCATTATCATTTCTCAAATAATTAAATAAAACATCCGAATTATTAGAACTAAGTAAATTTTTAACTATAGTAAGTAGTACCCTATCTCTATAGCAGCACATATCTCTTACTTTGTAATTGCAACATACACTACTCGTAGAAAACTCACTATTTTCTCTAACCACTTCAACACTATTTGAAATATTTTTAACATATACATTATAATCAGTCTCAAATTTAACATTACTAATCTTGTTATCAAGAATAATTTCTTTAATCAGTTCTTTAGATTTCTTTTCATCAACATTACCTATTAGAAAAGTAAGTGGTGGCCCGCTAATAATCTTCTTATAAACATTATATAATCTCTCACTAGTAACATTACTTAACAAAGATAAATCTTTAAATACTTTTGAAACAAGATAATCATTCTCATCAATTAAAAGATCATTCTTATATTGACAATAGCCATCATATCTTTTAAGTTTATTCTTAACACTTTCCTTATACATCTCAATAGATTCTCTTACTAGTTTTTCAGAAAAAACACCATTTTCTAAGTAAGGATTAAAAATCATTTCCCTAGCAAATAGGAGATTATCTTGAAGAACATCTTTTTTTAAACTAGCAACAGAAGGATAAATTAAAGCAAATTCTAAAAAAGCATTATTGCCTATAAAAGATATCTTACTACGATAAGATAAACAATAATTATTAATACATGCTATTGCTAGTTTTCTTTTAGTATCATATTTTTCACTTCTATCAAAAATAACATCTTTAAGTATTTTTAACTCTTCTTCTTTATAATCATATATCGGAAAAGAAATAAATAAAATACATTTCCTAAATTCATCATTTTTAATTATAATCGGCTCATTATTTCTATTAAACATCATATCACTTCTCTCATACAAAATTATATTTAAATAAATAATTTTTGTCAACCTAGGTATATTCCCATACACAAATTAATCAGTATCATAACCTATTTTAGGAGGGAAAAATAATGAATAATTTTAACGACTATTATAATTATCTAAATAATAATTATAATGATATGAATTTTTTAGCAGATCCAAATAGTATGATCTATGATATGAACTATCAAGCATTATATCCAAATGCAGTAATGCCTACTAATAACAATATTTTAGATACAAAACTTGGTTTTAAACGAGGTAATCTTTTTAATAACTTATATGATGAATACAAAAACTATAAACCACAAGAGTTAAAAGCAAATAATGAGAAAGAAGATTTATTACTACAAATAGATGAGCAAAGATTTGCTATGATCGAAATGAATCTTTACCTAGATTTATATCCTAACAATAAAGAAGCACTAAATAGATTCAATACTTATCTAAAGAAAGAAAAAGAATTAGTAACATTATACGAAAGTAAATATGGACCATTAACTACATCAAGTCCTGTTCAAACAAATAATTGGACTTGGAATAATTCACCATGGCCTTGGGAGGTGCAAAGCTAATGTGGAAATATGTAAAATCACTTGAATATCCTGTAAACATCAAAAAGAAAGATATAAGAATGGCTAAATATCTCGTAACACAGTATGGAGGCGCCAACGGCGAACTAGCGGCAGCCTTCCGTTATTTAAATCAAAGATATACTATGCCTGACGATAAAGGAAAAGCCCTACTTACCGACATTGGAACCGAAGAACTAGCCCATGTTGAAATGATATCCGCAATGATATACCAGTTATTAAAAGGAGCCACTATAAAAGAATTAAAAGAAGCAGGTCTTGAATCACATTATGCTGAACATGGTTATGGCCTATATCCAACAGATGCGAATGGCGTACCATTTACCGTAGCCTACTTTGCCACAACAGGAGATCCAATTGCCGACCTATCCGAAGACATGGCCGCAGAACAAAAAGCCAGAGCCACTTATGAAAACCTAATCGACCTAACAGATGACCCAGATGTCATAGGACCACTTCTATTCCTAAGACAAAGAGAAATAATTCACTTTACAAGATTTCAAGAATTATATAACGAATACAAAAAGAAAAATTTAAAATAACTAAATACCTATCAAATTAGGTATTTTTTTCATAGAAAAAAAGAAGTTATTTCTTTGCATCAAACTTCTTTCTTAATTCAGTATTTAAAATAAATTTTCTAAGTCTAATATTTTCAGGAGTAATTTCTACTAGCTCATCACTATTAATATAATCTAGACAATATTCTAATGTTAATGGTCTAGGTCTTTTAAGTACAACAGTATGATCTGAACCAGATGCTCTTGTATTAGTAAGTTGTTTACCTTTAACAACATTAATAGCAAGATCATTTTCTCTATTACATTCACCCACAATCATACCTTCATATACTTCAGTACCAGGTTCAATAAACATTACTCCTCTATCTTCAAGTTGTCCAAGTGCATAAGCAGTAGCCTTACCTGCTTCAGTAGATACAAGTACGCCAACTTTTCTTTCAGTAGAATTAATATCCTCTACCGGAAGATATTCCTTAAAACTATGATTAAGTATACCATAACCCTTAGTTAAAGTCATAAAGTTAGTATTAAATCCAATTAATCCTCTTGAAGGAATAGTATAATTAAGTCTAATTAAATTATTAACATTAGACATATTATCCATTTTACCACCACGAAGACCAAGTGCCTCAATAACATTACCTACACAGTCATCACTAACTTCAATTTGAACATCTTCGTAAGGTTCACATTTAACACCATCAATTTCTTTAATAATAACTTCAGGTTTAGATACTTGTAATTCAAAACCTTCTCTTCTAAGATTTTCAATCAAAATAGATAAATGAAGTTCGCCTCTACCAGAAACAGTCCAAGACTCATTGCTAGCCTCTTCAACTTTCAAACTAACATCTCTTTGAGTTTCTTTAAATAATCTCTCACCTATTTTTCTAGCAGTAACAATCTTACCCTCTCTACCAACAAATGGGCTATTATTAACCATAAATGTCATTTTTAAAGTAGGCTCATCAATTCTAAGGATTGGAAGAGCTTTCTCTTTACCTACATTACATATAGTTTCACCAACAGAAATATCCATAAGACCTGCTATTGCAACTATATCACCAGCATCAGCTTCATTAATTTCTATTCTCTTAAGGCCTTCAAAGCCAAATAATTTTTGAATTCTAAATTGTTTAATACTACCATCTAATCTAACACAAG
>OGYO01000068.1_pt1 | contig 42288 bp, 48 predicted proteins | sample 1576561 | NCBI WGS metagenome assembly OGYO01 (sample SAMEA3541507, study PRJEB24748) | human gut metagenome | biome: human gut; feature: human-associated habitat; material: faeces | place: China | collected 2012 | reverse complement strand
AAATAAAAGATTTGTTAAAAGAAAATAGCAAAATATGGCTTTATTATAATAATGATATTACAGTTTGTTCAATGTTTATGCTTCCTTCTGATAATAAAACATTGAACAAACATAATGTGTATCATAATGAAGATATAGTAGCATCTTTAGGGCCTATTATGGTAAGTCCTGACTACATAGGAAACAAATTACAAATGCAAATGATGGAAGAATTTGAAGAATATTGCAAGAATAATAATTATAAATATATTTTTACTAAAGTGTCTAATGATAATAAGTATTCGTTATCTAATATGCTTAAACTTGGATTTAAAGTAACGGATGAATATATAAGTGAAAGAGGAAAAAATAGTACTCTTATTAAAGAAGTTGATTAATAATATGAACTAGAATATAAGAGTACTAATAAAGAGTTGCAGATTAAGTCAACTTTGATGAATATAGTGCTAAAACAAATAAAAATTCAACAATAATAATTATAAATAAAAAATAATCATCGTGATTATTTTTTTAATAAACTATCCATTGAAAAGTTATATTTCTTTGCTATTTTATAAATTACTTCAGCAGAAATAAGAATTTTTCTTGTTTCATAAGCTGAATAATTTGATGAAGAAATTTTTAGAAAAATATATATATCTTTTTGTCGTAAGTTATTTTGAAATCTTATTTCTTTAATATTACTGCCAATATAATTGAATCTGTTATAAGAAACTCCTACTCATTTTTATTTGAGATTTTTGTTATATAGTCAATAGAACATTTATAAAAATTACATAGCTTTATTAAATGCTTTAGGGGAATAGTATTTTTCAAATTCTCCCATCCAGTATATATAGATCTTTCAACACCTAATATATTAGCTATATTTTGTTACTTTAATTGCTTTTTTTTCGTTTTTTTAGCCTCTTAAAATTCACTTATATTCTCACCTGATATATCATTATTTGTTCTTCCTAAAATCCAATCAATTGAATGATTGCTAACACATGATAAGTTAATAAGCATATCAGATACTATTAATCTTTCCCTGTTTCATAACTTGCCAAAACAGAAAATGAACAATTTAATTTATCACCTAATTCGCGTAATGAACAATTAAACTCTTTTCGTATAAAGTAATTTATGACCAATTTCTTTTAAATCTAAAGTGCTTTGACTATATATATTAAGTCTTGTATTTGTTAGTTTTAGTACATAATAAATATTATGATTATTCTTTTGTAAAAACTAATAATTTATACATGCCTACTAATAATTTACAATCGCATTCTGTTTCTTCGATACCAAGCAATATAACAAAATTAGGTTTAATTAATTACTGTCCAACTATTACAGTTAATATGGCTATTACCAAAAATGGCGTTAGAACAGGATATACAACAGGAAAGGTTACAGTGCTAAATCAATCAATTTACTATGATACTGATGGTGATGGCGTAAGCTATACTAGAATTTATGGATTAGTTACATCAAATGTATATCAAGGAAAAGATGATAGTGGCGGTGCAGTAATGATACCAAGAACAGATGCAAACGGCGGTGTTATTGGACTAGGTTTATTAAGTGGTGGAACTGATATGTCTAATACTATGCATTTTTCTGATCTAAATGTTCTACCTGTAGCACTTCAAAATAGATATTAAATCCTAAAGCAGAGCTTAAAATAATACCACAAAAACAAAAAGACGATTTAAGAATTTATCAAATTTCTCTAAATCGTTTTTATTTTATATACAAATATGGCGTCCCCGAGTGGACTTGAACCACCGACCACTTGCTTAGGAGGCGAGTGCTCTATCCGCTGAGCTACGAGGACATAATTTTTCTTACCACTTAATTATAGCAAAACCTATTACAAAAGTAAAGTGTCATATTTTTTAAAATTTGATTTCTAAAAAATTATGTTATAATAACTGCAATTGCAGTGCAATGTATTTAATAATATAATGTCAAGGTTTAAAGTGGAGGATTTTAATGAGAGGTAAATTAATATTAAGTGATTTTGATGAATATGAAAGTACTAAATACAATATTTCTGAAGGATTAGATCCTTATGGCTATGAAATATCTATATGTACTGATTTAAGTGAAGAATTTGTAAATTTAATTTTAAATATTGGTGATGCAAATGAAAGTGATTTAAATGCAAGTATTGAAGCTGTAATAGATTGTTGTGAAGATGAAGAAAGTATGACATTCTTTAAACAATACAGAAATAGAACGTTAGAACTCTTACAAAATGCCGAATATATTACTTTTAATTTTGATGTTGAAAAAATATGTGAATATGTAAAAGCAAATAAAATTTTAAGAACGAAGAAGATAATATTTAATGATATATTAGAATTGAAGCCAGAAATAGTAACAGAAATAAGTAATACTTTTGGTAATGATACTTCAAATATTTATTTTAATGTAGTAGGTAATGATAAATTAATAAGCTTTGAAGAATATAAAGCTACTGTAAAAGTAATAGATGATATAGTAAAAGATATAGAAAAGTTTAATTTTTCACCAATGAAAAAATAATGTATGTTTATGACATAGTAAGAGATAAAGTCTATGCTGAAGTTGATGAAAACGAAGATAAAAACATATCTAGAAATCTATCATCAGTCTTACTTGGAAATAAAATTGTATGCGTAGGATACGCAAAAATATTTAGAACTATATTAGAAAAACTTGGTATAAGTTCTCATGAAGTATACTTATATTATCCTAATAAAAATGGAGGTCATGCAAGAAACGAAGTATATATTAAAGATGAAAAATATGCTGTCGATGGTGTCTATTATTTTGATCCTACATGGGATAGCAAAAAAAGTGAAAATGATAATACTTATTTATTTTCATATAGATATTTTGCTATGACAAAAGTAGCAATGGGTTTAATGGACAAAGGAAGATTAATTGATAGGATTTTCCCTTACTTTTCTGATGATATAGCAGATGAGTTTGAAGAAATTATTAAAGAGGGATTAGAAAAAGTACCAGAAGAGATGATAAAATCGATAAATTATATGACAAGTTTAGTTTATAACAAATATCTTATAGATAAAACAAGATATATTTTATATAGACAAGGAATAATTAAATCATTATTAGAAGTAAATACAGATGAAGTTATTGAAGAATTAATACCATTAGTGGAATATTTTAACAAACCATTATCTGCTAATATATTATTAAAAGTTTTATACAATGTAAGAAAACAACAATATTATGCTAATCCATTTGGATTAAATGAATTTTATAAAACTATTATAGAATCTAGATGGCATTTTGAAATGACAGGAATGCAAAAATTAGCCTATGAGATTGCAAAACCAAAAGAAAAAGGAAGAATTATATCAAATCAAATGGTTGAATATTCACAAAATACAGATTTATATAGAGATATAGAACGAGTAAAATTTGCTAAAACATTAAGAAGAATTTATAATAATAAAAAAGATAATGAACAATAAGAAATTAATTTAAAAAAATACGTTGATTCAATATAAAGTGTACAATTAAGTGAAATTTACTATAAAATAACACAAAGTGTAACATAAAAAGGTTGACACAGTAATATAATTATGTTAGAATTTTTACTATGTAAGGAGGAAATTATGGCTACAAAAATTAGATTAACAAGAATGGGAGCAAAGAAAGCACCATTTTACCGTTTAGTAGTTGCTGATTCAAGAAGTCCTAGAGACGGAAGATTTGTTGAACAAATTGGAACTTATAATCCATTAACAACACCAGCCGAAATTAAAATTAACGAGGAGTTAGCTTTAAAATGGCTAAATAATGGAGCAATACCTACGGATACTGTTAAAAATTTATTAAGTGATGCTGGAATTATGAAAAAATTCCATGAATCAAAGATGGGTAAATAATGAATTTAGTAGAATTAACTGAAGCAATTATAAAAAGATTAGTTACTGATCCAGAAACAGTATCGGTAAAAGAATTTGATACAGAAGAAGAAAATACTGTACAAATAGAGGTATTAATACAAGAAGATGATATGGGTAGAGTAATTGGAAAAAATGGAAAAGTAATAAGTGGAATTAGGACAGTAGTTCAAGCAAGCTCTAGTTTATATGATAATAAAAAAGTTAAAATAAATGTATCATCATACTAAGAAATAGTCTATTAAGATTATTTCTTTTTATATAATATTCCAATTTAATGCATATACAAAAAGAATAAAAAAATATTAGAAAAAAATTGATGCAATGATTAATATTTGTTATACTACATAGTAAGAAGGAAAATTAATGAGTAAAATTAAATAGTAAGGAGAAAAAATGAAAACAAATCTTATATACTTTGTTCATGGAACAACTTACGATAATGCTAGTAAAAAATGTTCTGGATGGAAACAAGTAGAACTTAATGATTTAGGAAAAGAACAAGCAGCAAATTTAGGAAAGGTTAATGCAAATATTAAATTTGATATAATATTTATATCTGACTTGATCAGAGCGATAGATAGTGCAAATATTGCTTTCCCAGATGTGTCAAAGATTCAAGATAAAAGATTAAGGGAATGTAATTATGGTGATTTGGATGGCGAAGATAAACATCTTATAGTGTATGAAGAACATGTTGATGAACCTTTTCCAAATGGCGAATCTTTAAAAGATGTTGAAAAAAGAATAAAAAGCTTTATCGATGATGTTTTAAAAGAATATAAAGGAAAAACTATTGGCATCGTTGCACATAGAGCTCCACAATTAGCATTTGAAGTTATAACTAAAAATATTAGTTGGGAAGAGGCAAATAAATGTGATTGGAGAAAAACTGGAGATTGGCAACCTGGTTGGAGATATGATATTGATTAATGTAATATAAAGTTTAATATATTCCACTTTTTTTAATGAAATATATGTCAATAATTTAAGAAAATTTGAGACATTTCCCTAAATTATTGACATTTTTTTGGTATAATAGTATATAAAAGAGAAGGAGAAATTTATTATATGTAATGTATTTTAATGAATAAGAATACAGAAGTATTGGTTGCAGAATATAACGATGTATTAAAAGTTTTTACTTATATATATGAAATAAAAAATATAGATTATGCTCCGTTAATCCTATTTAATAGTTATAATAACGATAAAAATATTACACCAGTACTTACGAATTGGTTTAAAGGAAGAAGTATTCCTTCGTGGAGAGATGATTTAGATTTATTACTTGTCAAGTTGAATATTTCATCTCCTGAAGAATTATTAGATAAGGCATTCGGGTTGTCATTGTCGGACCAATATTGGGTAAAGCCAGCTGATTCAAATATTGAATATAAAGATATAAATTTCTTTGAACATGGTTTTAAAGATTCAGAGTTTACCAATGTTACATTTAGTAGTGGAGTAGATAGTAGTACAAAAATTAGTCTAATATCACCGAATAATACCACTGATGGAAGATTAAAGAAAACATGGATAATTGAAAATAACAAAAGATATTTATTAAAAGGTGGATACAAAAATGAAGTAATGCAACCTTTTAATGAAGTACTAGCTAGTATGATATGTGAAAGATTAGGATTAAACCTTATAAAATATATTATTGAAGTCATTAATGAAAAAGTAGTATCTAAATGTGAATGTTTTATCAATACAGATACAGAACTTATTCCAGCACATCAAATATTATATGAAATTCAAAAAAAAGAAAATGCTTCTGAAGAATATATTAAAATTTTAGAAAATAAAGGTATTAATAATGTTAGAGAAAAATTAGAAAATATGTTTATACTTGATTATTTAATATTAAATGAAGATAGACATCTAAATAATTTTGGAATAATAAGAAATGTTAATAATTTAAATTGGATTGATATAGCCTCAATATTTAACAATGGACAATCTTTAAATATATTGGATTATAATGAAGAAGAATTAATAATAAATAGTCAAGGAAGATTCTTTTATAATGTTTATGATTTTGATTTTATTATTTCAAAAATTAAAGATATAAAAAGAATTGATTTATCTAAACTTGATGGAGTAGTAGACGAATTTGATGAATTATTACATAAATATCAAAGTATAACTAGAATGACAGATAGAAGAATTAATAAGATATGTACTTTATTGATAAGTAGAATAAATAAGCTAGAAAATATAATTAATACATAAATTTTATAAATATTAATTTAGAATTTGATTTGTGACTCAATATTATCGACTTGAATCACTTTTTTACTATAGAAATGTTTTATATCAATCATAATACTACATTTTTACCAAAATATTTTGTTGATTTATCAATCTAGTTATTGTATAATTAAATTGTATCATTTTAGGAGAGTCGATATCATGAAAAAAATATATACTAGTATTGATATTGGATCAGATACTATTAAATTTGTCGTAGCAGAATTGTATAAAGAAAAATTGCATATTTTGCATTCCTCTTCTATAAAGTCAAAAGGAATAAGAAAAGGGTTAATAATAGACTCTAATTTAATGGTAAATTCAATAAAGGATGGAATAAAAGTAGTTAGTAATGACTTAGGATTTCAAATAAAAAAAGTCATTGTTAATGTACCAAGTTATAATGCTAAGTTTATGTATGTTACTAATAAAATAGAAATTAATGAAGAAGTAACTACTGAAGACGTAAATAAAGTTATTAAGTCTTCAGTATATGGTAAAATAGACAGTGATTATGAATTGGTAACAGTACTACCTTTAGAATTTGTAATTAATGAGAGCGATAGTGTGGAATATCCTGTTAGTCTAAAAGCAAATACTCTAGAAATAAAAGGAATAATGATAACAGTACCTAAGAAGAATATTTTTTCTGTGGTAAGCGTTATGGAAAGTGCCGGTCTAGAGGTTGTAGATATCACTTTATCAGGGTTATCTGATTATAGTGAAGTAAAAAGGGATAATATCAAGAATAAAGTTGGCGCTATTATTAATATAGGTCATGACATAACAAAGGTATCTGTATTTAATAAAGGTAAATTAATGAATACTGAGGTATTACAGATAGGCGGACATAACGTTGAGAAAGATATTGCTTATGTATTTGGTATTAATGTAATTGATGCCAGAACAATAAAAGAAAAATTTTCTTTTGCTCATAAAAGATTTGTTACCTTGACTGATACTTATGAAATAAAAAATAATGATGAAAAATTAATTAAGATAGGCCAATTAGAAGTTACAGAAGTAGTTATGAGTAGACTTACAGAGATACTTAATTATGCTAAGAAGCAGATTTTGTTACTGACTAAGAAGAATATTGAGTACATAATTATTACTGGTGGAACAACAGAAATGAAATGTTTTAAAAATTTAGTATATGAAATTCTTGGGAAAGATGTTATAATATACTTAATGAAGGATATTGGCATAAGAGATAATAAGTATATAAGTGCTTTTGGTAGTATAAAGTATTTTATAGAAAAGATGACTATAAGAGGAAAAGATTATTCTATGATTAGTCCTTTGGATGAAGAGTTATTATTAACTCCTGAATCAAAAGCAAGAAGAGATAAAGTGGGTATAGCTGGAATGTTTAAAAATTTTGGTAAAAATAAGGAGGAAAAATAATGAATAATATGTTTGGTTTGGAAATGAATCAGTTGGCTAAAATCAAAGTAATTGGTATTGGTGGTGGGGGATGCAATGCTGTTAACCGTATGATAAATTCAGGATTAAAAGGTGTTGATTTTATCGTTGCCAATACTGATTTACAAGTCCTAAACGATTCATTAGCTCCAACAAAAATACAGTTAGGAAGTGAACTAACTGATGGATTAGGTGCTGGTGCAAATCCTGAAATAGGAAGAGAAGCAGCACTAGAAAGCAAAGCTGAAATAGAAGATGCATTAAAAGGTGCTGATATGGTCTTTGTTACTTGTGGAATGGGCGGTGGAACTGGAACAGGTGCATCACCAATAATTGCCGAAGTAGCTCAAGACTTAGGAGCCCTAACTGTAGGTATAGTTACCAAACCATTTAGCTTTGAAGGAAAGAAAAGAATGGAACAAGCTATTACAGGCTTGGATGAATTAAAAAAACATGTAGATACCCTAATCGTAATACCTAATGATAGATTAAGAGAATTAATTGATAAGTCAACACCAATGCTTGAAGCATTTCGTGAAGTTGATAACATATTACATAGAGGTGTTCAATCAATATCTGACTTAATTGCAATTACAGGCTTAGTAAACCTAGATTTTGCTGACGTTAAAGCTGTAATGAAAGATAGAGGAAACGCATTAATAGGTATAGGTGTAGGTTCAGGTGAAAATAGAGCTGTTGAAGCTGCTAAACAAGCCGTATCTAGTCCACTACTAGAAACATCAATAAATGGAGCTACAGATGCCATCATAAATGTAACAGGTGGTTCATCACTTACATTATTTGAAGTAGAAGAAGCTGCTGAAGTAATAAGATCAGCTGCTAATACCGATATAAATACAATATTTGGAGCCGTTATAAATGAAAATTTAAACGATGAAGTAATAATTACAGTTATAGCCACTGGATTTGAACAACCAAGCGAACCATTATATCATAGTTTTAATTCTACTAATAGAGATGAAATGTATAAAGATACATCTGATGAAGATAATGAATTAGATATTCCTCCATTTATTAGAGATAGAGAAGATTACTAACAGGTTTTTATACCTGTTTTTTTTACCATAATTAACATATTTTTTACATTATATTCCATTTATAGTAGACATATTTCTACATTTTTGCTATAATTAACTTAAAGTAAAATTACTATCAAAATAGGTAGTGCATAATAGGTAGAGTGATAATGTGAAACATTTTTTAAAGCTTATCTGTTTAATAGTTACATTTTTTATGTTAACTACTGGTGTATTAGCTTTAACAGTTAGCGAAAATAATATTGAGATTCCTAAATCAGATAGAAAAAGTATAGAATTGTCTACTAATAGTGAAGAAATGCTTACTAGCGTAGAATTCACTTTAGTATATACAACTTATGATATACCAGCAAGTTTTATAGTTAATCCTAATTATACAGATTCTAATCCTAATGGTATAAAACATAAAATAATTTTTTCAGAACCAATTAATGGCAATATTATTTTAGGAAATATAAATATTAATGTTGTAGATAATCCAAAAGATAATACAGGAACTGTTAATATACATAGTGCCATAGGATATACCAAATCAGGAGAAACTATTAATCTTACTAGTCAAAATATAAATGTTACAGTATTAAATAACAGAGAGACTAATACAGAAACAAATGAAATTGAAAAGCTAAAAGAAGACGAACAGGAAGAAACAAAAAAAATTGATAAAAATGTCTTAAAAGAAATTAAATCAGACCTTGTAAAAATAAATATTCAAAAAGATATTTTTGAATATACAATAGCTATTAATAATGATATAGAAAAATTAGATTTAGAACCAATAGCTATTAATGAATCATATAAAGTAAAAATATCTAATCAAGAAATTGCTACATTAGAAGATAATAAAATAAATATAACTATTACTGATAATAAGGGTAATAAAATAGACTATATCATTAAAGTAAATATTTTAAAAGATATCTCTGATGTAGAAATAGATGATAGTGATTTTAAAGAAAAGAATACTTATAAAGGGAAATGGATAATTTTAGTTATTATTTTTTCAATAATCTTATTATTTGGATTAATTCTAACAAGAAAGAAAAAATAATGGAGTAGGTAGGGAGTATTCAATGAAAAAAATAAAAACAATAATAACACAAAAAAGAATAAGAATAGCAATGTTTATAGTGTTAGATATACTAGCTATGACGATGTGTTCTTTTTTGTCGATAAGGCTGAGATTTGATTTTCATGACATACCAAATATATACATAGACAATATTTATAATTATCTTTTAATTGATAGTATTATTATCGTTGCCATATTTTCAATATTAAAAATATATAAAAGTATGTGGTCATATGCTTCAATTAATGAACTTATAAGTATTATTCTTGCATGTACTTCTTTTGAAATAGTTGAGTATATTTATAAGTTAATATTTGATATAAAGATGCCTCGTAGTTATTATCTAATTAAATTAATTCTTATGTATATCTTTATATCAGCTATTAGATATTCTTATCGTATAGCTAAAACACTAAGAGATTATTACCAAGAAAAAAGTGGCTTAAATAATACTATGATTATTGGAGCTGGCGAAGCAGGAAGAATGCTAATAACGGAAATATATAATAATAAAACTAATTTTAAAAATAAAGTTTGCTGTATTATTGATGATGATAAAAATAAAATTGGTAGTTATATTAAAAACATTCCTGTTGTAGGTTCAAGAAAAGAAATAAAAGAAAATGTTGATAAATATAATATTGAAGAAATTATTATTGCTATGCCGTCAATAAATAGAGAAAAGTTAAATCTAATAATTGATGAGTGTCAAAAAACAAAATGTACTATCAAAACTTTGCCAAGTCTAAGTGAATTAGTGGGTAAACCTACAATGAAAAAAGTAAGACCACTTACATATGAAGACTTCTTAGGAAGAAAAGAAATAGTCGTAGACATAAAAGCTATATCATCTCATCTTGAAGGAGCAAGGGTAATTGTTACCGGTGGTGGTGGTTCAATAGGTAGTGAATTATGTCGTCAAATAGCTAAATGTAATCCTGAAGAATTAATTATTTTTGATATATACGAAAATAATGCTTATGATATAGAACAAGAACTAATAAGAAATTATCCCAAGTTAAATCTTAAAACAATTATTGGTTCAGTAAGAGATTATGATAGATTAGAAAATGTATTTAAAAAATACAAACCAGAATATGTCTTTCATGCTGCAGCACATAAACATGTACCATTGATGGAAAATAGTCCCAATGAAGCAATTAAAAATAATTGTCTTGGAACACTTAATACTGTAAAAATAGCCGATAAATATAAAGTTAAAAAATTTGTTTTAATCTCATCAGATAAAGCAGTAAGACCCACTAATGTCATGGGAGCTACTAAAAGAATCTGTGAAATGATCATTCAAGCATATAATAAAAAATCTAAAACAGATTATGTGGCTGTTAGATTTGGTAATGTGCTAGGTTCTAACGGATCAGTAATTCCATTATTTCTAAAACAAATAGAAAATGGGGGACCAGTAACAGTAACGCATAAAAATATTACAAGATACTTTATGACTATTCCAGAAGCGGTTTCATTAATTTTGCAAGCCTTTTGTTATGCCGAAGGTGGTGAAATATTCGTTCTTGATATGGGAGAACCTGTAAAAATATATGAATTAGCCAAAAAAATAATTTGCTATAAAGGATATGAACCTAATGTAGATATTCAAATCAAAATAACTGGATTAAGGCCTGGAGAAAAATTATATGAAGAATTGCTCATGGATGAAGAAGGATTGCAAAGTACTCCTAATAAATTAATTCATATAGGCAAACCAATCGCCATGGGTGATGATAAATTCTTCAAAGATCTAGATAAATTAATTGAGTATTCATACAAGAATAATAAAGATATAAAAGAAAAAGTAGCTAAAATAGTAGGTACTTATAGAATAGATAAAGGAAGTAATGAAAATGAAAAATAATAAAAAAATTTATTTAGCATCTCCCCATATGATGGGAAATGAATTGAAGTATGTCAAAGATGCCTTTGATACTAACTGGATAGCTCCTCTAGGACCATATGTAAATAAAATAGAAGATGACTTTAAAGAGTATATGGGCTTACCTGGAGCCACTGCTTTAGCCAGTGGAACAGCAGCCTTGCATTTAGCCATGAAATTAGCTGGAGTAGGAGAGGGTGATTATGTTTTTTGCTCATCACTAACATTCTCTGCTAGTGCTAATCCAATCGTATATGAAAATGCTACTCCAGTATTCATTGATTCTGAACCTGGTAGTTATAACATGAGCCCTGTAGCTTTAGAAAAAGCTTTTGAAAAATATACTCCCAAAGCAGTAGTAATAGTATCATTATATGGTATGCCAGCTACTATGGATAAGCTTATAAAAATATGTAAAAAACACAAAGTAACTATCATTGAAGATGCCGCAGAATCCTTAGGAGCAACTTATAAAGGACGTTTAGTAGGAACTTTTGGAGAATACAATATCATTAGCTTTAATGGTAATAAGATTATTACTACATCTGGTGGTGGAATGCTCCTAACAAAGAAAGAAAAAGATGCCAAAAAAGCTTTATTTTGGGCAACACAAGCTCGTGAACCAGCTAGATACTATCAACATAAAGAAATTGGCTACAATTATCGTATGTCTAACGTCTCAGCAGCTATTGGCTGTGGCCAATTTGAATGCCTAGATAAAAAAATAAAAATGAAACAAGATATCTTTAATCGCTATGTTGAAGCTTTTAAGGATATTCCAGAAATAGAAATGTTAAGTGAAGACAAAGATAGAGTATCTACTCACTGGTTAAGCATAATGAAATTAAACAGTTCAAAGATTACTCCTAATGATATTATAGATGCCCTAGATAAGGAAAATATTGAATCACGTCCAATATGGAAACCTATGCACATGCAACCAGTATTCAAAAAGTGTCCATTCTTTAATCACAACAAAAAAGGCATCTCCGTATCAGAAGAATTATTTAATACCGGAGTATGTTTACCAAGTGATACTAATATGACTAAGAAAGAACAAGAAAGAGTAATAGAGATAATTAGAAATTTATTCATATAAATAATGACAAATTATGATAAATATATAGAAAATAATTGAAATAAATGATATAATTTATTTAAGGTTGAAAATAATTAACTTGATAGATTATATCATTTTTTAGGGAGTAAGATATTTATGTATAAAAAATATATCAAAAGACTATTAGATATAGTGTTATCACTAATAGCCATTATCATAACTTTACCAATATTTTTAATAATTGGTATCCTTGTTTTAATATTTTTAGGCAAACCAGCTATATTTAGACAAAAACGTCCTGGCAAAAACGAAAAAATCTTTACTATGTATAAGTTTAGAACCATGTCTAATAAAAAAGATAAAGATGGCAACCTATTACCGGATGAACTAAGATTAACCAAACTAGGAAAAATTTTAAGAAAAACCAGTTTGGATGAAATACCGGAATTTATTAACATTTTAAAAGGTGATATGTCTTTTGTAGGGCCTAGACCTCTAGTTCCACAATATTTGCCATATTACACTAGTGTTGAACGTAAAAGGCACTCGATTAAGCCAGGATTGACTGGATTAGCACAAATTAATGGAAGAAATAATTTAAACTGGGATGAAAGATTTAAATTAGACATCGAATATGTAGAAAAGGTATCATTTCTAGCAGACATGAAAATTGTATTAATGACAATAGAAAAGGTTTTAAAAACAAAAGATATAAGTGTTAGAGGAACAGGAAAAATAGAGGACTTTGATAAGCATAGGAGTAAACAAAATGAGATTAATAGGAAATAATAATACAGTATTGAGAGAACTAAAAGAAAAAGATATGCCATTGTTATATAATTTAATAAATGATGAAAATGTTGAAAAAACGATAGTTGGTTGGAGTAAACCCGTGACATATAATGAACAACTGAATTGGTATAATAATTTGAATAAGGATAACAATATAAGGTTTGCCATCTCTGAAAAAGAAAACGATAAAGCCGTAGGAACTGCAATTATAAGTAAAATTGATTGGAAAAATAGAAGCTGCTCAATTGATATTAAAATTGATAATTGTAGCCAAAATAAAGGACATGGTAGCAATAGCATAAGTTTGTTGCTCAAATATATTTTTGAAGAATTAAATTTAAACAGGGTTTATGTTAATATATTAGATTATAATCTTGCATCAGAAAAAATATTTACAAAAAATGGCTTTAAAATAGAGGGAATACAAAAAAGTGCTATTTATAAAGGCGGGAAATACAACGACTTAAAATTATTAGCACTATTAAAAGAGGAATACAATGAAAGAAATAGGGAGTGAGTATGAATATGGTTCGTTTAAAGTTGGAAAAAATGAATACATAGATTTGGTTGATTGCCCTAAAAGATATGTGCTTTCTGGTAGAACTGGATTATACTTGGTAGCAAATGAAATAAAAAGGGAAAAAATAGATAGTATTGCGTTACCATCATATTGTTGTTTTTCAATGATTAAACCTTTTTTAGATTTAAATTTCAAAATAGAATTTTATGATAAATATTTCTTACCATCCACAAAAGCAATTTTAATTATGGATTATTTTGGGTTTCTATCTAATGATACTATAACATTTGCCAAAAAATGTAGTAAGAATAACAAAATAATAATTGTTGATGCAACACAAACAGCTTTTTCAAGAAGCATTATATACAATTATGCGAATTATATAATAGTCAGCTATAGAAAATGGTTTGATTGTTTATGCTCAGTTGTTTACAGTAATAGTGGCTTTAAATCAAAAGAACCTTCAAAAAAATTCGATGATTTTGAAAAAAACTGGAGAAAAGCCTCAAAATTAAAAAAACAATATTTAAATAACTCTTCGATCTCGAAAGACACTTTTCTAGATTTATATTCTTTAGCTAACACTCAACTAAAAGAAAATTATAAAAATTATAAGGCTAGCATAGAAGAAATAGAAAAGTTAAAGAAAATAGATACAAATTATATTAGAAATAAAAGAAGAAAAAACGCTGAAATACTAATTAAAGGTTTAAAAAAGCATAAAATACTGATGTTTGATAAACTTGGTGAAAATGATTGCCCATTATTTGTACCTATTTTATTAGAGAAATCCAAAAAAGACAAAATAAGGGATGAGTTAATTAAAAACAATGTATATTGTCCTTGCCACTGGCCCATTGAAAGCAAAATGCTTCAAAAGAAAACTAAATATCATGATGAAGAATTGTCTTTAATATGCGATCAAAGATACAATGAAAAAGACATGAATAGAATTTTAAAAATAATAGAGAAAAATTTATAAAATTAAGAGAGGTAATAATTATGAAAAAAATTTTAATAACCGGAATAGGCGGTCTCACACCTAGATCAATTGCAACAATAATAAGAAAAAATCATCCTGACTATAAAATAATAGGATGTGACATTAATAAAAAGGCTGTAGGATTTTTCATGAACGATTTGGTAGATAAATATTATATATGCCCTAAATGTACTTCGCCTGATTATTTTGAATGGATGAATAAATTAGTAAAAAAAGAACAAATAGATTATGCTTTCGTTCAGCCAGAAGCGGAAATTGTAGCTTGGGCAGATTATTACGAAAAAAATAATAGGTATCCATGTCCTACTTTTATAGGATGTAAATCTTTATCCGAATCTTTAAGAGATAAATCCATTATGGCTGATTTGCTAAAAGGAACAAAATTTATTCCTAAAACCATTAAAGTTACTCAAAACAATCCAAGATATGAAGAAGTAAAAAAAGATATAGGTTTTCCTTGTTGGATAAGAGCAACTGAAGGCACTGGCGGATTAGGTTCTTTACGTTTAGACGATATATCAAGTTATAAAAGTTGGTTATTTATTAATTCTGAGATTCTTGAATTTACTGTAAGTGAATTTTTAACTGGAAGGCATCTTGCAAACCAAATGTTATATTATAATGGTGAATATATTAAAGGTGCTGCGTTAGAGTGCGTCGAATATGTTATGGCCAACACTGCCCCATCACATGTTACTGGTAATACACATTTTGGCAGATTTTTAAATGAAGATAAAATAAATATGTTTTGTGATGAATGCATAAAATATTTAGAAAGCAAACTAGGCGTTAAAGCCCATGGAATTTTATCGTTTGATCTAAAAGAGGATAAGAATGGGGAGTTAAAGGTTACAGAAGTTAACATTAGGCACATGGCATATACTGGTATAATGTCAAAAATAGGATTTGATTTGACAGAAGATACAATAAGAATAATGGAAGATGGAAATTGTAATAACATAGAAAGAGTACCTTTTTATCATTATGATAAACCTTATATTTTTTTGAGAGATGTAGATATTGAGCCGATCATATTGGAAAGTGAAAAAGTATTTAATGATGATAAAGCAATTTTAAAATAGAGTGATAATTGGTATGGATATAGTAATAGTTTCTCAATATTTAAGAAATATTGAAGATTTAAATAATAATAATAGTAGATTTGTGTATTTAGCTAAGTTATTAGCAAAAAACAAAAAAAACAATATTGAAATAATAACATCAGATTTTAGCCATTCTCAAAAAAAACATTTTAGTAAAGTTGGACATATAGATAATATTAAAATTACAGTTTGCCATGAGCCAGGATATCAAAAAAATGTTAGTTTAAAAAGGTTTTACAGTCACAAAATTTTATCAAAAAATGTAAAAAAATATTTAACTAAAAGGCAAAAGCCAGATATAGTATATTCATCTGTTCCATCATTGGATGTCGCAAAAGTATGTGCCGATTATTGCCACGACAATTGTATAAAATTCATTGTTGATATACAAGATTTATGGCCTGAAGCATTTAAGATGGTTTTAAAAATTCCCGTAATAAGTGATATAGTTTTTTATCCTATGTTAAAAAAAGAAAATTATATATATTCTAGAGCTGATAAAATTGTTGCAGTGTCAAAAACATATGCAATTAGAGGAATGAAAAGTAATAAGAAGGCAAAAGAGGGGATAAGTGTATATCTCGGCACAGAACTCGACTTTTTTGATAAATATGTTAAAAAAAACAAGACAATTGAGAGCAACAATAATATTAAAATAGCATACATAGGAACATTAGGAACAAGTTATGATATTGAAAAAATAATTGATGCAATAAAAATATTAAATGATAAAAAAATTAATAATATTGAATTTGTAGTTATAGGAGATGGGCCATTAAAAAGTAAATTTGAAAAATATGCCAAAGAAAACAAAATAAAATATAAATTTACTGGGAAACTGGAATATCCTAAAATGATAGGAGAACTATGTAATTGTGACATAGCTGTAAACCCTATTATCGGAACATCAGCAGCAAGTATTATCAATAAAGTTGGAGATTATGCAGCAGCAAGCTTGCCTGTTATAAATACTCAAAATAGTATAGAATATAAAAAGTTAATTGACAATTATAATGCAGGATTTAACTGTGAAAATGAAAATCCTGAAGATATTGCAAACAAACTTGAAAGATTAATCAAAAACAAGAAGTTAAGAGAAAAAATGGGAAAAGGAAATAGAAAAATGGCCGAAGAAAAATTCGATAGAAAAAAAACATATATAGATATTGTAAATGTAATTAATGGAGTCATGAATGATAAAAAGAATTGTTAAAGACAAATTTTTTATAAAAGATATTTTGTTTAATTCATTTTCATTTGCTATTTATGTTATTTCCCAACAAATAATATTGATGCCAATAATGGGAAAACTGTTACCTGAAAAAACCTTCGCAAGTTTTATAATATTTATCTCCATTTTTTCAATTATTTCTAACACATTAGGAAGTGAACTTGGTATAGTTCGACAAATAAAAAATGATAAAGATGCCAACCAATATAATTTGATTATGAGGTGGTTACTCATATTCGTGTTTTTAATATCAATTACTTGTATATTATTTTTGCAGTTTTCCTTATTAGAAACAATTATGTTTAGCTTTGTTATAGTATTAGCCAACATAAGGTTATATATTTGCTCATGTTTTAGAATAAACAAAAACTTCAAAAATGTAATGATTCAAAATGTGCTTTATCTAATTGGTTTGCTTATTGGTTTATTTCTTTTCACCAAGATAAAATATTTATGGATTCCATCTATGTTTGCTGAGACATTTTCATTATTTTTCAGTCTAAGAAAAGCAGATTTCTCATTTGTTGCTAAAAAAGAAAAAATCGAAAAAAAAATATTACTTTCATTCAAAGATTTAAGCATAATTGAATTCCTAATAAACATGATGACATATTTTGATAAGATATTAATATATCCTATATTAGGAACGAACGCAGTAAATACTTATTATGCAACAACAACAATGTCAAAAATAGTATCCCTTATATCGAATCCATTGCACAGTGTTCTTTTGTCTTGGATAAAAGGCGATAAGGAATCCAAAGTAAATTCATTAAAATTAATTTTTAAATATTGTTTGCCATTAGTAATTATAATTTCAATAATTACTATTCCGCTGACATATTATGCTGTTTTATTATTATATAAGTCATATTTAGAAGCATCTATTAGTATAATAATACCAATTTCTATTGGAGCTGGTTTTTCATTTGTTTCTTCAATAATCAAGGCTTTTGTTTTAAAGTATATTAATAGTAAAAAAATATTGAAAACATATATAAAATATCTAGCTAGTTTCGTAGTGTTTTCACTAATTCTAAGTCATTTTTACGGGTTATTTGGTTTTGCGTTGGCAAATATGATTTCTAGAATAGTATTATTTATGTTGTTTATTAATGTTTTAATGAGTGTAAAAAAGGAGGAAAATACAAATGAAAGATAAAAGTAGTGGTTTATTAAACATTATATTTATCTGCTTTGTCTTGAATATTATACCAATTGCATTATTAGGAGTTTTTAAAATATCTAATGGTTTATATACACTTTTATACGCATTATTTTATTGTATTCAATCATTCTTGCTATTTTTTAAAAATTGGAAACATATTAGGTATATACCAAAAAAAAATTTTTTAATTTTGGCGCTTTTTCTCCTTAATAACATAATGGCTTTAATATATTCATACTTTAAATTTGGTACAGTTGACTATAATGAATACCTATTTATTATTTCATCGACTATTAACATTTTACTGTTTATATTATCACTTGAGAAAGTAACAGTAAGTAATAATGAATTAATTGTATTTTTAAAAAAGATATGCTTTATTGGTTTATTTGCAGCAATACTAAATATATTGCTTAATTATAAATCTATTATCAACTTGCGTTTTATTAATAATTCATATTCAGTGAGTTTTAGTTCATTTTTTCCAAACAGAAATCAATTTGGATTATTTATGTTAATAGAAATAATTGCGTTATCTTTACTATCAGCTTATAATTATAAGAAGAAATACTTCATTTATTTTGTCATATTTGGCTTAAATCTAATATTAACAATGTCCAGAAACTCTATTTTAGGCTTAGCAGTTTATATATCAATGTGTTTATATTATAAGTTTCTAAAATACAAAATTAAAATGTCAAGGAATAAATTGTTATTATTTGCAGGAATATGTATATTTACAATTTATATAGGCATCAAAGTAGCTGGAAGTGAAAAGATTATAGGGATGATTAATACCATGTTTATAAGAATTGATACATTAGAAACAGGCTCAGGAAGGTTCTCAGTTTGGAAACATGGAATAAATATAGCTAACAAATATAATTTTTTATTTGGTGTCGGTAGGTATAAAGCTTTAGAGTTAAATAAATTATTATTTAATGATAATCTAGAATATTTTCACTCTTTATATATAGAAAAATACGCTACAAATGGATTGATAGGATTATTAATACTATTTTATCTTATAAAATATGTATGGAAAAAAGTAAGTAATTGTAGTAATTTAAAATATAAAATAATACTTAAGTCAACTCTAATTTCCTTTTATGTCTTTTCTATTTTTGAAACAACCACACGATTCTCAATAGGTTATGCGGACTCAGTTTTTTTAATATTTTTCTTTACAATTCCTATATTAATATCAAATATAAAGTATGAAAAAACAAATAATATTATAAAAGATAAGCAAAAAAAACCATAACATTATTACGAGCCACATAGTACACACAATTAAATAATTAGAATCTTTTTTCGTGTTAGATGACATTCCTAAACCATTGTACTAAAATATAAAAGGTTAATAAATTTAAGGAGATGAACAATATGAATAATCAAAATTATTAGAACGCTATTTATTATGATAAAATCATTCCTATCAGCTAAAGGTTTAAAATCTCCTAATATTGATCCTAATTCAGAATGTTTTATTAGTGAATTTGCTGGATGGGTTAAAGAAAGAAAAACTATCGGTCTAGATTATTTATCATTTATTTTTTCATCATTAAAATTAAGCAATAATCAAGAACTAATTGCAGAAATAGGGAAGGGTGAATCAGATACATTAATAACTGGCGACAGTCGCATAATAATAACCCCCTTTACTAAAAATATTAAAAGAGAAAAGCCTGAACTTCTAGTAGAAGGTGCTCTATGGGTAGAAAGAAGTCATCCCATTCTTATTCGTGGTAATAAACCAATTGATATTAGTAAATGTAACATAAAAAGATTTATTACTCATAACCCATATTCTAAAGGAAACATTAGAAATTGGGAAACTCTTCACAATAGTGAAAAATATAATATAACCGTAGGTATCTATGGAAGTGTCTATGATCATGATATAGAAGACAAAATCAAAGTATTAAATCAATTAAGAGATAAATTAAATGATAATTGTTTTTATGAAAAAAACGTTGAAAGAGGAGACATATACATGCATGTTGTTTCAAGTAATCGTAAGGTTCTAAAACCTCATATTTAATAACACAATCAAGCAGGATAATTCCTGTTTTTCTTATAAAACAAATCAAAATATATTAATAATCAACCATTCATATAACACATTAATACTACCAAAAATCAAATAAAGATAATGAATATATTGAACCCAGTTACATAGCTAGAGATAATAAAGGTAATGATCTCACAAAAGAAGTCATTATCGATAGTAATCTAGATACCAGTACCACTGGAGATTATGAAATAATCTACACCTTCCATGATAAATCATTAAAAAGATAATCACTGTAACTGATAAACTTGTTGGTGCTACTTATATCTATCTAAAAGGAGACAGTATTATCTATCTAAATATAAATGATAAGTACATTGACCCCGGTTACCTAGTAATAGACTCCATTGATAGTAGTCTTACTGATAAAGTAACTATCTATAATAAAATAGATACCAGCAAAAAAGGTACCTATCAAATAGTATACACCATAACTAATTCTACCGGAATCACTACCAGTGCAAAGAAAACTGTAATCGTAATGGATGGTAACATTTTCCTATCATTAGATAACGAAGGTTACACCAATAAAGAAGCAGGTATAAATATCTATATCATGGATAACTACTTTGATTATCTCCTCTTACCAGATTGTTACACCATAATAAAAGGAGAAAAGTTAACTCAAAAATACACCATGGTATCAGAGTCAACCTATCCATCAGGATTCTAATCATCCAATAAGTCAAAACAAATAAAGAAAAATTTATTTGCTTTTCTTTTAAATAATGATATAATACTAAGTCATAAAGGAACTTATATATGGATTATATAAAATACATAAATTAATTATCATTAGTATCTACTAGAATAAATGAATTATTATCTGATGGGCATTTTGAACTAAGACAAGAATATCTAAGATATATTCATAAATATTTATTTAAAGATATTTATCCAAGTAACGGAGAATACCGTACTTATGACTTAATAAAAAATGAAATGACTCTTAATGAAAAATCAGTTATTTATGCTAGTTATAACACTATTGAAACATATTTAAAATATGACTTAGCTGAAGAGAAAAAAGTTAACTATTCTAAACTATCAAAAGAAGTTCAAGTAAAAAAAATAGCTGACTTTACTGCCCGCCTTTGGAGTACTCATGCATTTAGTGAAGGAAATACACGTACCATAGCTGTCTTCATTCAAAAATATCTAAATTATCTAGGATACAAAACCAAAAACGATATCTTTAAAGATAATTCTAGATTCTTTCGTAATGCCTTAGTAAAAGCTTCTTATTATAATGAATCTCTTCATATTCATTTAGATCAAAAACCATTAATAGCTTTTTTCACTAAAGTAATGATAGACCCTACCATTGAATTAGATGAAGATACAGTTTATGTAAATGAACTATTCAAACCATTAGAACTAGCTAATCGTCCTGACTTTAATAGTCCATACACTAAAGAACTTTTAACTAAATTTATTGAAGCCCGTGATTTACCAAAAGATATTGATTTAAATGCTAGTGGTTTCATGCAGTACTTTCTTACTTGGTTAGAAGAATTAAAAAATAGTGCCATTGATTATGCTGCCTACTTGTCATCATTAAATCTTGAATTAAAAAATTATTATTTATGTGAAGTAGGGCAAGGATCCTATGATTCTATCCTATATAATTCTAATTATCGTGGTATTATTTTAAGCCCATACTGTAAAGAATTTAATTATTGTAATGGCAATATTATTGTAAATGGCAATCTAGAATTTATAAATGGTACTCCTCTAATAGTACCATCAAGTAAAGCTAGAAAAGCCCATTATCCAGTAGACTTAGGTATAAAAACATTTCTAACTGAAAATGCTAGTTCACTAGAGAAAGTATCATCATGGCTTAATTTAAAGGATTCATCTCATTCATTAATAATCGGAGCTTTTGGTAATGAATATGACGCTGATATTGATAAGAAAATATCTATTCTTAATTATTTTAAAGAAAAATATCCTGATGAATTTATAATATCATCTACTACTATTAATAATACCTACTGTGAACTAATAGCATCAAAAAAATTAATTAAAAGGAAATAAAGGTTCTTTGTCAAATAGTGGGTGCCATTCCAAATAATGATAAAGTAATTTTAATAAGTAAGTATTAAAATAAGTTTGCGTTTTATTGTTTTCATTTATAATATTCATTGTAATTTGAGCCCTTTCGTTAATATTTTTGGTTCAACTCAATACTATACAATGAGAGTCACTTTTTATATAGAAATGTATCACATTAATTGTAACACTACGCATTTTTTTAATTAAAATGTGTATTTTGTTGACATAAACATACTTTTGTGTTACCTTTTTTGTGGATGATGAAATGAATAGTTCATTTATGGTAACAGGGGCTTCTGCTTCTGGAAAATCAACATTAATTAATTTTGCTATTAGTCAGGCATATGTATATTTACCTACACATATGACCAGAAAGCCAAGAATTGGTGAGGAAAATGGAAAGGATGCTGTGTTTTTGACAAACGATGAATTTATAAATAATTTTATAAATGGATTCTATTTGGAAGAAAGTTTAGAATTTGCATTATTAAAAAATTTGGATATTTATTATGGGACTCCAAAAGAATGGTTAAACCTTTTAGCTTTTGAAAATTATTGTGCTACTCCAGTATCAATTGAAATAGCCAATAAAATAAAAGAGAAAATTAATATAACATGGCTCCATTTATATTGCGAAGAAGTTGATCGGTATAATAGGCTTATTGCAAGAGGAATTTCTAAAGAAGAAGTAAAAAAAAGAATGACATCTGGAGATTCTATTAACTTTCCTAAAAATGCCAACTTGTTTATTAATACTTCTATGGAAAGACCGCCAGAAATTTTAAAAAAGATAAGGAGAATTTAAAAATATTATGAGTAATGTATATGAAAACAGGCAAACAATCAGAAATTTAAGAAATTTAATAAATTTGTATAAACCAACTAATAATGAAACTATATATTATTTTGTTTTTGGCTATCCTCGTTCAGATATAGGCAAAGGAACTTTGGTAGCACAATTGTTGGCAAATACTGAAAATTCTGATGCTATAAAATTTGACGGATTATTAAATACAAATGCAAATGGTCGCTATACCGCATCCGGTCATGATGATTTTGGTATTTATGAAGCATTTAATGCCGGAAAAAGATGGGGTCGAGAACATTATCTTTTGGGAGGAGAATTGTATAGAGATTTTATTAAAGAATATGGAGAAAACGAAAATTTACAAAATAATCCACATTTATCAATGTATGTAGAATATTGTATTCATAAAATGTGGCACGATATAGGTAAGCCCCAGCATCTTTTTATAGAAGTTGGTGGGTTAATTACAGATCTAGAAGTCGATCCTATATTTACACCGCTAGTTCAGCGTCTTAATACAGAAGGATTATCTAAAGTTATTTTACTCAGCGAATTGGCACACAATGGAGAATATGTTAAAACAAAAGTTGTTCAATCATGTCTTAAAACTTTTTTAGAAAGAAGAATTGAACCTTGGCTTTTGTTTGCTAGAGATTCTAAAGATATTAGAAATATTACTATATCAAAAAGATTAGATATGGAAAGAATAGTTATAAATAAAATAAGAGATAATTTGAATTACCATATAAAACTATTAATAACTGTTCCTTATTATGATAATCTGTATGAATATACAAACTATATACAATATCGCTTTTTGCCATTAATTTCAGATTATGACAAAAAAACTATATTGCTAGCTACTAAGAATTCATCAAAAATTGCTGATTATAAATTATACTTAGGCGATGAGTTTAATATAAAAACGCTTAAAGATTACCCATATCAAATTGATATAATTGAGGGATTAACCTCTACAAAAGAAAATGCTATTGCTAAGGCACGAACTTGGTGTTGTTTAACAGGATTAATTACTATTGGTGATGACACTGGCTTTTATATTCATGAATTAAATGGTGAACCAGGCGTTGCTACAAGGCGATGGGCTGGAGAATTGGGTGAAGATGCTACTAACGAGGAATTTTGGCTACATCTGCAAAAGAAAACCAATAATCTAAAACAATTAGACTGTCATTTTACTCAGAGTATAGCTATTGCATTTCCTAATGGCATTATTAAGACAATAGAATCAATTAATGAGGGAATATTAAATAAAAATAATTTACAGCAAAAATATAATGGTACAGATTATCCTCTCGGTGCTGTCTTTGAATCTAAAAATCGCAATAAAAATTGGGATGAGATGTCCGACGAAGAAAAGAAAGAATTTGATAAAAAGTTAATAGTTAATTTAAAGTCTATTTTAAAGAACTAAATAAAGTGAAATGCACCTCAAATAGGAGACAACAATAAAAAGGACTCTAAAAAATCAAGGAGCGAACAAAGTGAGTTCATCCGGATCCTTGATTTTTTTATTATATAATTATAATAAGTCTTAGTGCTTATTTCTGATATGACACACATATTATATAACTTATAATTATCATTATATAGATTAATAAAAGTTATTTTTTCTCTCATTGTGCCTTGATGATGGCCTGGTATTTTTTTGGTATTTCATATCTTTTTTTGTAATCTTCTTTAGTTAATTTTTTGATGTAGTAGACCGACCTTTTTGCTCAGTGATGGTGGTACCTGTTTTACGATATTTTCTAACCATTGATTCAACAGTTTTCCAACTTATTCCATATTCTTTAGCTACTGTTTTATAACCATATTTGCCAGATAAATATTTACCTACAATTTAAGTACGCTCTTGATTAGTAAATCTAATAACTTTTTGTCCCTTTGAAGCCATAGAAAAGTACTTCCTTTCAGAAGTGTATTCTATCATAATTACTAAAATCAGTCTTTTTATCGTTTATACTCTAAGGGGTGTATTTTAAAGATATGTATAACAGCATATCTTTTATTTAACCAACAAATTTTTGACATAAGCAAATCATAAATAATCATATAATTTACTATGAGCGACTATGAACGAATAAAAGAAACTATTACTGAAGATATTATATTCATAATCTATTACGGTATCATTACCTTATCATTAATAGCTAATCAAGCAGAAAGAAACTATTTAAAATATAAAGATCCTAAATATAAAGAAAACTACCGTCTATTATTATATATCATATTTGGTACTGCTACATTAGTATATATTTATTATGCCTATAGTAGTTATCAAGATCTAAAAAATAGTTCTTCTGAAGCATACAATCTAAATAAATTATCTCTTATTGCTAGCATTTTAGTATTAATCAGTGGTTTTATTTACTTATATATAATTACTGAAGATAAAAATATTTCAGTAGAATTAGCCTTTAATTAACATAATTCTCCTTATTTTTCTATTTTAATATAATATAATGAAAAGGAGGTGATATATGACTAGTATAATAATCTCTCTAGGATATATTATCCTCTCGTTTATTTTATTTTTCTTCTTTACCCTAATCATTTTTTTCTTCTATTTTAAGATAAATTTACCAAAATAAATTTATCTTTTTCTTTATAATATTATTTTTTAAATAAATAATTCTAAGTTCTAATCCATATATATCAACACTTTATCAGTTACTTACCAAAAATTAATGAATTTTTTAATAAAAATATAAAAATCTATGATATAATTATAAAGTAGAGGTGTGATATGGAAGAAATAGATTTAAAAGAGTTATTTGAATTTATAAAAAAGAAGATAGGGTTATTAATTACTATAACAGTAGTTATTTGTTTACTTGGTTGTATTTATGGTCTATTTATTCAAAAACCTATGTATAAGTCATATACGACTATCATACTTGGTGGAAATGAAACAACAGCTAGTCAAACAATTACACAAAGTGATATTACGTTAAATAAAAATCTAGTAGATACTTATGCTGAAATAGTTAAATCAAGAAGAGTTTTAGAGCAAGTAATTTCTGAACTTGATTTAGAAGAAACTTATGAAGAGTTGAGTAATAAAATTTCTGTTTCATCTGTTAATAATACAGAAATAATAAAAATAACAGTAGCAGATAGTAATCCTATTGAAGCTAAGAATGTAGCTAATGTTACAGCTAATTTCTTTTCAAAAGAGGTTGTTAAATTATATAATATGAATAATGTTAATGTTTTAGATGAAGCTAATGAAGCTAATGAACCATATAATATAAATATTCCTAAACAAGTAATTATTTATTTCTTTATTGGTATAATTATTGCTTTATCAATTCTCTTTGTAATATTCTATTTTGATAGAACTATTAAATCTGTAGAACAAGTAGAACAGAAAATTAAATTGCCAATTCTTGGTGGCGTTGAAGAGTACAAAAAAGGAGGTAAAAGAAAGTGAAAGAAGAATTAGTAATTCATAATAAACCTAAATCTAATATTAGTGAAGATATTAGGACTATTAGAACTAATTTAATGTTTACTTCATCTGATGAGGAATCTCAAGTTATACTTGTTACAAGTTCTATTCCTGGTGAAGGTAAAAGCTTTATCAGTAGTAATCTTGCCACTGCTTTTGCTCAAACAGATGAAGCAACATTATTAATTGATTGTGATCTTCGTTTAGGAAGAATTCATAAAATATTTGGCGTATCAAATGATAAAGGATTTTCTAATCTTTTAGCCAGTCAAAGTGCTGTGAATTGTGCAGATTTTATCAAAAAAACTCCTATTCCTAATTTATACGTTATTCCAAGAGGAACCGTTCCTCCTAATCCTAGTGAATTATTAAATTCTACTAATACAAAAAAAATTATCAATTTCTTAAGAGAAAATTTTAGTCGTATTATCTTTGACGGCGTACCAATAAATGGTCTTCCTGACTCCTTAATTATGGCTTCACTAGTAGATAGGGTAGTGCTAGTTACATCAGTAGGTTACACCAAAATTGACGAATTAATGGAAGCAAAAAAAGCTCTAGAAAAAATAGACGCTAATATTGCCGGCGTGGTTGTTAATCGTGTTAATCATACTAAGCGAGGAAAATATTCTAATTATTATGAATAGTAGGTGTTTTATGACAGATGTACATTCTCATATATTATTTAATATTGATGATGGTAGTTATTCTATTGAAGAAAGTATTACTCTATTAAAAGACTTAAAGAGTATTGGATTTACTGATATTATATTAACTCCTCACTATATTAAAGGAAGTGAATATTCTGCAAATAATCAAACTAAGATAGAAAGATTCTCAGAATTAAAAGAAGAAATAAAAAAACAAAATATAGGAATAAATATTTATCTTGGTAACGAAATATTTGTTTGTAATAATATTCTTGAACTTTTAGAAAGAAAAGAAATATTCAGTTTAAACAATACTAAATATCTTTTAATTGAACTTCCTTTTCATAATCAAATTTTAAATTTAGAAGATATCATTTATGAAATTAATTTAAAGGGATATATTCCCATAATTGCTCATCCTGAAAGATATGAATATTTTCAAAAAAATTATAAATTAATTGATAACTTAAGAGAAATGAATGTTATGTTTCAATGTAATTATGTTAGTATTCTTGGTTATTATGGTAAGTCTGCAGAAAAATTAATTAAATATATGTTAAAAAATAAATATGTAGATTATTTAGGCACAGATATTCATCACATAAAAAAGACTTTTGTAATTGATAACTTTGATAAGATAAAAAAGAAGATAATCAAAATAGCAGGTATAACATATTTTGAAAATATCATTGATAATGCTAATTCTCTTATACATAACGAAGAGTAGGTGATAAAATGGATAAAAAAGAAAATAAAAAGAAAAAAGTAAGTATCCTAGGTATAATTTTGGGTATACTTCTTTTATTAATGACAATATCTCTTATAGTAATAATTAAGATATTAGATGTTATTCCCAATAACTATTTTACAATGTTAATTGTTATTTTAACTATTCTTGGTATCATTTTAAATTTCTTTCTTATTTATAATTTTAAAAATAAATTTTTAAAATTTATTAAAGTATTTTTTATAATAGTTTCTATAATTATTATAATAGCTTATTCTTTCGGAATATATTATTTAAATAAAACGATAAACCTTTTTGAAAATATTTCTATTATAAAAGAAGAAGTAACAAACTATTATATTGTTGTCTTAGATACATCTATATATCAAGAGCCATCTGATTTATATGAAAAAAAGCTTGCTTATTATGAAAAAACTGATGAAAAAGTTATAAATAGTTTGAAGTTGTCTTTAGACTATATTACTGAAACAGATATAGAAAAGTTAAAAGAAAGTTTATATAATCAAGAAGTAGATGCTATTTTAATTAGTGATATAATTAAAAATAAATATGAAGAAGATGATGAAAATTTTAATAATAATATTAGAATTATAAAAACAATAGAAATAAAAAATGAAATTGAAGATATTACAAAAAGAGTATCAATTAAAAATACACCTTTTAACGTTTTAATTAGTGGTATTGATGCCTATGGTGATATAAATAAGACATCAAGAAATGATGTTAACATAGTAGCTACAATAAATCCAAATACCAATGAAATATTGCTTACTTCAATTCCAAGAGATTATTATGTCCAACTTCACGGAACAACCGGTTACAAAGATAAATTAACCCATGCTAGTTACTATGGTATCAATATGGCCGTAGAAACTATTGAAGACATTCTTGATACAGATATAAATTACTATGTCAAGGTTAACTTCACAACTGTCGTTGATTTAGTCACTGAAATTGGTGGTATTGAAGTTTATGCCGATCAAAATGTTAATATAGGAATCTGTAAAATTAAAGAAGGATATAATAACCTAGATGGCAAATGTGCTCTTGCTTTTTCAAGAGAAAGACATTCATATGCAGATGGCGATAGGCATCGTGGAAGAAATCAACAACAAGTAATCATTGCCATTTTTAACAAATTAACTAGTGGAACAACACTATTAACTGAATATACTAATATTTTATCAGCTTTAGATGGAAAATTTGCCACAAATATGGATACTAAAGAAATAACGAATTATATTAAATATGAAATAAATGATTTAAAAAATTATAAAATTAAAACTATCCAACTAGATGGTTATGGTTCAATGGGAGAAACATATTCATATCCTGGACAAAATCTATGGATAATGATACCATATGAAGATACCATTACAAATGCTAAAAATTTAATAACTAAAATGTTAAACAATGAAAGTATTAACTAGGTTATAATAACAAAATATTTATTATAACTTTTTCTATTACTGCTGGAGGTATTATGAAAAAAACAATAAAGACGTTATTAATAATAATTATATTGTTTTTGTTGACTATTATAGGCATAAACTACTATGTTATATTATCAACAAAAAATCAGATTGATAACAAAAATATTCAAGCTGATTATATAATTGTACTTGGAGCAGGTATAAAAAACAATAGACCTAGCCCTATGTTAGAAGATAGATTAACAACTGCTATAGAATTATATAACAAAGGCAGATCTAACAAAATACTAGTGTCAGGAGACCATGAAAATGATGATTATGATGAAGTAACAGTTATGAAAAATTACTTATTAGATAAAGGAATACCTATTGATGATATCTATATTGATTCCTTAGGATTATCTACTTATGATAGTATTTATAGAGCAAAAGAAGTATATAATATTAATTCTGCCATAGTAGTTACTCAAAAATATCATTTATATAGATCAATATATATATCTAATAGTATGAATCTTGACTACTATGGAGTAAGTTCAGACAAAAGAATATATCATGGACAAGGAAAAAGAGAAATAAGAGAAATACTTGCAAGAAATAAAGATTTTGTAAATTGTCTTTTAAAATCTAAATCAAAACATACCGAGTTAAAGGAAGAAGTATAGATATGAAAAAAATAAGTATATTTATAGTACTATTTATAATGTTTACTCCAGTATATGCCAAAGAAAAAGTAGAATTTTCTAGTTGTACAGATGGAGATACCTTTAAAATTATATATAACAATGAGGTTAAAACAGTAAGATTACTTGCCGTAGACACTCCTGAGTCTGTTCATCCTAAGAAAGAAGTAGAATATTATGGTAAAGAAGCTAGTGACTACACATGTAACGTCTTAAAAAAAGCCAATAAGATAGAACTAGAATTTGATGAGAATAGTGATAAATTAGATAAATATGATAGATTATTAGCATGGGTATTTATAGATGATAAATTATTACAAGAAAGTTTAATAGAAGGTGGTTATGCTAAAGTAGCCTATCTATATGGAAATTACAAATATACCACTAAATTACAAGAACTACAAGAAATTGCTAGTAACAAGAATATTGGTGTGTGGGATGAAGAAGCCAAAGAAAATTTTAATTCAAATCAAAATGAAGACAAAATAACTACAATAGAAATAATTATTCTTTTTGTAATACTAATTATAATAATGTTATTCGGAACAAAAAAACAAAAGAAAAAGATACTAAAAAAAGTAAAAAAAGCATTTAAAGAATAAAATACTAGCAGTTTAAAGGTACTAGCAAAGCAGATTTAACTATTACAATTGATTATATTATAGAAAAAAATAAAAAAGGTGCAGAACAATTATTAATAATGATGACACAATTTATGACTTTTATATTATGCTTGATAATTATATAAATTCAAAATTAATAAAATCTAAAGAATATGTTAAGAAACTAAAAAATAATGGAAGTAATATTTTTAAGACACGCAAAAACTGATTTAAATGGTAAAGGTTATATAGCAACAAAAAAAGATTATTTTTTGAATGAAATAGGTAGAGAAGAATGCTTAAGAAATGTTTTTCAACCTAATAGTTTTAATAGAGTTTATTGTTCATCATATAAGAGAACTGTAGAAACAGTAAAGATAGTTTATCCGTTAAAGCAAAATGAATGTTATATTTTATGTTGTCATTACCAGACGATTGGGACTATTCTATGGATGGTCTTTGTGCAATTAGCAAAGAAAGTAGAGATGGTATAAGATCAATAATTAGAGAGTTAGAAGAAAATCATTATGTAAAAATTGAAAAAGTTAGGGGTGCAAAAGGATATTTCTCTTATAATTATTTTATATATGAAATACCTCATTTTGAAGAACATAAACATGATGAAAATAATCCAGATATGGAAAATCCATATCTGGATAGTCCAAGTGTGGAAAGTACAACTCAAATAAATACTAATAAAATAAATACTAATAAAAAAATAGATAAAGAGTTCAAACAAAATTGAATCTTTTTTTATGCCAGAAGAACATAACATTCTAACTTTAGAATTAATTGATAGAGATTTTATTAAAGAAGAAGATATTCAGATTTTTTATTATGATAACTTATTTGAATAATTATTACAGGATGGCAATTCTTATAAAGATTTAATAAAAATAATTCATTATATAGTTCCGAGAGTTAAAAAAAGGGATTTTAAAGATGAAGATGGTAATGTAATGGAAAATAAGTTTGGATATTTTAAAAGTGCAATTATTAGCAATATAAATAAACTTAATATGAATATAGAAGATTTATGGGGTGAGGAAGAATTAGAAGATTTATATAATTCCAGTATGGAAAGATAAGCACAAAAAAATCGTCTCTAAACTAGCAGACGATCTCACTACTCAGTTGAAAATACTACATTACTGCATCAACTGAATCAAATTAACACGATACTACTTGTGCTATCTGATAAATTAATGATAACACATAATTAATCTAAATGCATCAAAAAATTAAAAAAAATAGCAAAAAAATCCAAAATACCCCACTTTTTTTACTAAAATCTATTGACATTTCTTTTTAAAACTATATAATAAATAATCGGTAAGACCATAATAATAATCTTTGAAGGGGGGAATAAATAAATGAAAAATAATGAAGAAAAGTTATATTTAGATAATGATGGCTATCAGAGATTACTTGAAGAAATAGATTTATTAAAGGCAAAACTTGCAAAAAATGGAAAAGAAAAAGGAGAGGCCTATTCTGGTGCAGTAGGTGATGGATGGCACGATAATTTTGCTTTTGATGAAGCAAATATGCAAGAAAGAATGATTTTAGGTCAACTTCGTGAATGTTATCTAAAATTAGAGAGAGCCGAAATTGTAGAAAAACACGATGACGATACATTGGTTGATGTCAATGATATTGTTACTGTGGATATGATTTTTGAACCTGATGATAGTGAAGAACTAGAATTTAAATTAGTTGGTTCTGTAGGAACACACACTTCTGATAAGAGTGGTATTCAAGAAGTTTCAATCAATAGTCCATTGGGTAAATCAGTTTACCATAAAAAAGTTGGAGAAAAGGCAAGTTATAAAGTTGAAAGTAGAGTTTTCGATGTAGAAATTATATCAAAAATTTCTGAAAAAGAATTAGAAAGTGGAATTCAAAGAAAAAAAAACTAGATAATATAAGGAGGACAATTATGAGTAAATTTGTTATTAAAATAAAATATAAATTAAAAGATAGCGTTTATTCATCAAAAAATGAATTATTTTGTTGTCCCCTAAAAAAATATTTAAAGAGTATCAATTAGTTAACAATTTTAACTTTTGATACTCTTTTTTTCAAATGTAAAGGTTTAAGGTGATAAAAATGAAAGAAGAAAAATTTCCAATTATAAAGGCTGGATACATATTTAATAGATTTAATGCTAAAGTAAATATGCCAATAATATTAAATAAACAAGAAGTTGAAATTGAATACCCATGTAGACTAGATGCGATGGCTATAAACCCAGCCGCAGTTTGTTATAATGATAGTATGATTTTTACTCCGGGTGAGGTAATAATATCTTTAAAAAAGTTTATAAAGGTTAAAATAACTGTAAAAAATGAAAGTGGAGGACAAATAAATATTTCCAAACGAACAAAAAGAAAAGTTTTAGTAAAGCATTCTTACTTATTAATGTGTAATGCTTTAAATGTTTTTCCTTCATTAGATATTGATGTTGATGATAATGATATACCAAAACATTGTGGCTTTGGTTCAAGCAGTTCTACAATATCTGCTGTTGCTTCTGCCATTAATGAATTATATTCCTGTCCAATTAATGATAAAGATTTAATTAAATATTTAGCATCCAACCACGGAGAAGAAATTTCTGACAATGATGAAGAAAATTTAAAAGTAGTTCAATGTATTGGCGGTGGTGCTACTAATGGACTAACTGAAGAAGGAATTATAATTATCGCTGGTAAATCAACTGCCATTGCTAAAATGAAATACGAATCGGAAGTATTAATAGGCTTTCCAAATGATTTCGTTCAAAAAGATGCTAAAGTATTAATGGAACTAGAAGAAAAAAATTTATGGAAGTTTAAAAAGACTGGCGAAGAATATGCTGAAAAAATAGCATACGATTTACTACACAAAGCATTACCAGATATGGCTAATGGTAATATAAAAGAATTGGCTGATGTTGTATTTGATTATAGATTTAATATGGGAAGTAATGAAAATTGTTCATTTGTTTACGATGGATTAATGAATATTAGTGATAAAATAAGAAAACTTTATGAAAATAATGACTGTGAATTTTTGGCATTGTCTTCTGTTGGTCCTGCATTCTTTGTATTAGTGAAGAATGAAAATCAAAAAAAGAAATGTAAAGAATTTATGGAAAAATTAGATTTAAAAGTAATTGAATCATCTGTTTGTAATACCAAATATATAGTTTCTAAATTTTCTAATGCACAATGTTTTTGGGAAAATGAAAATGTTGGAAAATCATTTAGAACACGAAAACCATCAAAATATATTACTGATGAAATTGATGCTTTAAATGTGTCTGATAAAAAGTGTATTGATATAGGATGTGGTGGAGGAAGATATTCCAAATATTTACAGCAAATGAAAGCAAATGTATTAGCAATTGATAAATATCAAGAAATGTTTGATCATAATTCAAATATAAATTTTATTCAGTGCAGAATGGATAATATTCCAGTAATTGAAAATTCATATTATTTAGCATTATCTATTGGAGTAATACACAATGCCGTAACAATTGATGAATATAAAAATTCACTAAAAGAAATTTATAGAATTCTTGATAAAAATGGATATGCGATATTATCAACATTTACAAATGATGTCATTACGAGTGATTTGATAAAAACAGGAGAAAATACTTATTCAATTAAAGATAGACCACCAATGGTATTATTAAGCAAAGAACAAGTACAAGATTTTGTGTCTGAAGTTGGATTTAAAATAATTAAGATAGTTGATGAACATATAACTGATGTTGGAAGCGGAGAAAGAAATGTTTATACAATTCTTATCAAAAAACAGTAATTATGTTATTTCTAAAAGAAATTTTTTATCAGATTATTCAAGAATTGAATCTAAAAAAATAGATATGACATTATCTGGAAAGTTTTTATCGAGTTATTGTAAATTAAAAATAAATCCAAAGGAATTTGATAAATATCCATCACATGATGAGATTAATAAGTTAGAACAAGAAATTAAAAATCACAGAAACATACAACGAGAAATAATTTTAGGTGCTGGAGCAAATGGCATTTTACAAAATCTCATAAAACTATTTTTTGTTAAAAAAGGAAATTTGGTTACACCATTTTATACTTTCAATCAAGTTGAGTTTGGAGTTACATCTTTTGATGGTAAAACATATAGAGTTTTTACAGATGATTATAAAATTAATTTTATCAAAATGAAAAAAGCTATTAATAAGAAAACGAGAATGGTTTATATTTGTAATCCTAATAATCCAACTGGTCTTTATGAAAATTGTGAAAATATTATAAATTTTGCTAAAAGTATAAATGTTCCTGTAGTCGTTGATGAGTCTGGAATAGAATTTACAAATAAAAAGAGTTTATTGAGTTATAAAAATATTCCTAACAATTTATTAATTGTAAGATCATTTTCCAAAGCCTATGGTATTGCAAATTTTAGACTTGGCTATCTTGTATGTAATTCTAAACTTAAACAAAGATATCTTGAAAATATAACGACAAACGAATTTTCTGGATTATCTTGTATAGTCGCAAATGAGTTGTTAAAGAATGGTAAAAAAAATATAATAAATAATATTAAAGCCATATCCAAAGAGAAAAAAATAATAGTAAAGAAACTCGAAAAAATTGGAATTAAATGTATTTCGAGTGATTCTAATACTATAATGACAGAAAGTGTTTTTAAAAATGAATTCTTAAAATTACTTGAACAAAATGATGTATCAGTTGTTCCAGTATATGATGAGAATAATAAATTACATATAAGAATTGCAATCCAAGATGAAATTACAAATAAAAAGTTTTTAGATATTTTATTAAAAATAATGAAAGAACATCAAATATTAGAAGAAGGAGGAATGATTAATGGATAAAGATGATTATCATATATTTCAGGGTAAGACAGTAAAAATATTGACTTGCTCTGACTGCAACATTAGATGTAAACATTGTTATATTTCATTTAAAGGTAACTTTGATGGAGAAGAATTAGCTCATATTGTTGATAATTTATCAAGCGAATTTGAGGTAAGAATAAATGGAACGGAACCTTTATTACACAAAGAATATTTGCAATCAATAAAAAAAGCACATCAAACTATGGTTTTAACAAATGGATTAGTGTTCAAAGATAATTATTCCTATATTGATGAATTAAAAGAATATGGAGTAGATACTATTGGTATTTCATATCATTTTGATTTTCACGATGATATATCATCAGTAAAGAAAGAGTATTTAGAAAAATTATTTGCAATAATAATAAGCAAAGGATTAGATGTTCGAATTATGTCAACTATAACATCAAAAAATTATAAAAAAGTATTGGAATATTGTAAGTTTTGTCAAGATTTAGGAGTAAGAAAAATAAGATTTACAAATTTTATGTTACAAGGTAATGCAACTAATCTTGAAAAAAGTTTGATTTTAACAGATGCTGAAAGACAAGAATTTTTTGAAATTATTGATAAAGCAAGAAGTCTTTATCCTATAGAAACATTAAAAATCACAAGGTGTGGTTCGTTTGGCAAGAATATTAATTCTGCAAAGGAATTTTATTGCGGTGGTGGAATTGATTCGGTTGTGATGACACCAGATTTTAAAATTTATCCATGCTTATTTTTATCAAAAAGTGGAAATGAAATAGGATATTATGATGATGGAAAAATATACATATCTAATCAATTCAATCAAAATCAAAATGAATGTAGTGCAATGTTAAAGTTAAATAAGGTTAGGAGGAGGTAAAAAATGAAAATATCTTTAGCAACAAATTTTGATAATAGATTAATTGATCAAATTAAGGACTATCCAGTATATGAAGTTTATGGAAAAATGAAACACGATTATATTGGTGGAGGAAGACCAGATAACACTTTATCCAATATAGATAAGGAATTATTTGAATCTCATGTTAAAAAGGTAAGAGAAGCAGGTATAAGATTTAATTATTTATTAAATGGTAGTTGTTTATCTAATAATGAGCAAGATCCAATACGGCAATCTGATTTCAAAAAATTTTTAGAATATTTAAAAAATATAGGCGTTAATGCTTTGACAATAACTAATCCGTACATTTTAATGTTTGTAAAAAAATATTTTAAAGAAGATTTTAAAGTTAGAGTTTCCACATTTGCTTGTATTGATTCTTATACAAAAGCAAAATATTGGGAAGATCTTGGAGCAGATTATTTATGTGTAGATTTTGTAAAAGTAAATAGAGATTTTAAAACACTAAAATATATGGTTGATAATTTAAAATCAGCTAAAATAGAAATTTTAGTAACAAATAGTTGTTTAAAAAATTGTCCTATGATATATACACATACAACTGGCTTATCTCATGCTTCAAATAAAGACAAAAATAGTAATGCTTATGAAGATTGGAGTTTGTTTTATTGTCAGAAAAAGGAATTGGAAAATATTGAAGAATATATCAGATCACCATGGGTTAGACCTGAAGATATTAAATTTTATGAGAGTATCGGTATAGAACATTTTAAAATTACTGAAAGAGGCTTTCCAACTGAAGAATTAGTGAAAAGGGTGAAAGCCTATACTGATAGAAAATATGAAGGTAATTTATTAGACTTAATACAAGGACATGGTGTAGTAGCAAAAGATGAATTGAAATTACAAAAACAAAGTGTTAATAATAGAAAAGAAATATATGAAGAAATTAAGCGAGTTAGAGGATTAGGAAGACAAAGAGAATGTGAAAGACATATATATATTGATAATAAAAAACTTGATAATTTTATAACATTTTTTATAGATAATAAGTGTACAGGCAATTGTAACTCGTGTGGATATTGTAATATGATTGCTAAAAATGTAATTACTAAAAACAAAGAAGTATGTGATTATTTATTAGAATTATATAACAAATACGATGAAGTAAAGATGGATGTAAATGAGTAAGATTGGGATTGATATAGCGGATACTGTTATAGATGTTTGGCCTTCTTTAATAAAAAAAGCAAAACAATTCAACCTAGAACATTCAAATAATAAACCAAGTGAGGAAAAACATTTATATTTGCCAGAAGATATATATGGCTGGTCTAAAGAGGAAAAGGAAAAATTTTGGAATTGTTATGGACAAGAAATAACATTTTCATCGCCAGTAAAAGAGGGAGTAGTTGATACTTTACAATATTTTAAAGAATTGGGATATTTAATATATTTTATTACCACAAAGACAGAAGATACATATGCTGATTTGGAAAAGAAGATTATAGAATTGTTAGTGAAAAATAATATGCCTTATGACAAAATATTTATGCAAGTTAGTAATAAAGGAAAATTTTGTTTTGAAAATGGAATTGAATATTTAATAGATGATTCTTTTGATAATTGTTCAAAAGCTAATCAGTATGGAATAAAGAGTTTATTGATGACTAACGAATACAATATTGACAGAGTACTATGCAACAATATGTATAGAATTAATGAATTTTCGGAAGCAAAAAAATATATTAAAAAAAATAGGAGGTTTTAGTGAAAAAAGTATTGTTTTTGGTTGGACCACACGCAAGTGGAAAAACATACTCATCAAGAGAGTATATTGCAAAAAATGAAAATATTGGAATGATTGATACTGGACCAATTATGAGAAGAATACATAAAGAAATGGATCCAGACACTTCAATGGGAGATTGGGTAAAAAAATTAGAAGTTCAGTATGGAAAGGATATTACTTCTCAACTAATCTCAAATGAAATAGGTAAAATAATGTCTAATGATGAATGCGATAAATTTATCCTAATTGGATTTAGGACATTAGAAGGGATAGCATTTACTATTCAACACTTAAATATAGAAGATTTTAGTATTTTATATGTAGATGCAACGCAAGAATTGTTATATCAAAATTATTTAGCAAGAGAGAAGAAAAATATTTCATTTGAAGATTTTAAAAACTATTTACAAAATGAATTAAATAGTGGGCTTACAAAATTAAGGGAAATGGCACTAAATGGTGAAATGATTGATTATTATTACCGATTCAGTAATGATGATAGCTTTGAAGAAAAAATAGATAGCCATTTAACTAATTGTGAGATAAAAAAATTAAGAAAGGAGCCTAAAAATGGAAAATAATTATATTTGGCCTATTGAACCACAATATAAAGTCTTGGAACATGACAGATATGGTTTAAGACAAGTGCATATGATACTTGGAAAACCTAGATTTCATTCTGGATTTGATATTACTGCACAAACTCTTACTCCAGTAAAAGCATCAATTGAAGGAATTGTTGTATCAGCAGGATTAGATGAAAAGATTATATCTGGAAGTGCAAAATGGAATGAAAGATATGGCAACAAAGTTGAAATATTGGATAGAAATGGTAGAAGATTAGTTTATGCACACTTAAGAGAAGTTTTAGTTCAAATTGGTCAACAAATAGAACAAAGCCAAATAATTGGTTTAAGTGGTTGTTCTGGTGGATCAAGAATACCTCATTTACATTTTGAAGTGAGAAAATTTGATACTAGTCATTCTGGAGAAGAAAATACTATTAATCCGTTAGAAATATTACCATACTATAATTTGGAAAATTTAGCAAAACACTTTGATGAAGAACCATATGCAGAAGTGTGGGAAAAGTTTCTAGAAAATCCATGGGGAATGACAGATAATGATATTCCTTATGCAAATTGCAGAAAATTAATAAGATAATAAAAATATATGGTATAATAGAGTTGGAGGATGGTAAAATGGAAAAACCAATATATTTAACTGGTAATAAGGGGAAATTTGAGGAGGCACAACATATTTTTAAAGATATGTATGGATTTGATATCGAGATTAAAAACCCAGATTTTGAAATCATTGAAATACAAGCAAAAAGTTGCAAAGAAGTAGTTGCATTTAGTGTAAAATATGCTTGTGAAAAATTAGGCAGACCTTGTATTAAATCAGATTCTGGTTTATATATAGATGCTTTAGGAGGTTTACCAGGACCTTATAATGCTTATTTCGATAAACAAATTGGTGTTGATAAGTTTTTGGAATTATTCAAAAACGAAACTAATAGAAAAGCAAGATTAGAAGATTGTTTTGCTTATTGTGAGCCAGGACAAGAACCTGTTATATTTACTGGTGGTGGAACTGGTACAATAGCAACAGAAGCAAGAGGTAATTTGGGAAGATGGCACGATAAATTTTATATTCCAGATGGTGAAACAGAAACATTAAGTGAATTAAGAGAAAAAGATAGAGACTATGAAGCAAAATTTTGGGGTACTGCTAAATATGATTTTGCTGAATGGTTTAAAAATAATAAAAAAATTTGATAGGGGGTCAAATGATGAAAAAGGTTACAATCATTGCAGGACCGTGTGCAGTTGAATCAGAAGAACAAATAGTAAGAATTGCCATAAAACTAAAACAAATTGGTGTTGATTATTTAAGAGGTGGTGCATTTAAACCACGAACTAACCCAGATAGTTTTCAAGGATTGGGAGATTTGGGAATAGAATATCTTTTAAAAGCTAAAGAAATAACGGGTTTACCAATTGTTACAGAATTAATGACAATAGAACAGGTAAGAAAATATGCAGATAAAATTGATATTATACAAATAGGTAGTAGAAATATGTATAATTATGAATTATTAAAGGAATTAAGTCATTATTCAAAACCTGTATTATTAAAAAGAGGTTTAAGTGCAACATATAATGAGTGGATTAATGCTGCAAAATATATAAATAATGAAGAAAAAGTTATTTTATGCGAAAGAGGAATAAGAAGTTTTGACACAACGACAAGAAATGTCCTAGATATTCAAGCGGTTCCGTATATTAAGAATAACACAAAACATCAAATCTTTGTTGATCCAAGTCACGCTTCTGGAAATCGTTATATGATTGAACCTATGTCATTGGCGTCTGTTGTTGCTGGTTGTGATGGATTAATAATTGAAGTTCACGATAAACCAGATGAGTCATTGTGTGATAAAAATCAAGCAATAAACATTGAAGCATTACAGAAAATAATGGATAAAGTAAAAAAATTACAGGGGGAATAAATAATGGAAAAGAAAAAAGTAAAAAATAAGTTTGACTTACATTCTGAAGATGAAAGAATAAACTCATTATTATTAAATTTAAAGTCTAAACCCAAAATATATTCAAGAATTATTACTTCATTAAGTTTGTTAGGAAAATTTAGCAAAAGGACCGATGTAGAATTATTTGATATCATAAGTGATGATGAGAATGAAAAAATTTTGTTATGTTGTACTGATGAAGAAAACAATATGTTTATATTTTATGCAGATTCAACAGACAGAAAAGACTGGTTAAAAATCACAAAAATATCAAATACTGATGAAAAAACTTATGATATTTCATTGGCAAAAAAGTTTTTGTTAACATCAGAAAATATAGGATATACAAGAACGAGTCAAGAATATGGTTTTAAATTTGGAAGATTAATTACAGATGATTATAGTTTCTATAGTTTGTTTTTAAGGGATGATATAGGTTATCAAATAGAAGGTAACTTTAATGAAAACCTATCCGAAGATTTATTGACAGTGTTAAATAAATTTGAAAAAATTCCAAGTCTGATGGAATACACTACAATATTCGAACAATTACTTGCTGAAAAAAACTGTAAATTTTCACAATTACAAATTTCTGCATATAAAGATTTTGCAAGAGTGGGCTTAATAAACTTAAGAGATGATGATAACTTATCAAATGATAAAACAACAGTATTACATAGAACTAAAAAGCAATGAAATTTAGTCATTGCTTTTTATAATTTCATCAATGGATGAATTGTATTTTTTGGCTATTTGATATATAAAAGATGTTTGTATTAGTGTTTGCCCAGTTTCATATACTGAATAACTTGATGAAGCAATGTTTAACATATTAAATATATCTCTTTGTTTTAAATTATTATCAATTCTCAATTTCTTCAAATTTTTTGCAACTCTATTCAAATCAATTGAATCACCAGAATAAATATAATTATTTTTTTTAGACAAACCAGTTATATAATCAATACTTATTTTATAGTAATTACTCAATTCATAGAGTTTTCTTAAAGGAATAGTATCTTTACCTGTCTCCCATCCAGCATATGTGCTTCTATCAACTTTTAATTCATTTGCTATTTGCCATTGCTTTAATTCTTTTGTTTCTCCTATTTCTTTCATTTTTTCGAATTTATTGCTTATTTAAATGAAATGGTGCTAGATTTAATTATTAACCAAATAGAAGATAGACCTGAAAAAGTACCGAAATTTATTGCGG
>OGYO01000060.1_pt1 | contig 45696 bp, 39 predicted proteins | sample 1576561 | NCBI WGS metagenome assembly OGYO01 (sample SAMEA3541507, study PRJEB24748) | human gut metagenome | biome: human gut; feature: human-associated habitat; material: faeces | place: China | collected 2012 | reverse complement strand
GCGTTCGCAGCATATGAACAAGGATAAAGCGATGCAGATGCTCAAAGCGAAACTGCCCAGGCCGTTTTGATAGGCGCGCTCTTCTTCGTACAGGCGGCCGAGCGTGGGGGCATCGACGTTCTCGGCAAAGACCGAGAACTTGCCGGCGCGCAGCTGCGGATCGATCATAAAGCGCACGAGGGGCTCGCCGACAAAGACATAGCGGCGCTTTTCGGCCTGCGCTTTCACAAACTCGCGGACCTCGCGCGAAAGCTCGGGGTAGAACGGGGCGAGCATGGGATCGTCGTCGGCGGCGATCAGGATGGTATAGAGTGCCGGCGCCGTGTTGACGCCGTTAATCACCAGAGTCTGATCCTCCATGTCGCGAGCGGCCTGCTTGGCAAGCTTCTTAAAGGAGAACGGGGCACGGGTGGCACCGAAGATGCCGGCCACGTGGTCCTCGAAGATGTTCAGGAAGTTCACGAAAGATCACTCTCCGTATAGGTTCTTTGGTATCCGAGCAAATATAGGCATATCCCAACGATTATAGAGGATAGGGTTCCCGCAACTGCCGCCTTGGCGGCGACCGCGGCTGCAAGGCTGGCAATTTCCATATGGTGTGCAAGACAGGATGCCGCTGCGCAGCCGATGCCGGTGACGGCGATGGCGGCGATTGCGGCAAGGTTTGAGCCCTGGTCGGCACGCTTGGCATGGGCATTGAGCAGCGCAGATGACGCTGCGGCAGTTGTCGCGACCAGCACAAAGGCAGCCCAAAGGAGCGGGTCTTCCAACGCTGCGGCAACGTTACCGAGCCCCAGCACGCCTCCGGCTGAAAGCGCGACCGTCGCCAGACGGGCAAAAAGCACGCCCATGCCCGTTGCCGCGGCGGCGCTTGCCGGGCCGAGCCAAAATGACGCGACGCCGGCGGCGACCCCAGCTGCCAGGAAGGTATTGCCAGTCAGACAGCCAAGCGCGAGTGCACAGGTGAGCGCGGCGCTCGCGGCAGCCTCGGTGCGACCCCAGGCGATCCACCAACCGGACATGGCAGCGGCAAAGATCACCGCGACGGGCAACATCGACAGGATGCCCTGCGCCTGCATGGTGGCGTTGGCCATGAGCACCAAAAAGCCCACAGCCGAGATGGCCGAGCCGATCTGGGGGGCCAGGCCAGCCGCCGCTCCGATCGCGATAGCCGCAATGACTAGGCCGGGAAGCGCCGCGACCCCGGCCGTTTGCATCAGCAAAAAGCTAAAGGCGCCGCACGTTAGCGCCGAGATAGCGTGCATGGTGTAGTCGCGCGCATGGCTCCAGCGCGTGCCCGCCCAGCCGAGCGCGGGGTCGACCTCGATGGCGTCGTCCTCGTAGTACGACGGCTCGATATCGTCGAGCTCTTGCTCGTCATCCGAAAGCTCGCCAATCATTTGCTCCAGACTGCGACGGCCCTCGCGCACGCTGCCCAGACCGGCAAGGAGTTGGTCGCAAAATGCCTCGATGCTGTTGGGGCGGTCCTGCGGCATGGGGGAGAGCGCGCTCATGAGCGCGGCCTCGGCTCCCGGGGGAAAGTGTGGTATCAGCTCGCTGGGATAGGTGGCGCCGCCGATGATGCGGTCGAGCGAGTCGGCGGGCGTGGCCGCCATAAAGGGAGCGCTGCCGCACAAGCCCTCATAGATAACGCAGGCAAGGGCAAAGACATCGGCGCGTTCGTCGACCGTGCCGGTCTCGATATCGAGCTGCTCGGGCGGCATGTAGCCGATGGTGCCGCCGCGCGAGCCGCCAAAGCCACCGGCGGACGACAGTCGCGCCATGCCAAAGTCGGTGAGCTTTACATTGCCAGAGTGGTCGATGAGCACGTTGGCGGGCTTAATGTCCAGGTGGAGTACGCCATTGCTATGGGCGAAGGTGAGCGCCTGGCCCAGGGCATCGGCAATGGCCGCGGCCTCGTCAAAGGTGAGCGAGTGGCCGTCCACGCGATGCAAAAACTCGGCCAGCGACATACCGTCGACATACTCCATGACCAGGTAGGCATAGGCGGTGTCATGCGTAAAGTCGATGACCTGCACGATATTGGGATGTTGAAGCATGGCGGCAGTGTGCGCCTCGCGCAGGACATCCATGATGTCGCTGGCGGGCATGCCGGCGCCGTTGGTAAGGGGGATGCGCTTAATGGCGACGCGGCGGCGCAGGTGCGTGTCGCGGCAAATCTCGATGGAGCCAAAACCGCCGGTCGCAAGTGTCTCGAGCGGCTGGTACCGCTTGAGCAGCTCGCGAGAGCTGGTGCCCTCCAAAGGAACGTCCGGCGAGAACCGGGCGGTATGTTGCGAGAAAAGCGGCATGGCCAACCCTCGTGCGTTTAAAGTTCGTTTGCGAGCGGCGGGCGCGGGGCCGAGCCGTTCGCGGTGGCATAGATGCTGCTAGTGTAGCACGCTCGGGCAGATGGCGAGGAAACGGGGATGAGGTGGTCCGATCGATTCGGGCCGTTTCGGCTCGTTCGGAAAGCGCACCCCAGTTTTCAGCCAAATAATGGGATGCGCCTTCCAAATGGGGTGGGCTGCGGAAACTGCATCCCAGAATATTGCCCTGGAACGGGATGCGCTTTCCGAACCGGCGTCTAAAAGGAAACCGCATCCCGCTTTGATGTGGGGACTGCGAACAAAAGCCGGACCGTGATCTGGCGCGGATTGGAGTTCGCCTGAATCATTGATGCTGGCTGGTGTGAGAACAGAGATAAACGAGCGGCTCGAGCGATATAATGACACGCTATGGAGGCCATATGCTTTTTTCCCGCCGTTCTGCTACGTCTGCCTGCGCCATTGCGCTTGTCGTAATGGCGGTCACCCCTTATCACCGGTTTTCATCTTCAATCGGCCTGGCGTCAGGTGCAATGACCTGGCTCGTTATCCTGGGCGCATGCCTCGCGGCGTTTGGTCACGGTGTTGCGCTCCGCAAGGGGAGAGAAATAAGGCGGCCGGGGTTCCTTGGCGCCTTCGGTATTTTCCTTGCTGTTATTGCAACGGTTCCCGAATGGGCCGACCTGGCTTTCTATGCTCGCGGAGACTCTATTCCAATCGTGTTTGCACCGATTTGGTTGTTACATGGCGTTTCGTGTGTCTCGTGCTTTGTTGGGTCGCTGCTTCTCTCATATGTTATTTGGGGCACGGCGGACTCTCCTTTGACGCAGAGGTCGACACGGACTGACGAAAGGGAAACTCGTCACCCGCAGGACGCGATTTTTACAGAAACAATAGCCGTCATGTCTTGCCTGCTGTTTTGCTGTCGAGTTTCATGGAGAGTCGTTCCCGAGCCATGGGGGATGCCCCCTGTAACGGCCGCGTCAATTGGCCTTGCGCTTTTAATTCCGTTGGTCTATCTCGCATTGACTGTGGCCCCGCCGTTTTGCCGCCCTCGTGCCTTTGGCCATGGGCGGCGCGACGTGTTTGCCTGTTCTGTGCTCGTAGCAGTTCCTATTGGTCTTATTCCGGCTGTTGAGGCGGCATACTTCGCAAGCGATGCCGTGGTCATTGCATTGCTGGCGATGGGGTCCGTTATCGCTGCTGCCTTCGTATGCATGTTGCTAAGGGGGAAACGGGACAACAATTCGGATATCGCCTGTGCGTCCGACACATTCGATGCGGGGGTGTTTTCCCCTGCCCTGTCGCCTAGAGAAGAGCAGTTTGTTCGACTGCTGCTCAAAGGGAAAACGCCGGCGGAAATTGCCAAGGAGACGGATACGAAGCCATCGACGGTGAGAACAACGCTTCACCGAGCATACGGGAAGGCGTCGGTTGCGGGCTCACGCGAGCTCGTGGCGTTGTTTGCAGGTGAGGGTGATGCTGTAGGGCATGAGCTGCCGCAGCGGCATGCTGACGATATGTTGGCATCAGCGCGGACGCGCCGGCTGTTTCGATACCTGCTCACATTATTTTTCATCCTCCTTGCGGCAGGTCCCTTGGTAATGGCGGATAGCGATTGGGGATCCGGTGTTTCATGGGCTGTCGCCTTTTCTCTCTCAAGCTATGCATTGGGTCTCGGACTGCTTCTGTCGCTGCACTACGCGGGCGAAAAACTGAATCGTGAAGCTGCACTGACTAGAACGGATGGGGCGATTGGGCTCGGAAGCCCGTGCGTGTGGGCGATACTGTCTGCTGTGGAATGGTCTTTTGTCTATATCGCGGCATGGAGGTGCGTACACGATCCGTTGATGGCTGTGCCGGTCCTGTTTTGCGGCATGACGTCTATGGCTTCGCTCGCTGTTGGGCTGTGTTCATTTAAGGCGCGTGCCCGTACCCGGGCTATCGTGCCGTTGGTGTTAATAGGTGTAGCCGCTTTAATCTATGCAGCCACTAGGGGGCGAATCCATGGACTTGCGGTACTGACGGGGATGCTGCTCACATATATAGTGCTGGGAAGCTGTCCGCAGCGCAAAATGCTTGGGATATGGATGCTTTGCTTCGGGGCGACGGCTCCTGTTTGGGCTGTCTTGCTCAATATGGTGCAGGATCTGACGGTTTTCGAGCCGTTGTTCCTCGCGTCGTTGTTGGGGCAAAGTTCGGCTGTCAATGTCGTCGTGGCAACGGTGATTGTTTGCTGGTCTGTGCCCATGTTCGTTACGCACATCGCGCTCGCCCGCTCGGTTGAGGACGAGAAGGCCGTCTTGGAGTACCGGGCGAACGGGTCCACCGAAACGGCCCGCGTGCGCCAGCTGGCCCTGCTTACGTCGCGCTCCCTTTCTGATGTTCAGTCGCAAATTTTGCTGATGACGGCAGAGGGGGCAACGACAAAGGCCATTGCGGAGGATGTCGGTTACGCTGCATCTACGGTGCAAGCGCTGCGGTCTGCATCTTACCGCCAGTTGAAGATCAAGAATAAGGCGGAGCTAATTTTATTGTTATCGCAGGTAAATAACGTGTAAACGCCTGAGCAATCAACTCAATAGCGGGCGGGGTCGGTCGGCAATGTTTCCCATTGTTGCTTGTTATCATTGTAGTAAGCAAGGCTGTAGCCGTTGCCGCATGTATATTCTTGTTGGGAATAATTGGTGACAATCATTTTCACCTCCGTTGTCGATAATGGGTAATAATCATATTCAGTTTTCATGGAAAGCAAAGCTGAACTGATGGCTTCTCCGGTTGGAATATTGCGAGGGGTAGGCTGTAACACAAAAGATGTTGTGTGCGACGGTTGCTTAGTTTCTGTTGTCGGAATGATTTCAATATCCATTGTGATATCTGTCATTATGTTGAACTCCAATAATGGAGAGTCAACAATTTCTTTCTTGAATGCCGATTGAAAAGACTCAAAAGAATCTTCCGGTATATCTTGGAAGTCAATAGATACTTTGTCTTTGGTTAGTCCAGCTCCAAAACAATGAAAGCGTTGTTGCAAAATGGTGTCAATTTTAATAATGCTATCCACATACTTATGTAAAGTATATAGTTCTTTTTGCAAACAAATACTATCCGCACTGCCGATTTCTACACAGTTTTCTTGACTGGACTGATGCGTACATCCGATAGTGAAAAGACAGAAGAAACATAAAAATATAGTTTTCATCTTGGTTTATTTATCAGTGAAACAAAGTATTTACAAAAATACTCAAAGTGCAATTCATTAACAATTAGAATTACATTTTTATTTTCTACCAAAGAATTATATTCTCAACTCTCTTTGGGGCCTGTTTTTCTCTTTTGGAGTGTGGCCTACACCTAGCTTTTCCTTAAGCTCTTTAAATTTCATCTTGAACCATTCAAGTATAGGCATTCCGTCAATGCACAACCGGAACTTTCCTTTCTTCTGCGGATTCCTCTTTACTGTTGCCGTTGAATATGCCGTTCCGAACTTCTCCCGGTGTTCCCGTGAATGCAGTTTTCCCCTGAACCCTACGGGCTGGAAGTAGGCAAGCAGTCTTGTCAGTTCTTCCGTGAATCCCACTTCCCGGCATTGCTCGGCTATCGGCAGCAAGTCTTTTATATCTCCCCGCCCTGACTTGCTTCCACTGTCTCCTGTAACGGAAATATTGAGAAAATACGATTATGTGATTCCGGTTATCAGATAGGGAGGAGGTGTAATATTTGGTCTTTTCTTTATCATAATTGTTTTTTAGACAATAAAATGCTTCTGTCTTTTCGTTTGTATGGTTAATAGAATTATATTTGTACATTATACAATATCTATTAACCATGAAAACTTATTCATTATTAGCAGGCATTTTATTGTCTTTTTCGTTATCTGTTCAGGCAGGTGATCTGAAATTGTGGTATAAGCAACCTGCCGGGACGTGGGTGGAAGCGCTTCCGGTCGGCAATTCCCGGATGGGAGCGATGGTATATGGCGGAACGGCCCGTGAAGAACTTCAACTAAACGATGAAACCATGTGGGGAGGCAGTCCCTACCGGAATGACAAGCCGGAAGCATTGGAAAGTCTGCCTCAAGTGCGTGAACTGATTTTCGCCGGAAAAAACATGGAGGCTCAGGACTTGATTCAAGAAAACTTTTATGCCGGGAAGCATGGTATGCCCTATCAGACAATCGGCAGTTTGATTATAGAAACCCCCGGACATGAAAAGGTTACCGATTATTATCGTGATCTGGATTTGGAACGTGCGGTGGCTACTACCCGTTACAAAGTGGATGGCGTGACTTTTCAACGTGAAGTTTTTGCATCATTTCCTGATAAGGTGGTAGTGGTCCGTTTGACAGCAGACCGGCCGGGAAAACTGAATTTTAAGGTCGGATATGTGTCGCCATTGGAGCATAAAGTCAGCAGGAAAGGAAAGAAATTGGTTCTGACCGGAAAGGGTAGGGATGAACCACAAGACGCATTCGGTCAACCTGCTGCCCATGATTGACAACGCCTTTCAGTCCACGGGGCTGACGATTCAGGACATGGATCACTTGGCTGTCGTAGTCGGGCCGGGGTCGTTCACGGGCGTCCGGCTCGGCGTCAGCACGGTGAAGGGGCTGGCGCACGGCGCGGGGAAGCCCTGCGTCGCGGTCAACGCGCTGGAAGCAATGGCGGCGGGCATCAGCGGATTCAGCGGTGTCGTCTGCCCGATTCAGGATGCGCGCGCTGGGCAGGTGTACGGCGCAGCGTTCTCCGCGGGAGAAAATCGCCCGAATCGGCTGATGGCTGACACGCCGATGAAGGTTGAGGACTATGTGGCGGAAATCAGCCGCTTCGGCGACCGTTTTCTATTCCTCGGCGACGGTATGCCTGTGCATCGGCAGAAGCTGCAAACCCTGCTGGGGGATGCTGCCACGTTCGCGCAGCCGCATCAGGCGTTCCTGCGTCCGGCATCGGTGGCGTACCTTGCGTCGCTGGAGGCGGAAACGGTTGATTACCTGACGCTGATGCCGCTCTACCTGCGCGCCCCGAACGCCGCGCTCAACAAGAAGCTGACGGAGGGTCTCCATGCCTGAAATCACGATTCGTCGGATGACGATGGACGACGTGGACGGCGTGTATGCCGTGGAAATCAGCACGTTTGTCGATGCGTGGAGCCGCGACGCGTTCGTCAGCGACATGAAGAATCCTGTTGCACGCTACCTCGTGGCGGAGCAGGACGGGAAAATCATCGGCTATGCGGGTGCGTGGGTCATCCTTGACGAGAGCCACATCACCAACATCGCGGTGCTGAAGGAACACCGCGGGCAAGGGACGGGCAAGCGCCTGACGCACGGGCTGCTGCAATACCTCTCCAACCTCGGTGCGGCATACGCGACGCTGGAAGTTCGCCGCAGCAATGAAATCGCGCAGAACCTCTATAAGTCGCTTGGTTTTGTGCAGCTTGGCGTTCGCAAGCGCTACTACGCTGACAATGGCGAGGATGCGCTCATCATGGTCTGCGACCACATGCCGGCGGCTGACCCGGATTTCACGGAAGCCGAAACGGTATTTGAAGAATAAGCAATGGCGCTCGTCACATGACGGGCGCTTTTTTGAAAGGAGCAGCCTATGGCGACGATTCTGGTGACGCACGGCATCCCGGCAGAGGGATTTTCACTGCTTTCGGGAGAGAAAATTGTGATTCCGAAGCCGCTCATGCAGTTCTCAATGGACGAACTTGCGGCGTTGATTCCGGCAGCGGATGCGGTCGTTGCGTGCGGCGCGCTGCCGGGTGAAATCATCCGCAGGGGGAGAAAGCTGCGCATTATCGCGGGCTATGGCGCGGGCTATGACGGCGTGGACGTGCGCGCGGCGGCGGAATGCGGCATACCGGTCACGAATCTGCCCGACACCGTGACGGACAGCACGGCGGAACTCGCCATCGGGCTGATGCTTGCGGTTTCGCGCAGAATTGGGGAAAACAGCCTCCGCGCGCGAGAGGAAGCGCCGGAAAACCTGTTCGGCATGGGCAGAAGCATGGGGCGCAGTCTGCGCGGGCAGACGCTGGGTCTCCTCGGCTGTGGGCGCATCGGCAAGCGGACGGCGGAAATCGCGGCGGCGCTCGGAATGCGCTGCATCGGGTACAGCCGGCACGGGGTGAATCATCCGCAGGTGGAAAGCGTGACCCTGCCGGAGCTGCTGGCGCAGTCTGACGTGCTGTCCCTGCACTGCCCGCTGACGCAGGAGACGCGCCGGCTGCTTGACTGTTCTGCGCTGGCGCGAATGAAGCAGGGGAGCATCCTCATCAACACGGCGCGCGGGGCGATTGTGGACTGTGACGCACTGGCGGATGCGCTGGAATCGGGGCATCTGCGCGGCGCGGGGCTGGACGTGTACCCGGATGAACCGCACATTCCGCCGCGGCTGATTATGCTGCCGCAGGTTGTCCTGACCCCGCACATCGGCACGAACACGCAGGAGACAAGGCTGCGGATGGCGGAGGAGTGCGCACGGCAGATTGCGGATGCACTGGCGGGAAAACGACCGGCGCATGTGGTGAATGGGGGAGAATAATGCCAAAATTAAAACAGCAGCAGGGCGACAAGCGTCTCTGCTGCTGTTTTTGTGAAGTCAAAATGGCGTGTTCAGGCGATAGCACGTTATTTCGTCCATGCGTCAAACTCTTCATCCGTCGCCAGCACGGTGTGTGTGCCGCCGACGGAATGTTCCGTTCCTTTGGCGTAATCAATGCCGCTGGTGGCGTAGTTGTAGGTCAGCGCGACGCGATGCTTTTCCACCACGGGATTGGGGTGGGGAATGGCGGACAGCAGACTCTTGGTGTACGGATGAATCGGGTGAGAGAAAATCTCCTCCTTGCGGCTGGCGAGAACATACTCCTGCTCCTTCATCTTCAGCATTTCTGCGCGGGCGATTTTGCTCATGCCAATCCACTCGGTCAGCAGCAGCGTTACAATCACCAGACCGATGCCTTTGGGCATAAAAATCGCCAGCACGGACACGATCACCAGCCGCGGAATACTGTTGGCGATTTCGACAAAGCGCTGCATGATGCTGTCTACACGTCCGCCGAAGTAACCGGATAACAGCCCGTAGCTCATGCCAATGAGCATATCGATGATGATGGTGACGAAGGCAATCATCAGCGATACGCGCGCGCCGTACCACGTCCGTGTCCAGAGGTCGCGGCCGAGGTCGTCCGTGCCGAAGAGAAACGTTTTATCGGCATAAATGTCGTCGTAAGGTTCGCCCGTCACCATCTCGTGGATGGCAGGTACACGCGGGCTGATGCCGACGGCGGCCTTCTTGCGTCCCTTGGCATTGAGCGCCGTGACGATTTCGTCATACGCATATCCGCTGAAAAGCGGCGCGACGAACGCCAGAAAAATCATCAGCAGTACCAGAATCAGCCCAATCATGGCGCGCTTGTTGCGGATAAAGTGCGTTGCGACACCCTTCCAGTAGCCTTGGGAAGCATAGTTGGTGTCGGTCGCAATGTCTGCCTGCTCCAACTGCGCAAAGTCCCCGGCGACAGGGACGTATTCCGCTGCCTGCACCGGCGGGCAGGTTTCTAACTGTTTCATTCGTTTGTTTCCAGATGCAAGAGACAGAGCGGTCTGCTTGAAGAGAACCGCTCTGCCTGAAGATTTCGATACGATTTTAGATTGGCTCAGCCTCTTCTAAAAGCGCACACGACTGATTACTTGATGACGGCACTCTTATACACGCGGTTCAGCGCGACAGGATGGAATTCAATCCCCTTAACGCCTTCAGTATCATCATTTTAAGAAAAAGTAAAGGGGCGATGAACAAAAAAACATGAAATGTGCAAAGCAGAGGACACAGAGGGAAAATAAGAACAAGGGAAAAACAAAGGAATGTCCCAAATGGTGCTGAGAAAAGCAAACGCCGAAAAGTTCGAGAAGCCGTTTGAATACCATATACCTGAATCGGCAGTGAAAACATCTGGTATCACATGGTTCCTAAATGCTTGACTTTTCTTGCTGCCTGTGTTATCTTCCTATTGTAGCGTTTGCTTTTTCTGCAGCCCCTTGCATCTCCGCAAAGGGACGGTTATGCCACGATCCCCACCACCGTTAGGAGGTATCACAATGGATGACATTCTGTTTACCTGTGCAGGAACGAGTGACCCTGTTCGCGGCAATCGCGACGGCGGCATTCTGCATATCATGCGCTATTATCACCCGAAGCGAGTATATCTCTTCCTCAGCCAGCAAATTGCCGACTTGGAAGCACAAGATCACCGCTTTGAAAAGACTTTCCAGCACATGCAGGAAGTCTGTGCGGCGCAAGGCATCGTTTATCAGCCCAGCCTTTTTATGCATAATAGCCAGCTGTGTGACGCCTCCAAGATAGACCTCGTCGAAAAGCCGCTGCTGGAGTATTTCACCTCTGTTGCCGCAGAAAATCCGAATTGCCGCATTCTGCTGAACCTGAGTTCTGGCACGCCCCAAATGAAAACGCTGATGCAGTTCCTTGCGGTTGATTCTCCTTACCATGTGTTAGGGGTTCAGGTTGATGGCCCGCAGAAAAAGAAAGGCGAAAAAGACCCGCCGCGCACGGACGATAGAATGTATAACGTCGACTATGAGTTGGAAACAAATTATGATGATGAGCCGGATTGCCTGCCGGAAGGCGAACGGCGCAACAGAACGTCCGAGCCGGAAATGTTTGCCATCAAACATCAACGCCATCGCCAGCAGCTGCTGAAACTGCTGGAACGGCAGGACTATGACGCCATGCTGGATATGTCGCAGAATTTACCCAAACAGCTGCGAACGCTGCTCCAGCATTTGAACGCAAGAAACAACTTGCAAAGCGAGGAAGCCTACAAGCTGTCAAAGGAGCTGCCGGATTTAGGCTTTCCGCTGTATCCAGCGATGAAAAGTGATTCGCATTACCGCGATTTAAGCGAGTACTATCTGCTGCTGCGCAATCTGCAAAAACTGGGGCGGTATTCGGAATTTGTGCTGCGGCTGAATCCGTTTTTGACGGAGCTGCTATATACCCTGCTTATGCAGACGGAATTTTCTGGCTATCTGAAAAAGAACAACGGTCGAATTGATGTCGCGACGGATGTGCTGAACAGCAAGCAACCGGAACTGATGAAAAGGCTTCAAGCCGAAGCGCAGAGAACGCTGCTTGATTACAAAAATTTTAGCATCTTTCTTGGCATTTCTATGCTGCTTGTCACAGATACACTCTCCGACGCGCATCAGAATTTCCTTCGTGCCTGCAATGCGCTCAACACAGCGCAGCGCAACACAGCCGCGCATCAGCTTCATGCTGTGCTGGAAGAGGACATCAAGCACGATTGCTTCTTCGGCATCAAGCACTATGGTTCTGCTGAAATCGTGCAGAAATTAGGCGAACTGCTGGCACAGGCATACCCGGATGTGTGCGACAAGTCACTTTTCAGGATTTACGACCGCTGCAACGACTACATCAAGGCGCATTTGCAGCTGGGCGCTGCGAACCTCTAATTTTTGTGCGCCAAATCGGCAGCTTTTTCAGAGGTTCGCACCGCTTTGGGGATTGTTTTGACCAGTTTTGGATGTTGCTTTGTCGAACTTTCGCTTGACTTTTTCTGCCGTTTGTGCTATTCTTCCATTATCAGCACAGCTCCTTTTGTGGGGTTTTGCTGATGCAGCTTAGCCCCGCGAGGGGACGGTTACGCAGAACCTCCTCGTACTTATCTCGGTTAATCGGGATGCAGCTTAGCCCCGCGAGGGGACGGTTACGTCCTGCTGATAAACATCGTTGATTTCGTTTGTTGATGCAGCTTAGCCCCGCGAGGGGACGGTTACTATACCACAGATGGCAGCTTCGTCGAGGCGGTAACGATGCAGCTTAGCCCCGCGAGGGGACGGTTACCGAATGTGCGGCATGAAGAAATGGTACGTGTTGATGCAGCTTAGCTCCGCGAGGGGACGGTTACTCTCGCGCAGCGTTGTATGCGAGCTGACTATTGGTTGATGCAGCTTAGCCCCGCGAGGGGACGGTTACGACTGTCCCGGAGAAGAAGTGGAGTACGCGAACTTGGATGCAGCTTAGCCCCGCGAGGGGACGGTTACTTCGTCGTTCGTGTACACGTCGCCCACTTCGAGATGCAGCTTAGCCCCGTGAGGGGACGGTTACGACCTTGCCAGTCAAGCCGTACATCCCGACGCGATGCAGCTTAGCCCCGCGAGGGGACGGTTACATAACACGCACTCCGTTGAGATTCGTCCATCCATATGATGCAGCTTAGCCCCGCGAGGGGACGGTTACCGCGAGCGGAGCGGAGCAAAACCCTGGCCGGGAAAATGATGCAGCTTAGCCCCGTGAGGGGACGGTTACTTTCACCGTTCGAGAATTGCCTTAATGGAAGAGGATACAGCTTATCCCCGCGAGGGGACTCCCTACATGTGTTTTCTCCGGCAAATTTCCGTCATTTTATTGACAATTCGCACATTCTCTGCTATACTTCATGGTGAACTTTTCCTTCTTGTTAACGGAGGTGGTTTTTTGAACGAATTAACTTTACAGGCAACTTTCGCCGGTTTGCTGCATGACATCGGCAAAATTGTCTGGCGCGCTGGACTGGGGAAACGCACGCACGCGCTCGCGGGCGCGGAATACTTAAAAGCACATTTTGCCGATCCCAAAGCGCAGAATTTCCTCGCCTGCGTGCAGTATCATCACGAGAAGGAACTGCGTGCGGCTTCCTTGCCGGCAAATCATCCCGCCTATATCACCTGTGCAGCCGACTCGATTGCTGCCTCCATCGACCGCCGCGGCATCGAATCGGGCAATCAGGATTATGACGTTTCACAGCCGCTGCTGTCCATTTTCTCGCATCTTAATGGCGAACATCCCAAACAGTTTGTTGCTCCTATTCAGCTAAGCGGCAGCGTTCCGTTCCCCGTTTCCGCCGCATCCGCCGCAAAGGCTGACTACGAGCAGCTCTTCCGCCATTTTGAGCAGGGTTTATCGCACATCGGCTATGGCGCGGAATGGCTGAATGCGCTGCTTGCCTTGCTGGAAGAATGCACGTCCACCGTGCCTGCCAGCACCTATCGCGCGCAAAGCGAGGATGTTTCGCTGTATGACCATCTGAAAGTCACCGCTGCCGTCAGCGCCTGCATCAGCGAATATCTGCTGGCACAGGGGATTGACAATTGGCGGGATTATTTGCAGTCTCCCACCTCTGATTTCCGCAAAACAAACGTTTTTCTTTTGTACACCGCTGATATTTCCGGCATTCAGAAATTCATTTACACCGTCGCCACCCGCGGCGCACAGCGCGCACTCCGCAGCCGTTCCTTCTTTCTGGAGCTGTTCATGGAGAATTACATCGACCTTGTGCTGGATGCGTGTGGTCTCAGCCGTGCGAATCTGCTTTACAGCGGCGGCGGGCATTGTTATCTGCTGCTGCCCAACACGGATGCCGTCAGAGCCACAGTGCGCGAAGTCAACCGAAAGACAAATGACTGGCTGATTGCGCAGTTCGGCATCCAGCTCTTCCTTGCCAACGGCTGGTGTCCGTGCAGTGCTGATGCGCTGTGCAATCGCCCCGCGGAAGAATCCCCCTACAAGGAGATTTTCGCTAAGGCTTCCGCTGTCCTCAGTCAGCATAAGCTGCAGCGTTATTCCGTTGCACAAATCAAGCGCTTGAATCAGTTTGCCGATGCGCTTTCCGGGCGCGAATGCACCGTCTGCGGGCGGATTGACAATTTGCAGGAGAATCGCTGCCCGTGGTGCCGCGCATTCGAGAATATTTCGCGGAAATTGCAGAATCCACAGTATACCGCTTTCTGCATCACCCGCGATTCATCCGCATACGACTTGACCCTGCCTGACCGCGATGGTCAGGATGTTTCCCTGCTTTTGCTGACGGAGGACGAAGCCGCCAAGCAAATTGCGCAAGACCGGCAGATGATTCGCTTGTACGGCAAAAATCGCACCATTCTCGGCGCGCAGATCTGCACACGGCTCGATTTGTGCGATTATTATGCCAGCAATCTGAACACATCGTTGGCGGCGCAGTCCGAGGGGATTCGCCGACTTGCCATCTGCCGCATGGATGTGGACAATCTGGGCGAAGCGTTCGTTTCCGGCTTTGAGCAGAAGGACAAACCGCTGCCGAAGGAACGGTATCATTTCGTCACACTCTCCCGAACGACCGCGTTTTCTCGGCAAATGTCGCTGTTCTTCAAGCGCTATATGAACCTTGTGCTAACGCAGAATGAACAAAAGCCGCTGCAAATTGCCGTCATTTATTCCGGCGGCGACGATGTGTTTCTGCTGGGCGCGTGGAATGACGTCATCACTGCGGCAACGCGGATTACGGATGCTTTCCATGCTTATACATCCGGCGCATTGACCATCAGCGCAGGCATTGGGATGTACGATGCGAAATATCCCATCCGCATGGCTGCCGAAGAAACGGCCGCCTTGGAGCAGCACGCCAAAAACGAGCCCGGCAAAAATGCGATTGCCTTGTTTGATCCGCAGGAACATCACACCTATTCGTGGTCTGTCTTTACCAGCGCCGTCTTGGGCGAAAAATATCAGGCGCTGAAAACCTTTTTCGATGGGCAGGATGAGCGCAGGATGGCTTTCCTGTACAACATCACGCATCTGCTTCGTCTCGCATCCACAGACAAGCTGAATCTGGCACGGTTAGCCTATCTGCTGGCACGCCTGAAGCCAAGCAGCTTTGATAAGGAAAAAAGCGCACAGTACGACGCATTCTCCAAGGCGGTGTACCGCTGGGCAGCCATTCCGCAAGAGCGCGACCAGCTCATCACTGCCATCTACCTATATGTCTACTTGAACAGAAAGGTGGAAGATTCAAATGGCTTACAACAATAACTACAATAGCTATAACAATCAGCGGCAGCCATCCAGAGGCGGCTTCACACCTGCGCCTGCCGCTCCGGTTGAACCCAAGGCAATCCCGGCAAACTATGTTGATCTTGCAGAAACGCTGATGAGCGCAAATTCAAAAAGCATCACAACATCCAAGCTGCGCAACTGGTTCAGCATTGCCAACGATATCTATAATGTAGAAAGCCGCAGCAGCGAAATCGGCCTGAAGCCGGAAAGCTGCACAAAACTGCTGAATTTGCGCGTGCGCATTGTCTACGATGCCGGCAAGGATTCCAAGATTAAGGATTTTGTCACCAGCGCGAATTTGCTTTCGTATATCAAAGGCATCGGCAGCAGCCGCGAGCAGATGATTCGTTTTGCGCAGTACATGGAAGCCTTGGTTGCTTATCATAAATACTTCGGCGGGAGGGAAGCATAACAATGTACGGAAAAATTATCATCCACTGCGTTTTGACCGTCAAAACAGGATTGCATATTGGGGATTCCTCTGCCTTTTCTGCCATTGGCGCAGTGGACAGCCCGGTTGTTCGCGACCCTTACACCAATCGGCCCATTATTCCCGGCAGCAGTTTGAAGGGAAAAATCCGCACGCTGCTTGTTCGCAGCAAATGCAAGGATATTGAGCATATGCCCGACCACAAGGATGACGACTCCGCCATTCTGCGGCTTTTCGGTTCCGCTGCGCCTGTCAAACGTTCCCGGCTTCAATTTGCTGACTGCTTTGTATCCAATGCCAGCGATTTTGCAAGCATTGGTTTGACGGAAGTAAAGGCGGAAAACACCATTAACCGTCAAACCAGCCAAGCTAATCCGCGGCAAATTGAACGCGTTACAGCAGGCGTTCAGTTTGGCTGCACCATTGTGTACGATATTGAAAATTCCAGTGAGCTGACCCCCGATTTGCAGCTGCTGGCGCTTGGCATGAAGCTGCTTCAGATGGACTATCTGGGCGGTCATGGTTCGCGCGGCAGCGGGCGGGTCGGCTTTTCCGATTTTTCTTTCCAGCATTTTCAGGATGAAACCTCCGACCAAACGTTGATGGACATTTTCAAGGAGGCCGAGAACTATGAATTATTCCCTAATTCGTCTGCGATTTGATGGCCTTGCTCACTTCGGCACTTCCGATTCCGCGCTTTCCTTATTCACATCAGAAGATCATTTCTATGCCGATACGCTCTTTTCCGCACTTTGCCACACTGCATTGTCTCTCCACGGCATTGATGGACTCCATTCGCTCCTTCAGCAGGCTGCGGATGGTTCATTGCTGCTCAGTGACAGTATGCCGTGGCATCGTACCGCGCACGGTGTTGATTACTACCTGCCCAAGCCTTGCAGGACTTTTTCTCGTCTCCCGCAGAAACACGAAATGCCGCAGGGCAGCCGCAAAGCAATGAAAAAACTTGCATGGATTCCCGCTCGCAGCTTTTCTGATTTCTGGCGTTCTATTGCCGGAGAAGCCTCTTATCAGCCGCAGCCGGATGCTTTCGGGACACTTGCAGGCAGAACGCAGGCCGCCGTGTCCGACGAAACGGATACCGTTCCCTATCAGGTGGGCGCATATCGCTTCTTTCCCGATTGCGGTTTGTATGTGCTGATTGGCTGCAAGGAGCAGCGTCAGCTGGATTATTGCGCCGAATTGTTTACGGTGCTTGGTTTGTCCGGCATTGGCGGAAAAACCAGCGTCGGCTACGGGCGTTTTACCGTCGAAGAGCAGATTCGTTTGGACGATTCTGATGATTCCCAGCTGGTATTCCTCCAACATGCGCTGGCGGACGCATCTGCGCCCTATCAATTGCTGCTGACAACCAGTTTGCCGCGCGATGATGAGCTGGAACAAACCATGCAGCACGCGCAGTATCGGCTGATTCGCCGGAGTGGTTTCATCCAATCAAACACATTTAATGCAGAGCCATTCAAAAAGCAAACGCAGTATTACCTTGCCGCCGGCGCAACTTGTACGCAGCGTTATCACGGAGATTTGTACACCGTTGCCGAATCGGGCAATCACCCCGTTTACCGCTATTCCAAGCCGATGTTTCTGGGGGTGAAGGCATGATTGAATCAGGAACGCTCCAATGCTTTGACTTGAGGCTGACAACGCAAGGGCTGCTCCACATTGGGGACGGCAAAGTCATCCCGAAAAAATTTTACATGCTGAACGGCAATACCATCTCCTACATTGATGAAGAACGGCTGTTTGCCATCCTTCTCCGCCGAAATCAGCTGGAGCGTTTTGAAGCCTATTGCCTTGGTGCGGACACAGATTTAGGACGCTTCTTCAAGAGCATTGCACTTTCTCCCGTTGAGCAGCATGCGCTTGTGCGCTGCACCTTCCGCAGTGCCGATGCACTTGATGAAAACCACTCGTGCAAGGAAATTCGTCCTTTTATCCGCAACACGGCCAATCAGGTTTACGTTCCCGGCAGCAGTATCAAAGGCGCGCTGCGCACAGCTCTGCTTTTTTCCATGATTCAGCAGGATGGCAGCAAAAAAGCCCCTCTTGATTGGCAGAAGCCAAGGGGCGCTTTTGAAGCACGTTATCTCCATCAATTGTATCCGCAGATTGAGCGCGATACACCGCAGAAAGACCTTCTGCGCGGACTTTCTGTTTCCGACAGTCAAGTCATCGCAGACAGTGCCATGTGTTTAAGCTGCAAGTGCGATGCCAGCGTCAGCGGCGCTGTCCGCAAACTGCCTGTCTGCCGTGAGTGCATTGCACCGGGGCAGCTGATTCATACTACGCTGACGTTGGACCAGTCCATCCTGCGCGGCAGAATTACCAAGGAATCCTTGCTGCGTGCCATCCAAACCTTTGCCGCATACCATCAAAAAACGTACGCTGAACATTTTACCGTGCCTGACCATGCGCATTATCAGCTTGCAGCGTCAACGCTCTTTCTTGGTGGCGGCGCCGGCTTTTTCAGCAAAACGCTGTCGTACCCCTATGAGGGAAAGCAGCTTGCTTTGCAGCATGTTTCTGCGTTCATGTGCAAGTCTTTCCGTGCGCATCATCATGAAAACGACCCTGCACTGGGCATCTCCCCGCATACTATGAAATATGGACTGTATCATCAGGAGTTATTCCCGTTCGGTCCATGCAAGGTGGATATTCTATGATAAAACAATACCGAATCAGCTTGGAAAGCAAGCAAGCTGGGCTCAATGCGTCGATTGCCTATCCGCTTTACGCATGGCTGTTGTCACAAGTGCCGACTGAAGTTGGTACGGCGCTTCACGAGCAAGCCACCCGTCCAATCAATCAGTATATTCTTTGGAATGCTGCTGCCAATCGCGGCGAATGGGTGGTTAACCTCATGACCGACGAGATGGTCGAAATATTTTCGCCTATCTTGAATGCGCTCTCCGTCATTGCTCTGCGAAGCGGCACATTGCTTGCCACCGCAGGAAGCACCGTGGAAATCCCAAATTTCCAGCATCTGTTGAAGTGCGGCGAATCGCTGTCAAACGTTCAGCTTTTTCCAATCCACTTTCTAACGCCCACCACTTTCAAACAGGATAAGCGTTATGTGATTTTCCCGCAGGAATCGTTGATTTTACAGTCCTTGATCTCCCGCTGGAATGTCAGTTTTCCTGAAGCTCCGATGGATGACGAAGATGCGTTTCAGGCACTTCTGCGCGGCATTCACATTGTGGATTACAATTTGCACACCACACGCTATCCAATGAAGCAAGTGCGGCTTCCTGCATTTCAGGGACGGATTAGCATTGAAACGCGCCTGCCTGCGCCCATGATGGCGCTGTGGACAACGCTGTACAGCTTTGCCCCTTATGCCGGGATTGGTGTCAAGACGACGCTGGGGATGGGCGGCGTGTCAATGATGAAGGCATCCAATCTGCCTGTGTGACCCCTCTATTTAATGATATATTTTTGATGCCAACACATGAACGACAGGCGTTCCCGATGGAAAGCTCCTACGAGTTAGCAACGTCTCCGCTCCTCTCCGGCGAGGACGCAGTGGACGGATTCACGAGCATCTCCCGCGCACTTGCGTCGCGTAGTAGAATTATTTGGAATAACATAGCACCAAGACGACGAACACGGCAAAAGAGGAAATGTCTTTTAGTTGACCCAACCACCTCCTATGCAAGTAGAAGAATCGCATGGGAGGATTTTTGGTGCGCCCGGCATAATACTGCGCCATTGGCTTGCGCCTTTTCCACTGAATCGTGCGGGAATCCTATTTGAAGCCGATAGTGCGGAAAATTTCTTCATCGGCGACTACTTTCAGCGCTTTGTGGATACCCTGCGTTTTTTGAAGGACGGCGATAAGCTGAAACTCAACGAAGGCTGGAAGGATTTTGCGGATGCGTCCGCAATCAAAACGGGTTTAAGTTTCTGCGAGGAATAGGGGATGGCTTTCAGCCATTCAGCAGGATTCTGTGTGAATTTTGCGAGAAAATCAACTTCTTGGATGATGCGGCGAAAGACCTTGATGCGTGCAGAATGAGTTTGGATGGAATCAAAAGAATTTTAGATGACTTTGATGAAATCTATGGCGATTATCAGCTGTCAGCGCGCGTCGATATGCTGCTGAAATTTCTTGCGAAACGAGCGGCACAGGAATATCGGTACATCAGCTTTCAAGAGAAGTCCCCCGACAATGATGCCGTGCAAATCATGACGGTTCACAAGGCAAAAGGGCTGGGATTTCACACGGTTTTTCTGCCTGAACTTACGAAAAATGAGTTTCCCGCGCGTACGCTGGGCGGGAAGCAATACTATCATGTGCTGGGCGGCACATTTGCGGAAAACAAAGACAAATATCAAAGTACGCTTGATGATGAGCGGAAACTCTTCTATGTTGCTGTCACCCGCGCAAAACAAAACCTGTACATGTCCTATGTATCGGCAACGCAGCCGGTGTCATGCTTCGTACAGGAAGCGGCACAGTCACCGTACTTGCAGATAAACGACCGCGATTTGACCTGCAATCCGAAAGCCTCCGCTGATTCCGACAAGGCAGAACTCGCCCAGTATGCACGCAGTCAGCTGCAAGATTACTACACGAAAGCGTGCCGCATTCTTCCGGAGGCAGATGCGGACTTAAAGCGCATCGAAGGACTATCGCCCGACGAGATGATTGCGGAAGCAGAAAGAAACAGTTTGCTGTAACGAGGTTTATTTCTCGTGCAAACAATGCGCTTGAATTGCACTTTTTCTCGGAATTTTTGCCCGGCAGGGATGACGCAGCTGGGTTGGACTCAATTATGAGGGGTATCCCTAATCCTCCACGGCGTTTTCCGACACTTCGAGGTGAAGCCGAGCGTGCTGCAGCCGCTGTGAAATTTAGCGTGCGACATGGCGGTGGAGGGGGTCATCAACGACTTGAATCTGCCGATGCTCACGAACGCGCAGACGGCGGGGCAGGTGCAAGTCCTCCAGCAGATTGCGCCGAGGGTCAACAACCTGCTGACGGCGGAGAAAATCTACGCGTATCTGCGGATGAATCCGCCGAGCGAAACGGAATTTGCCCGCCTGAAACGCCTGTTTCCGCCGGATAATCACGCACTTTGCTATGCACCGACTGCGCGCGTTGCTATGGCGGAGGAACAAGCAACGGTGGATAACGGTGGCGGTACATCAGGTACATCACAGCGCGGTCAGCAGGACGACGACCGGCCGAACGACGGTCAGCAGGAGGATGCCAGCACGGCGCAGGCACAAGCGGCGCTATCCGCCCTCTTGCAGGACTGGCAGCACATTGCCGAGCAGATGCAGACCGACTTGGAGACGTTCCACAAGCAGCGCAGCGACGAGGCAGGCGGCATGATGCAGAATCTCCGCGCCGTCAACCGGGAAAAGTACGACTACACGGCGTTCCTGAAGAAATTCGCCGTGATGGGCGAGGCCATGCGCATCAATGACGATGAGTTCGACTATGTGTTTTACAGCTACGGGATGCAGCTTTTCCCCGAAAAGCGGATGCCGCTCATTGAGCCGCTGGAATACAAGGACGTGAAGCGCATCCGCGAGTTCGTCATCGCGATTGACACGTCTGGGTCGGTGATGGGCGAACAGGTGCAGGCGTTTTTGCAGAAGACGTACAACATCCTGCAAAGCACGGAGAGCTTTTTCAGCCACATCAACGTCCACATCATCCAGTGCGACGAGGACATTCAGGAGGACATCAAAATCACCTCGCGGGAGGAGTTTGACCACTATCTGCAAACGATGGCCATCAAGGGGCTTGGCGGAACGGACTTCCGCCCGGTATTCCAGCGGGTGGATGAGATGATTCGGGACGGGGAGTTTGCCAACCTGAAGGGGCTGATTTACTTCACGGATGGCTACGGCTTATTCCCGGAGCGGATGCCCGCCTATAAGACCGCGTTTGTGTTTGTGGAGGATGGCTGCGAGATTCCCGAAGTGCCGGTGTGGGCGATGAAGCTGGTGCTGACGAGGAAAGAGGTGGAGGAGATGGCTGAAAGCACCAATAAATGACGCGGAGGAAAAGCAGATGGATACAGCCTTATCCGTTGCCGCACTTGTAGTATCCTTGTTTTCGGCGGGGTTCACGCTGTATACGTTCATCTGGACGAAAGTCCGAGACCGAAAGCAGGCGACACTGGAAGCATACAATCGGCTGCAAGAGCAGGTGCTGGATCATTTGAACGTGTACATGCCCAAGCAAATTGCGGAGATTGCGAGGAACACACGTTCCGAAGAGTACAAGCAGATAAGCGCCTATGTTGCGCGAATCGAGCATTTCTGTGTCGGTGTAAGCCAGAAGATTTATGATCGAAACGTGGTTTACGAACTGGCGCAGGGCTACTTGGACGGCACGATAAAGAGCCGAATTGAGCCGATGATTGAGAAGAAGAACCGTTTTGGACACGATTATTACGCCAACATTCATCAATTTTACGATTGGATGGAGAAGGCGCGAAAAGAAAAGGAGCGTAAAGGAAAATGAGCGACTTTCAGATTGAAAATGGTGAGCTGGTGGAGTATACGGGAAGGGTGGGGATGTGGTGATCCCGGATTCGGTTACATCCATCGGGGATAGGGCGTTCTATGATTGCCACAGACTGACGAGTATAAGCATTCCGGACAGCGTTACGTCCATCGGGAAAGAGGTGTTCAGTAACTGCAGCAGCCCGACGAGCATAAGCATTCCGGACAGCGTCACGTCCATCGGGGAAGAGGCGTTCAGTGGCTGCAGCAGACTGACGAGCATAAGCGTTCCTGATTCCGTTACTTCCATCGAAGCACCAGCATTCACGGAATGTGAAAATCTGCAAGACTTCACCTGCCCTTCTTCTTTCGCGAAGCAGCTGCAAACCATACTGCCTAAAACGAAGACAACCATCATCCTTCACATCCCCGATATTTCAGGCATGAGCACCAAATTTCTTCTCAGTGTTGTAATCGGATTTGTTGAGGACAAACGAGACTGGTCCGACGAAAACGGCAAAGTGTATGCGAAATACATCAAAACAAAAGCACTGAAGCTGGCAGGTATGGCGATTGAGCACCCCGATTTGTTCTACCTGATGCTTCGTGAAAAGCTGATTTTCGCCAAGGATTTGGACGCATTCACAAAAGCCGTGCAGGACAGCGGCAATACGGAGCTGATTGCGGCAGTGCTGGACTATGCCAACAGCAACGTTTCCGAAAAGGACAAGGCAAAAGTTCAGCAGAAGAAAGAAACGCTCGACACGAATGTGACGAATTTCCTGTTTGATGCGGAACAAATTGAGCAAATCAGCGGGAAAACGTTCGCTGTCACAGGCAGGCTCAAGACGTTCGCCAACCGCAACGAGCTGCAAGCCTGCTTGGAAGCGTGCGGTGCAACGCTGACGGAGAGGCTTTCGCGCGACGTGAATTACCTCATCACGAACACGCCGGATTCGGGCACGGCGAAGAATCGGGAGGCCGAATCGCTGGGAATTTCGCGCATCACCGAGGCGCAATTCAACGAAATGGTTGGCAGAAAAGTGTAAAAAATGCCCTCCGCCGGTTACTCACAACCGCGGAGGGCATTTCTATATCCTCATTTCGTCCTCTAAAAAGTGCGAATTTGATATTTTGATACACAAAAGGTGGAAACTTGTTGAGGAGATTAGCACCTTCACCTCTTGAACCCCATGAAAAGCATTCGACGACCCGCAAACCCTTGCGCAACAAGGCTTTGCGGCACTTTCACAAGTGCCAAATAACCCCGAAATAACCCCGTCATCATGAACGGAACAATTTTAGCCCCTGTGCTGTGTATGCGGTTCAATGTCAAGGCGGCAATAAGCACAGGAGGTTTGCTTGATGAAAATGACGATGACGAACGAACTGCCTGCCGAAATCATGGAGAACGGCATTCACTACACCCTTGTGGGCGACTACTACTTTCCTACCTATATGCTGGCGGATAGGTCGCCCAATGGCAAGTGGGCATCCTGTATGAGTGCTATTTGCAGGAGAAGCATCCGCACGAGTATGTCAGGCTGACTTGGGCGGATGAGCTGTCGGCGCTGCTGGAATCCGTGCAGAAGGAGTGCGAGGAGCGGGTAGCAGTGCTTGTTCGGGAGATGGCGGAGGTGGAGGGCGTGGATGAGGAGATGAAGGAAAATGAGCAGATGGAGTGGGTGCGGAGGATGGAGATGATTTGCGGCAGGGTAGAGGAGGTTGTGCGCGAGGAAATCATAGGATGAGTGAAAAGAGAAACAGCAGCAGGGACAGGGGAGTTCCTGCTGCTGTTTTGTTCGTGTAGTAATCGCTGCTATGGAAAAACGGACAAATCCATCGATTATCCATTGGAAAATCGGACAATCGATGCAGACAGCATGTTGAAAAATTAGACAGCACATGATATAATCATCATGGAAAACAGGGCAAGGAAGCTATTGCTGTGCTTGCAAGAAAGAGCGAAAAGGAGCTTGCCCTTCGCAGCTCTGCCGCGGAATATCTGACCTTTGTCGCCGCCAATGGCGAGAGCGATGTCAGCTTCGAGATGCGCTACGAGAATGAGAATATCTGGTTAACGCAGAAGATGATGGCGACATTGTATGACGTGTCCGTAGCGGCAATCAATCAGCACTTGAAGAAAGTCTTCGAGGATGGTGAGCTACGCGAGGAATCAGTTATTAAGAAATACTTAATAACTGCCACGGATGGAAAAAGCTACAACACCAAGCACTATAACTTGCAAGCCATCATTGCCGTCGGCTTCAAGGTCAATAATCAGCGTGCCGTGCAGTTCCGCAAATGGGCAGGTCAAATCGTGAAAGACCATACCATTCAGGGATGGACAATGGACGTGGAACGCCTGAAAAAGGGGCATATGTTCACGGACGAATACTTCGAGCGCCAGCTTGAGCAGATTCGGGAAATACGGCTGAGTGAGCGAAAGTTCTATCAGAAGGTCACAGACCTGTACGCAACGGCGTTTGATTACGATAAGGACGCCAAGACGACACGCCTGTTCTTTCAGATGGTGCAGAACAAGATGCATTTTGCCGTCCACAGGCACACGGCTGCGGAGCTCATCGTGGAGCGCGCGGATGCCAACAAGGAGCATATGGAATTGGCCACATGGGAGAATGCGCCGGATGGCAAGATTCTGAAAACAGACGTGACGGTAGCCAAGAACTATTTGAGCGAACAGGAAATGCACTATCTGGAGCGCATCGTCTCTCTTTATCTGGACTATGCGGAATTACAGGCGGAGCGCAAGATTCCCATGAGCATGGAGGACTGGGCGAAGCGTCTGGACGGCTTTTTGGAGTTTAACGGAAACGAGCTGCTGACAGGCCCCGGCAAGATCAGTGCGGAACAGGCCAAGCTCCATGCGGAAACGGAATATGAAAAGTATCGGATTATTCAGGATCGCCTGTACGAAAGCGATTTTGACCGTTTCCTTATGTTGGAACAGGAGGTGAATCACAAACCGTGAAATTCCAATTTAAGACATAGCAATAACAAACCGATGCCGTTGGTAGCGTTATGAGGGCGTTCAATGGACACAGCTCAAGGCTCCTCGATTGCCCAAATAAGGATAAACATGACAAAATATCCTAGAACCGTTCATGAATTTAGAACTTGCCTTGATAAAGTAAACGTGGTATAATAGCAGCGTGGAAGAAGAAAGAGCAGGGAGCAAGCCGTATCCGACGGACTTGAGAGACACCCAGTGGAAAGAAATCGCTCCGCTATATTCGGGAATGCGGAATCGGAAGTGGAGCAAGCGCAAACTGACGAACACCGTGCTGTACATTGTAAAGACCGGATGTCAGTGGCGCCAGCTTCCGCATGACTTTCCACCGTATCAAACGGTGTACAGCTTTTTCAGCCGAGAAGCAAAGTCGGGATTATGGGAGAAAATCCTCACTTATCTGGTTGGAAAAAGTCGTAAAGATACGGGAAAAAGTGCAGAACCGCACTATATGCTAATTGATGCGCAAAGCGTAAAGTTTTTTATATGGCAGACGCCGGTGACATGGCGGTCAGCGATAAAAAAAAAAGACCATCATTGCGGACAAGACCAGCAACAATGGATCGGATCGCGTGTTCCGCACAAGGTTTACCCTCAAGAGCATGGAATTCAAAAAAACGGGAACCTATTACCTCACCATCGTGGAGAAAGAAAGCGGAACTGTAGTGGGTTGGGTTGAGTTCACGATTGATGTCGCATTTGTCAATGATTTTGATTCCTAATCGTATGCGTGTAACAGGCCGCGCTCTTTGATGTGTGACAGAATACTGGTTACGTAACAGATGTGACTGGAGGAAACGCGAATGCTCAACGATTTGATTCAGAGACGAGTTTTGATAGTAACAGAGATTTCTGAAAAAGAAGCGGAGCTTGCATCCTTGGATACCGAATTGGCTTCCATGGAAGACAAGCATTATCAGGCCCAAATGATTGAGTCCGCTCTGGAGGAGTATTATGCTGAGCTGTATCAGAATCATCCAATAGACCGTTCACAAGAGGATGAAATCCGTGATTTGATTCAGGATAAGCGGGACAGTATCGAAAAAGCTGGAATAAAAAGAGAAGAGGACATAAAGTCTGTGGGACGCTACTGGTATTTGGATGAGAAAAAGCGTGAGTTGAAAATAAAAGCGGCTAACAAATCATACGTTAATGAATTGAAACGGATATTTGGAGAGCTTGAAGTTGACATCAAGAGGTTTTATCAGAAAAACATTTCCAAGACGGATCTTGTTACTATCATAGGCTTGATGGAAATGATATGCGTTAAAGGTGCAGAGGTTGGAACCATTCCACTTAGTTATCAGCAAAAGATATACAAGTGGCAGCAAGCTGTAAAAGAGCTTCCCGATGATGAGCAGAGAGACAATATTGAAGAAGAGGAGCAAGAGAAGCAAAGAATCCTCGCAAGACTGGATGTGCAAAAACGTGAACTGGAAAAAATAAATAAGGAAAGCACCTCTTTAAAAAAGACCTGTGCCTTACAACAGAAAGAATTGGAGGAACAGCGTGTAAAGCTTTCGACACTCAATACTCAACTTTCCATGAAAACAAAGAATATTGAAGACGATACCACTGAAAAAAAGGAAAAGGCTCAGATCGAATTTGATTCCAATTTTCAGAAGATTAAAGAAAGTCGTGCAAAAAGAAAGGAAGAGTTACGTGTCCAGATTGCAATTCTTCATGACAGTATAATGGCTGATGAAGAAAGAATGCACATGCTGAAAAATCAAAAGAAAGAACTGATGGAAACTTGCAGCACAATCCAAAGAGAGTATCAGAACAAAGTCAGTTCTTTGCGTCAAAGCATAAATGCTAATCGGCAAGAGTTGGGACGGTTGGAAGACGAACAGCTAAGACTGTCAAATGCCTATACACAAGCTAAAAACGATTTCGATGACAAGCTGAGTAGTGCTCAAAAAAATATACTCAACAGTCACAAAATACTGGAACAGTTGAGAAGAGAAAAGAAAGATTGGGAAGAAGCAGCTCAACGAGCATTTATTCTTTCCTTTAGAAAAAAAACGAAACATAAAGGAAAAAATCAAAAAAACGCTCTGCGTATTACCGAAATGGAGAAAACAATCCAAGAAGAGGAATCAGCGCGGATTGCTCTTCAACGCGACGATCCAGAATTGAATGAAACTCATCCGCTGAAGAATCAACTGGAAAAAGTATCTTCATCGATTGCCCGATTAGCGCAGACAATACAGGATCAAGAATCACAGATAAGCTCTCTAACAGCAGAAAATCCTGCTTGCAATAGCATACATCCGGTGAAAGTCCAGCTCGCTGATGTTACAGAGAAGATAGAACAACTTGTTAAGGCAATCGATGATCAACATGCGCAAAATGCATCTTTGGCGGCTGAATATCCGGAGCTTGAGGATGAGCAGGTGATCAATGCGCTCAAGCAGCAGTATTTAAAAGCAATCGAGGAGATCGACAGCCAGGCAAACGAGAAATTGTCAAATCTCCATCTTGGACAAGAAGAAGTGGCGAGCAGAATTCAGAGCCTCACAGCAGCGATTGATGAGGGAAGAAAAAGACTGAATACATTACAAGATGAGTTAGAGAAAAGGAAAGCTAAACTCCAGGATATTGAACAGCAGATAAACGATTTTCACACCAACTATTTGATTGGTAAATTTGGAAGCAAGTTTCAAATAAAGCAGCAAAAAAGTCAAAAGAAAGCAGAAGCAAAAACAATCTCTGCGGAAATAAGAAAACTGAGCAAGGAGCTGGCCGCGCTTGATAAAATGATCGCAAAAGCAGAGAAGGAACAGAAAAAACAGATGGAGGCTCAAAGAGCAAGCCAGATTGAAAAAGCAAAAGAAGATGAAAAAGCACGTAGAGAGCAAGAGGAACGCCAACAGAGGATAAAAAAGAACTTGAGAAGAGAGATATTGAACAGCAGACAGTTCAAGATAATTCTGCAATATTTGATCACTTGACAAGTGTTGTAAGAGCATTGGAAGGAGTCAAATATCATGAATTGCTGAATTCGGAAATATGTCCGCTCCAGGATGATGGTAAGAGAGTGATAACTAACAGCATTGTGAGAAAACAATACAAGCAATCTGAAGATCATTCTTGCTGCAACCGTTATGCACTGATCTTTGTTGATCAATCCGGCAAACCAATCAGTGAGATGCGATTGATCGACAGGAAGGCGGATGGTGAAGAAACAAAGACTTCGTTTGAATTAAAGTCTGAAAATGGGTTCAATGGCGTAAAGTATTACTTGCTTATGCTGAATTTCGATACAGGCGACCTGATCTGTGTACAAGAATACAATGTCAACATTTCATTCTCAAATGACTTTGACTTTTAATCATACCCAAAGGAGGAATAAACATGACAGAATTTGATGCGAAAGTCCTGGAATATTTCCCCGGCAAGGTCGTCAGAAAAGACCTGACTTCTCTGATGAAAAAAGGTGCAAATGTGCCAACCTATGTTCTGGAATACCTGCTTGGCATGTACTGTGCTACAGATGATGAAGATGCCATTGAGATCGGGCTTGAGAAGATCCGGCGAATCCTGAGCGAGAACTATGTTCGCCCGGATCAGAGCGAATATGTCAAGTCCAAGATCAAGGAAAACGGACAGCATACGATCATTGACAAGATTACGGTTATCTTTGATGAGCGTGAGGACAAGTATGTCGCCCACTTTACGAATCTGAGACTGGATCCCTTTGAAGTACCCTCTGATCTGGTGGTGCACAATGAGAAACTGCTGGTCGGCGGCATCTGGTGCATCGTCAAGATTGAGTACATAGGCCTCAATGCGGATGACGAAGACCGTGAAGAGTTCGAAGAGGATATTTTCGGAAACCAGAAGCGCAAAAAGAAGATCAAGAAAAAGAAGTCCAAATATGACTCTCCGTTTATAATCTCATCGCTCAAGCCGATTCAGATGCCTAATCTGGATCTGGACGATATCAAGGAAGCACGCGCTTTCTTTACCCGCGATGAGTGGATCGACCTTCTGCTTCGCTCCGCTGGTTATGAGCCGAATGAACTGTCCCAGAAGGAGAAATTCCACTATCTGCTTCGCTTTGTGCCGTTCACTCAAAAGAACTATAATCTGGTTGAACTTGGCCCCCGTGGCACTGGCAAATCGCATGTGTACAGCGAACTGTCCCCCTATTCCATCCTGATGAGTAGCGGTACCACCACGGTCTCTAACATGTTCTACAATATGTCTTCCCGTCGCGTTGGTCTGGTGGGCAATTGGGACTGCATTGCTTTTGACGAAGTGGCTGGTATCACCCAGGCGTCTGGCGATATGGTGCAGATCATGAAAAACTACATGGCAAACGGCAGCTTTGCCAGAGGTGCGGACTCCATTAGCTCAGATGCTTCCATTGCCTTTGAAGGCAATACGTTCCGCAGTGTTGCTGATATGATGCGTACCACAAATCTGTTTGAGCCGTTCCCTGCTGCCTTCAATAACGACTCTGCTTTCTTTGACAGAATCCACGCCTATCTACCTGGCTGGGAGACGCCCAAACTGCGTTCTGCTCTGTTTACCACCGGGTATGGGTTGATCTCGGACTGCTTCTCTGAGTTCTGTCATGCAATGCGCAAATACGACTTCACCAATTCCTTCAGTGCCTTTTTCACCCTGAATAAGCGTTTCAATACCCGCGATACGATTGCGGTCGGCAGAACCTTTTCAGGGCTGGCAAAACTCATTCATCCAAATGAGCGCATGACCAAAGAAGAAGTTCGGGAGATACTGGAATACGCCATTGAATGCAGGCGGCGTGTAAAAGAGCAGCTCCGCAAAATGACGCCCGGCGAATTCAGAGATGTTGATCTGGGTTATATTGATGATGAAACCGGTGAAGAGATCATCGTGGAGCTGCCGGAAGTTTCCGGCGGAACGCTGATCCGTCAGGGCTTTGAAAAACCTGGCTATGTGTACGGTGTAGGCCGGTCTGTGACGAATGTCCTCGGTATCTATCGACTGGAAAACAAGCTCGTTTCCGGTACAGGCACGTTCAGCTTCCGGAATGTGGAAGGCCTTGCACGCGCGCCGAAGAGCGTGCGCGATAGCATTACAGCCGCCTTCAACTACTTCGGAGAGAACGCCGAAAGAATCATCGCCGGCTCTTACGAAGAATTTGATTACAGTCTATATTTCAACGATCTCCAGAATCGCGGCGTCAGCGATGGAATCTCGGTCGCCGAGGTTGTCGGCCTGTTCTCCGGCCTTGCCAATCGTCCGGTCATGCCCTCTCTGGTCATCTGCGGTCGGGTTGTCATGTCCGGCAGCATGATGCCAATTACAACGGAACTGGACGAGATCTTTGTTACGGTAGCGAATGCCGGAGCGAAGAAAATCATGCTGCCCGCCGAGAGTAAGGAAAAATATGAATTGCTTAAGGCTGACCTCAAAGAGGAGATTGAAGTGATCTTCTATACGTCGCCGCTTGACGCTGCGAAGAAAGCGCTGAGGGTTGATTGACATGGCAGAGTTTAAATGTATCAGCTGCGGCGCAGTGAAGAAAAGCGAAAAAAGCTGCAGCTGCCCTGTCTGCGGGTACAAGATGCTTGAGATGCCGTATGACAAGGATGACGCGTTAAGACGTGAAATCCGTGGTTTTATCGGAAGACTCCGTCTGACGGAAGTGACCGGAGACTCTTTTGAGTTCTTCAGAGAAGTTCCGCTGGATGAAACCGATGATGATGACGACAAGAAAAAAGTAAAGACCATCAGAAAATCGCAAGACGATAAACGTTTCCCTGACTTCCATACGATACAAGGGTTTGTTTGCGCTGCAACAAAAACAGAAATGTTCTGCGAGCGCCTGAATGAGTCCATTGAGCAGATTCGCAAGCACATTCATGCATCATACTTCCAACAGTATCAAGTATCTCTTGAGAACCTGAAGGACACATTTGATGGGCTTGATGAGGTTCTTCAGGAGGCTCTGTCTGCGGTAGAGGTGAAAGTTGATCTCCCGGAAGTGCAACTACCAAAGATTACGCTTGCTTATATGGAGACGCCAGATCAATCCCTCCTGCCTTTGGCGGACGAAATCCTCAATGCGCTGCTCGAACTGTCCCGTAAGGTGTTGAAGTTCATCAAGCAGAACAACATCTACGGAACTGCATATCGTGAAAAGCTGAAAAGAACCTATCATCCTGAGGCGAACGCAGATTACATAAGAGACTTGGCCCGCTGCAAGGAAGGAGTAGAAAAAACGCTTGCGAAAAAATACGTGGTCGACCTGCTCTCAGATGGTTCTGACGAATTATTCGATATGCTGATGACGCTGTGGTATGCCATCGAAGTCATCATGTATGCTCCGATTCTTGTCAAGAAGAGCGTATATACCTTTGAAGATGGCACTACGGCTACTAATGACACGCTTAAAGGTATTGTCATTGAGAAGTTGTCCGCAAGGTATGCGGACGTCGATTCGGCTATCCTGGCGTTTGATTTCCTTTCCGGTAAAACTGAGGAAGAATTGTTTGATCTATATGACAAGATGATTGAACTGGATTCCTTCGGCATGATGGGAGTCAATAAACAAGGTTTGCTGAAAATCGGCGAAAGCGAGAAGCAGCTCAATGAGCTGATCGGACTCAGTGGGATCAAAGAAAGTATAAAAAAGATCAAGGCATATTCCCTCATGAACAAGGACAGCGATGCCTTGAATATCCACATGTGCTTTCTGGGAAATCCCGGTTGCGGCAAAACAGAAGTTGCACGTTTGGTTGCCGGCATTCTCTACGAGAATAAGATTCTCCCGACAAAGAAAGTCATTGAGGTGGATCGCAGCGGCCTTGTGAGTGAATACTTTGGCGCCACTGCAGAAAAGACCAGATCCGTGATCGCCAGAGCAATGGGGGGCGTGCTGTTTATCGACGAAGCCTATGCACTGGCGAATAATGCCGATACCGGCGGCATTACAGACTATGGCAGAGAAGCTATCGATACGCTCGTTAAAGCCATGGAAGATCATCGGGGAGAATTCTGTGTCATCTTTGCCGGTTACAGGAACGAGATGCAGAAGATGCTCTCTGTCAATCCCGGTCTTAAATCCAGAATCCAGTTTACCTTGGACTTCCACAATTACGCGCGCGAAGAGCTGAGGGAAATCACCATGTTGATGCTCAAAAAGCGCAATTATACGATCGGCGAAGCCGCACTGAGTAGGATGCTTGATATCACGGATGTCAGAAGAAAGGACCCGAACTTCGCCAATGTCCGAGAAATCCGAAACATCCTGGATCAGGTTATCATGTGTCAGAATCTGCGCTGCGTTGGCACGGAGAATACTGAAATCGGCATAGTTGATGTCAACAAGTATATCCAGGACGCCAAGATCAACCTTCCTACCTCCTCCGCTGGAGCAGCCAAACAGATTCTGACCGGTGAAGAGGAACTGGATGAGCTGATTGGCTTGAGCGTTGTAAAGCGCATGGTCAGGAAAATCAAGGCATACGCAAAACGCAATCAGGGTCTGGCAGATTTCAATCTGCACATGTGCTTCTATGGAAATCCCGGAACAGGAAAGACGGAAGTTGCGCGGATTCTTTCCCGGATTCTCTACGATGCGGGTGTTCTGGACGAGGCGAAACTGATCGAAACAGACGCGCACGGACTGATTGGCAAGTATGTCGGCGAAACGGCGCCGAAGACACTGGCCAAGATCAATGAAGCAATGGGTGGCGTGCTGTTTATTGATGAAGCCTATTCTCTGACAGGCGGAACGACTGTCAACGGAGGCGTTACCAGTTACGGAGAAGAAGCCATAGCGGTGTTGCTGAAAGAAATGGAAGACCGCAGAGGCCAGTTCTGCACTATACTGGCTGGGTACAGAGACGAAATGGTCAAAATGATCAGCACAAATCCTGGCTTTGAATCGAGGATCCAGTTTACGCTGGAATTTCCGGATTACACAAGAGAAGAACTGGGCCTCATCGCGCAGTCTTTCCTGGCAAAGAAGGGATACTCCATAGACGACGAAGCTTTGAATCGACTGCTGGACATCATGGGGTACTTCCGCAACAAGCCGAACTTCGCAAATGCGAGGACTGTACGGAACGTTCTGGATCAGGTCATTATGAATCAAAACCTTCGGACGGAAGATGAGAATGGCGACAACGTGATTATCGTGGAAGATGTGGACGACTACCTCACGGATAAAGGAATCGATCTTAATAAGCCAAGCACCGGAACGAAGAAGATCGGTTTTCAGTAAAACCAGCAGCCGACTCGCACCAGGAAAACCTGATCTTTATAGAAGAACAAACAGGAAGCGCACATGGAGATTCTCCTGGTAGTAGAACCATCTGGAATGACATAGTTCCAAAACACATCAGTTTCCTCTTGAATGTATTCTCCCGTAGTAGAACCATCTGGAATGACATAGTTCCAAAACACATATTGATTTCTATCCGCTTGTGTCTTAGTAGTAGAACCATCTGGAATGACATAGTTCCAAAACACGGCGTCGTAGACAATCCGCATTGCGGCGGTAGTAGAACCATCTGGAATGACATAGTTCCAAAACCTTCCGGCGCAACTGCGCCATACATATCTTGTAGTAGAACCATCTGGAATGACATAGTTCCAAAACGTTATATGCAGCATGGAAGGATGATGTATCGTAGTAGAACCATCTGGAATGACATAGTTCCAAAACGGCTGTTTGGATGTTTCCCGTGCGGATACTGTAGTAGAACCATCTGGAATGACATAGTTCCAAAACTCCCTGTCACAGGTCGCAGACAAATCTCGTGTAGTAGAACCATCTGGAATGACATAGTTCCAAAACATCCCAGACGGATACGCGGAAGAAGTCTGGTAGTAGAACCATCTGGAATGACATAGTTCCAAAACTGGTACATCGCCGGAATCATCGAGAACATTGTAGTAGAACCATCTGGAATGACATAGTTCCAAAACTCGCCCTTGTGTTAGACTACTTGTGCAGGAGTAGTAGAACCATCTGGAATGACATAGTTCCAAAACACCTTGCACGCAATTACAAGCCCTTTTTCGGTAGTAGAACCATCTGGAATGACATAGTTCCAAAACACCGGGATATACGGACACCCCCACAACGGGTAGTAGAACCATCTGGAATGACATAGTTCCAAAACCAATCGCGCTGTTCGCCCAAAGAATCGGCTGTAGTAGAACCATCTGGAATGACATAGTTCCAAAACAGTGCTAATCTTATCAATTGTCAGCGTGTTGTAGTAGAACCATCTGGAATGACATAGTTCCAAAACGTTCCCATCTGCCAGCGCGTTTCCGGCTGGGTAGTAGAACCATCTGGAATGACATAGTTCCAAAACAGGCATAACTTCGCACATCGCTTGATGGCAGTAGTAGAACCATCTGGAATGACATAGTTCCAAAACGAAATTGACACCGTGACCGCCTACAAAATTGTAGTAGAACCATCTGGAATGACATAGTTCCAAAACCTACCGCGATTTCGGCAATACATACAATCTGTAGTAGAACCATCTGGAATGACATAGTTCCAAAACCGTAGCTCACGCGGCAGCGGAACACCGCAGGTAGTAGAACCATCTGGAATGACATAGTTCCAAAACGTACACTTCTACCGCCGCGCGCCGTTGGGGTAGTAGAACCATCTGGAATGACATAGTTCCAAAACCTCAAATCCATGAGGTAGGGACCTTTCGGTCGTGAGCCGCTGCCACGCCGGATGGTTCTTTTCTTTTTCAGTATATCACAGCTTGATGATTTTGTCATCATAATTCTGATCAATTTGCCAACGAATTTCCTGCTCATGCATCGGAATCGCCTGATTTTGAAAAATCAGCAGCGTCTTTACTTTCGTGTAGGCGGCATACTTGATGACTTCCTGCCAATCCGCGTCCGAAAAGTAGTTGTCAAGATTGCAGAGAATCAGCAGCTTTTTCGGCATCCATTCCGCCAGAATATCCAGCAGTTTGCAGATTCGCACCAGCGGCGACGTATTCAGCGGGCAATCAAGCTGTACACCGAACGCTTTGCAAACATCCTGTACCGTCATTTCGTCCGGCGCGATGATTTCCAGCGGGATTTCGCGCGTCACGTCCTGAATGAAATCTGACAGCTCCACCATCTGCTTTTCCCAGCGGACCTGTCGCAGCGGATTTTTGCGAATGAGCTGATTAATTTCCCCGTAAAGTGCCGTCATGATTTTCTTGTTCGCAAAATCAATGTGGAACGGGTCGGTAACAACGTACAGCAGCTTTGCTGCATCCAGAAGGTCATCGTCCTGCAAGAATAAGAAGGGCTCCAAGGATTCTTCGCCCGCTTCCAGCGCAAGGAAACTCTGCACAACCCGCGCGTACAGGTGCGGAGAGGCAATCTGCATCGAAGCCGCATGGTCATCGACGATTGGCAAATCATGCTCGAAGCTGATGTTTCTCAGTATCAAAAGAACCACAACCTCTCTGTCGTATCCAGCTGTTTTTCCTGCGGGCCGCCCAGCAGATAATCAATCTGGCTGTACTGCTTTTCCGTGATGATCATCAGCTGGATTACGCCTTTTACTGGCTTGATGCGATTAACGCGCTGTTTAATCAGGTCAGCCGACACCGCATTGACCGCCAATTTGCAGTATACCGATTCCTGCATCATCAGAAAGCCGTCCTTGATGAGGTCTCTGCGGAATCGCCCGTATGCGGCGCGCTCTTCCGACGTTGTCACCGGCAAATCAAACATCACGATGACTCTCATGGCTCGCATCCTCATAGTGCATCATCATTCCTTCTGTCCATTCCGTCTGACCGTCAAGGCAATCCGTCGTATTGCGCACAAAGCGGGCGATGGCAGTGCTGACATACATCTTTTGCTGCTGATAGCAAATTTCTGTATTCAGGATGTCCAGCAGTTCGTACTTATATTCCTTGTCAAACGTGCGCTCTCCCTGATGCAGCACGACCTCATCCACCAGAAAGCGGAATGGTTCCATCAGGTCGCAGGAAAGGTTGAAGCTGTTGTAGGCGTTCCGATGGTGAATCCCCAGCTGCGTCGCGTAGCCGCGTGCAGCGACTTCCTTGTTGAAGCAGGAAAGCAGCAGCGAATAGCCGTAGTTCAATGCTGCATTACGGTCACTTTTCAAATCGCGCGAAAAATCCTTGCCGAAAATGCGGTTGAAGTAGACCTTTGCCGCGTGTCCCTCGCGATTCGTCGCGTCACCGAGGGTAACGCTCTCCGCGAAGGCTGCAATTTGTCTTGCAGCCTCCACGGAAACTTCCTGCATCACGCCCGCCTGATTAAGAATCTTCTGCTGGATGATTTGCTGCCACAGCGCCGCTTTCCGCGCATCACTCCAGTTTGCCTGCGCCATCATCCTTGCCGCTGTATCATGGCTTCCGGCATAGGGGAGTACCTGGCCGCATGGATTCCGCTTTTCATCACAGAAGATGACGTTCACCTTTTCGTGCATCAGTTCGCAGATGAGATACCCCGTCAGTGTGACCATCGTCGTGTCCAGAATCAGCGTGTGCAGTTCCGAAATGTGAACCGTCCGCACCTCATCGCCGCGAATGATGAGAAAACCATCCTTATACGTCAGCTTGCACGGGCTTTGAATCACGACGGTTCGGAATCCGGCCATAGCTTCGTCCTCTTCTCGCGCAGTCCTGTGATGGACTGGTCAATCAGGGTAATATGTGATAAATTCAATACTTTGTTTGTAATTCTTCCTTGATTATCACTCAATTCCTTTCTTGACAGTGCTGTTTTATACATGGCATATTGCCCGTTGACCGCCATTACTTTCATCGTTTCAACAATGAAAATACATTTTTCTTGGAAACACAGGGTATCAAAATCAATTACTGACATGCGCTTTGCCACGCCATTGAAAATTGGATATTGTTTCTCCATCTTTTCTATCAGAAGTGAAATCAGCGTGTTTAGATGCTCTTCGTCATCTGGCTGCAACTGCTTAGGCGCTTTATACAGCTTCCAAAGCGTGTGATGCAGATATGTCGGAATAAACAACTCACGCGCATTGTACATCTCGCTGCAGCTTCGCAAAAGAAGTTCGCTGCCCTCGTACTCAATACGCTGATTCATCAAGATCGTCGGGCGAATGATTTGAACTCCCGGATAATCTTTCTCCAGATAGTCCACCAGCACTTTCGGATTCTGCTCAATTGCTTCCGCCAGATAAATCGGCACATTCACCAGCTCACCAACGCGCTTTTTGCCCTTTTGATAGCTGATTGCCGCAATATATGCAGGATATTCCTTGTTATATCCGCCATATTTCATGGTATCCAAGTCTTTCTTCAAACACAATTTAGCTTTTACACTCCCGGCACGGTATCGTGATTCATCATAGATAGCACCAGACTTCTGCCGTTTCAAGAACACCACATGCCCATCATGGTATCCCCACACCGCCTTCAAGTAGCAAATTTCCTGCTGTGCATTGTGGATGATTTCCCCGGTATCCGGATCCTCCTGATCCTGGCTGAATTTCGCCAGTATCATGCCGTGCTTCGAGCTTAAATCAACCTTGTTATCATCACCTTTATTTGCTTTCTGCGCCTTTCTGACGCGAATCGCCGCAGACGACTCGCTGTCAAGCCACGGTACAAAGCGCTCCACGAAGTTTCCCATTGTCGCCGCAAGGAAGGCATCGTACGCATGGTGCATGTCGTTCAGCTCACGAATCTTGTAAAGTCCGTACTGCTCTCGCAGTTCTGAGGACAGTCCTGCCTTGATGCCGCTCACATGCACATCCGGATAATAGCGCTTGAACAGCTCCGTCACGCACTGCACCATCTGTCCCGTTTCCACCAGCTGCCGTGCGACAAACTTTTGCTTGTCATCAGCGCTTACCATACTGCGTGTCAGATTCTTGAACTTTTTTTCGCCCATGAATCCCTTCTGGCGCAGATAATTCCACCACGGGCGCTGTGAATCCCGAATGCTATCCGCCAGCAGAAGGTTGTCTGCCTTGCGCTGATTTTCACCTTTCAGCACCAGTGCGCGGTTTTCAATCGAATTGTCCACGATATAGCATCGCGGCAGAATATGATCAATTTCCGTCGTTGCCGAAAGCTGGTCAAAATCAAGCGGCTTGCCGCTGTAAAGCGATTTCCCCAGCTGCAGCAGATACAGGTACTGCTGGTCATCCAGTTTCTTTTTATCCTTGCAGTTTTTCAGTACTTCCCAGCACTCTGACGGCACTTTCTCCGCTGTCTTATCTTCCGCCAACTCTTTATACATCTGCTCCACTTGGTTCAGACGTGACTGCGTGCGCTGTTTCTTTTCATCCGGCGTTTCTTCGCGCGTGTTTTCCAGATAAATGGCGTGCGGATGGCAGCCCTGATGCTCAATCAGTTCCTTCACAATGCGCACTGCCGTCCAAATTCCGCGTTTCAGTGCCGGAGAAACCTGCAATTTCCGAATCTCGTCGTATTCGATTTTCTCTTTCGGTTCGCCCAGCTCCATCAGCCGCTCTTTTGCAATCTTCTCTTGAAAATGGTATTGCGGATTGTTCAGCACCTGCATGAAGTTTTCATTCGTCGCGCGCAGAACTTCCATGATTGTTGCCGGCTGATTCTCATATTCACCCAGCACATCAGTCAACAGCTTTTCGCTCAGTCGTCCCCAGCCAGTATAGCGCCGCTGCACCAGAAAACTCAGCTGCGTATCCGTTACGTCCGGATATTTTTCTTGAATCAGCTTCTTCAGGATGCTGCGATCCTCAAAGATGGTACTCCAGCGCACCAGCGTTTCCAGCTGCTCCGTCGTCTGGTCGTTCACGGTGAATCCGTGCTTCTCCAAGTCATACCGTGTGCGCAGGCTCGCTGTGAATTTATTCGGTTCCTGTGTGCCGGAAATATCATTCTCCGTAACATCCGTGTATGGGCTATTCTGCCGAAGCCACTTTGCAAACACTTTGTAGGAAACTGACTTGTTCTTAGCGAAAAGTTCATCCATCATCCGCTTTTTCAGCTGAACGTCACGAATCAGATTGCCCTTTACGCGGACGCGGTTCAGCTCATTCAGCATAAGGTACTCTTCATACAGCAGGGAATGCAGCGGCAGCACGTCCTCTATCGGCAGATAGGTGCACTTGTTTGTCAAGTTCGCAATGAACCCCTCCGCCGTTTTCGTCTGATTCACCACATCAAAGAAATTCCACGGGTAGGCAGGCTGTGTTTTGTCACGCACAATCCACTTCTGGAACGGGCTGTTTTTATCTTGATACAGCGGACCGACATAATACGGCAGACGGAACGTGCAGATGCTGAGAATTTTCTCCCGATTTTCCCGCAGTGTCGGATAATACTTTCCTTGCGCATCGAGAATTTTCACAAGTTCCTCCGCCTGAATCTGGTTCGGGATTTGACCGTTCAGATTGATGCGCTGCAGCGGCAAAAAGCCGTTCGGCTCATCTATCGCTTCCAGCATAGGCTGTGCGGCTGCCGCTGCTTCGGCATCCTTATTGCCTGTCAGCATAGCTTTGAGCACCTTGTAAAACTCATCTTGTGTGCAGCGTTGCAACTTCTCTTTTTTGAATTTTTTCGGTTTGCGCAGGTGATCCGTATATGCCGCATAGCCTTTTGCGTTTTCATCATCACGAAACAGTGCATAAAACTTATCCGGCTGATAGGCTTTCACCCATGCTTTCAGTTTCTCCAAGTCACGCCCGTGCTTCTCATAACGCGCTACCATCGTGTCGGAAATCGTCTGCCCGTTTTGACGAATTTCCGCAAACAGCTGCCAGCGATACAATTCCAGCATCAGAGCAAACACTTCCGCCTGCGCTTCCGTCATCCCAGCAAGATACGTTTCTTCCGTTTCGCCTTCAATGGCGCCTAAGGAGGTTTTTTCTGGTGCATCCGTCTGACTTTCATAGCCAATCAGCGCTTTTAAAGAACCTTTGTAGCCCAAAAGAAGCGACGCAAGTGCTTGTGCAGCCTCTTTGCTTTCTTTTTTCTTGCCTGCGTACAGCAGCTTCTGAATCTGCTCCTTGCGCGCCATACCACGGAGCGAGTGATTTTCCATCGTGTGACAGATTTCCTTTGCCGCATTTTCTGCCGGCGCAAGCCCGCAGACAAAACTTTCGGGGTCTGTCAGCAATTCCAGCAGCTCCTGCATCTTTTGCGGTGCTTCCGCACCGATGTCAGACAGCGTTTGCCCTTCCATCAGGAAATGCCCGCGATATTTGATGATGTGGTGCATCGCCAGATAGACATAGCGGATGTCCGCCTGCTTTGTGCTTTTCACCAGCTCATTGCGAATATGATAAATCGTCGGCAGCGTCTCAACGGATACTGTTCCATCCACAAACAGTGCTTTGGGCAGCTTCGCATAAAACTTCTCATACTTGCTGTCCTCTGCCCATAAGAACGATTCATTCATCCGAAGAAAAAACGCTGGGTCTGCCGCACACACATCCGGCGCAACCAGTGCTTGCAGCAATTTGATACGCTTGCGCCGACGTGCCAGCCGACGCCGCGCTGAACGCTTCTGGCGACGTTCTTTCGCCGTCTGCGCTTCCTCAAACAGAACCGAACCGTATGTCGGCCGCTTGTGGAAGCGCAGCAACCGTCCTTTTTCGTCCGTCATTGCGTAGCCAACAGAACTTGTGCCAATATCCAGCCCGATATTGTAGACTTCTTTCATGATGGTGCGCCTCTTTCCTTTGCTTTGTCGCTCTATGAATCGCTTTTGCAAACGCTTGAAGTGTTCCCACACGATATGCGCACTTATGAAAAAAGCCGCTTTCGCGGCGGAGCCTCTAAAAGCTCGCAATCGATTAGGGAGTGGGGAAATCCTCGGCGAACCTCGGAATCCTTGGTTTTGACTCACTATACCATTCCAGATGGTTCATTTTCATTATATAGTACTTTGTGCATTCTGTCAAGTGGTTTTTTGAGTTTTTTACTTGCTACTTTTTTCTACTGCCCGCGTTATGGGGGATACTCCGCTCCTTTTTTCAAGTGCAATGAGCGGAAGGCAGAGGAGAAAAGGTGCGAACAGATGGTGCAGTTTAATCCGGAAATAGTATAATCTGTTCCAAATACATCCGCTTTAATTGCAGTATGCCTTTTGCGCCCAATCCTATCGCGAAACGCAAAAAGCCGTCTTTCATCCGTCCAGATCCCGCATATTGTGACAGCCCTGAAACCGCAGAAAGTCGCTGACCTCAATTTTGTCCTTGCCCAGCATCATCTTCATGCTCGCATTGACCATGCGGATGTCGTACTGCCCTTGGAACAGCGGCGTGATGGGGAGATCCAGATGCAGCAGGCGGTAGACCGCAATCATGGCGGTGCGGACAGAAGTTTCAACCGTGAACACCACGTCGCCCTCCAACTCCACGAACTGACCGATGAAGGCAAGGTTCTTATTGCCAGCGGTAATGACCTCCGGGCGGTCTTTCAGCTTGCGCGGCATGAACTGGCTGGTGATGTAGGGCATCACGACAGGGATGGTCAACATTGATAAAATGCCGCAGTCTACGTTTGATGAAATTATCGAAAAATATATGAAAATGAACATTGCCCATTCCTTTCGAGAAGGTAACGGCCGTAGCACCTGCATTTGGCTTGACCACATCCTGAAAACTGAAATTGGCAAGGTGGATAAGGAGGATTATCTTCTTGCGATGGAACGCAGCCCCATAAAGGATGTAGAGATTAAGGTGCTGCTGAAAGCGGCGCTGACTGACGACATCAACAGCCGAGAGGTTTATATGAAAGGGATTGATTGTAGCTACTATTACGAGGGGTATGTGGGGGTTAAGACGGAGGAGTTGTAAATTATAGAGTGCCTGGATTGACAACGCTATTGATGTGGGAGAAATTGTTATCCCTGTGGAGTGGACTACAACCGATGAGCGCAAAACTGGGAAAGCAGTCACTGGCAGGAAAAGAGGAAAAATCGTTTGAGGCTGATAATTTTCTGCACTGTTGAGAGGCTTTTACATTTGATCACTTCTGTCTACGATACGAAAATATCTTAGCCGGTTTATAAAACCAACTATGTATTTTCTGCATCACCTCATGAGGCGAAACATTCGTGCAAATCGGTCGTATTCACTCAAAGTTTACGAAATCCTATTGAACATCCGATTCGGCGGTGGTATAATCGAAATGGTTATGCTGTACATTCTGTGCTGAGGTGAAAACTATGAAAGCAAGCTACAAAAAATTGTGGAAACTGCTTGTGGATAAGGATATGAGCAAAGGAGATCTTCACAAGGCGTCGGGGCTATCTTCCAGCACCATGACGAAACTCCGAAAAGGCGAAGATGTGTTCATGGAAGCGTTGAGAAAAAACTGCATTTGCCTCGACTGCAATATCGGTGACATCGTGGAGTTTGTAGACGAAAGCAAGAGTAAGAGTCCACTTTATGTGACCGCCAATATGGTAGGATAACAATGAGCTTGGGAAAACGGCTTGGATGGAGAAGCGAATGGAACGATCTCTGATTTATAACGGCACGATTACGGCGGAACAGTTCCTCTTTTACGAAATCCGCATTGCATCGAAATATTACCTCAGCGGAACATCCGTGGAGGACGCAATCGAGAAAATCAAAAAGAACAATCTGTTTCAATACCCGACCGAGCGGCTTGTTGCCCGCATGGTGCGAAGCTGCTATAAGCGGCTGGATGCATTAGACGATGAACAACTCCGGCAGGAATTATCATCGGCTCCTACTGAGATTGCAAAGCAGATCAACCTCTATGCCATGATGCGCTACAATCGCATTGTGTGGGACTTCATGATCGGCTTGATTGGAGAAAAGTTCCGAAGTCAGGACTTCGAGTTTTCTCGAAAAGACCTGAACGTGTTCTTCTCCCACTTACAGGAGCAGAACGATGATATTGCCGGATGGAGCGAGTCAACAGTCAATAAAATCAAGCAAGTTCTGACAAAGGCTCTGGTCGAGACCCAGATTCTTGACACCTTTAAATCGACACGGCTCAATCCGCTGTTCCTTTGCGAAGAGCTGGAAGAAGGCATCCGCAGAAATAACGATCTCGAAGCACTCGCAGCTTTTAACTGTTTTAGATAGGAGACTCTGGCATGAGCGACATCAAGCAAAGGTTGGATAGAATCCGGGACAGAATATCCGACCCCAGTTTTCTTGCTAACAAAGGATTAAGCAATGAAGTCGGCATTCATGTGTTCTGCTACGATCCGGCAGACGAGTTGATTGTCAGAGACTTCGTTTCCCGGCTGAAAGCAGAGAACGGGACGCCATACCACATTAAGGAGTGCGATCTCTATGAGATTTTTCTCAACCTCTTGGAGGACAAGCGCGTTTTGAAATCTGTGGACGGACTGGAAGAAAAGCGCGGAAAGGAATACCTTCTCAAACAACTTCAAAAGATTGCAACGCCGGAGGCGCTTCTGGAATACATGAAGTACGAACCGCATGAATACGGAGACGTTCTATTCCTGACCGGCGTGGGAAAAATCTTCCCGTTTATGCGCTCTCATAAAATGCTGGACAGTATGCAGCATCTCTTTGAGGACATTCCCATCGTCATGTTCTATCCGGGATCGTTCAACGGACAAGACCTCGGATTATTTGGAAAGTTTCTGGACGGACACTACTACCGAGCATTCAACCTTTTGTAATTGGAGGAAGACACCATGAAAATACAGAGCATGTTCCAAAAGGACATCGACCGTGACATCAACGGTGTTGTGCAGGTATCGCAGGACGACCAGCGTAGTGTGAAGCAGGAACTTGACGAGTATATTATCACGAAAGAACTACGACGCCATTTTGCCACGTTCTTTGATAACTATGTTAAAGCCATCGATTATCCGACAGGAAAAATAGGCGTTTGGATTTCTGGTTTCTTTGGAAGTGGTAAATCTCACTTTCTGAAAATGTTGTCTTACCTTCTCTCCAACAAAGAGGTGGATGGTAAACACGCTATTGATTACTTCACGGACAAATTCGACGACCCGATGATGTACGCCGATGCAGCCAGATGCTCGTCAATGCCGACTGAGACAATCCTGTTTGATATTCTAAAACAGGCACCAGTGAACAAGGATGAAACTGCAATTCTACGTGTTTTTGCAAAGATGTTTTATCGGCACTGCGGCTTTTATGGGGATGATCTGAAGGTTGCTCGGTTGGAGCGTTTTATCGAAAAGCAGGGTAAAACAGAGGCGTTTCGTGCGGCGTTTGAAAGTGTACATGGTGCGCCGTGGGTGGATGATCGCGACGCATTTGCCTTTTTTGAAGATGATCTTGTAACAGTTTTGCAAGATGTACTTGGAATGAGCGAACAGGCGGCACGTAATTGGTTTAACGGAGAGGAGACAAATGAGTTAAGCGTCGCTCAGTTGGTGGACGACATTGTCGCATATGTTGACACCAAACCGAACAATTTCCGGCTTTTGTTTATGGTGGATGAAGTCGGCTTCTTTATTGGAGACAACAGTGATCTGATGGGAAATTTACAAGCTATTGTTGAGGAAATTGGTAGACGATGCTCTGGCAAGGTGTGGGTCATGGTCACAAGTCAGGAAGCGATTGACTCCGTTGTGAAAGTATCTGGCGATGACTTCTCCAAGATTCAGGGACGCTTCAATACTCGGCTGAGCCTGTCTTCCTCGTCCGTCGATGAGGTCATCAAAAAGCGTGTTCTGGCGAAGACGGAGGACGCAGATCTCCTCCTGCAGATGGAGTATGATAAAGAAGCTTCCGGCTTAAAGAGTCTGTTCGCATTTGACAATCCGATTCTCGATATCAAGGGCTTTACCAGCGCAGCAGAGTTCAGCGCGACCTTCCCCTTTGTGCCGTATCAGTTCATTATCATCCAGAAGGTGCTTGCAGAAATCCGCAAGCACGGTAACTCCGGCAAGCACCTTTCGGGCGGTGAACGCTCCATGCTGTCCGGCTTCCAAGAGGCGGCGCAGAAAATCGAAGACAAGGACGAGAACGCCCTTGTGCCGTTCTATCAGTTTTATGACACGGTACATACTTTTCTTGAAAGTACCATTCGCCGAGTTATCGACCGCTGCCAGAATGCGGCGGATGCCCACGATGGCTTGGAACAGCAGGACGTGAACGTCCTCAAGTTACTCTACCTTGTCCGTTATATTGAGGATGTCAAGGCGAATATTGAAAACATCGCCATCCTGATGATTGATGATATTCACACGGACAAGATTGCCCTCCGTGCGTCCATCACGGCTTCACTGGAACGCCTTCTGACACAGAACTACATCTCCCGCAACGGCGATACCTATGCTTTCCTGACGGACGAGGAACAGGATATTGCCATCGACATCAAGAACACGCCGGTTGACAGCGCACAGATAGTCCAGAGCATTTCTCAGACGGTTTATGGCGAAATCTATCCGGCAAAGAAATATAAATACGGCAAGTACGACTTTGCCTACGATCAGTATGTGGACGAGACGCTGAACGGCGCGTCCACTGGCGGAATGCGGCTTCGCATTGTCACCGTGGCAAGCGACCTCTACGGCGTTGACACTCAGCGGCTTATCTTGGAATCGCAGGTCAACAATGCGGCA
>OGYO01000053.1_pt1 | contig 47297 bp, 35 predicted proteins | sample 1576561 | NCBI WGS metagenome assembly OGYO01 (sample SAMEA3541507, study PRJEB24748) | human gut metagenome | biome: human gut; feature: human-associated habitat; material: faeces | place: China | collected 2012 | reverse complement strand
GAGGCAATGCTTCATGTCTGGGATGGTCAGCTGGAACAGCTGGCATCCGGCTTGAACAGAATTACCGCTCGTCGACACGCATTTTACAGGCAGCCAATGCGGTCATCAAAAACAATCCGAAACTTTTCGAAAAGACCTTGTGGTCGGAACATGGACTCGGCGAGCCCGTTGAAGTGTCCAGTATGCCGGATGACGAACAGGAAGCGGAGCAGATCGTCATGCAGCTGTCTGCACACAAGTTTGAACGCCATGCCAAATTTTCCGACTATGCCATTCTTTACCGGGGCAATTATCAGGCCCGTATTTTCGAAACGGCTTTGAGACGGGACAATATTCCCTATACCATCTCCGGCGGCCAGAGTTTTTTCGCACGCTCTGAAATTCGGGATATCATCAGCTATCTGCGCCTGATCGCCAATCTGGATGACGATCCGGCTTTCATCCGTGCAGTGACGACACCAAGACGAGGTGTCGGACAATCGACGCTGGAAACGCTTGGGGCATTCGCCGGTCAATGGCAGTGTTCCCTTTTCGAAGCGGTTTTCAAGGGCGGGATCGAAGCCAAGCTTGCGCCAAGGCAGTTGACGCCTTTACGGGAGTTCTGTGATTTCATTAACCAGATCGAGGAACGGGCGAGCCGTCCGGGAGCGTCCGGAAAAGGCGAGAATGCAGCAGCCCTCCTCGATGAGCTGATGCATGAAATTGCTTATGAAGCCTATCTGTACGACAATTTCGATGAACGGACAGCCAAGACGAAATGGCAGAACGTGCTTGAATTCACCAACTGGCTCAAAGATAAAAGCAAGGGTGGCAAACATGAAGACGGACCGGAGAAAAACCTGCTTGAACTGACCCAGATGGTCGCCTTGATGACGATGCTCGAAGGCCGGGATCAGGAACCGGATGCCGTTCATTTATCCACTTTGCATGCGGCAAAGGGTCTCGAATTTCCTCATGTATTTCTGGTCGGTGTGGAAGAAGGCATCCTGCCTCATCTGGGTGATCCGGATACGCCAGCCGAACAGCTGGCGACACGGATACAGGAAGAGCGTCGACTGATGTATGTCGGCATTACCCGTGCGAAACGGACGCTTCATATTTCATGGTGCAAAAAACGCAAGCGGGGACGCGAAATCGTGCAGTGTGAGCCGTCGCGATTTATCGAAGAGATGAAGCTGGATGAAGGCGACGCGCCTCCGAAAGAAGATGAAATTATTACCCCTAAAGACCGGCTGGCCAATTTGAAAGCCCTGTTACAAAAACCAAAAGCGGCATAAACTGGAACATTATCCGATTTTTATTCCAAAACTTTATGGAAACTGCAAAAATGGAAGAACGCTTCGTCGATCTCGAGATCAGAATCAGCCATCAGGAAGACATGATCGATGAATTGAACAAGCTGGTTTATCAGCAGCAGGTCAAAATCGACCAGCTGGAAGCTGTTCTGAAAGATATGGCGAAACGGATCATCGAGCTGGAAAACGACAGAACGATCAATGAAAGACCGCCCCATTACTAATTGACCTGAATTCTTATGACAAGCAATCCTGAAAAAGATGAAGTGCTGTACGCCAAAATCAATCTGGAAACAGCCCAAATCCCATGGAAAGAACTGGAACGTTTTTTCGCCGCGGGTCGAATCATATCAGTGGACGATTCCGTCGATATGATTCAGGTGGCCACTCTGATGGCTAACGATGATGCAAAGGCCATTTCGGACATGCTGGAAAATAAACAGATCGAGCGGGTAACTGACGGGCAGGCACAAATCTGGTCCGAAACGGACGCCAGTTTATGGGCTGTTGTGGTCAGGCCCTGGATTCTTGTCCAGCAACGCGCCAACTGATTTTTATTCCAATTTTTACTATTCCCGATTTTTTCTATTATGAGTATTCGGCTTATTGTCGGGCTGGGCAATCCCGGTCCAGAGTATGAACAGACCCGGCATAATGCAGGTTTCTGGTTCGTAGACAATCTTGAGAACGCCAGTCAGGGCGGACGCTGGCAAAAGGAAGCCCGGTTTTCGGCCTTTGTCGCAAAAACGAAAATAAACGGCAACGATGTCTGGTTGCTGAAGCCGCAGACATTCATGAACCGTTCCGGTCAGGCGGTCGGAGCATTGGCTCGTTTCTTCAAGATAGCACCTGAAGACATTCTGGTGGTTCATGACGATCTGGACATCAATCCGGGACTGGCAAAACTGAAACGGGGAGGCTCGAGTGCCGGGCATAACGGCCTGAAAGACATCACTTCAGCATTGGGCGGACAGGATTACTGGCGTTTGCGTATCGGAGTGGGTCATCCCAGAAACCAGAATCTGAAGTCTCCCGTCATCGATTACGTGCTTCAGCGTCCCCGGCATGAAGACCAGAACCTGATCAATGAGGCTATCGGGCATGGCATGCAGATCATCCCTTTGCTGTGCGATGGGCAGTTCGACAAGGCAATGAAGGATTTGCATACGAATCGCTGATCTGTTCTGAAAATAAAAAAACCGCTCAATTATGAAATGAGCGGTTTTTTTGGCCGGGTTTACGGCGATCCAGATATTTCTGAATATCTTCTTCGGAGAGAGGAAGTCCGGCGGGACAGCCGTCCACGACGACACCCAGTGCCTTTCCGTGGGATTCTCCCCAGGTAGTGATCTTGAAAATGTTACCAAATGTTGAACCGGCCATGACAGTTCTCCTTTTTCCACTGTTCAGAACCTCACCCATGCATTCGCAAAAGCGCACGATGAATTGTGCGTTCTGGTTGCTGCACAGTTAATTTTGCTCATTTATGGAGCGGTGACTCTATTCGAGTCACCCTACGAACCATAAAACTGCTATTTACATGCAAGCATGACATATCAGTTTTAACGATCCTTAGAGGTCAGAATAGTTACTTTTTATCATAAATTATACGCAATTACTGAAAAAATCGCAACTTTTTTATAGAAAAAGGATGCAACACAAAACAAAATATGCTATCATATGACATAAGTACTAACGGGAAGTAAAAGGTCGACACGGGAATGGAAAAAACTACGGAAGAAAAAGCCAGAGCGAAACTTCTGAAATTTGGCAGAAAGAACAAATGGAACAGAGCGGTAGCAGTGCCGCTGCTGTTTTTTGTGATGTCTTTTTTTCATATCCGGAATTATTGTCACAACAACGGAAAGCGTTTTGCAGTGATGCTCGGTACCTTTTTCCTGTTTGCGGTTTATAGCAGCTTTTCTTTTCCGGCTTTTATCACCGAGGATACCGGAACGGATTATGAACTGAAAAATACCGACACCCAGAACATCTCTCTGGCAGAGGAAAAGGAACCGGATATGGCAGGTCTGGAACTTTTGGAGGATGAGGATGTGTTGGAACAGTCGGATTACAACAGCACTTCCCATGGGTATGCACTGGTGGATAAGTATGACGCTTCCGATATTCTGCAGGCGTCCGAGGCTATTGTGAGCGAGAATGCGGATGCTGAGAAGACCGGAGAAGACGGCAGTGTGACAGAAGACGATAACGCAGAGCAGGAGGAATTCCGTTCCGATGACTGGCGTCTGGTTCTGATCAACAAACAGAATTCCATTCCGGATGATTATACGTTCCAGCTAGGTACCATCAAAGGAAAGATGCAGTGCGACAAGAGAATTCTGGAAGACCTGCTGGCTATGCTGGAAGCGGCGGAAGAGGACGGTGTGAATCTGACCATCTGCTCTCCATACCGGGATCTGGAATATCAGCAGATGTTGTTTAACCGCAAGATCGAGCGGTATATGAAGCGTGGTATGTCCTATATGGAGGCGTATCAGCTGTCCAGTCAGGCGGTGACCGTACCGGGAGCCAGTGAGCATCAGATCGGTCTGGCACTGGACATTGTCTGCAACGACTATATGTCGCTGGACGAAGGCTTTGGAGATACGAAAGCAGGAAAATGGCTGGCAACCAACAGCTGTCGTTTTGGCTTTATTTTACGATACCCTGAAGGCAAGGAAAACATCACGGGAATCGAATATGAACCCTGGCATTTTCGTTATGTGGGCAAGGCCGCAGCAACGGTGATCATGGAACAGGGAATCTCGTTAGAAGAATTCTGGGAGGAATATGTAGAAGATGTATCGATTGATTAAACAGGAAGGACGTGCCAAGAGAGGCGAATTTACCACTGTACACGGCGTGATCCAGACACCTGTATTTATGAATGTGGGAACTGTGGCTGCCATCAAGGGCGCTGTGTCCACAGCAGACTTAGAGCAGATCGGGACCCAGGTGGAACTGTCCAATACCTATCATTTACACGTAAGACCGGGAGACCAGATCATCAAGCAGATGGGCGGCCTTCATAAATTTATGTCCTGGAACAAACCGATCCTGACGGATTCCGGTGGATTTCAGGTATTTTCTCTGGCGGGGCTGCGCAAAATCAAGGAAGAGGGCGTAACTTTCCGCTCTCATATCGACGGACACAAGATTTTCATGGGTCCGGAGGAGAGCATGCAGATCCAGTCCAATCTGGGATCTACCATTGCCATGGCTTTTGACGAGTGTGCCCCCAGTAAGGCAGATCGGATGTATGTACAAAATTCCGTGGAACGTACCACCAGATGGCTGCAGAGATGTCAGGCGGAGATGAAGCGCCTGAACAGTTTAGAGGATACGGTGAACCCACACCAGCTGTTATTCGGCATCAATCAGGGTGCTATCTATGAAGATATCCGTATCGAGCATGCCAAGCGGATCGCTGAGATGGATCTGGACGGTTATGCAGTCGGCGGTCTGGCAGTTGGAGAGACCCATGAGGAAATGTACCACATTCTGGATGAGGTGGTACCTTATCTCCCGGTGAAAAAGCCAACCTACCTTATGGGTGTAGGTACCCCGGCTAATATTCTGGAGGGTGTAGAACGTGGTGTTGATTTCTTCGACTGTGTATATCCGACGAGAAACGGACGCCATGGACATTTATATACCAACCATGGAAAGATTAATCTGTTTAATGCCAAATACGAACTGGATGGCAGACCCATCGAAGAGGGCTGCAACTGTCCTGCCTGCCAGAGATACTCCAGAGCTTATATCCGTCATCTGTTAAAGGCGAAAGAGATGCTGGGTATGCGTCTTTGTGTACTCCACAATCTGTATTTTTATAATACTATGATGACGGAGATCCGTGATGCCTTGGATGCAGGCCGTTTTGCAGAATATAAAAAACAGAAGCTGGATTCCATGGCAACACCGTTGGAATAAGCTGCAACTGTCGGAGTTTAGAGGAATTTCATACAATTTTATACAAAAATACTTGCCCCTTAAGCTATTTTTGTGTATCATACTTACTTGTACAGAAAGTTTTACAGGCGTAACACGCCGGAATGGAGGAACAAATGGGTATTTTATTAACTGAGTCAGAGGCTGCTGCAGCAGGTTCCGGAACCAGCATGATCGTTATGCTTCTTGTATATGCAGTATTGATCGGTGCAATGTGGTTTTTCTTCATGAGACCGCAGAAGAAGGAACAGAAGAGAGTAGCTGCAATGCTGTCCAACTTAGAGACAGGTGACTGCGTTCTGACCACTTCCGGTTTCTATGGTATCGTGATCGATATTACCGATGATACTGTGATCGTAGAATTCGGTAACAACAAGAACTGCCGTATCCCTATGGAAAAATCTGCCATCAGCAAGGTAGAGAAGCCCGGCGAGAACTAAGAAAAAGTGAAAAAGGAGCAATGCCAGAAGATGGTGTTGCTTCTTTTTTATATCTATGAAATCCAAACAAAGTTGATCTATTTTAATGTATGAATTTGCATTTATGTTAATTTTCAATGTTGAAATTTAGTACTGTATCAGTTATTATGAAATAAGTATTTTACGTAAAAATACAGGAAATATCACAGGAAACGAGGAAAATAACACTATGGAGTTACATATTACCTGTATTCCCGGCGATGGCATCGGACCGGAGATCGTCAGGGAGACGAAAAAAGTTTTAGACAAAGTTGCGCATAAATATGGTCATAAAATGATCTATAAGGATATTTTAATGGGTGGAGCCTCTATTGATGTCCACGGTGTACCTCTGACCGAGGAAGCGATTGCGTATGCCAAAGCGGCAGATGCGGTGCTGATGGGATCCATTGGCGGCAACACTACTACCTCTCCCTGGTACAAGCTTCCTCCCGAGAAGCGTCCCGAGGCGGGACTGCTGGCACTGCGTAAAGCATTGAATCTGTTTGCTAATTTAAGACCCGCAGTACTTTACGATGAACTGGCAGCAGCGTGCCCTCTGAAAGAGGAGATCAGCAAAGCCGGATTTGACATGCTGATCATGAGAGAGCTGACCGGCGGACTTTACTTCGGTGAGCGTAAGACTATCGAAGAGAACGGTGTGAGAAAAGCTATTGATACCCTGACCTACGATGAGAACGAGATCCGTCGAATTGCTATCAAAGGTTTTGATATTGCCAGAAAGCGGAAAAAGAAAGTTACCAGCGTGGATAAAGCCAATGTCCTGGATTCCTCCAGATTGTGGAGAAAGGTCGTGGAAGAGGTCGCGAAGGATTATCCTGACGTTACTTTGGAACATATGCTGGTAGACAATTGTGCCATGCAGCTGGTGAAGGATCCCGCACAGTTTGATGTGATCCTGACAGAGAATATGTTCGGAGATATCCTGTCCGATGAGGCAAGTATGGTGACCGGTTCCATCGGAATGTTAGCCAGTGCCAGCTTGAACGATACAAAGTTCGGTCTCTACGAGCCCAGCCACGGTTCCGCTCCGGACATTGCCGGTAAAGATATTGCAAACCCTATCGCCACTGTTTTAAGCGCGGCTATGATGCTTCGTTACAGCTTTGACCTGGATGAAGAAGCAGATGCCATCGAGGCAGCGGTGAAGAAAGTATTGCAGGACGGCTTCCGCACCGGCGATATCATGTCTGAGGGCTGCACGCGGGTAGGCTGTACCGAGATGGGCGACCTTCTGGCAGAAAGAATCTGACAACAATTAAGCGGTTACATTTGCGAATAGAGAAGAGAAAGAGAGACAAAGATATGAGAAGTGATTCTGTAAAGACAGGAACTGCCCAGGCACCCCACAGAAGTCTGTTCAATGCCCTGGGATTTACCGAAGAAGAGAGAAGACGCCCCATGATCGGTATCGTCAGCTCCTTCAATGAGATCGTACCCGGACATATGAATCTGGATAAGATCACCGAAGCTGTAAAAATGGGCGTAGCCATGGCAGGTGGTATGCCGGTAGTATTCCCCGCCATCGCTGTATGCGACGGTATTGCCATGGGACATGTGGGAATGAAATATTCCCTTGTGACCAGGGATCTGATTGCCGACAGCACCGAGTGCATGGCTATGGCACACGGATTTGACGGTCTGGTGTGTATTCCCAACTGTGACAAGAACGTTCCCGGACTTTTGATGGCGGCAGCCAGAGTGAATATTCCTACGATCTTCGTATCCGGCGGTCCCATGTTAGCCGGACATGTACACGGACAGAAGAGAAGCTTATCCTCTATGTTCGAGGCAGTGGGAAGTGTGGCAGCCGGTACCATGACTATGGATGAACTGGCTGAATTCGAGGAAAAGGTATGTCCTACCTGCGGTTCCTGCTCCGGTATGTACACCGCGAACTCCATGAACTGCCTGACCGAGGCTATCGGTATGGGACTGAGAGGCAACGGCACCATTCCTGCCGTATATTCCGAGCGTATCCGTCTGGCAAAACATGCCGGCATGAAGATCATGGAACTGGTAGAGAAAAATATCCGTCCCAGAGACATTATGACACCGGAAGCATTCCAGAATGCACTGACGGTAGATATGGCGCTGGGCTGCTCCACGAATACTATGCTGCATCTGCCCGCTATTGCAAGAGAAGCCGGCGTGGAACTGAATCTGGAGATCGCCAACGAGATCTCCGCCAAGACTCCGAACCTGTGCCACCTGGCACCGGCGGGCCCTACTTATATGGAAGATCTGAATGAAGCAGGCGGTGTCTATGCGGTAATGAACGAATTGTCCAAGAGGGGACTTTTGAATCTCGATTGTCTGACAGCAAACGGCACTACCGTAGGCGAGAATATTAAGAATTGTGTAAACAAGAATCCGGAAGTCATCCGTCCTGTGGAAAATCCTTACTCCCAGACCGGAGGTATCGCTGTACTGAAGGGGAATCTGGCACCGGACAGCGGCGTGGTCAAGAGATCTGCCGTGGCACCGGAGATGTTGGTACACGAGGGCCCTGCCAGAGTATTCGACTGTGAAGAGGATGCTATTGATGCCATTAAGTCCGGCAGAATCGTGGCAGGTGACGTAGTGGTAATCCGTTACGAAGGCCCCAAGGGAGGCCCCGGCATGCGTGAGATGCTGAATCCTACTTCTGCCATCGCAGGAATGGGACTGGGTTCCAGCGTGGCACTGATCACGGATGGACGTTTTTCAGGAGCATCCAGAGGAGCATCCATCGGACATGTATCCCCTGAGGCAGCAGTGGGCGGCCCGATCGCACTGGTGGAAGAGGGAGACATCATCCGTATCAATATCCCGGAGAACAAGCTGGATGTACTGGTATCTGACGAAGAACTGGCAGCGAGAAGAGCAAAATGGCAGCCCAGAGAACCCAAGATCACCACAGGCTATCTGGCAAGATATCATGAACTGGTGACCAGCGGCAACCGTGGTGCGGTACTGGAAGCACCTTCTCAGAAGAACTAAGCAATCATTAAATAACCGGAGGGATTTTGAAATGCAGTTAACGGGATCGGAAATTCTGGTAGAATGTCTGAAGGAGCAGGGGGTAGATACCGTATTCGGTTACCCCGGCGGAGCAATCCTTAATATTTATGACGCACTTTATAAGCACAGTGGGGAGATCAAACATATTCTGACTTCCCATGAACAGGGGGCGGCACATGCGGCGGACGGCTATGCGAGAGCTACGGGAAAAGTAGGTGTCTGCATGGCTACCAGCGGTCCCGGCGCCACGAATCTAGTCACTGGTATTGCTACGGCTTACATGGATTCTGTACCGATGGTAGCGATCACCGCCAACGTTACCTTGCCTTTACTCGGTAAGGACAGCTTCCAGGAGGTGGATATCGCCGGCGTGACCATGCCTATTACGAAGCATGGCTATATTGTGAAAAATGTGGAGATCCTGGCAGATACCATCCGCAAGGCATTCCATATTGCCAGAAGCGGCAGACCGGGCCCTGTGCTGATCGATATTACGAAGGATGTGACTGCGGCAACCTGCGAGTATACACCTGTGACCATTCAGCCGGAGGAAAGAGTGACCCGCTACACCAGAGAAGAACTGATGCTGGTAGCGGAAATGATACATAAGGCAAAGAAGCCGTATATCTATCTGGGCGGCGGTGCTATTATCTCCGGAGCAAGTGCGGAGGTGGCAGAGTTCGCAGAACTTATCGATGCACCGGTATGCGATACCCTGATGGGAAAAGGCGCTTTTGACGGCAGAAGCGAGCGCTATACAGGAATGATCGGTATGCACGGCACCAAGACTTCCAATCTGGGCGTCAGTGAGTGTGACCTGTTAGTAGCACTGGGAGCCAGATTCTCAGACCGTGTGACGGGTAACCCGAAGAAGTTCGCAGAGAACGCAAGAATCATCCAACTGGATGTGGATGCTGCGGAGATCAACAAGAATATCCGTGTGGATGCATCTCTGGTAGGAGATCTGAAGAAGACTCTGACCGAATTGAATGCCTGCCTGTCGAAACAGGAACATCCGGAGTGGATGGCGCATATAATGGAACTGAAGGAAAAATATCCCCTGAAATACGATGACGAAAATCTGTCCTGTCCTTATATCATGCAGGAGATTGACCGTGTAACGAACGGAGAAGCCATCATCACCACAGACGTGGGACAGCATCAGATGTGGGCGGCACAGTATTATCATTATACGAAGCCCCGTACCTTCCTGTCTTCCGGAGGATTAGGTACCATGGGTTACGGTCTGGGAGCCTGCATCGGTGCGCAGATCGGACAGCCGGATAAGGTCTGCATCAACATTGCAGGCGACGGATGTTTCCGCATGAACATGAACGAACTGGCTACTGCCAGCCGTTACAACATTCCCATCATCCAGGTGGTCATTAACAACCAGGTGCTGGGCATGGTAAGACAGTGGCAGACACTGTTCTATGGAAAACGCTATTCCCAGACAGTACTGAAGGATAAGGTGGATTTCTGCAAGGTGGCAGAAGGACTGGGCTGTACCGCCATCCGCGTGACCAAAAAGGAAGAAGTGGCACCGGCCATCGAGAAGGCCATTGCCCTGAAAGCACCGGTACTGATCGAGTGCATGATCCCGGAGGATGATAAGGTATTCCCCATGGTTCCGGCAGGAGCCCCCATCAGCGAAGTGTTTGACGGAGATGATTTGAAAAGGCAGTCCTGATGAAAAAGACGACGAAAAGATTAGTTTTGGCAGTACTTTTATTTTTGCTGTTATTACTGACCGGATATTTTATTCTGGCATTTTATTACAGAGAAGGCTTCTCTGTAAATACCTGGATCAACGGTGTCTACTGTACCGGAAAAACGGTGGAGGAAGTGAATTCGGAGCTTCTGTTGCGTACAGAGGCTCCGAATATTGTCATCGTGGACAGAGAGGGGACAGAGTATACAATCTCTCTTGCGGAAGCAGATTATCAGGCAGATTACAGTAACGTACTGGAACATTACCGGCAGGAACAGAATCCGTTCCTGTGGGTGGACAATGTTCTGTTTCACTCCCGGAGGGAACTTTCTCCCACAGTGACCGTGGATGTGGATGGGCTTCGGAGAGCTTATGATTCTCTGGAATTTGTACGGGCCGAACAACAGAAGAACAAGGATTACAGCCTTGCCCGGGATACGTCGGGCGAGTACGTCTTCACGGATGGACTTGCGGGACGCATTGACTTGGAGAAGGCTTTTTTGGCGTTGGAGAACACAGTAGAAAACGGGCAGGAGACGTTAAACCTGTCAGATAGTGGCTGTTATTATGACATCACTCCAAATGAGAACCAGAAAACTCTGCGGAATCTCTGGAAGGAGATTGAACGTTATCAGAGCTGTGATATTGTCTATTGCTTTGGACAGGAGAGACATCCGGTGACGGCAGCGGACTGTGCCTCTTTTCTGGTGACGGAGAATGGTCTGCCGGTGACGGATCAGACCGGTAACTTTGTACTGGATGAAGAAGCCGTGACGGCGTATGTAGGGCAGCTGGCCGAAAAGTATGACGGTTATGGCCGTACCAGACAATTCCACAGTACCAGAGGAGATGTGATCACCATCGAGGGCGGCACCTATGGAAGCAAGCTGGATCAGAAAAAAGAGACTGCATACCTGATGGAGCATCTGCTGGATGCCGGTGTACATACGGGGACACAGCAGTCCCATGTTCCCACTTACGAGAGAGAAGCTTTCTGCTATGGCAGGGATGACATCGGAGATACCTATATCGAAGTGGATATGACACAACAGAAAATGTACTATTATGAAAAGGGGGAACTGCGGCTGGAGACGGATGTGGTGACCGGCAACATGCGCAGACGTATGGGAACACCGGAGGGGGTGAATTTCGTCTATAACAAGCAGAAGGACAGAGTACTGCGGGGACCGGGCTATGCCTCCCCTGTGAAATTCTGGGTACCTGTAAAGGGCAGCATCGGTATCCACGATGCCAGCTGGAGAAAAGAGTTCGGCGGGGACATCTACCAGACTGCCGGTTCCCATGGCTGTATCAATACACCGAAGGACAAAATGGAAGAATTGTACGACATGGTACAGATCGGTACCCCTGTCGTAATGTTTTATTAATAAAACAGACATTTTCTGACAAAATGTGTGCGGGATGCGAACATTTTGAAAATAATTTAACAATGTAGTTGACTAAAGCAAATGAAAAGCTTATTCTATACCTATGCTTTTTATAAAAAATTTAGAAAATATCGAGGAGGTCTTTGAAAATGGCAAGAGTGTATAACTTTTCCGCAGGCCCTGCAGTACTCCCTGAGGAGGTATTGCAGGAAGCAGCCGATGAAATGCTGGATTATAGAGGAACCGGCATGTCCGTAATGGAGATGAGCCATCGATCTAAAGCCTATGATACGATCATTAAGGAAGCGGAAGCTGATCTCAGAGAACTGATGAATATCCCGGACAACTATAAGGTACTGTTTTTGCAGGGCGGTGCGAGCCAGCAGTTTGCCATGATCCCCATGAACCTGATGAAGAACCGTGTGGCAGACTACATCGTAACCGGTCAGTGGGCGAAGAAGGCATATCAGGAGGCTTCCCTGTACGGCAAGGCAAATAAGATCGCTTCTTCTGAGGATAAGACCTTCTCTTATATTCCCGATTGCTCCGATCTGCCCATCAGCGAGGATGCCGATTACGTGTACATATGCGAGAATAATACCATCTACGGTACGAAATTCAAGACCCTGCCCAATACCAAGGGTAAGCCTCTGGTTGCAGATGTATCCAGCTGCTTTTTATCCGAGCCGGTAGATGTGACAAAATACGGTGTGATCTATGGCGGCGTACAGAAAAATATCGGACCTGCAGGTGTGGTTATCGTGATCATCCGTGAGGACCTGATCACTGAGGATGTGCTTCCCGGTACACCGACCATGCTTCGTTATAAGATCCATGCAGATGCGGATTCTCTGTACAATACGCCTCCCGCATATGGCATCTACATCTGCGGCAAGGTATTTAAATGGCTGAAGAAGATGGGCGGTCTGGAAGCAATGAAGGAGCGCAATGAGAAAAAGGCGAAGATCCTGTATGACTACCTGGATGAAAGCAAGCTGTTCAAGGGAACCGTCCGCAAGGAAGACAGATCCCTGATGAATGTTCCGTTCATTACCGGTAATGAGGAGTTAGATGCCAAATTCGTCAAAGAGGCGAAGGAGGCAGGCTTCGAGAACCTGAAAGGTCACAGAACCGTAGGCGGCATGAGAGCAAGTATCTACAATGCGATGCCCATCGAAGGTGTGGAGAAGCTGGTAGAGTTCATGAAGAAGTTTGAAGCGGAGAACGCTTAAGGGGGAGAAAAATGTTTCAGATCAATTGCCTGAATCCCATTTCCAAAGTGGGACTGGATCGTCTGACAGCAGACTATAAAGTAATCGATAATATGAATGACGCAGAGGGCGTTCTGGTCCGCAGTGCTTCCATGCATGAGCTGGATCTGCCGGAAAATCTGCTGGCAGTAGCGAGAGCCGGTGCCGGAGTCAACAACATTCCTCTGGATAAATGTGCCCAAAAGGGTATCGTAGTATTCAATACTCCCGGTGCCAACGCCAATGGTGTAAAGGAACTGGTGATCGCTGGTATGCTGTTAGCTGCCCGTGATGTAGTAGGCGGTATCGAATGGGTCAAGGCATCCAAAGACAACGCTGACATTGCCAAAGCCGCAGAAAAAGAAAAGAAGAAATTCGCCGGTACGGAAGTAATGGGCAAAAAGTTAGGTGTCATCGGTCTGGGCGCTATCGGCGTTAAGGTGGCCAATACAGCAGTAAGCCTCGGTATGGAGGTCTATGGCTATGATCCTTATGTATCTGTCAATGCTGCATGGAACTTAAGCCGTTCTGTCAAGCATGTGACGAATGTGGAAGAAATTTATGCAGATTGTGATTACATTACGATACATGTACCGCTTCTGGATTCCACAAAGGGTATGATCAACAAGGAAGCTATCAGCAAAATGAAAGATGGCGTGGTCCTGTTAAACTTTGCAAGGGATCTGCTGGCAAATGAGGCAGATGTTCTGGAGGCATTAAAGAGTGGCAAGGTAGCCCGTTATGTATCTGATTTCCCGAATCCTACGACAGCAGGACAGCCCAGCTGTATCGTGATCCCTCATCTGGGCGCAAGCACCGAGGAATCCGAGGATAACTGTGCGAAGATGGCTGTGGAAGAACTGATGGATTATCTGGAGAACGGCAATATTCGCAACAGCGTAAATTATCCTGCCTGCGATATGGGCGTATGCAGTCAGGCCGGAAGAATTGCAATTTTCCATAAAAATATTGCCAATATGTTGAATCAGTTTACCGCAGTGATCGGTGAGAAGAACATCAATATCTCCGATATGACCAATAAATCCCGCGGTGAAGTGGCATATACCATGCTGGATATTGAAAATGCGGCAACACAGGATCTGGTAGAATCCTTACAGAAGATCGACGGTGTCTTCCGCGTACGTGTGGTAAAGTAAGACATTTGTCTGAATAGCAGAAAAATATGCAGGCATCGGCTATAAAAGGCCGGTGCCTGCTTTACGTTTCCGGTGTAATGCCAAAAACAGCGGAAATAGTGGTAAAATCAGTGTAAAATGTCAGAAACTTACAGACATTTTTTCGTAAAAGCGTTGTATGATATGAGGGAATCTGTTATACTTGGCATGGACCAAAGACGTAAGCCACAAGAGAAAGAAGGAACAAAACAGATGAAATTTGATATGCATTGTCATACAAAAGAAGGATCTATGGATGGAAAGGTTCCTATTGACGATTTTATTGCGGAATTGATCCGCAAGGGTTTTAACGGTATGCTGGTCAGTGATCATAATTCTTATAATGGTTACCGCACGTGGAAACGAAATATAAAAGATCAAAAATTTAAAGATTTTGTGGTATTGAAGGGGATTGAATACGATACCATTGATGCAGGACATATTCTGGTGATCATGCCGGAGACCATTAAGCTGAAAATTCTGGAGCTTCGTGGATTGCCGGTGCAGATCCTGATCGATATCGTGCATAAGAACGGTGGAATATTAGGGCCGGCACATCCCTGCGGTGAGAAATATTTAAGCTTTACCAATACCCTGAAGAAGCGGAATCAGATGGCGGTGATGAATCAGTTTGATTTTCTGGAAGGCTTCAATGCCTGTGAGAGCGTAGAGAGCAACCATTGTGCAAAGGTACTGGCGGAAATGTACGCACTGCCAGCCTTCGGTGGAAGCGATGCTCACAAAACGGACTGTGTCGGTATGGCGTATACTGACATCCCGGAGCAGATTCATTGTGAATCCGATCTGATCCGGGCAGTGAAGCTGGGAGAAGGGATCAAATGCGGAGGATCCTATTACCGGGGTACTACCAAAGAGAAGATCGGAAAAGCCAATAATATTCTGGTACAGTCCTTCTGGTTCTATAACAGACTGGGAAGCCTGTACCGGCATCACAGAAGAAAAACGGAAATGCATAAGATGGTATAGGTCCCCTGGGCCTATACTTTTTTGTAACTATTCAGAGCCATGTAAAGATTATCAAATGAGCGTCGAATGCTTGCATTCGTAAGAGCAATTGATAATCTTTATAGGGCGAAGTAACCACTATGAGCAAATAACATGCAAGCATGTTATTCAGAAAAGCCTCGCAGAGGCGGTTTTGCGAATGGGGTTCTGAATAGTTACCTTTTTTATACAATTTTATACACATCGTAATCTGAGTTCATAAATTCTTAAGATGCTTTTACTATAGAAATAGGGTATAATGTGCATAGATAAGTAAGAAATATGGATTGTTCCGTAGAACTTGCTTTCAGGGGAAGAGCGTAAGGCGCTACCTGTAATTAAGAGGAGAGAAATATATGAGAAAAAATTTAAGGGGCAGAAAAGCAACCGCGATCGCACTGGCATCCGTTATGGCAATGTCGCTTGCAGCCTGCGGCAGGCAGGATGGATCGAATCAGGTGGGACAGACAGAACAGAAGGAATATGTATATGTTCCCGAATACCTGGAGTTGGATGATAATACGAATTCCAGCTACAGTAACATGACAGTACAGGGAGATAAGCTGTATTATACAAATTACCAATGGGATGAAGCTTCCGGTGAGAGCAAGGTCGTGCTTGGAGCTTATTCGCTGACAGACGGTTCCAGGGAGGACCTGCCGATCACCATTAATGCTGACGGCGGTGGGATCTATTCCATGCAGGCAGACGCAGAAGGTAATATTTATACTGCGGAATTTGAGTGGAATGCCACAGAAGGTGATGACGCTTATACACAGCAGACGACGGTATTGCACAAGTACGATGCATCCGGTACGGAACTGATGGCACAGGATATCACGGACATCATGCAGCAGGATGAGAACAATTCTTATGTGGGCAGCATGTGCCTGGACGACCAGGGCAGATTTTATATCAGCTCTGATTCACTGATCCGGCTGTTTGGCAGTGACGGACAATTTCAGGGAGCTGTGCAGACGGACAGCCAGTGGATCCAGGGCATGGGAAAAGCAAAAGACGGCAAGGTATACCTGGCTTATTATGACCAATCCGGCAACGTGAAGCTATCCCAGATCGACTTTGACGGCAAAGCATTGGGACAGACATATGATAACTTCCCGAACACGAACGGCAACGGAGGCTTGTGTGCCGGAATAGAAAATGATCTTCTGGTGAATACGGATACTGCCCTGTATGATTATAGTCTCGCAGACCAGAAGACTACCGAAATACTGAGCTGGCTGGACAGTGATATTAACGGCAGTTATGTTACCTATGCCGCAGCCACCGCAGATGGTAAGATCCTGGCAGTAGTCAATGACTGGAACACAGGGGAAACTGACCTGGTGAAGCTGACCAGAACCAAGGCCAGTGAGGTGGCACAGAAGTCCCAGATCACGATCGGAACCCTGTATACCTCCCAGAGCCTTCAGGCAGCAGCCGTAGCCTTCAACAAGCAGAGTAATGAATATCATGTCAATATTAAAACATATATCGATGATAATAACTGGACCGAAACTTCCTGGGCGGATGGCATTACAGCCATGAACAATGATATTACCTCCGGAGCCGGGTGCCCGGATATCTTGGATCTGTCCAACCTGGATGTCAAGGAACTGGCTTCCAAGGGTGTATTCGAGGATATGACACCTTATCTGGAGAAGAGCAGTGTATTAAGCAAGGACGATTTCTTTGAAAATATTGTAGACAGTTATACCTTTGACGGAAAACTGGTGGGAATTCCGAAGAGCTTCACCTTAAACACGATCGTCGGCAAGACCTCCGAAGTAGGTGATAAGAAGGGCTGGACCATTGACGATATTATAGCCTATGCAGGCCAGCACGAAGGTGCTTCCCTGTTTGAGGGCATGACCAAGAGCGGTATGCTGTACACACTGTTAGCCTATGATCTGGACAGCTATATTGACTGGGAGACGGGAAAGTGCAGCTTTGATTCGGAAGATTTCCAGAAAGTACTGGAATTTGTCAATACCTTCCCTGAAGAGTATGATTGGCAGAATGATGACAGATCTACACCGGCGAAGATCCAGTCCGGTGAAGTACTGTTGAATATGACAGGCATCTATCAGCTGAACAGTATTCAGGAGGAGGAAGCTATGTTCGGTGAGCCGGTAACCTATATCGGATATCCTACCTCCGGCGGTGGCAGCGGTACTTATATGCAGGCCAGTGAGCTGTATGCGATTACCGCCAAATCCTCCAACAAGGACGGCGCATGGGCATTTATTGAGAACTACCTGAATCAGCCGTTTGATGATCTATATTCCTATGGACTTCCCGCCAGAAAGTCTGCACTGGATGATATGGTGGAGAAGGCACTGAATGTGACATATATGACAGATGAAAACGGTGAGCAGATCCTGGATGAGAACGGGAATCCGATTCCGGAGGACGGTACTTCCGGCATCAGTTACGGAGACTGGGAGTACACCTATCACACTCCTACCGAGGAAGAAATCAATATTCTGAAGGAGCTGATCAGTGTGGCTGAACCTTCCAGTGCAACCGGTAATGATGAGATCACCAATATCATCACGGAGGAAGCGGAAGCATTCTTCAAAGGTCAGAAGTCCGTAGCGGATGTGGCAGGTGTCATTCAGAGCCGTGTACAGGTCTATGTGAATGAAAACAGATAAAGGAAAGGCTTAAAATATCGTGAGCAGACAGCATGTGAAACATACGCATAAGCATCACAAATTAGATAGAAGAATGCGAAAACTCAAGAGGAGCTCGGGGCTTTTTATAGCCCCCAGCTTCCTTGGAGTTCTTGCGTTCTTTTTTCTACCCTTTCTGGTTGTGATCTTTTATTCCCTGGTGGACAATCCCATCAGTATGAATTTTGTCTTTTTAGACAACTTTAGAAATGTAGTGCAGAATGCCGCTTTCCGTACAGCGGTACATAATACTGCTGTGTTCTCGGCCATTGCCGTACCGCTGGCAGTGGTATTGTCCCTGCTGCTTGCCATTGTATTGGAATCCAAACTTCCGTTCCGGAGCCAGTTCCGTACGTTTTTCTTAAGCCCCATGATGGTACCGGTAGCCTCCATCGTGTTGATCTGGCAGGTATTGTTTCATTATAACGGTGCAGTCAATGATCTGCTGGGAGTCTTCGGCATAGAGAAGATTGACTGGCTGAAGTCCAGCTATTCCATCATTGTTATCGTAATCCTGTTTTTGTGGAAGAATCTTGGATATAATATGATCCTGTTCATGGCAGCCCTGGCCAGCATTCCCAATGAGCTGCTGGAGGTGGCGAGGTTGGAGAGCGCAACACCGCTGCAGACCTTTTTTTACATCAAGATCCGGTATCTGTCCTCGACTTTTTTGTTTGTGACGATCATGTCCCTGATCAGCTCATTTAAGATCTTCCGTGAGATCTATCTGCTGACCACGGATTACCCTTATGACTCCATCTATATGCTGCAGCATTTCATGAACAATAAGTTCAAGAGTCTGGATTATCAGACGCTGTCTGCAGCGGCCATATTGATGTCCTTAGTCATGATTGTGATCATCGGACTTCTGTTCGCAGTGGAAAATCATTTCGGAAAGGATGTGGAAGGCTGATGGAGCAGAACAACACAGGTACACCGGCAAAAGCCCCATCCAGAAGACCTGCTTCGCAGGAGACGAAGAGGGCGGCCAGGTATAAACGCAGAAAAAAACTATTTGAAAATATCCGCATCAGCATAGCAACAGTGATCGCAGCCTTTTTTGCCATACTGTTCCTGATGCCGATCGTTCTGACGATCACCAATTCTTTCATGTCATCTTCGGAGATATCAGCGAATTATGGTTCGGTATTTGCCACGAATGATAAGGGCGGCAAGGTCTATATTTCCGAAAAAGTGAATTTGAAATTTATTCCGGATATTGTATCCTTCAGCCAGTATACTACGGTACTTTTGAAAAGCCCGGAATATCTGCTGAAATTCTGGAATTCCGTGATCCTGGTGGGACCGATCGTACTGTTTCAGCTGATCGTGGCATCGCTGGCGTCTTATGGATTCGCCAGGTACTCGGGGAAGCTGAGGTCATTGGTATTTTTTTCCTATGTGATATTGATGCTGATGCCGTATCAGGTAACGCTGGTACCCAATTATCTGGTGGCGGAAAAGCTGAATATATTAAATACGTACTGGGCCATCTGGCTGCCCGGGATCTTTTCACCCTTTGCAGTCTATCTGCTGACGAAGTTCATGAAGAGAATTCCTGTGGGGGTCATGGAGGCGGCACAGATTGACGGTGCCGGAGAGTGGCAGATCTATCGGCTGATCTGTATGCCATTGTGCAAAGGTGCGCTGTGTTCCGCAGCCATCCTTGTATTTATCGATTACTGGAATATGGTGGAGCAGCCGCTGATCTTGTTATCCGATGCGGAGATGCATCCCTTGTCCGTGTTCTTGAGCAAGATCAATTCCGGAGAGATCGGACTGGCATTCGCCGTGGCTACGATCTACATGGTGCCCAGTCTTCTGGTATTTCTCTACGGAGAAGAATATCTGGTAGACGGAATTACCTACCAGGGCGGTGTCAAAGGCTAGGATCACTGATTTTTTGAGGATATACCGGCATGGATCCGACTGCCGGAATACAGATAGAAAGTGAAGTATAGAGGAGAATCAAGATGAACGAGAACGGTGGAAAAAAGAGAAGAGAATGGGTTAAAAATGCAGCCATTATATTCTTGTCTGTAATGTTGGTGCTGACATTTTTTTCCAATACATTTATGAACTATTCCCTTCCGGAGGTTGCGGCACAATATGTACAGTCCGGCACCATCACGGCGAAGATCCGCGGAACCGGCACGGTGGAGAGTGGAGATCCCTATAATGTGAAGATAACGGAAACCCGTACCATCTCCAGTGTCCTGGTGAAGACCGGGGATAAGGTAGAGAAGGGAGCTCCCCTGCTGCTATTGGAAGATAAAGAAAGTAAAGAACTGACGGATGCACAGAAGGCCCTGGATGAAGCAAGACTTCAGTTTGAACTTGCAATGTTGGGAAAAGATATTACAAATAGCGTTTATAATAATGTGCAGAGCGGTAATGTTTCTTCCATGGCAACATATCAGAGCAGAATCGTAGCAGCGGAAGCAGAAATTAATAAATGGCAAAAACTGGTGGATGAAGCACAGAATGCTATCGATCAACTAAATACAGCACAGGCTAATGTGAAAGCGAGTGGAGATCCAGATACCAGTTCGGAGCAGGCAAAGGTGAATACAGCACAGGCAACATTGGACAGTGATGAAATCAAGATTGCTAAAGACGATATTACTAGGTGGCAAAATGAAAAGGCTGCTTGTGATGCGATTATTAAAAAATGGCATGAAGGAATTACGGAAACGGTATCGGGAAACGAGGTTATTGGAGTAGTATCGCAGGAAGAATTTGATGTCGCTACAGCAAATAGTGCCAGATATCAGGAATTAATTAATGAAAAACAGGCATTTATCAATAACAATCCGGATAAAGTAAAAGCGTATGAAGATAAGGTGAAAGCTTTATCGGATGCCCAAAAAGCACTTTCGGATAAGGGTAATAGTAAAGAAAATAGTTCTAATTCATTGGAAGTACAAAAAAATAACTGGGCAGCAGAATTGACTAAGCGTAAAGCTCAGTTGGATGTGGCGACAGCAACCAGAGACCAGCTTTTGACAGATATTTCTAATGAACTGAATTTGGATTATAAATTAGACGATTTGCAAAAACAGCGTGATGAGATCGCAAAATTGCAGGAGAATGCGGTAGGCGCCAGCATCGATGCCCCTATTTCGGGTACCATTACCAGTGTAACTGTCAAGGCAGGAGACGAGGCACAGCCGGATACTGCACTGGTGACCATGCAGCCGGAGGGTAAGGGCTTTACCATGAGCTTTTCCGTGACCAATGATCAGGCGAAGAGACTTTCCGTAGGAGATAAGGCAGACCTGGTGAACTCCTGGAGATACAGTAATATGGATATTACACTGGCCAGCATCAAGCCGGATACCACAGATCCCGGACAGAAGAAGCTGCTGACCTTTGATATCACCGGAGATGAAGTGACACCCGGACAGTCCTTAAATGTATCCGTGGGACAGAAGAGTGCCAATTACGATCTGATCGTACCCAACAGTGCCATCCGTGAGGACAGTAACGGTAAGTTTATCCTGATCGTGGAATCCAAGAGCAGCCCCTTAGGTAACCGTTATGTGGCGACCCGTGTGGATGTGGAGGTACTGGCAAGTGATGACACCCAGTCCGCAGTGAGCGGAGCTTTATATGGCTATGAATTTGTCATTACGACATCTACCCAGCCGGTAGAGGCAGGAAAGCTGGTCAGACTGGCAAATAATTCATAAAAGGTCTTTCAGACGGAAAATAATTTAACAGGAAGGAAGAAACAGATCAGATGTTTCGGATTCGAATACAGAATAAAAAGAAATGCATATGGTACTGCAGTGCAGTAGTATCCTTTCTTCTGTTCCTGCTTTTGCTGGGATGGACCAACCATCTGGCAAATACCCAGGATGCCCAGCAGATGGCCGGACGATGGAGTGAAAAAAAGGATGTGGCACAGATCAGCTGCTTTTTCTCCTCCAAAGCAGAAGTGACGGAGGATACCATTCAAAGCTTTGAATATTCATTGAAAAATGTGCTGCAGGAGGCCTCGATTACAGAGACCTCCGAGAATCCAAGTGCCAGACTCTGGGTGGATGCCTATAGCGCAGACGGTAAGATCACCCTGGTCAACGGGAAAAATACGCTGGATGCCAATGCCATCGGTATCGGCGGAGACTTTTTTATGTTCCATCCGTTAAAACTGATCACAGGCTCCTATTTTTCCGGTAACGATCTGATGCAGGACTATTGTATCATCGATCAGGATGCGGCCTGGCAGCTGTTCGGCTCCAATGATGTGGTGGGAATGACGGTATATATCGGCAATGTTCCCCATATCGTCACCGGTGTGGTACAGCGCCCGGACAGCAGAATGGATAAAGCAGCGGGACTGAATTCCACGGTGGTCTATGTGTCTTATGAGACACTGTCTGCTTATGGTACGAATAACGGAATCAACCATTACGAGATCGTGATGCCGAACCCTGTGGATGAGTTCGCCTACAGCAAAGTAAAAGAAGGAATCGGCATAGACGAGAAAAACGTTGAGATCGTGGAAAACAGCAGACGTTATTCCCTGCCCAACCGGATCAAAACAATCCTTGCCTTCGGAACGCGTTCCATGAACGGCAAAGCCATCATCTACCCCTACTGGGAGAATCTGGCGAGAGGCTATGAAGACATTATTGCATTACTGACAGTATTTATGCTGCTTCTGTCATTATATCCGGTAGTGACCGTTATCTGGTGCTTTGTACACTGGTGGCGTCATAAGGGCTGGACTTTGAAGGATGTATGGCATACCGGTAAGGATCAGGCAGAGCGGGCTGTGGAACGCCGCAGGGAGAAAAAGCACTCCCACAAGGAGAGGGATGTCCTGGAGGAACTGGAACGGGAGCTGGAGGAAGACCCTTATGCAGACAGTGAATTCTCCTGGCTGACGGATGAACCGGCGGAGGGAGCAGAGCCTGCGGATGCAGCTTCGGAAGAGCCGGAGAAAGCGCAGACAATGAACATGCAGACAGAGGAAACGCAGACACCTGAGGAGACAAAAGAGGAACAGCAGTCGTAAAACAACAGACACAGACAAGAAAAGGAGAGGGAGAATGAAAAAGAAAGGGAAAAAACGGATCAGTATCGCGTTGACCGTGGCAATGATCGCAGGTCTGACTGCCTGTGGAAAGGGTAACGGCGGGAACGGAAACAGTGGCAGCAGTGCGGCCGATTCCAGCCTTGCAAAACAGTATGTATTTAAGGAACAGGCGCTGGATCTTAATATGGATTCAGACAATATGAATATTGATCTGTTGACCAGAAAAGGAGATACGGTTTACCTTCTGTTTGAGACCTATGAATATTTCGAGAATGGTAATCAGAGTCTGCTGCATCTTACTACAATGAAACCGGACGGTACCGTCATCGACACCGTAGAACTGCCTATGTGGAAGGAAGGAGAGGCTCCGGCGACTCCGGCACCTGCACAGGGCGGTGAGACTTCCGGGGACGGAAATGAAGCAGTGCCTCTTACGGAGCAGGAGGTCAGCACACAGGATATTGCGGCAGCGGATATGGATGTGGTAGATGCACCGGCAGGGAACAGCAGTTATACATACACATCGCTTAACAATTGTACGGTCGGTTCGGATGGGAATGTTTACGGAATACGCAATTACTATAGTGAGACATATTCCGAAGACGATTACAGCAGTACGAATGATTATGCCTTGATCTGCTGGAGCGCAGATGGGACCATCGTATGGGAAGCTGATCTGAATGATATGAATACAGAAGAAAGCTATTCCTGGGTATATAGTATCATCCCCAATGAGGATGGAACCCTGACACTGCTGTTAAGCGGTGATAAAATAGAGAAATGCACTGTGACGCAAGAGGGTATCACAGACCGGAAGGATCTGCCGGAGGCAGTCGCAACACTTTTCAACAATGCAAGCTCGAATATCATTACGCCGGATGGCAAGGTGCAGATCATCTATTATGATGAGAGCAATTACACGGATATGTATATCGCAACCTATGATCCTGCAACAGATGCGGTATCAGAAGGAATAAAGTTTTCCTCGACACTGACCAACGGCGGTTATTATAATATGGTGCCCGGAGACGGTGACATCCTGTACTATGCCGATAGTAACGGCCTGTTCAGTTATAATGTGCAGACACAGGAATCGAAGCAGATCATGAGTTATATCAATTCGGATCTGGCTGCCGGCAGCCTGAACAATTTCCTGGTACTGGACGAGGAACAGTTCCTGGGCTTTTACTATGATAACACCGAAGGTAAAATGTGCGGAGGTCTGTTCACCCACGTGAAGCCGGAGGATATCAAGGACCGGATCGTCCTTACACTGGCCGGTAACTATATCGACTATGATCTGAAGAGAAAAGTAGTAGAGTATAATAAGTCCGGTGACACTTACCGTATTGTAGTCAAGGAATACAATACCTACAATACTTCAGAGGATTATACTCTCGGTGTGAAGCAGTTAAATAATGATATCATCTCCGGAGGAATGCCGGATATTCTGGTCGTGGACAGCAATATGTCAATGGACAGCTATATTGCCAAGGGACTGGTGGCAAATGTGGATGATCTCATTGCGGGGGATGAGGAATTATCGAAAAACGACTATCTGCAGAATGTCTGGGATGCGTACCGTGTGGACGGTAAACTGTACTATGTGATTCCTTCCTTCTATATCTCTACTATGGTAGGAAAAGAATCTATTTTCGGTGACCGCACCTCCATTACTATGGAAGAGCTGCAGACGATCCGGGATTCCATGCCGGAAGGAACCGCACTCTTCAGTGATATTACCAGAGACAGCTTCCTGTATACCATGATGAACTATTGCGGCAGTGATTTCGTGGATGTATCCACAGGAAAATGTGCATTTGATACGGATAATTTCGTGGCAATGCTGGCCTATGCAGGCGAGCTGCCGGTAGAATATGGAGAGGATTACTGGGGAGAGGATTACTGGAATAATTATGAATCCCAGTACCGCGAGGACAGAACCCTGCTGGATACCATTTCCATCAGCAACATCCGTGACCTGAACGGTACGATCAACGGTGTCTTCGGTGAGGATATCTCCTTTGTAGGCTTCCCGACCGATGGAGATATGGGATCTGTATTATGGGCAGGTAACTGGATGTATGCCCTGTCTGCAAAATCCAAGAATCTGGATGGTGCATGGGAATTCCTGCGCTACTATCTGACACAGGAATATCAGGATAAGATACAGGAACAGGAATACAATCTTCCGGTACTTCGCAGCACCTTTGAGAAGAATGTGCAGGATGCTACGAAGAAGCCGTACTATATGGATGAGAACGGCAACAAAGTGGAATACGATGAGACCTATTACATCAATGGGGAGGAAATACTGCTGCCGCAGCTGACACAGGAGCAGGTGGACAGGATCGTAAGCTTTGTGGAAAGCGTGAACAAGAGAGGATACTATAATGAGGCAATCTCCAATATCATTTCGGAAGAAGCCGGAGCATACTTCTCAGGACAGAAGAGTGCGAGAGATGTGGCAGGTGTCATTCAGAGCCGTGTACAGGTCTATGTAAACGAGAACAGATAAACGGAAGATAGCACTGCGTAGAGCAGAATAGTAAAAGATGGCGGTCTGTTGAAAAACAGGCCGCCATTTATAGCATGGCGCCTTAGCCAAGGCGGATGGGAATGCCCTGCTTTTTCAGATGTGTCGTCAGGGTAAGCTCCTGTCCGTGCTCCCTTAACCACTGCTTATAGATCCGGTAATCCGGCATGATGCGCTCGACCATGTTCCAGAAGTCCTTCGAATGGTTCATATGAGTCAGGTGGCAGAGCTCGTGGACTACCACATAATCCAGAGGACCGGCGGGACCGTAGATCAGGCGGTAATTGAAGGATAAAGTTCCTCTCGAGGAACAGCTTCCCCAGCGGGTCTTCTGGTCACGGATGGTGATAGAAGTGTAGTGCCCACCGGTGAACCTGTGGTAGTATTCCACACGGTTCGTGAACACTTCTCTGGCAGCATTCCGATATCGGTTTTCCAAAGCCTGCAGCCTGCGGAGCTCCGCAACGGTCAGCGGCTGATTGTCATATAGATTCATGAGAGTGCCTTTCACATACAGGGATGTTGATCCTCTGAGTATCGTTGTAAGTTTGAACAGATTAAATATACTGCGTATGGCTTGAAAAGTAAACGCAGAAATTGTAGAATATTGCGTAACGGCTCGCAGACGAAACGTCTGTTTCGGAAACAGGACGGTCACAAAGCGGTGCAGGCGCATACATGTGACTTTGGGAATGACAAGGTGGAACCGTTACAGGAAAGGAAAACAGTAAATTCTATGGGTAAATGTATTTTGATCGGCGCAGGAGATCTCACGATGGGAGAGCTGTCTGTGACGGAGGAAGATTATGTGATCGCAGTGGACGGCGGCTTAAGCTACTGTGGGCTCCTGAATGTGGAGCCGGATCTGATCATCGGAGATTTTGACTCGATGAGCGAACAGGAGAAGCTTGCTGTGGAACAGCTACAACAGACCGTTCCGGAGAAGATCTGCCGCCTGCCGGAGTGCAAGGATGACACAGACATGCTGGCAGCTATCAAGCGGGGGCTGGAGCTGGGCTATACCGATTTCCGTATTTATGCGGCCACCGGCGGGAGATTTGATCATACTCTGGCGAATATCCAGTGTCTGCTGTATCTCAAAAATCACGGCGCGGTGGGGTACCTGGTAGACGGTACGGGAATGGTGCTGGTACTGCAGAACGAAGCCGTGCATTTCCGGAAGGAGCTGGAGGGCACCATGTCACTGTTTGCCCTGACGAAGGAGGTAAAAGGCGTGAATATCCGCGGCATGAAATATCCTTTGGAAAATGCCGTGATCACCAACGATTTCCCCATCGGGATCAGCAATGAATTCCTGGGAGAGGAAGCGGAGGTGTCCGTAGAGGACGGTGAACTGGTATGCATGATCCGGTATTATGAGGATGAAGTATAACCATGGCAGCCGGAAATGTACGCTTCGAAGATGATCAAGGAGGTGGCACCGAATGTCCACCTCCTTGGTGTTTTTGCGAAAAAAATCTTTAGAAAATCTTTCGTTTTTTCAGTAGGTGAAATTAGAAATTATAAATTAGAATCAGAAACAGACAGGGGAGAGGATCCCCTTGCCGCATGTGGCAGAATGAGAGGGAGTCATGGAGAACAATAAATATCATATTCTCATCGTGGAGGATGATAAGGAAATCCGGGATGGTGTGGAAATCTATCTGAAAAATCAGGGGTATCAGGTATGGAAAGCTGCCAACGGTAAGGAAGGACTGGAGATCGTAACACGGGAAGAGATTCATCTGGCTATCCTGGATATTATGATGCCGGTGATGGACGGTGTGACAATGTTAATGAAGCTGCGGGAGCAGAATCACGAGTTCCCGGTAATCATGCTGTCCGCCAAGTCCGAGGAAGTGGACAAGATCATGGGATTAAATATGGGAGCGGATGATTATGTGACCAAACCCTTTACGCCGTTGGAACTGTTGGCGAGGGTGAATTCCCATCTGCGCAGATATTCCAAATATCTGACGGCGGTCAGTGGGGAAGAACAGGAAAAATCCCATGTGTATACCATCGGTGGACTGGAACTTAACGAAGAAACCGTGGAAGTGACGGTGGACGGAGAAGCAGTGAAGCTGACTCCTATGGAATTCAAGATCGTACAGCTTTTGATCAAGAATCCGGGCAGAGTATTTTCCGCGGATGAGATCTACGAGCGTATCTGGAACGAGAAAGCGGTCAACACCGATACCATTATGGTACATGTGAGGAATATCCGCGAAAAAATCGAGATAGATCCGCGAAATCCCAAGTATCTGAAAGTGGTATGGGGTGTAGGATATAAGATCGACAAACAATAAATGCGGATGTGGGAAACAAATCGTTTCGGCAGGCAGAGGGAAATGACCGGAGAGGTGTAAGAATGGAACAGGTAACAGAGGTTGTGAAAGCAGAGACAACAGGAAAACGGGAAAACAGAGAAAACAGAGAACACAGAAAGCCTGCAGTCAAATGGCTGATCATCGGAATGATTGTCAGTCTGGCAGCTTCCGGCATTTTTACCGCCTGCTACGGAATCTTCGAGCGCAGGGCGGAGAGCTGGAGAAATGAACAATACATTGCGGATCCGCTGGAGACGTCGAATACGATTACTTATCTGTATCAGAACTGCTATCTGCTCTACCGCGATCTGTACAACAAAGAGCATCAGACTTCCTTAAGCTATGGAGAATTATATATGCAGTCCACGGAGGGGAATGAATGGCTCAATGATGACCAGAAGCGGGCAGAAATGGCGGACGGAGATACGGAGGACCTCACCATACCGGAAGGAGAAGATCCCGAAGACTATGTAGCCCAGGGAAGCTTTGCAGTACAGACCAGGGAATACCTGGAAGAGCACTTCAATACCCTGGAAAGCTCCTTTGGTCAGCTGAATAATTTGTATGATTATAGGATCCGGGATACTAAGACCGGAGAGATCCTAAGTAATCTGGCGGATACGGATATTGTGGCGGAGGACCAGAGCTTTTATCTGACTTTTGTATTTGACGACTATGGAAATGATGCCACCTTAGGGAATACGGTGATCGGATCGGATACGACAACCCTTCGCAAGACGGCGGCGGAAGTGATCCGTAATTGTGGTCTTACGCGAATGGTGGATGCCAATATGGGCAGCGAAATCTCTGCCGGTCATAATACCATGTTCCGGCTGGAAATGCCGAAAAATTGTGAGATCACCTACTGCATCTCCAGACAGGCGGCACAGAGTCTGGGACAGAACGGTCAGTATATTTATTATGATCAGGACATGAACAATGTCAGTGTTTACTTTTCCATGGGAGACCAGTATACATCCTACTATCTGTCCGGATGCCAGCAGATGTTTCTGATCCTGTGTCTGTTGATCTTCCTGCTGGCGCTTGTATTACCGGGACTTGAGGAAGAGAGAGCCTGGGAGAAGGTGGCGCTGTTAAAGCTGCCTGTAGAGGCGGTTATTGTGATCCTTGTGGTGATCGCCGGCATTGGAAGTGAACAGGTGGTAGGACTGGTATCCTGGGTAAGGAGCGGTCATGCGCTGAACACGGTTTTACAGGGAAACAGTGCGCAGATACAGATGTCGACCACAATACTGACCTATGCATTAAATGTTCTGGAAGTGGCAGCCTTGTTTTTCATTGCCTGGTGCAGCGGTGTATCCCTGCGGGCAATGCGGGTTCAGGGAGCCAGAGCGTATTTGAGACAGCACAGCTTGTGCTATCTGTTAGTGCCTTTCTGGAAAAAACTGTGGAGAGGAATGAAGAAGGGATTCTCCATTGGCAGGGATAAGGTGGTGGATGTCTATCATGATGCAGAGCATTTTGATGTGACGAAGGATGCCAAAAAGCTGATCCTGCGGATTGTGCTGTGGAATGCCCTGATTCTGGTGATCGTATGCAGCCTTCCTCTGGGAGGAGTGACGATCGCAGTCATTTACTCTGTGGTACTGTATTTTGTACTGCGGCGTTATGTCAGCAAATTGCAGAAAAAGTACGGATTGCTGTTAAAGGCCACCAATGAGATCGCTCAGGGTAATCTGAACGTGACCATAGAGGAAGATCTGGGCGTGTTTGAACCCTTTAAACCGCAGATCTACCGGATCGAGGAAGGCTTCCGTAATGCGGTGGCGGAGGAAGTGAAGAGTCAGCGGATGAAGTCGGAACTGATCACGAATGTATCCCACGATCTGAAGACGCCACTGACAGCTATCATTACTTATGTAAAGCTGCTGCAGGAGCCGGGAGTGACAGAAGAACAGAGGAAGGAGTACTTAGAGACGCTGGATCGTAAATCGCTGCGCCTGAAGGCACTGATCGAGGATCTGTTCGAAGTCAGCAAGGCAAATTCCCAGAATATCACGCTCGATATCCGCGATGTGGATATCGTAAGCATGGTAAAACAGGTCGAATTCGAGATGGAAGATAAGCTCGCGGATGCCGGACTGGATGTGCGGATGAACCTGCCCGAAGAGAAGGTCATCGTGCCGTTGGACAGTCAGAAGACCTTCCGTATTTTTGAAAATCTGTTTGGCAATATTGCCAAGTACGCGTTACCCGGCACCAGAGTCTATGTCAACGGTTTCACGGCAAAAGAGGATGTGACGATCATCTTAAAAAATATCACGGCACAGGAGCTGTCCGTATCCGGAGAGGAACTGACGGAACGGTTCGTCAGAGGAGACACCTCCCGTAATACCGAGGGCAGCGGACTGGGGCTGGCCATCGCCAAAAGCTTCACAGAATTACAGGGTGGAAAGTTCCGGATCGAGTTGGACGGAGATCTGTTTAAGGTGGTGCTGATCTGGAAAGTAAAGTCACAGAATGGTCAAAATATGGTTCCCAGAGAGTCTGAGACGGCAGAAAAGAACGAAAACAGTGACTGCTTATCATAAAATCTGTTGCATGATAATAATAAAATAAATCAATGTTTTAATACTAAAACATCCACATTTACGTAGAAATATGTTAAATGTGGATGTTTTCAATTGCAAATGAGTGTGCTACAATAATGAAAACTTCAAAGAGAAGTATTACGGATCTGAAGTGTGGAACAGCTGTGCAGAACGCACAAGCTGTATGAAGAGAAAAAGGAGCAGTAGACAATGGGAATGACAATGACACAGAAGATACTTGCACAGGCAGCGGGCCTTGCGCAGGTACAGGCAGGCCAGCTGATCGAGGCACAGCTGGATCTGGTGCTGGGCAACGATATTACCAGTCCGGTGGCAATCAAGGAAATGGATAAAATGAAGGTGCAGGGAGTGTTTGATAAGGATAAGATCGCACTGGTACCGGATCATTTTGTTCCCAATAAGGATATTAAATCCGCGGAGCACTGCAAATGTGTCCGCGAGTTCGCAAGACGCAATGAGATCACCAATTATTTCGAAGTGGGAGAGATGGGGATCGAGCATGCCCTGCTTCCGGAGAAAGGACTTACTGTAGCTGGAGATGTGATCATCGGTGCAGATTCCCATACCTGTACTTACGGTGCTTTGGGAGCATTTTCCACCGGTGTGGGAAGCACGGATATGGCAGCCGGTATGGCTACCGGTAAGGCATGGTTCAAAGTACCTGCGGCAATCAAATTCAATCTGACCGGCAAACCCGCAGAATGGGTCAGTGGTAAGGATGTGATCTTACATATCATCGGCATGATCGGTGTGGACGGTGCACTGTACAAGTCTATGGAATTTGTAGGGGATGGTATCGCCAATCTGTCCATGGATGACCGTTTCACCATTGCCAATATGGCCATTGAGGCCGGTGGCAAGAATGGCATTTTCCCTGTGGATGAGAAAGCTATTGCTTATATGGAAGAACACTCCAAGCGTCCCTATAAAGTATTCGAAGCAGACCCGGATGCACAGTATGATGCGGAGTATACCATTGACTTAAGCACTTTACGGCCTACCGTGGCCTTCCCTCATCTGCCGGAGAATACACATACCATCGATGAGATCCACGAGATGGACGCCATTGCCATCGACCAGGTAGTCATCGGTTCCTGCACCAACGGACGTATTGACGATCTGCGCACCGCAGCAAAGGTACTCAAGGGCAGACATGTGGCGAAAGGCATGCGCTGCATCGTAATTCCTGCCACCCAGTCCATCTATATGCAGGCCATGGAAGAGGGACTTCTGAAGACCTTTATTGAAGCGGGAGCAGTCGTAAGCACTCCTACCTGTGGACCCTGCCTTGGTGGATACATGGGTATCCTGGCAGAAGGCGAGAGATGTGTCTCCACGACCAATCGTAATTTCGTGGGACGTATGGGACATGTAAAATCCGAGATCTATCTGGCAAGTCCTGCAGTAGCGGCAGCCAGCGCCATCACCGGCAAGATTTCCTGTCCCTGCGAACTGGAGTAAGCTGCAGGAAAAAGCAAGATGCGGGCAGGCAAGTAAGGGATTGTGGAATCCTGTGGCTGCCTGCATGGAAAAGTAAGAGATATATTGGAACAGGAAAAATATTTGAAACATTTGTAATAGAAAGGTAACGGAAAATGAACAACGCAAAAGGAATAGTTTTCAAATTCGGAGATAACGTGGATACTGACGTTATCATTCCCGCAAGATATCTGAATTCCTCCGATCCCGCAGAACTGGCTACCCACTGCATGGAGGACATTGATAAGGATTTTATAAAAAATGTGAAAAAAGGTGACATTATCGTAGCGGAGAAGAACTTCGGCTGCGGCTCCTCCAGAGAGCATGCCCCCATCGCCATCAAGGCTGCAGGTGTCAGCTGTGTCATCGCAGAGACCTTCGCCAGAATCTTCTACCGCAATGCCATTAACATCGGACTGCCCATCATTGAGTGTCCCGAGGCATCCCGGAAGATTCAAAACGGCGATGAAGTCGAGATCGACTTTAATACCGGAGTGATCAAAGACCTCACCACCGGCGAGAGCTTCCAGGGACAGGCGTTCCCCGAGTTCATGCAGAAGATTATCGCCGCAGAGGGACTGATCAACTACATCAACAGTCAGGAATAAATTGAGTGCATGGCTCGTAACGTAGGGTTGCCATAACCCCCACGAACGCCCGCATCGGATGGAACATCCTTCCGGGTGTCAGGTCTCCCGGAGGGAGTTTCCTGACGAAAAGTGACAAAATATCACCATCGTCCGACAAACATTCCCGGAAGGACATTCCATCCGCTGCAGGGGTTCTACATTTTCTCATAATATCTGTACGTCATAGGCATTTCTGCCTACAGCCATTTCTATTGTTTTGGTGAAAATCGCATCAAAATAGCAAAATCAGTACAAAAAATCTTCTAAATCAAACATTTTTTGTACTGATTTTATTATTTTTCCCATTTTAGCGAAAATAAGCTCTTATAAAAGGCCAAAATCTCCTGCTTTTGTATTTTTTTAGCAAAAAACGGCATTTTCAATACAAACAGAACTTCCGGAGTGGTGGCAGCCCATACTACAGCTGGTTGTTGACATTTTCTTAAAAAGTGTTAGAAGGCAGGGGCAATGCGGACACGATGTCAGCCGGAGATTTTAAGCTGTGGTATGGGATGCTTGAGTATACAGTGCAGGAGCAAATTTGAGTGTGAAAAATCTTCGCTTTACATTTAGAAACTTTTTACGTTGATAAGCTTATCATTAAGAGAAAAACTGTAAAGTGCATTATTTGCAGACGGAGGAAAATGTCTGTATGGTACGGAACACCTGCTCTACTGTATCCGTCATATTGGTCATGGCATTGTCGGTATGCATAGCCTCATCCAGGGACACCACGTTCCGCAGAATCGGGAAAAAGGCATCAATGCCCTCTGCGTTGCAGGCAACGGCCTCTTTGACCACGCAGCCTGAAAAAGCAAGTACCGGTTTTTCATATTTTTTGGCAATCCTGGCAACACCGATGGGAGCTTTTCCCATAACCGTCTGACCGTCAAGGCGGCCTTCCCCGGTGATCACGACATCTGCATCCCGGATATATTTTTCCAGATGGGTTTCTTCCAGAATGATCTTAATACCGGATTCCAGTGTGGCATTGCAGAAGGTAAGAAAAGCAAATCCCATACCGCCGGCAGCACCGGCACCGGGATATTTGGCATCGGCATGAGGAAACTGTTCTCTGGCCAGAGCGGCATAATAAGCCAGCCATTTGTCCATCTGCAGGATCATAGTGGAAGTAGCGCCCTTTTGCGGTCCGTAGATGGCGGAACATCCCTGCTCTCCGCAGAGCGGGTTGGAGACATCGCAGGCTATGCGGAAAGTACATTCCTTGAGTTCGGGAAGCACATGATCCGTAGTGATGGATTCCAGATCCTCCAGTCCTTTGGCTCCGAAGCGGATCTGATTTCCGTTTTTATCCAGAAAGCCAAAGCCAAGTGCCTGCAGCATTCCGACACCGCCGTCATTGGTGGCACTGCCACCGATACCGACAATAAAATGCCGGCAGCCATTCTGGATCGCATCTTTGATGACTTCGCCTACACCGTAAGTGGTGGTGTTCAGAGGATTCTTTTCCTCTCCGCTGACCTGGGTAATCCCGGCGGCACTGGACATTTCAATGATTGCGGTATGGGTCTCGTCGACGATGCCGTAAGGACAGACAACGGGGTGACCGGAAGGACCTGTGACCTGCACCTGTGTCATACGGCCGTCACAGCCGTTTACCAGAGCATCGACGGTGCCCTCCCCGCCGTCCGCCAGAGGACGGACGGTAATATGTGCATCTTTATAAACACGTTTGATCCCCGTGGCGGCGCTCAAACCCGCCTGCATGGAGGTCATACTTCCCTTGAAGGAATCGATAGCTATTACTACATTCATAAGGTTCCTTTCCGCTGCCGCCGGAATTCGGCCGACAACTGTCGTTTTCGTATAGATTTTCGGAAAATGGCATAATTTCTGAGGATATTATAGCAACACCGGAACAAAAGAGGAATGGTTCCCGGAGAAAAATAAAATTTAGCGTGGTACAGTGGCAAAAACATCCTATAAGATCATTGCATCTGAGAAAACAATCCAGTATAATGAAAGAAGTGCACATTTAGATGCACATTACGCATAAGAAGTGGAATAACAGGAGGACGAGCATGATTCAGTTAACACAGGGCGGCGCTTACCTGGTAAACGGTACGGACATCGTAGCGGATACCCCGGAAGCAGCCAGTCAGATACAGGCGAAGACCGGCATTACGATCTCCAAAGAAGAAGCAGCGAAAAACACCATGGCATATGGTATTCTGCAGGAGCATAATACCTCCGGCAATATGGACAAGCTGAAGATCCGTTTTGACAAGCTTACCAGCCATGACATTACCTTTGTAGGTATTATCCAGACCGCGAGAGCATCCGGACTGCAGAAGTTCCCCATGCCCTATGTACTGACTAACTGTCATAACTCTCTGTGTGCCGTAGGCGGCACCATCAACGAGGATGACCACATGTTTGGTCTGACCTGTGCGAAAAAATACGGCGGAGTCTATGTACCCCCTCATCAGGCAGTTATCCATCAGTTTGCCAGAGAGATGTTAGCCGGCGGTGGCAAGATGATCCTGGGTTCCGATTCCCATACCCGTTACGGTGCACTGGGTACCATGGCTATGGGCGAGGGTGGTCCCGAGCTGGTAAAACAGCTGTTGAACCAGACCTATGATATCAACATGCCCGGCGTGGTAGCCGTATACTTAAAGGGTGCTCCCGTGAAGGGGGTAGGTCCTCAGGACGTGGCACTGGCTATCATTGGCGCAGTATTCAAGAATGGCTATGTGAAAAATAAAGTAATGGAATTCGTAGGTCCCGGCGTGGCTTCCCTGAGTGCTGATTTCCGTATCGGCATTGACGTAATGACCACAGAGACCACCTGTCTGTCCTCCATCTGGAAGACCGATGACCAGATCCGTGAGTTCTATGAGATCCACGGACGTACCGAAGACTATAAGGAACTGAATCCCGGCCAGGTGGCATACTATGATGGATTGATCGAGGTGGATCTGGACAAGATCCGTCCTATGATCGCCATGCCGTTCCATCCCAGCAATACTTACACCATCGAAGAGCTGAATGCGAACCTGATGGATATTCTGGATGAGACGGAAAAGCGTGCGAAAGTAAGTCTGGACGGTGCGGTAGACTTCACTCTGAAAAATAAAGTAAAGAACGGCAAGTTCATTGTAGATCAGGGTATTATCGCAGGCTGTGCCGGCGGCGGATTCGAGAATATCTGTGCGGCTGCCGACATCCTGAAGGGCAGATACATCGGTGCGGATGAGTTTACTTTAAGCGTATATCCCGCATCCATGCCCGTATACATGGAGCTGATCCGCAACGGCTGTGCGGCTACCATCTTAGAGACCGGTGCAGTCATGAAGACTGCGTTCTGTGGTCCCTGCTTCGGTGCCGGTGATACGCCTGCCAATAACGCATTCAGTATCCGTCACTCTACCAGAAATTTCCCGAACCGTGAAGGCTCCAAGCTGCAGAACGGCCAGATCGCTTCCGTAGCTCTGATGGATGCCCGTTCCATCGCAGCCACTGCAGCCAACAAGGGTGTGCTGACTCCCGCAACGGACTTCGATGGAGATTTCGGAAAATACAAATATCATTTCGATAGCAATATTTACAAGAACCGTGTCTTCGATTCCCACGGTGTGGCAGACGAGAACGTAGAGATCCAGTTCGGCCCCAATATCAAGGACTGGCCCGCTATGGGGGCTCTGCCTGAGAATCTGGTACTGCAGGTAGTATCCGAGATCCACGACCCCGTAACCACTACCGATGAGCTGATTCCCTCCGGTGAGACCTCTTCCTACCGCTCCAATCCTCTGGGACTGGCAGAGTTCACTTTAAGCCGTAAGGATCCGCAGTATGTAGGACGTGCCAAGGAGATCCAGAAGGCAGAGAAAGAGCGTATGAACGGCGGACATCCCTGTCAGGCAGTTCCAGTACTGAAGGATGTTATGGGTGAAGTAAAGAAACAGTATCCCGATGCAAGTCGTGAGAACACCGGATTCGGTTCCACTATTTTCGCAGTGAAGCCCGGAGACGGTTCTGCCCGTGAGCAGGCTGCTTCCTGCCAGAAGGTATTAGGCGGCTGGGCAAATATTGCCAACGAGTATGCCACCAAGCGTTATCGTTCCAACCTGATCAACTGGGGCATGCTTCCTTTCCTGATCCAGCCCGGAGACCTGCCTTTCAAGAATCTGGATTACCTGTTCATTCCTGGTATTAAGAAAGCCGTGGAAGACAAGGCCGAGGAAATTAAGGCATATGTGGTAACAACCGGAGAAGGCATGAAGGAATTCACCCTGAAGCTGGGAGAGCTGACCGACGAAGAACGTCAGATCATCCTGAAGGGATGCCTGATCAACTATAACCGAGTGTAACTATTCAGAGACATGTGACTAACCATCGCAGATGCGTTTCGCGAAGAGAGGCTGAATAGTTACAATGAGAAGTAAGGAGAAAAAATATGGAATTTAACAAACCGGTATCCAACCCCATGATGGTGGGATCCATTGAATTATTAAAAGCAGAGGACACCCCGGAACACAGACAGATGTTCCTGGATGAACTGCAGAAAGCAAAGTTCCTGTCTCCGGTCGTGATCGATCCGGTGCCTGTGCCCGATGAAAACGGCCGGGTGACCATCGCAAGAGATGCCAAAGTACAGTTCCCGATGCTGTCCACCGAGGACGGTCGGAAGTTCTTCATGGCGTTCACTGACTGGACAGAGCTAAAAAGGTGGAGAGATGAGGAGAATCAGCAGACTTTCGCCATGAACTTTGACGATTATGCGGGAATGCTGCTGCGCAAAGATGCACAGGGCAATATCAGCCCGGCGCTGGGATTCGTGATCAATCCCTTCGGTGGCAACATCGTGGTGACCAGAGAAATGGTAGCCAGCATGATCGCAGCAAAGCTGAAAGCAGCCGGCAGACCGGTGCCTCCTGCACCCGGAACCCCTGGTGCTCCCACTCAGCCCAAACAGCAGTAAATTAACACTAAATAAAATGTCCATAGCGGACGATATAAGTAGCAGAGAGGTGACAAGGCCAGTCACTTCCTGCTACTTATTTTTTACAGTTTGATAATGACACCACGGATGGTAATCAGACAGAGGCATATTATATGTATTCTGTTTCTTTACCATCTTTTTTTAGTTTAACAGTTCAGCCATGCAATATCATATGTTCTGCGTGGGTGCTGGCACACAAAGCAGAACATGCGGTATCACATGCGGCGGTGAACTGTTAAACGTTACAGGAAGCGCGCCCTGTTGGTTCGTGGTGAGGTCGGGGAAAGGAGAAAATTACAGATTTGAGAATTGATTCCGCAAGCATAGGAATGGATTCCGCCAGAAGCTATCACGCTTCTAAGACAAGCGTCAGACGATTTGAGATAACGGATTATCAGGCAGGTCTGACAGATGTATCCACTAAGGGACAGAAGACACCGAATGGTGAGGATACCACACAGAACACGGAGGAACAGGAGAACACTGCAGAGAACACCACGATGACAGCCAAAGACTGGCAGAGTCGTTTGCTGGTATCTTCTGCCAGATGGGATATGCGAAGCAGTGCCAGTGAACAGACATTGTCTACCATCCGGGAATATACGGTGCGTTATATTTTTGATTTATTATTCCCGTCCAGGAACAGCACTTTGCGGGACTGGATGCAGGAAAACGGATGGAGCAGCGGTAATCAGACCGGAAACAGCTGGAATACAGGGAATAGCGTAAATAATACCCAGACGAATTCCGGCAGCACACAGGGAACCGCAACACCTGCATCAGACGTGTTCAATCTGGTCACGTCCCGTGTGAAAATATTGAACTATGTGAGCGAGACCTGGAACATAGAACAGGAGGATACCAGTTTTTCCACCGTGGGAAGCGTACGGACCAAGGATGGCAGAGAGATCAATTTTAATGTAAATGTAAATATGAGCCGCAGATGCGAGGAATACTACAAAGAGCAACTCAATGTAGCAGAATTCACGCTCCATGATCCGCTGGTGATCAACCTGGATACTGATGTGGCAGAAGTGTCGGATCAGACCTTTTATTTTGATCTGGATGCCGATGGCAAGGAAGAAGAGATCTCCGTGCTGAATGGCAGCGGCTATCTGGCACTGGACAAGAACGGTGACGGCACTATCAACGACGGCAGTGAGCTGTTCGGCACCCGGAATGGGGATGGCTTTGCAGATCTGGCGCAGTATGATGAGGATGGCAATGGCTGGATCGATGAGAACGATTCCATCTGGTCAAAATTAAAAATCTGGTGCAAGGATGAAAACGGCAACGACGTACTGTACAAACTTTCTGACAAGGGTGTCGGTGCTATCTGTCTGCAAAACGCTTCTACGGATTTTACCCTGCAGGGAGACCGTAAGGCTCAGGACGGCACTACCAATGCCAATGCGACCAATGCTGTGGTCCGCAAGACCGGTATTTTCTTATACGAAAACGGAAATGTGGGTACGGTACAGCACGTGGATATGGCTGCCTATGCCGCACAGGCATAGAATAAATATAACTATTCAGTTACTTCGCCCTATAAATAGCATCAAATGTTCTTACGAATGCAAACATTCGACGCTATTTACATGGCTCTGAATAGTTTCAAATAAATGCAAATTTCATATCGAAGACATTCTGAATAAAACCCATGAATCGGGCAAGACTATAGGATAAACCAGGGAAAGTGGTTGAAACGATTGTATAGCAGGCAGTTGACTCAGGGAACAGGAAGGATGCGGATAAGATATGAGAAGAAATAAAAAGAGCGGTATTAACAAAGAGCGTATTATAATGTTAGCCTCTTCAGCCTTTGTTCTGGCAGCATTGACCATGACAGGGGTCTATATGAAGGGGCAGAATGTGGAGTCCAGGGATGATGGTTATACCTTGGACTTCACTGCGCTTCCCAACAATGCGGATGACAAATTACAGGAGATCACGGAGAATAACGACGAACATCTTCTGAAGGAGGACGAGAACATCCCCGGACTGACGGCAAATAATACAGCGGGAAATGAGATCGCGGGAACTCCTGTCACCGAGGATGATCTGGACTATATGCCCCAGGAGGTAGGCTCCGGCAACGTAGAGATTCCGGGGCTGACGGATCAGGAGACCCTGCTGGAGGCCGCACAGAAAGAGCAGCAGAATTCCGATGCCGACCGACAAAAGGAAGAGACCGGGGGAAAGCAGACAGCAGGCGGGGATGTGGTCGTTGAGAAGACACTGCACTTTGCAGAAAGCGACGGATTACAGCAACCGGTGCAGAGTGATATTCTGATGCATTACTCTATGGACAAGAGCACTTATTTTGCTACACTGGATCAGTATAAATACAATCCCGCCACCATTTTTTCCGCGGAAGAAGGTACGGCAGTGACCGCCTGTGCACAGGGAAAAGTGACTTCAATCTTCGAAAATGAGGAGATCGGCAAGGCGGTGACCCTGGATCTGGGTGACGGCTATGAGGCCACTTATGGACAGCTGACGGAGATCACAGTGAAAGAGAATTCCTATGTGAATCCCGGCGACACCATCGGCAGTGTGGCAGCGCCCACGAAATACTACAGCACCGAAGGAAGCAACGTATACTTTGCTCTGACCCACAACGGGGAACCGGTGAACGGGGAGGCATTGTTCCGCTGATGTATATTGTAGGAGGCAGGATCCTGACCATGGCGGGCAGAGAGATCCCCGAAGGGATCCTGCAGATAAGAAACGGGAAAATTGCACAGGTAGGTGCCAGAGGTGAGGTGAAGTTACAGCCGGAAGAAGGAGAGCAGGTAGTGATCGCGAAAAATGCGCTGATCATGCCGGGCATCATTGAGGCACACTGCCATATGGGTATCATGGAAGAAAAAAAGAGCACGGAAGGGGATGACTGTAATGAGACAATGGATCCCCTGACACCGGCTCTGCGGGCTATCGATGGTATTAATCCCATGGATGCAGCCTTTGACGATGCGGTGCGGGCCGGAATTACTGCAGCCATGATCGGACCCGGAAGCTCTAATGTGGTGGGCGGCCAGTTTGCCATGGTAAAGACTAAGGGACGCCGGATCGACGACCTGATCCTGAAATCACCGGCGGCCATGAAGGTGGCCTTTGGAGAGAACCCCAAGGTCAATTATTCCGGGCAGAACAAAAGTCCTGTCACTCGTATGGCCATCGCCGCCATGCTGCGCAGGGAACTCTGGGAGAGCAGAGAATATCTGCTGCAAAAGCAGGAAGCGGCGGAGAAGGGAGAGTATTTTGCACCGGATTTTGAAAAAGAGTGCTATCTTCCGGTACTGCGGGGAGACATCCCGTTAAAAGCCCATGTCCACCGGGTGGACGATATTTTCACAGCAATCCGCATTGCAAAAGAATTCGGTATAAAAATGACGATGGATCATTGCTCGGAAGGTCATCTGGTGGCGGAAGAACTGGCGAAGGAAGGATTTCCGGCCATTGTGGGACCGGATCTTACCAGCCGGAACAAGATCGAGGTGCAGAACATGTCTTTTAAGACCGCCGGAGTGCTGAACCGGGCCGGTGTGATGGTCGCCATCACCACGGATCATCCGGTGTCACAGATCCAGACACTGCCGTTGTGTGCCGGACTTGCGGTAAAAGCGGGACTTCCAATGGAGGAAGGTTTCCGGGCCATCACCATTTATCCTGCGAAAATCTGTGGCGTGGCAGACCGCATTGGCAGCCTGGAAGTGGGGAAAGATGCAGACATTGCCATTTTCGACGGAAATCCTATGGAAATTTTCACACGAACCCTTTATACTATTATCAACGGGGAGATCGTGTATTGTAATGTCCCCAGGGAATGACCGGAGGAATATTTTGAGATACAGCAGGAAAAGTGCAGGGATCCTGTCCCTGCTATTACTATTTAACAGTATAGGTATGAACGCCTGCGGGCAGGCAACGGCAGAGACAGGGCATGTAAGCATAAGTATGACCGGCATGGAAAACACACCGGTCATCAACTATACAGTGCCTACGCTGACACCCAATGTGCTGGTGGATCAGCAGGGGTATGCCGCGGTCGGTGAAAAACAGGCAGTGGTGAAGGGCAGACAGCCGGTAGAGACTTTCCGGCTGGTGGACCGGGAGACCGGAGAGACGGTCTATGAAGGCACGGTAAAGCAGACAGATTACAACGGGGAGCTGTCTCTGTACATCGGAACAGCGGATTTCACGGACTATACCGGGGAAGGTGAGTTCTATCTGGAGTGTGACAATGTGGGAAGATCCCTGACATTTTCTCTGAAAGAAGACCACTATCAGGAACTGTTGGAAGCGTTGTGCACGGATGTTCATGACAGATGTCAGGATCGCAGTATTACCGAGGATGAGATCATCACTTTGCTGGAGGCCTGTGAGTGGTATCCGCAGGTGCTTGCGGATGATAATGGCAATGATATCCCGGATCTGCTGGAATCTATTGCCGACTGGCTGGAAAAAACGGCCAACGACACAGAAAAGCCGGAACCGGAGAACATGTGTTACGTGGCGGTGATGGCAAAATTCAGTTATCTGTACCAGAAATATGATGTGCAATATGCCACACAATGTCTGCAGCATGCGTCGTCGGTGTACACCAAGCTGATGTCGACATCCGGCAGAGATGCGGAGAAATTCATGGCGCTGACGGAGCTTTACCGGGCGGCGGGACTATACACTTACCGCAATCAGATCCTGGAGTATAAGGACTTTTTCGAGGACAATACCAGTTATCTGGAAGAAACGGCCTATCTGTATGGCTCCATGACGTATCTGGCCACCAGACAGCCGGTGGATGTGGACCTGTGCACTGTATTCATGGAAAGCATCCGGAATCGGGGCGAGGAGCTGGCCAAACGTTCCCATAACATGATCGATGCCGTAATGAATGTTAACAATGGAACCGAGGATCTGCTGAAGCGGGCAGAAGAATTGTCCTGTGCTAATTATGTGTTATACAGTTATCAGTACACGGAGATTTTAGAGGATTTTCTGCATTACCTGATGGGACGGAACCGGGATTCGGTGAGTTATTATCCCGAAGAGGGAGACGCTGCGGATTATCTGTTACTGATAGCCCAGCAGGTCTCCCTCGCGGATAGACATTAGAAAGATCAGATCAGTTCTTTGTTTTTGAAATAAGTTTCGGAGATAATATTCTGTACGTAGGTGCCCATGCTCTTGCGAGTCTCCTTGTCCAGTTCCTTCGGATAAATAGGCTTACCGTATTCAATGACTACGGTGGCCTTTTTTATTTTCGGAAAATGATCTTCAAATACCGCAGCGGAATTCACAATAGTCATGGGGATAATGGGAACATTTGCTTTCTCTGCGATCTTGAAACTGCCCTCGTGGAAGGGAAGGAAGGTATCCTGGGTCTTGTTGCGGGTGCCCTCCGGGAAGATGCAGATGGAAATCCCGTTTTTGGCTTTCTCAATGGCCTGCAGAATGGTTTTCAGTCCTGCCTTGATGTCCTGGCGATCCAGAAAGAGACAGTGAAGATCTTTCATCCAGATGTTAAGCAGGGGCCATTTTAACATTTCTTTTTTCGCAATATAACCGGTAGGTCTGGGAACACGGACATAGGTCAGCACCACATCGAAAAAGCTGCGATGATTGCCGACGTACAGCACAGCAGTGTCGGTGGGAATGTTCTCTTCCCCGATGGCAATGACTTTCGTGCCGGAAAGACGGATGACCCAGCGGAAGGCCCAGTTTACAATGGCCAGGGAACTGCGGTCCTTAAGACCGGGGTTAAATTTGCCGATGATCCATTCCACCAGCATTAACGGCGTGGACAGGATCAGGAATAATACTACAAATAATACGACGAATATAAAACGGATCATAATAATACCAATGCCTTTCAGTAACCTGCAAACTTTCAGGTGCCTTGGCACCTTGTGCAGGCACAAATTTGCGTGTGAAAAATTAATTTTTCACACTAAACTCCTACGGATTCTTTATTTAGCAATGAAAAGTACGCCTAACGTGCCGGGACCACAATGGCTGGAGACTACACCGCCTGCTCTGGTTTCCAGAATCTCGTCAAAGATTCCCAGACTTTCCAGATAGGAACGAACCGCTTCCACAATCTCCCGGTCGCAGCCGGAGTGGGTGATGAAGACTCTGTCGGGAACGGCATTTTTCAGATCCTCTTCCATATCCTTTGTGTATGAGAGGATGACGGAACCCAGTTTTCCACGGTATTTTTTGGAGGCATCCATGGCACCATCCACCACGACGATCCTGGGATGAAGCTTTAACATACCACCGGCCAGAGCCGCTACCGCGCTGCATCTGCCACCGCGGTGAAGGTAGGTCAGGGTATCTACGACGAAGCTGGCCCGGACTTTGGGACGGATGGCTTCGATGGCAGTAGTGATCTCTGCGGCAGTTTTCCCTTCAGAAGCCAGAATGGCAGCCTGTATTACCTGCAGACCGATGCCGGTGGACAGGTTTGCGGAGTTGATGACGGTGACTTTGTCGGAAGCTTCCAGTTCTTCTGCAGCCAGCCGCATAACGTTGCCGGAGGTGGACATACTGTCGGAGATGGAGAAACAGATGAGCTCCCGGCCTTCTTCCACAAAAGGCTGCATGACGTCCATGGCCTCGGTCAGAGAAGGAGCAGAGGTCTTGGGCGTGTTCTTGTTTTCATCGGACCACCGGAAAATTTCTTCCGGCGTAATATCCACGCCATCGCGGTATTCATCCTCGCCCAGCAGAATGTGCAGAGGCAGGATGGTAATGTCATACTTTTCCACTAATTCCTTTGACAGATCACAGGTACTGTCAGAGATGATCTTAACTGTCTGTGCCATAGAATCTACCTTCCTTTTTATTAGTAATTATTCCCCTTTGGCGATCTGCCTTGCGACATAGACACCGCTGGCGGATGCATGGGACAGGGAATGAGTCACACCGCTGCCGTCACCGATGATGTACAGGCCCTTGTGACAGCTTTCCAGATGTTCGTCCAGTTCCACTTCCATATTATAGAATTTGACTTCCACACCGTAGAGCAGGGTATCGTCATTGGCGGTACCGGGTGCGATCTTGTCCAGTGCGTAGATCATTTCGATGATACCGTCTAAGATACGCTTGGGCAGTACCAGGCTTAAATCACCGGGAGTTGCGGACAGGGTAGGCTCTACCATGCCCTCGGCAATACGCTTCGCATTACTGCGGCGTCCTCTCACCAGATCGCCGAAACGCTGTACGATAACACCGCCGCCCAGCATGTTGGAGAGACGGGCGATACTTTCACCGTAGCCGTTGCTGTCCTTGAAGGGCTCGGAGAAATGCTTCGCTACCAGCAGTGCAAAGTTGGTGTTCTCTGTCTGCTTGTCGGCTCCTTCGTAGCTGTGGCCGTTTACGGTGACGATGCCGTTGGTGTTCTCATTTACGACGATACCGTGGGGATTCATACAGAAGGTACGCACAGAATCCTCGAATTTTTCAGTGCGGTATACGATCTTGCTCTCATAGAGTTCATCGGTCAGATGAGAGAAGATGACTGCGGGCAGTTCCACCCGGACACCGATATCCACGCGGTTGGACTTGGTGTTGATGTCCAGATCTTTACAGATCTGCTCCATCCATTTGCTGCCGCTGCGGCCTACGGAAATAATGCACTTGTCGCAGTCGTAAGAAGCGTTTTCGCAGCAGATACGGTAACCGTCACCAACGGTCTTCACCGTTTTCACCGGGGTATCGAAATAGAAAGTCACTTTATCCTTCAGTTCTGCGTACAGATTTTCCAGCACGATGAAGTTGATATCTGTACCCAGGTGACGTACGGAAGCGTCTAACAGGTTCAGCTTGTTCTGCATGCAGATCTTTTTGAAAGAGGTACCAGCAGTGGAATACAGCTTCGTGCCTTCACCGCCGAACTTCATGTTGATGTCATCCACATATTTCATCAGGTCGATGGCCTGACTCTTGCCGATATACTCGTAGAGAGTGCCACCGAAAGCGTTGGTGATATTGTATTTTCCATCGGAAAAAGCACCGGCACCACCGAAACCGCTCATGATGGAACAGCTCTTACAGTTGATGCAACTCTTGATCTTGTCACCGTCGATAGGACAGTGGCGCTTCTCCAGAGGGTGACCGGATTCGAAAACGGCAATTTTCAGGTCGGGATTCTGTTGCACCAGTTCATAAGCGGAGAAAATCCCCCCGGGACCGGCACCGATAATGATTACGTCATATTTCATAGGGATAAGTTTCCTTTCTCTTTGTTCTCTTGTAAGAATTTGTGGGATGTATACTCATTTTGAACCCCCAAAAACATTCAAAATATAGTATATCATATTTTCAACTAAAATGGGGAATAGAAATATAGCAAAATATGTGATAGAATCATAAGTTATAGCGGTTCTTCTGCAGATGCGGATGAGCGGTGCGGGAAAATAACGGGATTTGGAAGAGAATTGCAGGAAATGAAATTATGGAAGCAACACAGAAGAAAAACAAATATGAAATAGATATGTGCAACGGCACGATTATGGACAAGCTGATCTCCTTTGCACTGCCCCTGATGGTGTCCAGCATTTTGCAGCTGCTGTTCAATGCAGTGGATATCATTGTGGTGGGACGGTTCACCGGAAGTCAGGCGCTGGCGGCTGTAGGTTCCACCACGGCATTGATCAATATGTTCGTCAATCTGTTTATCGGCGTTTCTCTGGGAGCCAATGTATTGTCCGCCAGATTCTATGCTGCCGGGAAAGAGCGGGAGATGAGCGAGACAGTACATACAGCTATGACCTTTGCATTGATCAGCGGTATTGTCATGGTATTCGTAGGGCTGTTCTGCACCCGGGGAGCGTTGGAACTGATGGATACCCCGGCGGATGTTATTGATCAGGCGGCATTATATATGAAAATTTATTTCTGCAGCATGCCCTTTTTCATGCTGTACAATTACGGAGCTGCAATTCTGCGGGCAGTGGGAGACACGAAGCGTCCGCTGTTGTTCCTGATCATATCCGGAGCCATCAATGCGGTATTGAACCTGTTTCTGGTCATTGCTTTTTCCATGGGTGTGGCGGGGGTAGCCATTGCTACAGTGATCTCTCAGGTGATCTCCTGTGTGCTGGTATTATGGTGCCTGTTTACTACGGACAGCTGTTACCGGCTGCAGATTTCAAAGCTGGGAATAAAAGGGGAGTATCTGCTGCAGATCTTTCAGGTGGGGGTTCCGGCGGGGATCCAGAGCGTTGTCATCAATTTCTCCAATGTTCTGCTGCAGTCCTCGGTGAATTCCTTCGGCTCCATCGCCATGGCAGGCTATACGGCGGCCAATAATATCTTTGGATTCCTGTTCGTGTCGGTGAATTCCATTACCCAGGCGTGTATGAGCTTCACCAGTCAGAACTACGGTGCCGGGAAGAAAAAACGTATGGACAGGGTACTGATCGATTGTATGATCCTGTCGGTGATCGTAGCGGTAACGCTGGGTGGAAGCGCCAATCTCTTCGGTCCGCAGCTGCTTCACATTTACACAACGGATGCGGACGTTATTGCCTGTGGAACGGAGATTCTGCTGTATACGACGTTGACTTACTTTTTATGCGGCATCATGGATCTGATTCCGGGAGCCTTGCGGGGCATGGGACATTCGGCGGTACCTATGATATTGTCCATTATCGGTACGGTGGGAACGAGAATCTTCTGGATCTACGGAGTATTCCCAACGCACCGGTCGTTGATGGTACTGTTTTTATCTTATCCGGCCTCCTGGCTGGCAACGATCCTGCTGCAGGCGGTATGTTTCTATTTTGTCAGAAAGAAA
>OGYO01000032.1_pt1 | contig 52605 bp, 50 predicted proteins | sample 1576561 | NCBI WGS metagenome assembly OGYO01 (sample SAMEA3541507, study PRJEB24748) | human gut metagenome | biome: human gut; feature: human-associated habitat; material: faeces | place: China | collected 2012 | reverse complement strand
CTTGTCCAGCGCCCTGTTGCGCCGCACGGGAGCACAAGGCCGGAATCGGTCACGGGAAGGCCAAGCTCATCCGAGACCGTCCCGCCGCCGAAGCGCGGCGTTACCACGCTGTCGAGGAGGCATGTCAGAACGGACGGCGCGAGGCCTGTCGTGTAGGAATTGATGATGAAAAACAGTCTCTTGGCTATTGCAAGCGCAGTTTCATATCTGTTTCTTCCTGAAATTCTTTCTCCTTTGAATTTTTCTAACGGAAGTTGCTTTTTACCACCTATTGCAATTTCTTTTAAGCTTGAACTAGGGTAAGAATTACCATCACTTAAAACCATTACTGATTTGTGATTTACCATAAGTGATGTTGCAGCTAATGCATCTGGAAAGTCCTTGCCACTTGCGATTATCAAGTATTGCGGATTGATAAACTCCTTAGTTTTCTCCATTACTTTTTCTGAAGTTTTATATCTGTTGTTACCTTCTAATCTAGTTACTTTGATGTTTTTCTTTTTCAAATAAGAATCAACACTGCTCTTTTTTATGGTATGATTTCCACCAACAATATAAACATTCTTTGCTTTCAATCGATTAATTTCGCTTTCAGTTTCATTATCCAACTTATCTTTTGAAGATAATAATAGTGGCGCCTTAAGAGCCGATGCAAGTTGACCTGCTGATAATGCATCTGCAAAGTTGAATCCACTTGCAAGTACGACATTTTCAGATGTGGAATATGCTGATCTGGATATTTCTACAGATGTTGCGATTCTATCCTTGCCTGAAATTCTTATAACTTTTTGTTCCGCAGCATTTGATACACTTGCTGGCACAATCATAGCCGCAATCAATGCTGCTACAGTCAATTTTTTTAATTGATTTTTTTATAAATTGTTGTATAATATATGTTAATATATTTTTTGATAAATTTTAATTGTAATTAAAAAATCTTAAAAATATGTTTAAAACAAATAATTTAATTTAGGAGGAGAAAATATTATGTGGGAAACAAAATTCCAAAAAGAAGGCTTAACATTTGATGATGTACTTTTAATTCCGGCAAAGAGTGAAGTTTTACCAAAGGATGTAAATTTATCATCACAACTTACAAAGAAAATCAAACTAAATATCCCTATTATTTCTGCTGCGATGGATACTGTAACAGAACATAAGATGGCCATTGCAATGGCAAGAGAAGGCGGACTTGGCGTAATACATAAAAATATGCCTATAGAACTTCAAGCTGAAGAAGTTAGAAAAGTTAAACGTTCAGAAAGCGGAGTTATTAATGATCCATTTTTCTTAACTCCGGAACATAAAGTTCAAGAAGCTGAAGATTTGATGAGAAAATATAGAATTTCCGGCGTTCCTATTGTAAATTCAATGGAAGAAAAAAAATTAGTTGGAATTTTGACTAATAGAGATTTAAGATTTTTAGAAGATTATTCAGTTAAAATTGATTCTGTAATGACAAAAGAAAATTTAGTAACAGCTCCTTCTAATACTACTTTAGATGATGCTACAAAAATTTTAAGAAATCATAAAATAGAAAAACTACCTCTTGTAAATGAAAAAGGAATTTTAACAGGTTTAATAACTATTAAAGATATAGAAAAAGTTGTTAAATATCCAAATTCAGCTAAAGATGCACAAGGAAGACTTCTTGTAGCAGCTTCAGTTGGAACTGGTGCTGACACTTTTGAAAGAGTAGAAGCTCTTGTAAATGCTGGTGTTGATGCTTTAGTTATAGATACAGCTCATGGTCATTCTATGGGAGTTGTAAGAAAAGTTAAAGAAATTAGAGAAAAATATCCAGATCTTGATATTATTGCAGGAAATGTTGTAACAGCAGAAGCAACAAGAACACTTTTTGAAGCAGGTGCTGATGTTGTTAAAGTTGGTGTTGGTCCTGGTTCAATCTGTACAACAAGAGTTGTTGCAGGTGTAGGAGTTCCACAAATTACAGCTGTTTATGATTGTGCTACTGTTGCTAGAGAAATGGGAAAAACAATTATTGCAGACGGTGGATTAAAATATTCAGGAGATGTTGTTAAAGCTCTTGCTGCAGGTGGAAATGTTGTAATGTTAGGTTCAATGCTTGCAGGAACTGATGAATCTCCGGGAGAATTTGAAATTTACCAAGGAAGAAGATTTAAAACTTATAGAGGTATGGGTTCTCTTGCAGCAATGGAAAAAGGATCAAAAGATAGATACTTCCAAGAAGAAGGTAAAAAACTTGTTCCGGAAGGCATTGAAGGAAGAATTCCTTATAAGGGAACTTTAGCAGATGCAATTTACCAAATCGTTGGTGGAATTAGAGCAGGCATGGGATATACAGGCGCTAAAGACTTACAAACTTTAAGAGATACTGCCCAATTTGTTAAAATGACAGGTGCAGGACTTATTGAATCTCACCCACATGATGTTCAAATAATTAAAGAAGCTCCAAACTATTCTAAATAGAGAAAAAGGCTATTCGTTTTAAAGCGAATAGCCTTTGTTGTTGTGATAATCAGAATACCATTTAGGTATAATTGTTTTAAAATTTTCATAATTTTCAAAAGTCCTGTAAAATCTTTTCTTCATTCCAAGAATTTCTTTTTCTCCGAATTTTTCAGCCCATTTAATTGAATACAAGGTATAACAAGCGACATAAATTGCTTGAATTTTCCAAAATTCATTCGGAATATCATCTTCAAAATATGAATCAATCTGCCCTACACAGTATGGAATACTAAACTCTATCCCGAAACTTTCCAATTTATAAAATTCTTCATAAGAGTCAAATATGCACCAACGATTAAAATCTATAACTCCTATCTCATTATTTTCCATTAAAATTAAATTTGAAGGATGAAAATCTCCATGTAAATAAGAATAATTTCCACAAACTTTATCTACATTTCTTTTAACATATTCAATAAAATTATTGTCATTTTCAACTCTCACATTAGATGATTCATATTTTTCTATTTTATCCAACAATTTTATTTTAAGCCTATCATCAAAATTTTTGTCCTCAACTTTTAGACTGTGGATAGCTTTTAGAATTCTCCCTGCTTTTCTTCCAAGTAAATATTGTTCTTCTATTGAAAGTTTTGGAAGCGCCTCACTTAAATCAACTCCGTTAATCCAAGATAAGAGCATATAGACATTCTTTTTACCATTACATATTCCAAAACTTATAGGCTTTGACATTTCAAAACCTAGTTTAGAAAATTTTGAAATAACTTCATATTCTTTCTTTTTTTGTTCATAAAGAGAAATGTCGGATAATCTTAAAAGCAAATACTCATTTTTATTTTTCAATTTTATTTTAAACTTTTCATCTTTATAATATCCTTTATTTATTTTTTCAACACTCTCTACATCTTCCAATTCTTTTATATCTTTTAAAAATTCAAACATATATTCTCCAATTATTTATTGATAAACTGCCCTACTTCCTCCAATCAACTTTGGTCTTGAAGTTAATGCAGTCAAATGTGCATTTCCAATTTCTTTTATTGATAATCTTACTGGTATCTGAACAAATTTAACATGCATTCCGATTGATGTATCTCCAATATCAAGTCCTGCTTTTGCAACTATTTTTTCTACAACCACAGGATTTTTAAATAATTCGTATGCAGAAGTAGCTACTCCACCACCCGCATTTTTTTGTGGAACTACATTAACTATTTCAAAATTATTTTTAATCGCAACTTCTTTTTCTATAACTATTGCTCTATTCAAATGTTCACAGCATTGAACAGCAAAATTAACTTTAATTTTATCTAACTTTTCTTTTATAGTTTCAACAATTAGCTTTCCTACTTCAATATCAGTGTCTTTTCCTATATGTTTTCCTTTTACCTCACTTGTACTACAACCTAAAACAAAGATGTCTCCCTCTTCAAATTTAGCTTTTTCGATAAGTTCATCCATACAAATTTCTAAATCTTCTCTAATTTTACCTAAATCCATAACGACCTCCTAAAAAGTACTAATCTTTTTAACAGTTTTTAAAAGCAAGATTAATCCTGTTACAGCAGAAATAAAATCAACTATCGGATAACTAATCCATGCTCCTAAAACACCAAATCTTCCTACCATAATTATTACTATCGGAATATATAGAAGTGTTTCTCTATAAATTGATAAGAAAAAATTGTATTTTTCCTTGCCGACTGATTGAAAAAAGTATATACAAATGTAATAAAAACTTAAAATTGGAAAAACTAGAATTACATATTTAAAACTATCTGCAGCCATTTGTAAAAGTCTTTCGTCTTTTAAAAATAGACCTATAATAAATTTAACATTATAATTCATAAATATCCATATAAGAGTGGATAGTGAAAATACAAAAATAAATCCTGTTTTTAAAATTTTCTTGATTTTAACAAAATTTTTCGCCCCATAGTTATAGGAAATCAGCGGTTGAATTGAACTGCTTACTCCTATCATAGCAACAAACATAAACATAGAAACTTTTGTAATTACTCCTACCAAAATAATCGCATCATTACCGCCAACAGGTAAAAGCAAATGATTAAGTACACTAATTAAAATGGCATCTGAAAATTCTATTATAAATGAAGAAAAACCTATTGCTAAAATATTAAATGAAATTTTAAAGTCAAGTCTTGGAATTAAGCTGAAATTATTTTCTTTCTGTAATTTTTTTACAAAAACAAGTGAAAATAAAAAAGATATAAATTGGCTCGAAATAGTGGCAATCGCCGCTCCTTCAACAGCCATATTCAAATTTTTAATTAAAATATAATCTACAACTATATTTATGAAAGCTCCAATACTTGAAGCAATTAACATAACTTTCATATTTCCGTAAGCTATGTTCATATAACCGAAAACCGTTGTAAATGCTAAAAAAATACTGCTACACATAACAATTCTTAGATATTTGATGGAATACATCAGAATATTATTTCTAGCCCCTAAAAACATACAAATATCCTCAACAAACAGAATTGTTATAATTGTAACTGCAAATATAATAAGTAAAGTTAGTCCATTTACAGCTGTGGTATATTTTGTTATATCTTTATTTCTTTTTTCCCCAAGTCTTCTGGAAATTAAATTTGAAACTCCTATACCAAGACAAACAGAAATTGCAATAACAAGTCTTTGGAGCGGAAAAACTACACTTAAAGCCCCAATTGAATCAGCTCCGACATATCTACCAACGAAAAATGTATCAACCATATTATATAATTCCGCAATAAGAATGCTCAAAATTCCCGGTATTGCAAAATGTAATATTGCTTTAATTATATTATTTTCGTAGTAAATACTCTTCGTGTCCATTTTTATAAACCTCTTTAATCCTCATAACCATTTGGATTATTTACTTGCCATCTCCAACTGTCTTCACACATTTCTCTTATTCCATATTTAGCTTCCCAGCCAAGCTCTTCCTTTGCCTTAGTAGAATCAGCATAACATTCTGCAATATCTCCGCTTCTTCTTGGAGTAACTACATATTTTATCTTTTTACCTGTAACTTCTTCAAAATTTTTAATCATATCAAGAACACTATAACCTTCGCCTGTTCCAAGATTATAAATTCTAACAGCCTTACTATCTTCAAATTTTTTAATCGCCTTTATATGACCTAATGCTAAATCTAAAACATGAATATAATCCCTTACACCTGTTCCATCTTTTGTTTCATAGTCATCTCCAAAGACTCTAACATAATCCAATTTACCAACCGCTACTTGAGTTATATATGGAACTAAATTATTAGGAATTCCATTCGGATTTTCCCCTATTCTACCACTCTTATGAGCTCCAATTGGATTAAAATATCTAAGAAGAATAATATTCCATTCATTATCAGAAATATATAAATCTGTAAAAATTTCTTCTAAAAATAATTTTGTTCTTCCATAAGGATTAGTTACAGAAAGTGAAAAATCTTCTTTTATAGGAACAGACTTCGGCTTTCCATAAACAGTAGCTGAAGAGCTGAAAATTAAATTTTTTACATTAAACTCTCTCATAACTTCTATAAGCTTTATACTTCCATTAATATTATTATCATAATATTCTATAGGTTTTTCAACAGATTCTCCAACAGCCTTAAATCCTGCAAAGTGAATTACTCCATAAATATCATTTTCTGAAAAAATCTTTCTAAGTATTTCTTTGTCTCTAATATCACCTTTGTAGAACTTGAATTTTTTACCACTAAGTTCTTCAATTATCTTTAAAACTTTTTCGCTGGAGTTGTAAAAATTATCAATTATTACAACTTCATATCCTTCATTTAAAAGTTCTATACAAGTATGAGAGCCAATATATCCTGCCCCTCCGGTAACTAAAATTTGTTTCATATTTATCTCCTATTTTATATTCTTAATTAATTCTCTACATCTAATTTCGTCTTTTTTTAATTGTTCTATCAGTTCCTCAACAGAATTAAACTTTGTATTATCCCTTAATCTTTCTAAAAAGCAAAGTTCAATATCTTTTCCGTAAATATCCTTATCAAAATCAAATATATGCGATTCTATCGTGGATTTTTTGTTATCAAAAGTTGGATTATATCCAACACTTGAAAAACTAAAATATTCCTTTTTATCTACTATAGTTTTAGTAAAATATACTCCCTCTTTTACCATTACATAATTAAAAGAAATCTCCAAATTTGCTGTAGGATAACCAAGATTTCTTCCTCTTTGAAAGCCCTGAGTTACTTTTCCCTTAATTGAAAAATTATAGCCCAACAAATCATTTGCCAATTCAATTTTTCCTGATTTTATGTATTCAATTATTTTTGTACTACTAATCTCAATATTATTATAGCGTAATTTATCAATAATGGTACAAGATAGACACTTTTCTTTCATATAAGACTTTATAAAATCAGTATTTCCTTCGCGATTTTTTGAAAATTTATAATCTTCTCCAACCACAATATGTTTTATATTTAGATTGATAGTGAAAGATTTTTAATTCTCTCAGAAAATTCAATGCTAAAAACATAATCTATTTTAAAACTTTCAAGTTTTTTTAATTTATCCTCAAAAGACATTATCCTACTTGCATTTTGATGAAAAATCAAATCTTTTGTATGATTTTCAAAAAGAAAAACTGCACTCTTATAACCTTTATCTAATTTTACATTATTTAATTCCAAAATCAATTTTTGATGTCCTCTATGAAAGCCATCAAAATTTCCTAGAGCTACAACAATGTCATCAAATTTAAAATCACTTTCCAAATTTAATTTAAAATGCTCCATAAAAACCTCTTATTTAATCCATATTTTACAATAATTATACAACAAAAAGTACTTAATTTCAATTTTAGAAATCGTAAGCCCTTTAAGTCTATAAAAAATCTTATTTTACCACATAAAAAAACACGTTCGTTTTGAACGCGTTCTCTCTATAATTTTTCTATCGCATCTAGTATATCTGTTAAGCAATCAGTATCTAGTTTTTCTGCTTCACCTTCATCAACCATTTCAGGTATTTTTTTATCAAGAGGAATTTTTGCAACATTTGTAAGTCCAAATTTTCTTGATATGTAAGGTAAGTCACTTTCACCAAATATATTTACTTCTTCATTACAGCAAGGACATTTAAAATAACTCATATTTTCAACTATTCCGATAATTGGAATATTCATCATTCTTGCCATCTTAACTGCTTTTTCAACAATCATAGAAACCAAATCTTGTGGTGATGTTACAATTATAATTCCATCTACAGGTAATGATTGAAAAACTGTTAGTGGAACATCACCTGTTCCCGGTGGCATATCTACAAACATATAATCCACATTTTCCCAAACTACATCTGTCCAAAATTGTTTTATAACTCCACCTATAACAGGCCCTCTCCAAATAACCGGATCCGTTTCTTTTTCGAGCAATAAATTTATACTCATTATTTTAATTCCATTTTCAGTTGTACAAGGAATGATTCCTCTTTCATCGATTTGAGCTTTTCTGTCAATCCCAAATGACTTAGGTATTGATGGACCTGTAACATCGGCATCTAAAATTGCTACTTCCTTTTTTCTCTTCATCATTCCTGTTGCAAGCATCGAAGTTATTAAAGATTTACCAACTCCACCTTTACCACTTATAACACCAATAACTTTTTTTATATCACTAAATTGATTTTGATCAACTAATAAACTTTCAAACTCTTCTGATACTCCACAGCTTGATGCACTAGGGCATCCTGAGCATCCTCCTGAACTACAACTATCACTCATAATAACATCCTCCTATATTTTCAGTTCTTCAGAAATATACATTTTATAGTAAATTCCTTTTTTATCTAATAATTCTAAATGTGTTCCTTGTTCAAGAATATTTCCATTTTCAATTAAAACAATTTTATCACAATGCTTAATCGTTGATAATCTATGTGCAACAATAATGGATGTCTTTCCCTTTAAAATATCTTTCATTTTATTTTGAATTATTTTTTCAGTTTCAGTATCTATTGAAGAAGTTGCCTCATCCAATACCAATAATTTTGGATTCTTTATCAATGCTCTTGCAAAAGATATTAATTGTTTTTGTCCCCCTGATATATTATACCCCGTTTCTCCAATAACAGTATCTATCCCATTTGGCAACTTAGAAATAAATTCATCAATGCCAAGTAAATTACAAACTTTTAAAATTTCTTCATCCGTTGCATTTTCATTTCCAAATTTTATATTTTCCTTTATAGAAATAGAGAAAAGTTGTGGCTGTTGTAATACATATCCCAGATTATTATACAAACAAGTTTTATCAATATTTCTATAATTTATCCCATCAAGATAAATGCCTCCTGAAGTAGGATTGTAAAATTTACAAATGAGATTAACTATTGTAGATTTTCCACTACCTGTACTACCTATAAACGCAACACTTTCTCCGTTTTTTATTTCAAAATTAAAATCTTTTAAAATTAATTTATCATCATCAAAATAATGAAAACTTACATTTTCAAATTTTATATTTCCTTCAAAATCCAAATCACTTTCCTCTTCTTCAAGAATTTCGTCTTCTTCATATAAAATTTGAAAAACTCTTTCAGCAGATGCTTGTGCAGATTTTAAATCAGTAAAAATTTGCGCTAACATCTTAAAAGGTTCAAAAATTTGAAAACTGTAAGTTAAAAAGCTCAAAAAAGCTCCATAAGTCATAACATTTCTCATAACTGAAATTGATGAAAAATTAAATGCAAAACCGACCCCAATACTTGCGACAAACATAACTGTAGGTACAAAAATAGCTGAAATAAGTATTGACAGTAAATTATATTTTCTATATTTTTCGTTGTAAGCCTTAAACTCTTTTTTCTTTTTATCTTCAATTCCAAGTGCTTTGATAGTCTTTATATAACTTAATGATTCTGTATAACTTCTTATAATTTTTGAATTATAATCTCTTACTTTTCTTTGAAATTTCAAAATATTTTTTTGAAAGATTACAGTTACAATATAAATTGCAGGTAATATCAAAAACAACATTAGAGTCAATGTATAACTTAGATATAACATAATAGAAATAGAAATTAACAAAACAATTATGCTATGACAGGCATCTATAACTCCCCAGCTGAAAACTTCACTAAGTTTTTGAACATCCGAAGTTAATCTGGAAATTAGTTCTCCTGTTTCATACTTCTTTATATTTGTCAGAGAAAATTTCTCAATTCTCTCAAAAACCGATTTTCTTATTTCCTTTGAAACTTGATATTCAAGCTTCCCTCCAAAAACATAAAAACTGTAAATTGCAAGAGTTGATATTATTACAAGCGAGAAAAATCCAATTCCCGCAATAATAAATCCCTTTAAATTTTGCTTTGTTATAAAATCATCCGTTAATAATTTTATAGATAGAGGGACAACAGCTTGCAAAATTCCTGAAATTACAACTACAAACATCAGCATATAAAGTTTTTTGTATTCTATTTTATAAAATTTTATTAAATCTTTAAAAACATTTATATCTACAATTTTCTTTTTATTCATTGTTTACATCATATTCCTTACTTTGAATTTCATTTATTTTGCTATACATTCCATTTTTCTTGATCAACTCATTGTGTTTTCCACTTTCAACTATTTTCCCATCATCCATAACAATTATATTATCACAATTAGCTATAGTTGAAATTCTATGAGAAATAATAATAGAAGTAAATTTTCTATCCATAGATTTCAGCGCATTATTTATCTTTAAATCTGTATTCATATCAACAGCACTTAGGCTATCATCTAAAATCAATACTTCAAAAGGTTTTAACAAACCTCTGGCAATAGAAATTCTTTGCTTTTGTCCGCCGGAAAGATTTACACCATTATCTACTACTATTGTTTTATATTTAGAAGAAAAATTCATAATTTCACTATGTATTGATGAAATCTCAGTTGCATTATAAACGGAACTTTCATCAATATCATCATTTACAATTTTTATATTGTCCAAAATTGACATATTAAAAAGTTCACTATCTTGTATAATCGCAGAAATTTTTTCTCTAATATATCTTTTATTTATTTCTTTTATGTTTATACCGTCAATTAAAATTTCTCCACTTGTTGCTTCAAAAAATCCAAGCAACAAATAAACTACCATGCTTTTTCCGCTACCGGTAGATCCGATAATCCCTAAACTTTCTCCTGAATTTAAAACAAAACTTATATTATCCAAAACAGTATTATTATTTATTTTTAAGCTGACATTTTTAAATTCAATCTTTTCAGAAAAAGAAACATTTTTTATTCCATAATCATAATCTTCTTCCGGTAAATCCAAAACTTCGTAAATTCTTGAGATTGAAACACTTGCCCTTGCCATATCACTAAGTAATTGTCCCATTTGTCTGATAGGCCAAATAATCATATTAATATAGATAACAAAAGCAATTAAATCTCCAAAATTCATTCGTCCTGTAATGGTTTCATATCCTCCAACTACTAAAATAATTGCAAGTTGTAAGAAAGTTAAAAAGTCATTTACAGCCCTAAATCTTGCAAAAGTCTTCATAAAATTATTTTGAGTTATATTAAATTCTTCATTTTTTTCTCTGAATAGATTTAAAATGTAATCTTCTCTATTAAAAGCCTTTATAACTCTTATATTAAATAGAGCCTCTTTTATAAAAACCATTAAATCACTTTCAGCTTCATCCGTCTTTTTAAAAATTTCGCCAATTTTTTTATAAAAAACAGATGACAAAATGGCAATTACAATACAAAGAGTTATACTTATTGTAGCAAGTTTTAAATTTATTAAAGACATAACAACTATTACCAAAACAATTGTTGCAATGGAACCAAAAGCATTAACAAGTTGAGCCGCAAAAAGTTTTCTTACAGTTTCAATATCAGAAGAACTTCTTTGAATTAAATCCCCTGTAGAATAATCATTCAAACATCTCATATCTAAATTTAAAAACTTATTATACATTTTTTCTTTTAAATTAAAAATTAAGTTTTCACAAGCAACATTAGAATAATAATTCCTCAAAAAAATAAAAATACAACTAATACCAGTTAAAATAACAATCACAAAAGCTAATATGTATATATTCTCTCTAAGATAATCTCTACCGCCAATAAGATTAACGGCCTTCTTTAAAATATCATATTTATACTCTTTATTTCCAATTATTGAATCTACAGTAATCATAATTACGATAGGTGTAAGTCCTGAAAAAATTTGTATAAAAATTGTAGAAATCATAGAAAGAAAATAAGTCAATCTATTATTTTTTAAAACCTTCCAAAAAAGTCTAATTTCTTTCAACATATCACCTCATAAAATATCTACTTATATTTTAATCTAATTTAAGAAAAAAGGCAAATTTATTTGGATTTATAAAGTTTTTTTGTTATAATACTTTAAGAGGTGATTTTATGTGTACAACTTTTTCCATTCTTAGAAACGGAGAAACGCTACTGGGAAGAACTATGGATTTAAGAGATTATCATAGATATGAATTTAAGTACTTTCCAAAGAATTTTAACTATGAAGAGGATGTCTTTGGAAATAAATTATATACAAAATACAAAATTATGGGAGCAACTTTTAGAAATTATGACCACTTAGTTGATGGAATAAATGAAAAAGGTCTATTAGGTTGTACCAACTCCTTTAGAAATGCTATTCATTTTAAAAAAAAGCCTATAGACTCAAAATTAAATTTAACATCTACAAAGATTTTAAACGTATTTTTGACAAATTGCGATACGCTTGAAGATGTTAAAAATCTAGCTTCAAAGATATATGTAATAGAAAAATCTATTGTTGATGAAAACAACTACTCAAGACATTATCACTATATGTTTACAGACAAAAATAATAAGAGTTTAATCGTAGAAATTGAAGACGGAAATTTAAAAGTTTACGAAAACAAGTATAATATAATGACCAATAGTCCAAGTTTTACAAAACATATCAGAAATTTAGAAAAATATTTAGAAAAAAGAGAATTAAAGGGAAATATTTATACTCCTACAAAAAGATTTATAAGAGCATACATAGAGTTGGAAAATTTAAAAAAAAATAAATTTTCAGAAGATAACGAAAATATTTTATTTAATTCTTTAAAAAAATTTACAATTAGTAAAACAGACTTGGCAAATATTTCAGAAGACTCACAAAATATAACCCTTTACTACTCGGTATCAAATGCAAAAACTTTAAAATATTATCTAAAATATACAAATTTGGAAAATATAAATTCTTTTTCATTTGACGATTTTAAAAATGCAAATAGCAAAGTTACAGTTCAATTTACTTAAAAAAAGACTTTACGAGATGTAAAGTCTTATATTTTATTCAAATACTATCTTATAATTTTCTTTTATTTCTTTTGTTGTATTTAGAAAATCTGTAATGATTTTCTTTGCAACTTCTTTTGACTGTTCAAAAACTCCACTTTCTCTTGCATCTTTTTCCGCATTTTCCTTACCGCTTTGAGTAAATTCAGAATAGTCTTTAACTTTAACTGGATTAAAAATAGAATTTTTCTCATCATAAACTTTTAAAGATTTTAAATCCAACTCATTTGATAATACTTTTGATTCAGGTAATGTGACCTTTATAGTTTTACTATTTTCATCAACATCAACCTTTGTTTCGGATAAGTCAATTCCTAATTTTAAAATTCCCGTATAACTTACTATAAAACTTGACTTTGTAAATGGTAACTTGATATTGAATAAAGTATTCCAATCTTCTCTACTGGCAATTTCTTTGTACTTATACTGTATAGTAGCCAATTCTTTTAATTCTTTAACCTGCACTCCAATAGTTTCATTAGTTATTTTAGGTTTCCCATTATCTGTTTTAAATAAAAAATAAGAAGCACCTATAACTAAAATTACAACTACTGCTACTGCGGATAATTTTTTTAATAATTTCATTATGAAATAATCCTCCTAAACAAATAATAACGTAACCATTATATATATATATATATAGGATGTCAAGTATTTTTCCTTTATTTTACTAAAAAATGGCTTTACAAAATGTAAAGTCATTTTTGCTTATAATAAAAAAAGCGAACAAAATTAAATTTTATTCGCCATATCCATTATTTTTTTGAATCTATGATTTACTCCCGATTTGCTAATTTTTAAAATCTCCGCCAATTCTTTTAATGAAAAAGTAGGATTTTTCAATCTTAACTCGCAAAGTTCAAGTAAATTTTTATCTAAATTCTTTTTACCATATCTTTTATAAACTTTGTTTATTGCATCAATTTGAACAAAAGCGGTATTTAAAGTTTTATCCAGATTTGCCGTTTCACAATTTGTAAGTCTATTGGTATTATTCTTTATTTCCTTTATCATCTTCGTTTCTTCAAACTTAAATAAACTATTTACCGTTCCAATTAATGAAAGGAAGTCGGAAATCATTGTACTATCTTTTACATAGACGATGTATTGTCCTTTTTTTTCTAAACTTTTGGCTTTTATTCCAAACAGCTTTAAATATTTTATTACAAGTTTTGCCAATTCATTTGAATTCAGAGTAAATTCAAGATGGTAACTCCTGTCAGGATTTGCTATTGACCCGGCACCTAAAAAAATTCCACATAAAAAATTTTTAATGAAATTTCTACTTTTAGCTGAATCTTCATAAAGATTATCTTTCGGAAAAAGACTGTCCAAATCCGAAAAGAAGGTATCCTCTAAAAATTTTTTTGAAATTTCTTCATCTTCTATTACAATTTTATACACATTATTTTTTCTTAAATTTGAAATCTTTGAAACTATTATTTTCCCGTCATAAGAGTATATAAATTTAAAAAGTTTAAAAATTCTTCTTATAATCGAATTATTTGTAGTTTCAAATCTGATTATAAAAGCGAAATTACTGAAAACTATAGTTCCATTAGTTCTTATAAATGCAGAAAGCTCAGAAATAGCAGAATCTTTTTCTACTATTTCTCTTCTTGAAAGTTCATTTTTTAACTCTGTTGAAAATGCCATTATTTTCTTTTTCTCTTTTCATAAAAATAGTTTGCACTCTTTAACATATTCCTTTCAGCATCATGCTTTACTAATTTCACAGCCTTATCATATGGTAAAAATATTGCTTCTACAAAACCTTCTTCTCTTTGTGGAATTAAATTCAAATCTTCGGGCTCCATATAAAAATAATGAACTGTTTTTTTCACTTTTTCGCCATCATTATGTTGATAATCATATTTTACAAATCCTAAATACTTTACAATTTCAGCATGTATTCCTGATTCTTCCTGAACTTCTCTAATAGCGGCAAGCTCTTTAGTTTCATTATTTTCAAGTCTACCTTTTGGCAAAACCCATTCATTGCTAAATTTCTTCAACAGTAGAAATTCACCATTATGAATAACAACTCCACCGGCACTAACTTCTAGCATAAATCCTCCTATTATCATATCTCATATCTTCCTAATATTATAACACGAATTGAAAGTACATTCAAATTACGAGCACTTAATAAAATTCTATCTTATGAAAATATATAATTAACATCCTATTAGATTATGATTGATTATATTAGAAGAATTATGATATAATATGTCTTGTGTATTTTAAATTAAAAAAGGAGATTATAAATGAAATTAGGAATAGTTGGACTACCAAATGTTGGTAAAAGTACATTATTTAATGCAATTACTAAAGCCGGAGCAGAATCAGCAAATTATCCTTTCTGTACTATAGATCCTAATGTGGGTCTTGTAAATGTACCTGATGAAAGATTAAATAAATTGACAGAACTTTACAATTCAAAAAAGACAATCCCTGCAGTTATTGAATTTTATGATATTGCAGGTCTTGTAAAAGGAGCCAGTAAAGGTGAAGGTCTAGGAAATAAATTCTTATCTCATATTAGAGAAGTTGACGCTATTGTTGAAGTTATAAGATGTTTTGAAGATGAAAATATTGTCCATGTAGATGGAGAAGTTAATCCTTTAAGAGATGTTGAAACTATCAACTTAGAACTTATATTATCCGACCTTGAACTTGTTGAAAAGAGATTAGAAAAAGCTAAAAAATCCCTAAAGGGAAATAAAAGTTTTAAAGAGGAAGTTGACCTTTTAGAAAAAATATTACCTGTTTTAGAAGAAGGAAAATCTATTAGATCTTTAAGTTTTAACGATAGTGAAAAGGCAATTTTAAAAAACTTTTCTCTTCTTAGTGTAAAGCCTATAATTTATGTTGCAAATGTAAATGAAGACGATATGCTTGATGAAGGAAAAAACAATGAATATGTAAAAGTATTGGATGATTTTGCAAAGCAAGAAAATTCTGGAATTGTAGTAATTAGTGCTCAAATAGAGAAAGAAATTTCAGAACTTGAAGATGATGAACAAATTGAATTTTTAAATGATTTAGGCATATCTGAAAGCGGTGTTTCAAAATTAATAAAGGAAAGCTACAATCTTTTAGGTCTTATGAGCTTTTTAACAGCAGGTCCGGAAGAAACAAGAGCTTGGACAATTAAAATTGGAACAAATGCTGTAAATGCTGCCGGAAAAATACATTCAGATATTCAAAGAGGATTTATCAGAGCTGAAATAGTAAATTATGATGATTTAATTTCACTTGGAAGTATGGTTGCCGCAAGAGAAAAAGGTCTTGTAAGACTTGAAGGAAAAGAATATATTATGCAAGATGGAGATGTAGTATATTTCAGATTTAATGTATAGAAAACAATTAGAAAAAATTAGAACGAAAAAGACTGTGCGATTACAACACAGTCTTTTTGGTATAAAACAATAAATTTTTAATCGTTCCACATACATTAAATTAGTAATAAAAAATTTTATTTTCCTAAAATTTCTTTAACCTCTTCATCTTTTAATTCATAATTGTAAAATAGCTTATAAAATTCTTTTACCTCTTTTTCCATATCATATTTATATACTTCAGGGTAAACTAAATTACCAAGCCACTTCATTCCAATTACTCTATTTGCTGCCGGCGGTCTTCCGAAAAAGTTATATGGTCCGCTAGGAGCATAGAAAACTTTATTTTCCTTTACAGCTTTTAGAGTTTTAAAAGTTGCTTCTCCTTTAATTTGTTCAGCTAATTCTTTTGATTCAAAAATTAAGAAATCCGGATTTACTTCTGATAATTTTTCAAAAGGAATTTCATTTCCTGAACCACCTTGAACTTTTTCTACAGTGATTGGGTTTTGAGCACCGATAAACTCTATAATATCAGCGTGGATTGAACCTTTTGCATTTGCAAATAATCCTGTTTTTCCTCCACCATAGTAAACTTTTTTAACATCTTTTATCTTCGCTTTGTTTTCTTCAATTTCCTTATATGTCTTCTTTATATAGTCTGAAAGTTCTTTTCCTCTTTCCTTATTTCCTAAAACTTCAGCAAGTCTTTCAAATGCTTCAGGTAATTTATCAAGAGTTAATTCTATGAAAACTACAGGAATCTTTAATTGTTCTTGAAGTTTATTTAAATCTTCTTCTATTCCCTTTTTCTTTTCACCCATATCAATTATTACATCAGGTTTCGCATTGATAACTGCTTCCATATTTAGATTTGCTTTTTTGCCATAAAACGCACCAAATTCCGGTAATTTTTTCAAATCTTCTGAAATGTATTTTTCTGTACTTTTAGAAAATTTTGATGCAACGCCTACCAATTTATTCGGCTCATAAATATGCAACATAACTTGTGCAGGATTTCCTGACGGAGCAATCCTTGTTATGTTTTGTTTTAAAGTAACTTCTCTACCCAAGTCATCTTTAAAAACTCTTGTTTCATTTTTTGTTTCTGTTTGTTGTTTTTCTTCCTTCTTTTCTGCCGGCTTTGAACAAGCTGTAAAAAGAAGTCCAAAAGTTAAACAAAGTGCTAGAACTCTTTTAATTTTTTTCATATATCCTCCTTTTCTACTATTACAATGGCTGTATTTTTAGGTTTACAATAATACTTTGTAAAAATTTCACCATTGTAATTGTAATTTATATCTTTTACATTAGATACCAAATTAATACCTCTTTCGCCATACCATTTTTCTAAATACTTCATAACCTCCTTATCATCTTTCAATGGTTGACCAAATTCAAAAGTCTGTCTATAAATTTTATAAGGTACTTTTCTATCATCCAAAAATTTACAAATATCCTGAATTGTATTTTTATTGGAATTGTGGACAATCTCATTTTCGACATCATTTCGGATTATTATCATTCTTTTAGAAAATAAATTATAAAAATTATAAAAATAATCTTCAATATTTCCAAAATGACTTAATAAAATATTATCTTTTTTCCCAATTTTTTCAATAATTTCCCCGTTATAGCAATCTGACAAAATTGTTTTAAAATTATTAATTTTGTTTTTAGAAATTCTTTTTTCCAAAAGTTCTAAAACATGCTCATCATAATCTACCCCAATTATATCACTGAAATAATCAGATAATTTCATAGGTAAAATACCTAATCCGCAACCAAAGTCAAAAAGACTTTCTCCTTTTGGAACGACTTTTTTTATTTCCAAAGCCATATTGTCGTGGTATCCAGTATATTCAGAAGCGAGCAAATACCATTTTATTCTATCTTCATTCCAAAACATAATCGCGTCTAACCTCCTTATAATCAGGAATACAAAATTTTCCGTTTTCAGTTTCAATTAAATTTATAGGAACATTATATAATTTCTCTAAAAGTTCCTTATCCAAAATAGATACATCTCCAAAAAAACTTTCCTTATTTTTTCTAACTATAAGTACCTTATCTGCATAAGTCAAAGCGTGATTAGGATTATGAGTTGTAATTAAAAATCCTATATTTTTTTTCTTCAATGAATTACAAATTTCCATTATCTTTAGCTGATTTCCATAATCTAAATTAGCAACCGGCTCATCCATAAAAATATAGTTATTGGCTTGCAACAATGCTCTTGCAATTAAAACAAGCTGTCTTTCTCCTCCGCTGATTTGCCTGTAGTTTTTATCTTTTAAATAAGAAATCCCTAAAGTTTTTAAAATTTCAACAGATTTTTCATAATCTTCATTAGTTGTTTTATAAAAAAATCCGTCTTTTTTAGAATAATTTCCCATTAAGATAACATCAATAACTTTATAATCAAAAGCTGGAAAATGAATTTGCGGAATATAGGAAATAAATCTTGAAAGTTTTTTGCTATCTAATGCTTTCAAATCAAAAGTATCAATAATTACTTTTCCATTTTTTATAGGAATAAGTTTTAAAAGTGCTTTTAATAAAGTCGATTTTCCTGCTCCATTTTCTCCTAAAATGCAGATTATCTCTGCTTTATTTAATGAAAAATTAATGTCTTTTAATATTTCGTTCTTTCCATAAAAAACATTTAAATTTTTAACCTCTATCATAATCTCTACCTTTTTTATAAATTAAATACAAGAATATTGGAGCACCGATAAATGAAGTGATTATTCCAATTGGAATTTCAGATGTAGTAATATTTCTGCATAAAATATCTACGACAAGTAAAAAACTGGCTCCTAAAAGTCCGGATGCAGGAATTACAAATCTATAGTCATCTCCAAAAATAAGTCTTGAAAAATGTGGTATTACAAGTCCAATCCAACCTATTATACCTGTAACTGCAACACTTGATGCAGTCATAAGTGTTGCAAAAAATATTATAATAAATCTTATTTTTTCAGTATTAAGTCCAAGTGTTTTTGCCTCTTCTTCACCCATTGTAAAAATATTTATTTCTACTTTATAAAGATTAGATACAATAAGTCCTGTTACAATTGGAAAAAAGATAAATTTAAAATCTATCATTTTTACGGAAGCTAAGGATCCCATAAGCCAATACGTTATGCTTGGCAGTTGATTTTCCGTATCCGCTACAAGTTTTACAAAGGAAATTAAGGAGGAAAATAAACTTCCTATCATCATTCCGGTCAAAATAAGACCTAAAATTCTATCACTTCTAAAAATTTTACTTAAAGTATAAGTTACAAAAACAGAAAGAATCCCCAAACTAAAGGACAAAAGTGTTATTTCAAAAAAATTAAAATACATAAGTATTCCAAAAGCACTTCCAAATGCTGCAGCTTGTGTTGTACCTAAAATATCCGGACTTACCATAGGATTTTTCAAAAGTCCCTGATATAATGCCCCGCTTGTAGAAACTCCCGCTCCTACTAAGATTGCACATAGGACACGAGGAATCCTTATATTCCAAATTACCGTACTTGCAGGTGAATTATCAACTATTCCGCCAAAAAATCTATCTGTTATCACTCTTATTACATCAAAAAATTTAATTGGGTAACGACCAATACTAAAAGAAAAAATAAAAGCTAAAAACAAAAAACTAATTAAGAATAAAAATTTTATCCTTACTTTTTTATCTATCATATCTATCTTCTCCAAAAAATATAACGTCATATAAATTATAAATTATTAATATGAAAAAGTCAACGAAAATCAAACTTTGTTTATGGCTAACTATGTAGAAAAATCAAAATTTTAAACATAAAAAAAGCAATAAAACAATTTGATGATTTACTGTTTTTTTACAAACTTTAATGAATTGATTTTTATTGTGAAACAACAAGGTTCTCGGGTACCCTCCCGATGCAAAGCATCGTGGAAGGGTGAGGTTCTTATTTATATAAGATATCGTAACTATTAACAAACTTTTTCACATAAAAGCTTGACAGTTATAAAAGTTTCAAATATACTTATTGTGAGGAGTACATCATATAGAAAATAGGAGGTGCTATTATGATATCAAGAGAATTACATTTTAGGATATTACTTATTATTCTTATAGTACAAAATATATATATTTATAAGAAGTATGTTATACCGACTATGAAAAATAATGGAACTTATGAAAAATATAAATGGTATTCCAGAATCGGCTCAATAGTTATGGCTTTAATTATTGGTTATGCAATATATTTTTTGTTTTTTGCTCGATAAAATCAAACAAACTATTATAAAAAAACTGAACGATTCAAATTTATATCGTTCAGTTTTTTAGTAGAAAAACAGTATTAAAATTATAATTTTTTTCTCCTATGATTACATTAACTAATAATCAAAAGTTTTTTGTTTTCTAAAGACAAAAGTTCGATTTCAAATAAGTATCTAAAATCGAACTATTTTATTCTTAAAAATTCTTCTAATGTAAGCTTACTTTTTAGCATTTTATTTGCATTTTCAACTCCAACATAACGAAAATGCCAAGGTTCGAATCTAAAATTGGTTTTATCTTCTTGATTTTCAGGATAACGAAGAATAAATCCATACTTATGAGCATTTTTTATAAGCCATTTAAATTCTTCAGTTTCCTTGAATTCTTCAGTTAAATTCTTTTCTTCATCTTTTCCGATTATATCCAAACTTTGTCCAATCTGTGACTCATTATGCCCTGCCATTGCATATATTGAATAAATAACATCTCTATCAGATTTTGGAGCATTCTTATGAAGTTCTCTTTGCTCTTCATAACTTATAAAGCCTTTATATAAATTTAAAGTTATTTTTTCACGATTTGCATCAACTTTCATTAATTCAAATTGCTTCTCGACGAATTTATCCATTTGTGGATTAAAATCACTTGGCAGTGCATATTCGGTATTTACTAAAAGTATTCCTTTTATGACTTTAAAAATTTTTTCTTTAGATACATTTTCAATATTTTTACTCTTAACAAAATAAAATTTATCATTATGCTTTATTTTGCTCACTCCGTCCTTATATCCAAAAACTTCCAAATACTTTCCTTTATCAATTTTTCCATTTTCTTTTAAAAGGTTAGAATTATCATAAATAGGAGTTTTTTCTAAAGTTTTTGCATAATTAGTCAAAATATCTGAAAAATCTGTAACCTCAGGTATAGTAAAATTTTCAAAATTGTAAGGCAGACTCTTTTCCATTTCCAATTTTTTATTCCTATTCTTAGTATACAAAGAAAATAAAAAATAAGAAAGAATTAATACAAAAATTGATATTGTAAAAATAACTTTTCTACTTTTTGTTTTTTTCAAAATTACCCTCTATTTCATTATATCTTAATATATAATTAAAGGGATTTAGAAACCTAAATCCCTTTAAACTACTTTTTATTCAACATCTAATACTTTTCTTCCTTTATACATTCCTGTGTCAGGATTAACTCTGTGAGGTACAACCAATTCATTAGTTTCAGGATCTCTAACTAGAGCCACTTTAGGTAGTCTATATGAAGATGCTCTTCTCTTATCTCTTCTTGCTTTTGAAGTTTTTCTCTTAGGTACTGCCATTATAACACCTCCTCTGAATTCTTATAACATATACCTCCGTTTTAAACGGATAACAGAAGTATTATACTACAAAAAAATTAATTTGTCAACATTATTTTACTAAATTCATAGTATCTCTTGCAATCATTAATTCTTCATTTGTAGGAACTACTAGAACTTTTACTCTTGAATTATCAGCTGAAATAACAGCTTCTTCTCTTGTATCATTTTTAGCATCATCAATAATAATTCCATATTCTTCCATATTTTCTAATATTAATTTACGCATTGAAGCTGAATTTTCTCCAATACCACCGGCAAATGAAATAGCATCTACGTGACCTAATTCAGCCATAAATCCACCAACATATCTTCTTACTCTTGTGATAAACATATCTAAAGCAAGTTGTGCTCTTTCATTTCCTTTTTCAGCTGCTTCTTCTAAATCTCTAAAGTCTGAGCTTAATCCTGAAACTCCAAGAACTCCGGATTTTTTATTTAAAATTTGATTCATTTCATCAGCTGAATATCCTTTTTCATTCATTAAGAATGTCATAACTGTAGGATCTAAATCTCCACTTCTTGTTCCCATTACAAGTCCTTCTAACGGAGTTAATCCCATTGTTGTATCATAACATTCTCCGTTTTTAATTGCAGCGATTGATGAGCCATTTCCTAAGTGAACAGTAATAATATTTAAGTTTTTCTTATCTGTCTTTAACAATTCAGCTGTTCTTAAAGTTACATATCTATGACTTGTTCCATGGAAACCAAATTTTCTAAGTCTATAATCTTCATAGTATTCATAAGGAATCGCATACATAAATGTTCTTGCAGGCATAGTTTGATGGAATGCTGTATCGAATACTGCAACATTTTGTTTTCCAGGAACTAAGCTTTCACATGCTTCAATACCCATTAAGTTTGCTGGGTTATGTAATGGTCCAAATTTAATAAATTCTCTAACTTTTGCTTTTACATTTTCATCAATAATAGTTGATGCTGTTAATTTATCTCCGCCGTGAAGTACTCTATGTCCAATTGCATTAACTTCATCCAAACTCTTAACAACTCCGAATTTTTCATGAACTAAAGCATCAAATACATGTTTGATAGCTGCTGTATGGTCTTTCATAGCTTCTTCAACAACTAATTTTTCATTTCCAACTTTGTGAGTTAATTTTGAACCTTCAATTCCAATTCTTTCAACCAATCCTTTACATAATACACTTTCATCAGTCATATCAAATAATTGATATTTTAAAGATGAACTTCCACAGTTAATTACTAAAATTTTCATTAATTTCCTCCTAATATTTTAAAACTCATATTTTACATACACAGATATTTTACTATTTTGAGCTCAATAAGTCAATACAATTTTATATTATTATACATAATCAAAAATTATTAATCTTCATATATATCAAACTTTTCTTTTTTTATAGTATTTTTTCTTTGCTTAAGAATTCCAAAGATAAAAAATATAATACCACAAATCACAAAACATAATCCAAAAATTGCATTTATCCAAAATGGTGCATTTTTTTCTTTAATATATTTTAACATTGAAATTAGTAATATAATTCCAAAAGCAAATTGTGAAACTCCAATAGAAATAAACATTGAAAATTTTTTTCTAACTTGCTTATTAATCTCGTTTTTATCTGTATATAATTCCAATGATCCATAAGCTCTATTTTTTCTCATATATACTCTTCCAGCATATTCAGCAACGATAGTAATTCCACTTTGTTCTAAAAAATTAAGATACTCTTTTTTCTTGTCTCCATGATAGTTTGGAATATCAATTTTATATTGATACTTAGCTGGTGAAACATCCTCAAATTCATAATTTCCATTACTATATCCTACTAGCATAAGGCCATTTTCGCCTTGTTCATTTAACCATTCTTCCTCTTTACAAATATCCAAAAAAGTCTTTTTAACTGTTGTTTTCATTGTTTTTCTCCTTTACTATTCTTGCATTGTTCATTAATTCTTCTAAACGAATAAGTTCTAACTCAAAAAATTGCTTCCCTGTTTCAGTAATGATGTACTCAATCTTTCTATCCTGTGGTTCATTATCCAACTGCCTTATCCATTTTTTCTTTTGCAAAGTATCTAATGCTCCATAGAGAGTCCCTGCACCAAGATTAACTCTATTATTAGTCATCTCCGCAATATCTTTCATCAAAGCATATCCATGAGCTGGATTATGAAGACGAAGTAAAATATAAAAAACAGATTCAGTTAAAGCTCCACTATTTGTTTGTCTTCCCATTATCTTCTCCTATCTATTACGTTTTATGATATATCGTAAATAAAGTATATCATAAAACGTAATAGTTGTCAACACTTTAATAAAAAAATTTTTATTTGTAAAATATAGTAAAATCAATAGTTATGGAATATTTTTACAATTTAAAAGCAGAAAATCTTTCGACTTTCTGCTTTTTTAAAACTATTTTTTTATTTTAATTTTATTTTCATTTCCATTTATGAGTCTTATTATATTACTATTATGTCTAAAAATACTCAAACTTGCTAGAAACAAAAATGTTAATAGCACATAAATATTTCTATATCCGAAAAATATATATGATATTGGCAATACTAATGTCGTTGTAAGCATCGACCCCAATGATATATATTTCGTCAATATAACTATTATAATAAATATTATAATCGCTACAATCGCAATTTTATAGTCTAAAAACATTATAAAGCCAAAAGAGGATGCAATCCCCTTTCCACCTTTAAAATTTAAAAATATAGGCCAATTATGCCCTATAACTACAAAAATTCCTGCTAAAAGTATCCCGCTCAATCCCAATAGTTTCATTCCTATAAAACAAGCTAAAATTGATTTTAAAACATCAACAATAAATGTTAGAGCTCCTGCCTTAATTCCAAAGACTCTTAATGCATTTGTCGTTCCCGCATTTTTACTTCCATAATCTCTAATATCTTTATTAAATAATAATTTTCCAAAAATCATTCCACCAGATATATTTCCTAAAAGATATGAAATAATTATACAAAATATAACTTTAAACATTCTCTTCTCCCCTTGCTCTAAGTTCAAAAACTATCGGAGAAGAAGTAAATGAAAAATTCTTTCTTATTTGATTTTCTAAATATCTCAAATACGAAAAATGCATCAACTCAACTTTATTAACAAATATTACAAACTTCGGTGGTCTAACCGAAACTTGACTTGCATAAAATATTTTTAGTCTTTGTCCTTTATCAGTAGGTGGTGAATTATGAACGACTGCATCATTTATAATATCATTTAAAATTCCAGTTGAAATTCTAGTACTATAATTTTCATCTGCAATCTTGATTGCTTCAAACAATTTATCAATTCTTTGACCCGTTTTAACTGAAATAAAAACAAGTTGAGCATAAGGAACAAAACTTAATTTAGTTCTTATATCATCTTCAAAAGCTTTATAAGTTTTATTGTCTTTAACGATTAAATCCCATTTATTAACTGCAATGATTAAAGCCTTATTTTGCTCTTTAGCAAAACCTATTACTTTTGTATCCTGTTCTGTAACACCTTCTGTAGCATCAATTAAAAGAATTGCAATATCCGATCTTTCAACAGCATTTAAAGTTCTTACTACACTATATCTTTCCAAATTTTCAGTTATATTCTTTTTTCTTCTAAGCCCTGCAGTATCGGTAAAAATATAAGTTTTTCCGTCAATTTCAACTCTTGAATCAATAGAATCTCTAGTAGTTCCAGCAATATCAGAAACAATCATTCTTTCTTCGCCCAAAATTCTATTCATTAAAGAACTCTTACCTACATTAGGTTTACCAATCAATGCAATTTTTGTTACTTCATCTTCTTCCCCTGTATATTTATTTTCAGGAAATTCTTTTATAATTTCATCAAGCAAATCTCCAAGTCCGAAACCTTGAGTTGCTGAAATAATATTCAAATTTTCAAAACCAAGTTCGTAAAACTCATAAACTTCTGCAGGCATTTTATGAGTATCAACTTTATTTACAGCTAAAACAACCGGCTTTTTGGTTCTTCTTAAATAGTTTGAAATTTCTCTATCTTCATCCATTAAGCCACTTTTTCCATCAACTACAAATAAAATTACATCTGCATTTTCCATTGCGACGTCAGCTTGAGCTTTAATCTTTTGTAAAATTATATCATCGCTATTAGGCTCCAAACCTCCTGTATCACAAAGAATAAAATGTTTATTTTGCCATTCTGCATCTTGGTATAATCTATCTCTCGTAACACCGGGAGTATCTTCAGTAATAGCAATTCTCTTATTTATAAGTTTATTAAAAAGTGTTGACTTGCCAACATTTGGTCGTCCAACAACACAAACTAAAGGTCTTTCCATAAATTCACCTCCATCTTCTTAATATATATTTTAACATATTTTGTTATTTAAAAAAATAAGCTCCTCTAAGGGAGCTCATTATTATACTGGATAAATAGAAACTTGTTTTTTATCTCTACCTTTTCTCTCAAATCTTACAACACCAGAAACTTTAGCAAAAAGTGTATCATCTCCACCCTTACCAACATTTACTCCTGGGTGTATTTTTGTTCCACGTTGTCTAACTAAAATATTTCCTGCAAGAACGAATTGTCCATCCCCTCTTTTAGTACCTAATCTTTTAGCTCTACTATCACGACCATTCTTAGTACTACCTAAACCTTTTTTACTAGAAAAAAGTTGTAAATTCATTTTTAACATACTCTACACCTCCTTATAATAAATCTCAATATATTTATTATATTTTTCTTTCAATGATATAATGCCAACTTCAAAAGTTTTTATTATTGTCTGAATATCTCTAACCTTAGCTTCATCTAAATTTTCAATATCTATCATCATCTTTAAATATCCATCTCCTACATCTATATCCATATACTTAGGGTCTATAGAACAAATTTTTTCAATAGAATTTGGTGTATTTATTGATAAAATGGATAATGACGCACAGAGAATATCATTCTCTTTACTAAAATCAGCATGTCCATCCATTTCAAATCCATAATATAAATCTTTTTTCTTAAAAATATAAATATTAGTCATTAAAATGCAATACTTTCAATCTTAACTTTTGTAAATGGTTGACGATGTCCTTTTTTCTTTCTATAATTTTTCTTAGCTTTGAACTTGAAAATTATAACTTTCTTTCCTCTTCCATGTCTTTCAACAGTTCCTTCAACCTTAGCTCCTTCAACTAACGGAGAACCAACTTTAATATCCCCATCTTTAGAAACTAAAAGAACTTTATCGAAAGATACTTTAGAACCTTCTTCAACATTTAATTTTTCAACAAAAATGCTTTGTCCTTCTTCAACTTGGTATTGTTTACCACCAGTTTCAATTATTGCGTACATAGTGCACCTCCTCATTCTTAAGTCTCGCCGAAATTAGGTGCTATGCTTTAAAAACCTAATCCGTGCGGTAACACAACAGGTAGTATATCATAAAATTAACAAAAAATCAAGATTTTTTAAAAAATTTTATATTATTTTAATTTTATGGTATAATAATTTATATTATTTTGAAAATAAGATAAAAGTAACTATATAAAAATCAAAATGATTATTCTTTGAGGAGGTTTTTATGTCAGAGAAAAAAATAAAAAATAGACAACTTAAAACTAAAAATGACAAAAAAAGTTTTCTAAGACCGATTTTAAAAATTTTAAGTATTACTATATTGACAATTCTTATGCTTGGTGCCGGAATTACCGGAATTTTTGCAACCGCATTTGTAGATGTTATGAAAGATGCTCCGGTTGTTGATACATCAAATATAAATGAACTTATGATTCAATCATCAAAAATATTAGATAGAGATGGAAATATGGTTGAAAAAATAGAAAATTTAGAAAATAGAACTATAATAAAATTAAAAGATGTTCCTGAACATTTAATAAATGCCTTTATTTCTATTGAGGATGAGAGATTTTATTCACATAAGGGAGTTGATCCTATTGGGATAGCAAAAAGTCTTTTTGATACAGCAAGAGGTAGGCTTAGAGGTGGTTCAACTATTGCTCAACAATTGGCAAGGAACCTATATCTTTCAAATGAAAAGAAAATAGAAAGGAAGCTAAAAGAGGCATACCTTGCAATAAAAATTACGGACAGTATAAAAAGAGAAGGTGTTCTTGAGGCATATTTAAATAGAGTTTTCTTAGGTCAACATTCCTATGGAGTTCAATCAGCAAGTCAAGGATATTTTTCTAAAGATGTAAAAGATTTGACTATTGCAGAGTCTGCACTTCTCGCAGCTATTGTCCAAAGTCCTTCAAATTATTCTCTGTATAAGACTATAAAACCAGAAAATGTAAATGATGAATCTTCTGTTATAAAAGATTTGAATATCAATGGTCAAGTTTACAAAGCTGTATATAATCCTAGAGTTTTAGATAGACAAAAATATGTTTTGAAAAAAATGTATCAACTTAAAAAAATAACTAAAGAAGAATACGAAAATGCATTAAATGAAGATGTATTTGCAGCTATAAAACCTAATAAAGGATTTGAAAGAGAAGTTTCAACTTATTTTACTGAATATGTAAAATATCAAGTAGCTGAAAAATTAATGAAGAAGTATAATTATACAAAAGACGAAGCCTGGAATAAAATTTATAATGGTGGACTTACTATTCACTCAACAATGAATCAAACTATTCAGAAAAATATAGAAAAACTCTATAGTGATTTTGCTAATGTTATGAAAGCTCCAAAGAGAGGCAATCCGGCATTTGCATCTTTTAAAAGAGATAGATCAAATAATATAACGGATGCAAAAGGAAAGACTATACTATACAAAAAATCTAATATTTTAGACGAAGATAATAATATTATAATTCCAAAAGGAGAGTTTTCTATAAATGAAGATAAATCATTAGAAATAAAAAGCTCCAGAGTTTCAATATTTCAAAATGTATTATCTATAGCAAGTTTTTATACAGTTAATAATCAAAATAATCTAGTTACTCATGGAATTGGAAACTTTCAAATTCCTGAAGAAAATCTAACTGTCGAAAATGAAAAAACTTTTAAAATTTCTGCAAGTTTCTTCGAAACTTATAAAGATTTTTACAGTATAAAGGAAAATGGAAGTTTAGCTTTAAATTCAAAATATTTCCAAATAGATGAGCAAGGTGTCGTACAACCTCAATCATCTTCTGTTGTAATTGACCATACTAACGGAGAATTAATTGCAATAGTTGGAGGTAGAGAGACAACAGGTCATCCTTTAAATAGGGCTTATAGAATTCCAAGACAACCGGGTTCTACAATGAAACCTTTAGGTGTTTATACTCCTGCACTGGATAATGGATATACCGCAGCTACCGGTATAGAAGATGCTCCACATTATAATGACAAACACGAACTTTGGCCAAAAAACTGGTACAATGGATATCGAGGTTTACAAACACTAAGAGAAAGTATCGTTCAATCTATAAATGTTAATGCAGTTAAAACACTAGAAAAAATCGGTCTTGAAAAATCAAAAGAATATTTAAAAAGATTTGGTTTAATAAATGAAGAAAATGAGCTAGATGATACTTATGTTTCAAGATCAGAAAATGTAGATTATAATGATGAAAACTTATCAAGTATGGCTTTAGGTGGTATGACAAGAGGTATGACCAACTTAAAAATGACAGCAGCTTATGCTGCGATAGCAAATGATGGAAAATACCGTGAACCTATTTCATTTACAAAAGTAGTAGATTCAACAGGAAAAGTTATTTTAGAACCGGATCAAAAGCAAAGAGAAGTTACTTCTAAAGAAAATGCTTTTATTATGAGAGATATTTTAAAAGGTGTACCAAATGTTATGGCTCCCGGAGCAAAACACCCAACAATAGAAGTTGCAGGTAAAACAGGTACAACAAGTGATATTAGAGACTCTTGGTTTATTGGATTTACACCATATTATACAATTGGAACCTGGATTGGATTTGATAATCAAAATATAGAACTTAATAAAAATGATTCTATGGCTGCTACTCTTTGGGGAAAAGTCAATAAAATAGTTCTAGAAGGAAAACCGGCTAAGAAATTTGATCCGCCATCTGAAAATATAATACAAAAATATGTTTCAATTAGATCTGGACTATTATTACCGTCAGGATCGGGAGGCGGAATATATGAATACTTTGTAAAAGGTACTGAGCCTACAAAATATGAACAATTATATTTTATATATTACAAAATTGATAAAAGAAATGGAAAATTGGCAAATACTTCAACAGCACAACAATATATAGAAAATAAAAAATTTTATATAAAACCAAGTGCTTATAAAGAAGGAAAAACTAATTATGCGCCTGGAGATTTTATCACTCCACCTCCTACAGAAGTATCTGAAATAATAGATAATGACAATTCACAAAATCCAACGCAAGGTAATAATTCAAATAATAATCCAAATACGAATAACAACAATAACAATAACAACAATAATAATAATAACGGAAATACCAATGACAACAATAATGAATAAAATAATTCACAAAAAAGAGTTGCAATTTAAAAATGCAACTCTTTTTTAATATACTTCGTCTATTATTCCTCCACCAACTACAATGTCATCCAAATAAAACACAGCTGATTGCCCCTTATTTGGTGCTCTTACCTGTTTTTCAAATTCAACAAATAAATCATTATTTTTATAGAATAATAGTCCCTTAGTTTCACTTTGTCCATGTCTTACTTTTACGCTAACTTCCAATGGTTTTTCTAGAGCATCAAAAGGGATAAAGTTCTCTTCTCTTATTCTTATTTTATTTTTATAAAGAGCATCTTCATCTGATAATGTAACAGTATTATCTATTGCATTTATCTTAGATACAAATACTCTTTTACCCAGTGCAATTCCAAGACCTTTTCTTTGACCAACAGTATAGTAAACTATACCTTTATGTTTTCCAAGTTTATTTCCATTTTCATCAACAAAATATCCTTCTTTTATCAATTCGGGATTCCTTTGTTTAATAAAAAGGCCATGATCTCTATTTTGAACAAAACAAATTTCTTCACTATCTTTTTTTGAATAAGTCAAAATATTTTCATCTTTAGCAATTTGTCTTACTTTTTCCTTTTCTAAATCTGCAAGTGGAAATAAAGTCTTTGACAAAACTTCTTGACTTGTATTATATAAGAAATAAGTTTGATCTTTTTTAGAATCTTTTGCCCTTTTTAACAAATATCTATTATAATTTTTATCAAATTCAACTTTTGCATAATGTCCTGTAGAAATAAAATCCGCTTTTAAAGGTCTTATTTTATCTACAAAGCTATTAAATTTTATATATTTATTACAAGCAACACAAGGATTTGGTGTATAACCTAAAGAATATTCTCTAACAAAATTTTCAATTACTTTTCTATCAAATTCTTCCCTAAAGCTCATTGTATAATGCTTTACTCCCATTGCTTCTGCAACGATTTTTGCATCCATAACAGAAGATAAAGAACAACAGCCCTTTTCTTCATCATACAGATGTCCTTTAGGAACTAAATTCATAGTAACTCCAATTACTTCATATCCTTCTTTCAATAACAAATGGCAGGCAACACAACTGTCGACCCCGCCACTCATTCCTAAAATTACTCTTTTATTCAAAATTACCTCACTAATAACTGATAATTATTCCACCCTCATTTTCGTAAGTAGAAGATAATCCTCTTGCAGAAACAATCAAAATATCCTTAAAATTGTATCTTTCAACTATTTTATTCTTTATTTCTTTTGCTCTTTCCAAACAATTACAATGAGTTATTACCAATATTTTTTCTTCAATATTTGAACTATTTTCAGCTATTGCATCAATTAATTCACTATATGCTTTTTTTAAGCCTCTAACTTTCTTATAAATATCTATTTCACCATTAACACCTTGCATAACAGGCTTTATAGAAAAAGCAGAAGCAATCATAGCTTTTAATTTAGAAATTCTTCCATTTTTTATTAAATTATCAAGACTTTCCAAAACAAAAAATATATTCATTTCTGAAATGTATTTTGTTACATTATCAACAATTTCTTGGAACGTCATTTTTTTATCTATACATTCTTGAATTTTCAACGCAACTAAAGTTTCTCCAGAGGCAGCAGACTTAGTATCAAAAACATGAATTAATCTTTCTCCCTTTTCAAGTACCATTGTCTTTGCTAAACATGCATTAGAATATGTTGCACTTAATTTTCCGGATAAAGTTACACAAAAAACTTCTTTCGCTTCTTCAAATTTATCCATAAAAAGTTTAGGAGATGGTGCAGCTGTTTTTATAGAACTTGCATTTCTCATCGCTTCTATATATTTATCTACATCTAAATTTTCATCATCTAAATAATCAACATCATCTAGTTGTAATGTCAAAGGAACTAATTCGATATCTAGTTTGCTTTTCATTTCCTCTGTTAAATCACAACAACTATCAGCAACTATTAGTCTTTCTATCATACTATCCTAACCTCTCTTCAATAAATTTGGCAAGTTTTTTAGCTTCTACTTCCAATTCTTCTTGATTTTCTCCTTCAATCATAACTCTAACTAAAGGCTCTGTTCCGGAAGGTCTTATCAAAACTCTTCCATTTCCTGAAAATTTTTCTTCAATTTTATTTATTTCAGCTACTATTTCTTTATCTTGTAAATAAGCATTCCTATTTTCAAGCTTAACTTTTGCATTTACTAAAACTTGTGGATATGAAACCATAAGCTCATTAAAATAAGACAATTTATTTATACTACTTGCAACTAATTCACAAATCTTAAGAGCTGTAAAAGTCCCATCGCCGGTTGTACTGTCATTTAAGAAAATCACATGTCCGGATTGTTCAGCTCCTAAAATATAATTATGCTCAAGCATTTGTTCAAGGACAAATCTGTCACCAACTTTTGCAGCAACAAAATCAACATCTATTGAGTCTAAATATTTTTTTAGTCCAATATTGCTCATAACAGTTCCTACAACAGCATTATTTGTAAGTTCATCTTTTTCTTTATATGACTTAGCCATAGCAGCTAGAATATGATCTCCATCCATAATATTTCCTTTTTCATCAACAGCTAAACATCTATCAGCATCTCCATCAAAAGAAAATCCCATATCAACATCATTTTCCAAAACAGCTTTTCTTATTACTTCCATATTAGTACTACCACAATTTAAGTTAATATTTTTTCCATCAGGAGCAGTATTTAAAGAAATAACTTCCATTCCTAACTCTTCAAATAACTTTCTTGCAATTTTATAACTTGCTCCATTTCCAAAGTCTACAGCTATTTTTAAGTTTGAAAAATCAGCATCCACTCTTGATTTCAAATAATCCGCATAGATAGAAACAGCTTCTTTTTCTTCTGTAAAAATACCCTCTTGAATTTCTCCAAAATCAAAATTTTCATCATCTAAAATATTTTCAACTTTATATTCAATTTCATCTGAAAGTTTGAAGCCATCTTCGTTAAAAATCTTAATTCCATTATATTTAAAAGGATTGTGTGAAGCAGAAATAACAGCTCCTCCAACCGCTTTAAAATACTTGATTAAATAGGCAACTGTAGGTGTTGGAGCAATTCCTATACTAACTACATTAAAACCCATTTCTAATAAACCTTTTGCTAAACTATTCTCAAGATTTTTTCCACTTTCTCTAGTATCTCTACCTATTATAAATAATTTTTCTTCTTTATCTTTTAGAATATACCCAACAGATTTCCCAAGTTTATAAGCCAGCCTATCAGTTAAATTTTCTCCATAGACTCCTCTCACTCCATCTGTTCCAAAATAATTACCCATCTTTTCTCCTGTTTAATTTTATAAATTTATTCGTAATTACATACATAATCACAATAATTATATCATAAAATTTTAAAAAAATCATTATTTGTAACAAAAAAACAGTGTATCATTGTCAATCATTCTTACCATCAAATTTAGTTAATACAAAAATACATTATATTTTTTTAAATATCTTCTTTTATTTTAAATTGTGCCATTAATATACTTACTAATGTTATTCCAACTACAATTAGGTAAATTGATTTATTTTGTTCAAAGCCCAAAAGTCCATTTGGTATTAACTTTGAAATCCAAAGATAAACTCTGTCTCCAAAATATACTCCCATAGCGAAAAATAATTGAAATATTCCCATACTCACATTTCTATCTTCCTTTTCAAAATATTGCATAGCCATTGAAATCAAACAAGTATAAGCAATTCCATATCCAAAACCGTTAAATACATATCCCAAAAATGCAGGAAGATAAGAGTTAGTTAATAAAATTATTATATAAAAAACCAAATTTGAACCCAGTCCTAAAACTAAAGTTTTTTCAATTCCAATTTTATTTGCAAAATAAGTTCCTGCAAGTACACTTGCAATAAGTTGCGGAAAAGCAAACAAAACATCAATATATGCCAAAAAAATCGGAGGCATATTTAAATTAACTTTCGCGTATGCAATCATATTTGCACCCGATGTTGAAAACTTTATGAATGAAACTAAAATTGCGATCAAACAAATGTATAAATATCCTTTAAATTCAAAAACTTTTTTAACTTTTTCAAAGCTAAATCTCTTTGCAGAATAAGAAACATCTCTGACAAAAAAAGTCAAAACAAATGCTACAATTGAAATGCTCGCAGAAAGTGCCCAAAGCAATTTAAAATTCTTATATGTACCATAAGTTGATAAATACTGTATAGGAGCTGCTATAAATTCTGCAAGAAGCGGTGCTATTGATAAAATAGATGCTGAAATTGCAGCTTTTTCTTTAGAAAAAGTCTCTGAAAATAAAACATTAAACACCGCAAGCATAGACGCACATATTCCCATAGCTATTGATGAAAAATAAAGAGTATTATAACTTGGCTTTAAAACTACCATCAATGATGCCAATGTCAAAACAAAAAGTGCAATTTGAATAAATATTTTTTTTCTATTAAAAATATCGCTCAATATAAAAATAGGCAATCTTATAAAACAACTTATAAGCCCGTATGCAGAAGTTATCTGTGCAGCTAAAATAACTGAAAAGCCAAGCCCTCCTTCTTCCATAGGACTTATAGCATAGAGTTTCCTGTAAGCTCTTACAACTGTTATTCCACTCCAGAAAAGAACAAATAACCAAAATATAAGTTTTTGATTTCTGTCTAAATCATATTTTTTTGAAATAAAAAATATAATTATAAAAGTTAAAATTATCATAAAAATTGATGAATAAAGTTTATACATTTTTCACTCCTAATTCTTTGGCTTAACTGCCAAAATTTTACCACGTCTTATATATTTCTTTAAATCTAATTTATGTCCCCATTTTGCAAGGTATTCTTCAGTTAATTCCTCTTCAATTATTGTATAGAGTTCAAAACCGACATTTTTTAAAATACTCTTTAACTTCTCCGAAGTTATAGATCCTGCGACTCAAGTTGCATGAAAAATCGGTTCATCTTTGACCCATGATGGCAATTCATTAAATTGAACAATATCTGAAATTGAAATTCTTCCCCCTGATTTTAAAACTCGAAAAATTTCAGAATAAACTTTCTCCTTATCTTCGCATAAATTTATAACACAATTTGAAATTACACAATCAACAGTATTGCTCTCAACTTTAAGATTATCTATATCTGAAACCATAAATTTAGTATTTAAAAATTTCTTTTTTTCTCTTATGTAATTTGCTCTTTCAATCATTTCAGGAAGTCTATCAACTCCGATAACAAAGCCTTCTTTCCCAACTATTTTACAAGCCTTAAAAACATCCGTTCCTTTACCGCAACCTAAATCTAAGACTGTTTCTCCACATCTTAAATTTGCATTTTGAATAGGATTACCACAACCCAAGCCAAGATTTGCACCATTTTCTATATCTTCTAAAGTGTAACCTAGACTTAAAGCAATCTTCTTTTCAAGCTCTTTACTATCTTCACTTTCTCTTAATCTATCGTTTACAGCAATATTTTTATATAGATTATCTATTGCTTTTCTATTATCACAACATTTCATATAAGCCTCCATACGACTTTATTATTCTATCACAAAATAAGATATTAGTCTAATTTACTTTTTTTATATTTGATACGACTTAAGAATTTTAATTTTTAAAGACAGATATAACTTGATTTTTTTCTCAATTACTTGTATTATATGGGTATAAGATATTTAGGAGGTGCAGTTATGGAAATAACAAAAGATATGTTAATTGGGGATATTATTCAAATCCATCCTGATGCAGTTGAAATTCTATTTAATTTTGGACTTTCTTGTGTTGGTTGTCCTGCAAGTCAAATGGAGACTCTCGAAGAAGCTACTATGGTTCATGGACTTAATTTAGATTTACTTCTTGATGTCTTAAATGAAAATAACACTTCAGTTTAGAACGAATACCTCACCTTTCACAGAAGTGTTCGGTGAGCAGTACATAAAAAAAATCACGAGCTAATTAATAACTCGTGATTTTTTATGTTTACTACAGATTTTAATTAAAGACTTTTTAATAATTCTTTTACAAATTCAAAAGTTCTTTGTGTTGAGAGAATATTCAATCTTTCAGCAGGACTATGAACATCTTTCATTGTAGGTCCTATTGATATCATTTCCATATCAGGGAATGTATCGACGAAAACAGCCGGTTCTAAAGCTGCGTGAACAACTTCCACTTTCATTTCTTTCCCTGTCAACTTCTTATAAACTTCCAATGCAGTATCTCTCAACTTTGAAACTTTTGCAAATTCCCATGGTTTATAATAATCTTCTAAAGTATATCTAACACCATTTTCTTCATAAACTTTTTTTACCATATCTGTATATTCTTCAAAAGTTTTAGGGTTTGAACTTCTGAGTGAAACAGTAAATTTAACAAAATTTCCATCAAATTTTATTATTGCGAAATTGTCTGAACATTCAACTATTGAAGGATATTCTTCCATCATTGAGTATACTCCATGAGGAATATTTCTAACTACATTTTCTATTTTTTCTTGGCAACCCTTACATAAAACTTCTTTTACATTTTCTACTTTTTCTATGGAAACTCTCATATCTTTATCAAGAGGATATTCGCTAATTAATCTAGAAAAATCAATATTAAATTCATCAGCATTACTTGTAAAAATAACTTTTGCATCTCTAGGAATAGCATTATGTTTAGTTCCGCCTTCAATACTAACCAATCTATAATCAGCAATTTCTTTTATCATATCCATTGCTCTTAGAGCAAATTTCAAAGAATTTCCTCTTTGTTGATGAATTTCCATTCCTGAATGTCCACCAAGCATATTATTTATAGATAAAACAAAAGTATTTTTCATATCATTTTTTTCATATTTAACCTTTAAAGTTCCTATGATATTGTGTCCGCCTGAACAACCTGATAAAAGTATTCCTTCTTCTTCAGCATCAATATTTAAAAGTTTTCTGCCATTTAAAAGCTCTCTCTTTACAGCTCTTGCTCCTGCCATTGTTCTTTCTTCATCAGTAGTTACTAACAATTCAAGCGCAGGATGTTTAGCTTCTTTATCTTCCAAAATGGCAAGTCCCATAGCAACTGCAATTCCATCATCTGCTCCAAGTGTTGTTCCTTCAGTCTTAACCCAATCACCATCAACAATAACAGGAATTGGATCAACTAAAAAATTATGTTCAACTCCGTCAGCCTTTTCTGCAACCATATCCATATGCCCCTGAATAACAATAGGTTCATGATTTTCATAACCTTTATATGCAGGTTTTCTAATAACAATATTGTTACTTTCATCTTGCATTGTTTCTAATCCCAATGATTTTCCAACACTGTATAAATAATCGCTAACCGCCTTTTCATTTCCGGATTCTCTTGGAATCTTAGTAAGCTCTTCAAAATAATGAAAAACTCTTTCAGGTTTTAAATTTTCTAACATAATTACCTCCTATTTATTATATTCATCAAATTCTTCTATACTGAAAATTATTTTTTCTCCATCATTTACTACCATTGCAGGAATTCCTATTGAACCATTTTCCTTTGCAAAATTAAATGCAGGATTTTCTCTAAACTTTAAGAATTTTTTAAGATTTGCTAAATTTTCAGTAATATCTAAATACAAATACTTAACTCCTCTTTCATCAAGTGCCTTTTTCATAACAATACAATCAGGACACATACTTGATCCAAAAACAACTTTTTTCTTAACCATAATTCCTCCTAAAATTCTAAAGACTTTTCAATAAAATCTTTTAGTTCTGAGATTTTTATTCTCTCTTGTTCCATAGTATCTCTAAATCTAACCGTTACACAATCATCTTCCAAAGTATCAAAATCGACAGTTATACAGAAAGGAGTTCCAACTTCATCTTGTCTTCTGTATCTTTTTCCAATACTTCCTGAAACATCTGTATCTATCATAAAATATTTTGAAAGTTCATCATAAATTTCATCAGACTTATCTGACAATTTTTTAGTAAGTGGTAAAATTGCAGCCTTAAATGGAGCTAAAGCGGGATGAAGTCTTAAAACAGTTCTAACATCTCCTTCTCCTATCTCTTCTTCATCATAAGCATTACATAAGAATGCTAACGCAACTCTGTCCGCTCCAAGTGAAGGTTCAATACAATATGGAATGTATTTTTCATTTGAAACAGGGTCAATATATCTTAAATCTTCTCCGGAAACTTCAATATGTCTTGATAAGTCATAATCTGTTCTGTCCGCAATCCCCCAAAGTTCTCCCCAACCAAATGGGAATAAAAATTCTATATCACAAGTAGCTTTACTGTAAAAACTCAATTCTTCTTGTTCATGGTCTCTAAGTCTTAAAGTTTCTTTATTCATTCCTAAAGACAATAACCAATTAAAAGAATAGTTTTTCCAATATTCATACCATTCTAAATCCTCTCCGGGTTTACAAAAAAATTCCAATTCCATTTGTTCAAATTCGCGAGTTCTAAAAGTAAAATTACCCGGAGTAATTTCATTTCTAAAAGACTTCCCAACTTGAGCAATACCAAAAGGAACTTTCTTTCTTGAAGTTCTGGCAATATTTTTGAAATTAACAAAAATACCTTGTGCTGTTTCAGGTCTTAAATAAATTTCAGATTTACTATCCTCGGTTACACCTTGAAAAGTTTTAAACATAAGATTAAATCTTCTAATACCAGTAAAATTTTGTTTTTTACAATTTGGGCAACAAATGTTTTTTTCTTTCATTAATTCTTCAACTTTTTCGTTTTCCCAACCATCAACATTTATATTTCCAAGGTTATTTTCAAAATAAAAATCTTCGATAAGTTTATCGGCTCTAAAACGGGATTTACATTCTTTACAGTCAATCAAAGGATCACTAAAACTTCCAACATGACCGGATGCAACCCAAACTTCCGGATTCATCAAAATTGCACTATCAAGACCAACATTATATTTTGATTGTTGAACAAATTTTTTCCACCAAGCTTTTTTTACATTATTTTTAAATTCAACACCTAAGGGACCGTAATCCCAAGTGTTTGCAAGTCCACCGTAAATTTCTGACCCTGGATAAATTATTCCCCTATTTTTACATAAAGAAACAACTTTTTCCATACTCTTTTCTGATTTCATAATATTCCTCCTAAATTTAAAAAACAAAAAGGTCATATCGCAAGGGACGATATGACCGTGGTTCCACCCTAATTATGTTAAAAACATCACTCTAAAAAAATTACTCCCGATTTCCCCATAATACAAAAATGTAATTTTTCACCAAACAATCACTCTCTAAAAATTTTGTACTATTTTTTATCGTTCAACGTAAATATTAACAATCTAATTCTAACATATTTAGATTTTAAAATCAATACTAATAAACTATAACTCTCATTCCAACATAAGAATTATTATAAATAGATCCCATTGATTCAGGATGAACATTTACGCAACCATGTGATCCTCCCCATCTATAGTAATTACTATTAGAGAAAGCAGAATATGGTTGCCAATTTGCGTCGTGAATTCCATATCCGCCATGGAATGGCATCCAATATTGAACCCATGAAGCATATCCCGGACCTCTTAATATTCTTGAATATTCTTTTGAAAGTATTCTAAAATTTCCTGTTACAGTAGGACTTGAAGGTTTCCCACTTACAATACCGATTTTAGAAATTATTCTTCCATCTCTAACAAGCCATAATTTTTGATCACTTAAACTTATAACGATAAAATCGCCATTTACATGACAACTTCTTCCGGAATTTTTAACTCTCCAAACACCATCTGTAACATACCAATCAGAATCTGCTAAATCTACTTCTTCTCCATCTAAATAAGATTTTCCGCCGTAAAATCCATTTGCATACTTTCCATCAACAAAATATTTTTCTCCATTTTCATCTGTTGCATATCCTGTATGTTTTTTACCATTTTGGAAAAAATACCAATCATCTCCATCATCGTACCAACCATTTGCCGGATATTTATCTCCACTGTAAAAAATTCCGTTTATATAAGTATTGCCATCTGACTCTAAACCTTCCTTATATAATTTTCCGCCATATCTTCCATTAGCATATTTACCATTTACAAAATATCTCTGTCCATTTTCATCTGTTGCATATCCTGTATGTTTTTTACCTCCTTGGAAGAAATACCAATCATCTCCATCATCATACCAACCATTTGCAATTTTACCTGCTCCATAAAAAATGCCGTTTATATAAGTATGTGCATATTTCCCACCTATAAAATACATTTCTCCGTTGCCATCTACGGCTTTCCCTGTATATTTTTTGCCATCTTTGAAGAAATACCAATTACTTCCATCATCATACCAACCATTTGCAGGTCTTATATTTCCATCGTAAAAAATTCCGTTTACATAAGTATTTCCATTTGATTCTAAACCATTTTTATATAATTTTCCGTTATATATTCCGTTGGCATATTTTCCTTTTACAAAATATCTCTTTCCATTTGCATCTACACCAAATCCGGTAAATTTTTTACCATCTTTGAAGAAATACCAGTCAGTTCCATCATCACACCACCAGTTGGCAATTTTACCTTCGCTATAAAAGATTCCATCTATATAAGTATTTGCATATTTTCCTTTTACAAAATACATTTCGCCATTGCCATCTACAGCTTTTCCGGTATATTTTTTACCGTCCTTAAAGAAATACCATGTATCTCCATCATCATACCAGCCATTTGCAGGTCTTATATTTCCATCGTAAAAAATGCCATTTACATATGTTCTACCTTTTGATTCTATTCCATTTTTGTATAACTTACCACCATATATTCCGTTAGCATATTTCCCATCTACAAAATATCTTTTTCCATTTGCATCTATACCATAGCCATTATGTTTTTTACCATTTTGGAAAAAATACCACGCATTCCCGTCGTCACACCACCAGTTGGCAATTTTACCTTTACTATAGAAGATTCCATCTATATAAGTATTTGCATATTTTCCTTTTATAAAATACATTTCGCCGTTACCATCTACAGCTTTTCCAGTATATTTTTTGCCGTCTTTGAAGAAATACCAATCGCTTCCGTCATCACACCACCAGTTGGCAATTTTACCTTCACTATAAAAGATTCCATCTATATAAGCATTTGCATATTTTCCTTTTACAAAATACATCTCGCCGTTACCATCTACGGCTTTTCCGGTATATTTTTTGCCGTCTTTGAAGAAATACCATGCATCTCCATCATCGTACCATCCATCTGCCGGACTTATATTTTCGTCGTAAAAAATACCATTTACATATGTTCTGCCTTTTGACTCTATTCCATCTTTATATAACTTACCGCCATATATTCCGTTGGCATATTTTCCATCTACAAAATATCTTTTTCCATTTGCATCTATGCCATAGCCATTATGTTTCTTACCATTTTGGAAAAAATACCACGCTTCACCATCATTGAACCACCAATTAGCAATTTTTCCTTCGCTATAAAAAATTTCATCTACATAAGCATTTGCATATTTTCCGCTTATAAAATATCTTTTTCCATTTGCATCTATACCATATCCGTTATGTTTTTTACCATTTTGGAAAAAATACCAATCTTTTCCATCATCACACCACCAGTTAGCGATTTTACCATCTTTATAAAAAACTCCATCTATATAAGTATTTGCATATTTTCCTTTTACAAAGTACATTTCGCCATTTTCGTCTTTGGCTTTTCCGGTATATTTTTTACCATCTCTAAAGAAATACCAGTCTTTCCCGTCGTCATACCAACCATTTACCGGTTTTCCTTTACTATAAAAAATACCACCTACATAGCCATTAGCATATTTCCCATTTACAAAATATCTTTTTCCATTTCCATCTACACCATAACCATTATGTTTTTTACCATTTTGGAAAAAATACCAATTACTCCCATCATCATACCAGCCATTTGCCGGCTTGCCATCAGAACCGTAAAAAATTTCACCTACGTAAGCATTTGTTGAAATATCTCCATTTTTATATAGAGTTCCATTATAAACTCCATTAGCATATTTCCCATTTACAAAATACTTATTTTGATATTCTCCTGTAAATTTTTTACTATTTTGGAAAAAATATCTTTCATTTCCTTCTTCTTTCCAACCGTTAAAGCTTTCTGCAACAACAATACTTTTGTCTGTATACTTATTAAAAATTAATACATTAATCATAAGTAAAGATAAAATTAAAAAAGTTGTTGATAAAAATTTCTTTTTCATAAACCCTCCTTCACAAAACTTAAAATAAATAATTTAAAACTATAAAATTCATATACACACATTCATTGTAAATCCAATTAAATTTTAATCAAATTACTACAATTAAAGTATATATCATTTTTCATAAAAAGTCAATTAAATACAGATGTCTAAACCTCATTATTTTCACAAAAAAACTGTTATGATTTCACTCTTCATAACAGTTTTAAAATTACATTTTTCTAGTTTTATTTTTTTCTTTTAATACTTTTTTATTCTCTTCAGTAAGATAACTGAATCCTTCTCCTGAAACTTCACTCACTGTCGCGACATTTACAAATGCATTGTTATCAAATTCTTTTATAAAAGTCATAAGCTTTATATACTCCGGTCTTGTTAGGATTGTTTCTATCATAACTCTTTCACTTTTATTAAAACCGCCTTTTACTTCATAAAGTGTACTTCCTCTAACTATTACATTAAGTATATAGTCATTAATTCCTTCCCATTTTCTTGAGTTGATATAAACTTTAATTCTAGTCTTATATCCTGTAAGAACTTTATCTATAACCACTGCATTAAATAAAATACCTACTATTGCATACATTGCGGCATTAATTCCATAAGCAAAATAACCCATAACTACAACCGAAAAATCCGCAATAAAAACTCCTACACTTATATCTACATGTATATATTCATTTAAAATTTTTCCTACAATATCAGTTCCTCCTGTTGATGCATTTTGATTCAACGTCAAAGCTATCCCAATTGCAGTAACTCCAACTCCAACAATCATACTCATAAAAGGTGTATCAACTAAAGGTTTAATATTCGGAAACATTTTTTCAAACCCGATAAGTGAAACGGACACGACAATAGTAGCATATATACTCAGTCCACCAAATTCTGCACCTATTAGCAAGAACGCCAAGATAAATAAAATAATATTTATTCCAAGTTGGAATACCCCTACAGATATTTCCGGAAAAAATTTTGAAAGTGCTATTGAAAGTCCAGCTGTTCCTCCGATTGTCAAATTATATGGCACCATAAAAAAATAAACACCCGCAGAAACCACAATAGATGCTAATGTCGTAATCACAACTTTTTTTAACGTATTAGAATTCATATTCTCCCCTCCTATAACTTACCGTACAAGTATAACAAAACTTTTTAAAATTTACAACAACTAAATTACATAAGTATTGATTTTTTTATAAAAAAAGTTTACAATTACTTTATACTATATTTTTACATTGTGAATTAAAATTTTTAATGTAATATATGGTAATAAAAAATTTTACAAATTTTATTGTAAATTAACAAAATATTATCGGAGGCTTATATGATTAAACAAATTGAATTAAATTTAGAAACAATTGAATCCATGTTATATTTATGGACTGCTTTGGCAGAAAAAGAAAAAGTTGCCGAAAGCTTTTTTGTTGATGTGGCTAAACAATATCCTCTAAAAGCTATAATGAACAAAGATTTTAATGAAGAGTCAGTAAGAAAAGTTTTATCCGCTATTCAAAACAGAGAATTACTTTCCGGAGCTAGTAAGGAAGAAAAAAGATTTTGGAATAACAATATGTGGATGATGGAAGATCTTGAACTTCCAAAACTTATGGCAAAACCTATAAAAGTTTTGAATGTAAACCATCTTATTGACGAATTGAATAAAGAATTTCCAAATAACAATAAAGAAATTTTAAAAGTATATATCGCTCCTCTACATATGGATGATTACTATATAGTTGACGGAAATTTAATTATCAACTTCTTTAGAATAATGTTACCGGATGGAGAAAATGCATTCATTGACGGACAACCTATTGACGAATATATCCATGATAAATTAAAAGAAGTTCTAAAATAATACTTAAATATTAAAAATCAAATTTTTAAATTCAGTAATTAAGGTTGGGGATAACAATCCTCAGCCTTTTAATTTGTAAAAATAAAAAATTATACTTACTTAGAAATATCTAAATACAAAAACAGTTGCAACCTAAAAAGATATATTTAATAACATTAATTTTAATACTTAATTTACAAAAAGTAAGGTATATTGATAAATTTTAAAAAATCCAATATATAAACTCTCAAGATTTTTATCGTTTTTGATATTTATTATCTTTCATTTTTTGTGATTTTATGTTACAATGTATTTGTGAGATTACTCACAAAAAATTTTTTGAGGAGAGTGATACAAATGGCATTAACAAATGAAGTTCTTAAGTCATTTAAAGAAAGATTTAATTCTTGTAAAACAAATAAGGTTGTAGCTGCAAGTGTTTCAAAAGTCGGTATAAATGAAGCATCTACAAATCACGAAGTCTATAAGAGACACGATTTTCAATTTTCCGATATTACAAAAAAAGGTGAAATAACAAACCAAAAATCAAGTGGTAGATGTTGGATGTTCTCTGCATTAAATGTTGCCAGAGTTTCTACTATGGAAAAATTAAACTTAAAGACTATGGAATATTCTCAAACATATACTCTATTTTGGGATAAACTTGAAAAAGCAAACTTCTTTTTAGAAAGTATAATTGAAACGTTAGACGAAAAAACAGATTCAAGAGTTGTTTCTCACCTTTTGACTGCTCCTGTGCAAGATGGCGGTCAATGGGATATGTTTAAAGGTCTTTTAGAAAAATATGGTGTTGTTCCTAAAGGAATCATGCCTGAAACATTCCACTCTTCAAACACAAGAGATATGGAAGGAATACTAACTAAATATCTTAGAAAAGCTGCTTGTGATATGAGAAGACTTCATAAAGCAGGCAAATCTTTAAAAGAAATTGAAGATTTAAAAAATGAAACTCTTTACGCAGTTTACAATATTTTAACTAAATGTTTAGGAGAAGTTCCTGAAACTTTTACCTATGAATACAGAGATAAAGACGAAAAATTCCACAGAATATCAAATATTACTCCTAAAGAATTTTTCGACAAGTATGTTGGTTGGAATTTAAAAGATAAAGTAAGCTTAATCAATGCTCCAACCGATGACAAACCTTATGGAAAAGTTTACACTGTAAAATTCTTAGGAACAATTAAAGAAGCAGACAAAATAAAATACGTAAATGTTCCTATAGAAGTATTGAAAGAAAGTGCTATAAAATCAATTAAAGCCGGAGAACCTGTATGGTTTGGTTGTGATGTAATTAAGTTTTTGGAAAAGCAAAAAGGAATTATGGATTTAGATATGTTCATATATGATGACATATTCCCTACTTTAGAAAACTTTACAAAAGCTGAAAGACTTGATTATCATGAAAGTGTATTAACTCATGCAATGGTATTTACAGGAGTAAATCTTGATGAAAATGGAAAACCGTTAGAATGGCAAGTTGAAAACTCTTGGGGAGATACAGTTGGAGATAAAGGTATTTTTTCAATGTCTGATGAATGGTTTGACGAATACAACTATGAAGTAATGGTTGACAAAAAATACGTTGATGAAAAATGGTTAAAAGCTCTTGATGAAGAAATTGTAGAACTTGAACCATGGGATCCATTTGGTGCATTGGCAAGATTAAAATAATTTAAAAATTGTCCCAAAAAATATATATAGTACAAAAAAGGAAGTGCTCAAAAACACTTCCTTTTATTGTGAAACAACAAGATTTTCAGGTACACACCCAATGCGAAGAATCGTAAAAGGGTGATGTTCTTATCCTTTAAATATTTTATACATTATTAATGCTGCCGCTATTGAAACATTTAAAGACTCCATAGAATTATCCATATCTATTTTCAAATGTTCATTAGAAATATTGAGCATCTCTTCAGAAACTCCATTAGCTTCATTTCCCATAACAATAATATTTTTTCCTTCGAAATTAAATTCTTCTAAAAATTTTGAATTTTCACTTAAAGTTGTAGAAATTAATCTATATCCATCTTTTTGTAATTCTTTTATTTTTTCAATTTCAGAGTCTACAATATTTGTTCTAAATATCGCTCCCATAGTTGCTCTTAGGACTTTAGAATTATATTTATCTACGCAATTTATAGTCAATATATCATTAATCCCAAAAGCATTTGCCGTTCTGATTATTGTTCCAAAATTTCCGGGATCACTTACATTTTCAAGACAAATTATATTTTTAGAAGAAATTTTTTTCTCTTCAATATAATTTACAATGGTTATAACCCCTTCAGAATTGGTAAGTTCAGTTAAATTTTTAAATAATTTTTCAGATAAAATTATAACTTTATCTAAAAAATTTTCTTTAAACTCAAAGTTTTCAACAAATTTTTCAGTACAAATTATGTTTTCAATGTCAAGATTTTCATTTAAAGCTTCTGACAAAAGTTTTTTACCTTCCAATAAAAATAGTTTATATTTATCTCTATTTTTCTTCAAATAAAGACTCTTAAATAATTTATACTTTTTATTATCTTTACTATCTATTGTTTTAAATTTCATACTATACCAACTTACCAATCCAGTCATTTCTGCCGGCAACTAAAAGAATATCACTATCCTTTATAACATAGTCAGCATCAACATTTATCTCCAATCCCTCTTTATTTTTTATTGCAACAATATTTACATGATATCTATTTCTAACTTCAGATTCCTTTATAGACTTCCCAATCCAATCCGAAATTGGTGCAATTTCTACAAGAGAATATTCATCGGACAAATTAATAGAATCCAAAATATTTGAATTACTAATATTATTTGCAACTCTTATTCCCATATCTCTTTCAGGAATTATAACTCTATCTGCTCCTATTTTTCTAAGCACCATTGCTTGAACACTATCAGTAGCCTTTGCAATAATTTTTGGTATCCCAAGTTCTTTAGCCTCAACCGTCGCAATAATAGAACTTTTGTAATCAGAGCCTATTGCTACGACACAAATATCAAAATTTGCAAGACCCAATTCTTCTAAACTTCCCTCAACTCTAACATCACAAATTATACTGTGAGTAACCTTACTTGCAATAGAATTTATAACATCTTCATCTCTATCTATGACCATAACTCTATTACCAAGTTTTTCTAAGGTAATGGCTAAATTCATTCCGAACCTTCCACAACCTATAACAACAATTTGTTTCATAATATCTCCTATCCGACAATAACATTTCCGTTTGAATACTTAAATTTCTTCCTATTAACTTTATTATAGAAAGAAAAAATAATCGTAAGAGGCCCTACTCTTCCAATAAACATTAATATAATTATAAACACTTTTGTTATATCTTTCAAATGCGGAGTTAAATCTTTGCTAAGTCCCACAGTGGCAAAAGCTGAAATTGTTTCAAAAAGTAAATCTATAAATTGTACATCTTCTATCAACGTTAACACAAAAACCACCGTATTAACTAACAATAAAGAAATAACAAAAATTCCTATCGCTCTTTTGACCAGTGAAAAAGAAATTCTTCTTTTGAACACTTCAATTTCATTATTATTTTGGATAAAAGAAATAGTTGTTACAATTAATAAAAATATTGTAGTAGTCTTTATTCCTCCGGCAGTACTTGCAGGTGATCCTCCTATAAACATCAAAAAAATAGTTAAAATCGTTGACGATTCAGTAAAACCAGTTTGATTTATAGATGCAAATCCTGCTGTTCTGGTAGTAACAGATTGAAAAAATGAATTTGTTATTTTATCAAAAAAGTTAAAATTCTTTAAAGTTTTTGAATTAGAATATTCCAAGATGAAAAATGCAATTGTCCCAAAAATAAGTAATCCTAAAGTCATTACTAAAACAATCTTAGTATGCAAAGAATATTTTCTAAAATTAAATTTAAAATTATTTATATCAATATAAACGTGAAATCCGAGCCCACCTAAAATTATTAAAAAAGAAATAACAAAAAGTAAATAAGGATTTGTATTAAAACCTTCTAAACTATTTTCACCTAAAATATCAAAACCTGCATTACAAAAAGCTGATATAGAATGAAAAATAGAATAAAAAATTCCTTTTAGACCAAACTTTGGAACAAATGTAAAAGAAAGTAAAATCGCTCCCAGCCCCTCTATTAAAAAAGTTGAAAAAATTACATATCTTATCAGTTTAACCATTCCACTAAGTTTTGTAGAACCCATTTGTTCTCGAATTACAAGCCTATCTTTTAAAGTTATCTTTTCACCTAAAATCATCGCTACCATTGTAGCCATAGTCATAAAACCCAATCCTCCCATTTGAATTAATAACATTATGACTGTTTTTCCGAAAAAATTAAATTCATTAGTTATATTTATAGTTGAAAGACCTGTTACACAAACAGATGAAGTTGATATAAATACACAATCTAAAAAATTTGTAAAATTTAAGTTTTTAGATGAAAAGGGTAAAAACAAAAGAATAGATCCAATAGTTATAATTAGAAAGAATCCTAACGTTAAAACTGCCGGTGGATTAGTTTCAAGCTTATCTTTTAACTGTCTTATAAATTGTCTCAAAATAACCTCCAAAAAAAATCCCTTCAATTATGAAGGGACATTTTCTCTATCTTACTAATTCAACTAATTTTTTAAATCCTTCAGGATCGTTTATAGCCATTTCAGAAAGCATTTTTCTATTCATATTTATATTATTTTTCTTAAGCCCATACATAAATTTGCTATAACTTAAACCATATTGTCTTGTTCCGGCATTAATTCTTGCAATCCATAAGCTTCTAAAATCTCTCTTCTTTCTCTTTCTTCCAATGAATGCATAAGTCATAGATTTCATAATTGCTTGATTAGCAACTTTAAATAATTTTGACTTCGCACCATAATATCCTTTAGCTTGTTTTAGTACTTTTCTATGTTTTTTTCTCGCATTTAAGCTACGTTTTATTCTTGCCATTACTCTTTACCTCCATAATTAAGGAATCATATGATTGATTCTTTTTTGATCTCCACTGCTGATAACTGTTGATTTTCTTAAGTTTCTAATTCTCTTTGGTGATTTTTTACTTGTTAAATGGCTTTTATACGCCTTAAATCTTTTAATTTTCCCAGTACCAGTTCTTTTAAATCTCTTAGCTGATGCTCTATGTGTTTTCATTTTAGCCATACCTAAAACCTCCTATTAATCTTGTTTTGGTGATAAAAACATTGTCATATTTCTACCTTCCATTACGGAATCTTTTTCTACATTTCCAAACTCTTGGGTAAGCTCTTTAAATTTATCTAAAACAACTTTACCTATATCAGTATGTCCCAATTCTCTACCTCTAAATCTTACAGAAACTTTTACCTTATCTCCGGCTTTCAAAAAATTATTTGCATGTTTTGCCTTAACTTCTATATCGTGTTTATCAATACTCGGAGTAAGTCTAATTTCTTTAACATTTATGACTTTTTGTTTTTTTCTTGATTCTTTTTCTTTCTTTAAAGAATCATATCTATATTTTCCATAATCTAAAATTTTGCAAACAGGTGGATTAGCATTAGGAGAAATATTTACAAGATCCAATTTCTTTTCATTTGCCATTTCCAATGCTCTAGAAATTGGAACAACTCCAATTTGATTACCTTCTGCATCAATTAATCTAACATCTTTTGCTCTAATCTCTTCATTAATTAAAAGCTCTTTTATAATAACACCTCCATAAAAAACGGCGAGTAAACACTCGCCATAATAATTACAAAACTTAAATTATTAACATAAACCTGAAACAAAATAGTAACTAGGTGAGAGCGAGTACTCTACTTCATTCATCATATTACTCGAATATTTTAACATAAACAAATAAAATAGTCAAGTAATTTTTAAAAAATTTTTAGTTCTCCTTTTCAAATAAAAATTTCATATATCCAACAAAAACATATAGTACAATTAAAGTTGCCACTATTTCTTGGAAATTTACAAATAATTTTAAAACCGAATTTGCTCCATATAATTTTGTTACATATCCACTAAATAATTTACTTGAAATTGCACTTATTACAAGTGGGAATGTAAAGCCCGAAAAGCCTGGAGAAAATTTTAATTTCAATAGATTTGGCATATTCAATAAAACTATAATATAAAATAAAACTGAAATTACAAATAAAACTGTCGCAAATGTAATGTTTTTTTGAGGAAATGTATTTAAATATCCTGCTAATACAAGAGAACCCGGTGCAGATAAAATCGCAAATGTAGGTTTTGCAGGTTCCGGTATTTCTTTTACTTTAAATACTCTATAACAAACAACAGGTATCAAAATGAAATAAGAAATTAAAGCAAACCAAAAACAAATCTGTCCCAACTTCAATTGTCCAGCAGCTCCAGCAGTAACACTAGCTGTTGCAATTCCTACATAAACAATATACCAGGATGGAAATACTTTCTTAATTGAAAAATTAGGTAAAAATTTCAAGCTAAACCAAATCATTAGCAAAGTATGTAATATAACACCAACAAGCCAAACTACTACAGCTAAAACTGATGAATATGGCTTTGCATAGCTACTAAGCAAAATAGTAGCCATTGTAATTGTTAAAAGAACACTAGCAACAACCGGATTATCCAAAACGGTTTTTAATTTAGAATTTAGCACAACAATTTTTAAAACAAAAATAATATATAAGATAAGTGCTACTCCAGCTATACATAATCTTACAACATTACTATAAGATTGTAACAGATTTCCAAGCGCAAACATTGATAAAATCAAACCTGCAATCGGAATAGGTAATTTTTTCAAAAGATTCATATAATTCTCCTTTACTAATATTTAAGTCAGGAATTTCTAAAAAGAAATTCCTAACTATTTTAAATTTATTTGTCTATTGGTCCACCTAAATATGTTCCTGTATCATAATTTTTATTTAATTCGATTACAGAATCATCCATATGATTCTTTTTCATCTTCTTAATTATTTTTCTCTTGTTCCCATTACGTTCAAAAGGATTTGTAGTTTCAACAATTCCTTGAACAACATTGTACCAATGTTTCCAAGCCATTCCGATTCCTAGTTCATCAGGATGCCAGTTTGCCATAAGTCTTGTTCCCGGGCATAAGAATGTGATATTTATTGTTCCATGTTCATAAGGAAGAGTTGTAAGATCATGACAAACCGCTTGTAATCCAACAGTTTTCATTTCCGGAGAATATCCATTAAAATAAGAATATCCGTGAACAACTCTCATTATGTTATATGCCTTTTCAATCATAACAACAACATCAGGTTCAACTTTAAAATTTTCTAAAGGCATTATTGCTATACCATAAACCTTGTCTTTTAAAAATATCATCTCATCAGAAACACTCTTTGATGTCTTAACATCATTATAAATATTTTTACTAAATCTTGCTTCTCCAGATGCCATCTTTGGTGGTGCTTGATTAAAACCAAAAGCAACCGCTCCATTTGGGCAACCTTGATGTACCTTTCTTACCTTTATGTTTGAACCTTTAGATGCTAAATTAACAGCATTACAATATGTAACTTTACTTTCTCTTTCAGGTACTTCAAAATTTTCATAACTTTCCTCATCGTGAAAAAACTTCACACCTACAACTTTACGATTTAAATCTAAATACGAATCGATAAGTTTTACACTTTCTTGAATATCCATTCAAAACCTCCTATTTAATTTTTATATTTATATTTGTTTTATTATTGGTAACAAAAAAGACAAAATATCTTTTAACTATAAATGTTGGTATAATTTTATTTTTCATATTTAGAATTTATAACTTTTATAGATTTTATAAAAGATTATTTGACTATGGAATAACTATGATTTTATTTTTCTTTGCGATTGTTTCAATAATTACCATTTTTATATCAATTTCAAGAATTTTAAAAAAGTCTAATTGATTTTTCTTTTTTGAATTTGACATGATATAAAAATATGGGTATACTATACCTAGTAATATGGGGATGAACTGGCTTCGACGGGGAAGTTGCAGTATCATAAGCGAATTGTTGTATCCAATCAACATAAAAAATGGTAAATTAAATATAAACGCAGAAAATAATAATTTTGCATTAGCTGCCTAGTCAGCTATTTGGAGTCTATTCTTTTCCCACAAAAGTCTAAACTCTATCATTAAATTCGTGGGCAACCTTTACAAAAGTTCTTAGATTTGTAATTGTATTTATAAGATACCTTTAACTGATTTTGTTAATTTATAGGTTATTGGGAAAATTAAAATTGACTGTATTCGGAGAAAGTGATATGAATGCTTTTTCGGACGTGGGTTCGACACCCACCATCTCCACCAAACATTAGT
>OGYO01000031.1_pt1 | contig 53550 bp, 39 predicted proteins | sample 1576561 | NCBI WGS metagenome assembly OGYO01 (sample SAMEA3541507, study PRJEB24748) | human gut metagenome | biome: human gut; feature: human-associated habitat; material: faeces | place: China | collected 2012 | reverse complement strand
AATAGAAATAGGAATATGTTTTATTGCATTGATTATTTCTGCTATTTTTTACAGCTTATATATTAAAATTAAAAAGTAAAATTTTTTACTGTAAAATATTTTTCAAATTATTTTACAGTATTTTTTTTGAAATTTTAGTTCCATAATATTTTATAAAAACGTTATGTATTTCTTAGGAAAATTTTGAAAATTTATTTTCCTCAAGTGTTTTATTTTAATAAAAAGTGTGATATAATAGTATTGAATTTTGTAAACGATTTAATTATAATTATAAATTTATTTTAAAGGAGTGATAAAATGTCAGCACCTACTATAAAAGATGTAGCTAAATTAGCAGGAGTTTCAATTTCTACTGTTTCAAGAGTTATGAATGAGTCGAAACCTGTTAGCCCGGAATCAAGAAGAAAAGTTTTAGATGCAATAAAAAAATTGGACTTTAAGCCTAATGAATTGGCAAGAAGCCTTGTAATGAGAAAATCAAATATGATTGGGGTTATTGTTAAAGATATAGGGATTTCCTATATGGCTCAAATCATTAGAGGAATCGAAGAAATTGGAAGAATGTATAATTACGATATTTTGCTTTCCAGCACGTATGGAGATATAGAAGCGGAGCACAAAATTATTGAATTTATGTGCACTAAGCAAGTTGAAGGAATAATTATGATAAGTGAAAAGATTAATCCTGAAATATTGTTTAAGTTGAAAAGTAAAAAAATTCCTTTTGTAAGACTTGATAAATTTTACGAATATACAGATGAACATACTGTAAGTATAGATTATAAATCAACTTGTAATAAAATGACAAATTATCTTGTAGATGAAGGTCATGAGAGTATCGTTTTTATTAGCGAAGATATTACAAGTAGAATCGGTAGAGAAAAACTTGCAGGATTTAATGAAGCTGTTGCAGAAAGAAAAGTAAAATCGGCACTTATAAATGCAAAAGATATTACAGTTCAAACAGGATATGATATGGGAGAAGAAATTTTCAAACTTATCAAGGAAAATAATTCAACTGTAGTTTTTGCGAGTGAAGATGCTTTAGCTATCGGTTTTATTAGTTATTGTTACGATAACGGTCTTAAAGTTCCGCAAGACATTTCAGTTGCAGGGTTTGGAGATGATTTAATTGCTTCAATTTACAGACCTGCTCTTACAACAATAGAAGAACCATATTATGATATGGGAGCAATTTCTATGAGAAAGTTGATTAAGGAACTTAGAAATGAAGAAAAATTAAAAGATGTTACAATCCTACCTTCAAGAATAATTGAAAGAGGATCAGTTGCAACTTTTAAGAAAAAATAAGTAAATAAAATTTAAAAAATGCTCTTCTTTTTGAAGAGCTTTTTTTGAAATGGAAGAAGGTGATTAAATGGGGATTTATTTGGCTGTCCGAGACGGCTTTAAAAAGGCAAAAACCAGATTTTTACTTGGTTGTGTCTTTGATATAATTAGTGGTTTTATTTTAATTTATATAGTAACTTTAACCGGAACAATTGTGGATTTGTTTAAAAGTCCGAATTTTGATGTTACAAAAATTTATAAATATGTAGCTTTAATGATATTTTTGGGAGTGATTAACTTTTTAAGCTTTATGACTTTTTCATATTTGGTCTTTGGCTCGGGGGCAAAACTTAAGATGTACTATAAAGATATAATTTTTAGAAAAATTTTAAAAAAATCTCCCGACTTTTTTCAAAAAAATACTGCAGGAGATGTAATTGGACTTGCAGATAATGAAACTAAATATATATTTGAATATTTCAGTTTTGGAATTCTATTAGTTTGTGATTCTATGTTTATGCCTTTAATATGTGCATCATATTTAGTATTTTTCCTATCTTGGAAGCTGACGATTGCGGTTATGTTTCCTTTTATCTTTACAGCTATTATTACAAATATAGTAAGTAAAAAAGTTGGAAAAGTAAGTGAAGAAATGAATTTAACTTTTGGAAAGTCTAGTCAGGAGATTTTAGAAATAATTGAGGGAATAAAACTTATAAAAAGTTATGTAAATGAAGAAGTAAGACAAAAAAATATTTCTAAAATCATTAAATATTATTTTGATTTAGCTTTTATGGAAGCTAATCTATGGATGTTAACATTTCTTTCAAACTCTTTTATAAGAGTAATTTCTATGATTATAGGACTTTTTTACGGAGCATTTTTAGTAAGAGATGGTAGTATTACAATTGGAAAGTTAGTGGTATTTTTTGGACTTGGAGAAACTTTAGCTTGGTCTTTCTGGGGACTTGGAGATTGTATAAATACTTATAAAAGAGCTCTGGTTTCAATAAATAGAATAAATCTTTTACTTGATGATAAGACGGAAATAGAAAATGGAGATAAGATTTTAGAGAACTTTTCCACTATGGAATTTAAAAACTTTTCTTTTATTTATCCCGGAGAAAAAGAAGTTTCACTTAAAGACATCAGTTTTAAGTTAAATAAAGGAGAAACTTTAGGAATAGTTGGAAAAAGTGGAAGTGGAAAGAGTACATTAGTTAAACAGATTTTAAGATTTTATAATTTTGACAAAAATAAAATCTTTATTAATGATATTCCCTATGAAGACTATGATATTACGTCAGTAAGGAATAAATTCGGATATGTAAGTCAAGAGAATATTTTGCTTTCTAAAACAGTCAGAGAAAATATTTTATTTGGAAGTATTGCTGAAAGTGATGAAAAAATTATAAATGTTCTAAAAAAGGCAGATTTTTACAAAGATATACAAAATTTGGAAAAAGGACTGGATACTATTGTCGGAGAACGTGGTCTTGGACTTTCAGGAGGACAAAAGCAAAGAATTTCTCTTGCGAGAGCTTTATATCGAGATCCTGAAATTTTAATTTTAGATGATTCTTTTTCTGCCATTGATGCGAATACTGAAAGCAAAATTGTAAATTCTCTTAAGGAAAATAGAAAAAATAGGACAAATATAATTATTTCTCATAGAATTTCTGCAGTTGAACATTCTGATTTGATTTTAGTTATGGACAATGGAGAAATAATCGACAGAGGTACTCATGAAGAACTTATTTCTAGAGATTCTTGGTATAAGGAACAATTTGAGTATCAAAGTTTGGATAAGGAGGAAGAAGATGAAAAATAGTAAATTAAAATTTTTAACTTCCTACCTTTTAGAAGAAAAATTCCTGTTTTTTACAGGCTCAATCTGTACTGTATTTAGAGTTTTTCTTGATGTATATTTACCGACTGTAATTTCTTCGATTATAGATGCAGATTTAGTCAATATGGAAAATTTTTATTCTTTTATTGTTCAAAAAGCACTATTATATCTGGGACTTAATGTATTGCTTTTAGTATTTTTATTCTTTGTAAGAATTTGTTTTAATAAACTATCTTGTAATATTGCATATAAAATTCAATTCAGTTTAATAAGACATATGCAAAACTTTAAAATGCAATATTTTGACAGTTCTTATGCCGGAGATTTGGTTTCAAGATTTACAACAGATACTAATACAATTAAAGAGTTATATCAAACTCTTTTAAATGATCTTTTGGGTTTTGTGTTGAATTTGGCAATGATGCTTACTGTTATGTTTTATATCAGTCCATATCTGCTATTAATTGTTTTAATTTATTTACCACTTATGTATATGGTAACTAAATATTACGGAGAAAAACTTACAGCAGTTACTAAAACAATAAGAAAACATGAGGGAATTACAAGCTCAATTTACAATGAAACGATTAAATCATTACCTGTAATTCAAGTCTATGGAAATGAAGATTTGATGATTGAGTCTTTTGAAAAAGAAAATAAGGAAGTTGAAAAAAATTATATCAAAAGAACTATATTAAATGCTTTATTCTCTTGGAATTTAATTGATTTTACTATGATTTTTACAAATGCTATGATAGTTTTAGTATTTACAATTTTAAAGATTAATGGCTTGGGATTGAGTGTAGGGATTTTGTACATTTTAATTGAATATAATAAAAGAATTTTAAGGCTTTTTATGAATTTCTTATCACAAATAAATAGATATAAGACTGCACTTGTTTCTTGCGACAGAATAATCAAAATTTTTGAAATAGAAGAAGAAAAAACTACGGATAGAGAAATTGACCTTGAAGGAAATATTGAATTTAAAAATGTAGGCTTTGAGTACAAAGAAAATGTTCCTGTTTTAAAGGATGTTAATTTTAAATTAGACAAAGGAAAGTCTATTGCCTTTGTAGGTGCTACCGGAAGTGGAAAGTCAACTATAATGAATTTGATTTTAGGATTTTACGACAATCAAAAAGGAGAAATTTTACTTGACGGACAAAATATAAAAACACTAAGTAAAGCATCTTACAGAAAACAAATGGCTGTAGTTCTTCAAGACCCATATATTTTCACAGGAAGTATAAGAGATAATATCACACTTAAAGATGAAAGTATAACTGAAAGAGAAGTTTTAGATGCAATAGTAAAAGTTGGTGGTAAAAATCTTTTACAAAAAAGAAATAACAATTTAGATTATGAACTGGCAATAAGCGGCTCGGATTTATCTCTTGGAGAAAAACAAATCATTTGCTTTGCTAGAGCCATAGTAAGAAATCCAAAAGTTTTAATCTTGGATGAAGCAACTGCAAACATCGATACTGAAACGGAAAAAATAATAAATTATGGAATTGAAGTTCTAAAACAGGGTAGAAGTACGATGATTATTGCACATAGATTGTCCACTGTAAAAAATTGTGATACAATAGTTATGATAGAAAATGGAAAAGTTTTAGAAACAGGTACACATGATGAGCTTATCGCTTTGAATGGTAAATATAAAACTTGGTATGAAATTCAATCTGCAAAAGGGGACAAACAATGAAAAAAGAGTATTATGATTTATATGATATAGTTATTAAAGATATAAATGCAGAAGGATATTTTGTTTACTCAAAAAGGGCAAAAAAACTCATTAAAGAAAAAACTGATATGACTGTTGATCAACAAAAAAGAGCTTTTCAATTTTTTGAACTTATGGGATATTTTAATCAACACGATAAATTCCCAAAGATTTATATAAGAAGTAAAAAATTAAAAGGTGGTTGTTAATTTAAAAGGGCTGTAAAAAACAGCTCTTTTTTGTTGTTTTTTGCTTTATTAAGTATTATGATGTTAAATATTTTATTTGTTATAATTTTTTAAAATAACTCGTAAGCTGATTTACATTTAACGGTAAGCTATTAAACAAAGTTTTTTTCCTTATCCGTCATTTCGACCGTAACGAAGCGTAGCTGAGTGTAGTCGAGAAATCTCCTAAAGCCCATGATTTTTTGCAACAAAAAAAGCAGATTGCTCTGCTTTTTACTAGTCCATATTGTATCTTTTTTTGAATTTTTCAATTCTACCACCTTTTTCAACAAATCTTTGACGACCTGTGTAGAATGGGTGAGAGTCAGAACTGATTTCGATTTTAATTAATGGATAAGTGTTACCGTCTTCCATTTCTATTGTTTCATTTGAAGTTTTTGTTGAACCACAGATGAATTTATATCCACTTGTTGTATCCATAAAAACTACTTTATTATATTCTGGATGTATTCCCTTTTTCATTGTATTCACCTCGCTTAAATATTGTAAATTAATCACTTTAGGTATTATACCATATCACAAAACTTAAATCAAGTATTTTTAATATAGAAATTAAAAATATTTTGAAATATAGCAAAAACTATAAGCAATATGTTGTGAAAAACACTTTAATGAATTTGCCTTTTTTTAATAAAAATGTTATTCTTATTGTAGAATAATTTTAGGAGATAATTATGAGTAGAGCAGATGATATATTTATTTCAATGTGTAAAGATATACTCGAAAACGGAGTAGATACAAAGGGAGAAAAAGTTCGTCCTGTTTGGGAAGATGGAACAAAGGCATATACGATAAAAAAATTTGGAGTTGTAAATAGATACAATTTGGCGGAAGAATTTCCTGCACTTACACTTAGAAAAACAGCTATAAAATTATGTACTGACGAAATGCTTTGGATATGGCAAAAGAAGTCCAATAATATTAAGGATTTAAAGAGTCATGTTTGGGATGAATGGGCTGATGAAAACGGAAGTATCGGAAAGGCTTATGGTTATCAGCTTGGAGTTAAACATAAATATAAGGAAGGAATGTTTGATCAGGTTGACAGAGTTATTTATGACTTGAAAAACAATCCTTATAGTAGAAGAATAATTACAAATATTTACGTTCATGAAGACTTATCAGAAATGAATTTATATCCTTGTGCATATAGTATGACTTTTAATGTTACAGGGAACAAGCTGAATGCTATTTTAAATCAAAGGAGTCAAGATATTTTGGCAGCAAATAATTGGAATGTTTGTCAATATGCAATTTTGATTCATATGCTTGCTAGAGAATGTAATTTGGAAGTTGGAGAGCTTGTTCATGTAATAGCTGATGCTCATATCTATGATAGACATGTTCCGATTATAAAAGAACTTATTACTAGGGAAAAATTTCCAGCTCCAAAGATTACTTTAAATCCTGATGTTAAAAACTTTTACGATTTTACATCAGATGATGTTATAATAGAAAATTATAAATGCGGAGAACAAATAAAAGATATTCCGATTGCAATTTAGGAGAAAATTATGAAAAGAAAAATTAATGTTTTTGATTATGCGAAAGAAATAATGTTAGCAGTTGAAAAGGGTGTTTTGCTTACAACAAAGTCAAAAGAAAAGGTAAATACAATGTCAATTTCTTGGGGAACTTTGGGAATAGAATGGAATAGACCGATTTTTACAGCATTTGTTAGAGAAAGTCGTTTTACAAAAAAATTACTTGATGAAAGTGGAGAATTTACTGTAAATATTTTTTTAAATGATTTTGATAAAAATATAATTGGAGTTTGTGGAACTAAATCAGGAAGAGATACTGATAAAATTAAAGATTTGAATTTAACTTTGGTTGAATCTGAAATTGTGGATGTTCCTGCAATAAAAGAATTGCCTTTAACTTTGGAATGTAAGGTTATTTATAAACAAAAACAGGATGAAAATGCAATTCCTAAGGAAATAAAGGAAAAAAATTATCCTGAAAATGTGTCAGGAGAATTTTATGGAGCAAATAGGGATTATCATACAGCTTATTATGGAGAAATTGTAAGTGCATATATAATAGAATAAAATTAAATTTTTGTGTCAATTTTATAAAATTGACACTTTTTTAATTGTGAAATTATAAAAATATATTGACAAAATTAATTAAATTATATAACATATAGAGAGTTTATAGATTATACGGAGATGTTTTTATGGAATATAGAATATTAAAAAGCGAAGAAATGGAAAAGGCATTCGCTTTGCGAGAGGAAGTTTTCGTAGATGAACAAAAAGTTCCGCTTGAATATGAAGTTGATGACAGAGATAGTTTAGAAGATACAATTCATGTTGGAGTTTTTGAAGGAGATGAGCTTCTTGCAACTGCAAGGATTATGAATATAAATAAAGACATTGTCTATTTTGGAAGAGCCTGTGTAAAAAAATCTTGCAGAGGAAAGGGAGTAGGGAAGTTTTTATTTATAAGTATGGAAGAAACTGTAAAAAAATTTAAGAAAGAAAATGAAAAGAAGACAATTAGATTTTCAGCGCAATATCATGCAATGACCTTTTATGAAATGTTAGGTTATACTAAAGATAATGATGATATTTTTGTTGAAGTTGGAATAGAACATATTTCGATGAGTAAGATTGTGTAAGGAGTTAGTTTTGTATAAAAATTTAGTTATAGTAGAATCTCCAACAAAAGCTAAAACAGTCAGCAAAATGCTTGGAAGTAATTACAAAGTTGTAGCAAGTGTTGGACATATAAGAGATTTACCTAAAAGCAAAATGGGGATAGATATAGAAAATAATTTTGAACCTGAATATATAAATGTAAGAGGAAAAGCGTCTAAGATTAAAGAATTAAAAGAGCTTTACAAAAATTCTGAAAATATATATCTTGCAACCGACCCCGACAGAGAGGGAGAAGCAATTTCTTGGCATATAGCCTATCTTTTAGGTCTTGATATTAATGCAAATAACAGAATAGAATTTCACGAAATTACTAAAAAGAGTATCAAAGAATCTATAAAAAATTCAAGAAAAATAGATATGAATTTGGTAAATTCTCAACAAGCCAGAAGAGTTTTAGACAGACTTGTAGGCTATAAATTATCTCCGATTCTTTGGAAAAAAATAAAGAGTGGACTTTCTGCAGGTCGTGTTCAATCTGCAACTTTAAAAATTATCTGTGAACGTCAAGAAGAGATAGATAATTTTGTTCCTGAAGAATTTTGGAAGATCGAAGGGATACATAATGTCCAAAATATAGAGTTTAAATCACTTTATTATGGAGAATATGAAAATAAAAAAATAGTAAAAAAAGAGATAAAAAATGAAAAAGAGGCTTTAAAAGTTGTAGAAAAAACAGATAAAGACAATTTTATCGTGGAAGATGTAAAAAAGGTTAAAAAAGAGAGAAAACCACAACCACCTTTTACTACAAGTACATTACAACAAGAAGCGGGAAGAAAATTAGGTTTTTCAAGTTCAATGACTATGAGTATTGCTCAACAACTTTATGAAGGGATTAATGTTGGTAAAGAAGGCTCTGTCGGTTTAATTTCATATATGAGAACTGACTCAACTAGAATTTCATCAGAAATAGTTGCAGAGGCGATTGACTATATTACCGAAAATTATGGGAAAAATTATGCAAGTAAAGGAAATGAATACAATTTAAAGAAAAAGAATTCTCAAGATGCTCACGAAGGGGTTAGACCAAGTAGTATTTTTAGAAGTCCTGAAAAAATAAAAAGCTATTTAACTGCAAATCAATATAAACTTTATAAATTGATTTGGGAAAGAACAGTCGCTTCTCAAATGAAGGCAGAAAGTTATGAAAGCACACAAATAGTTTTAAATTCTAATAATTGTATCTATAAATTAAATGGAAGATACACTTTATTTGACGGATTTTCAAAAATATATACTTCAAGTGATATTAAAGATGAACCATTGCCTAAATTAGAAGCTAAAGATGTAATAAAAGCTGAAAAAATAGAAAAGAGTCAACATTTTACAAAACCTGTTGCCAATTTTACAGAGGCTACTTTGGTTAAAAAACTTGAAGAAAACGGAATTGGAAGACCAAGTACCTATGCAAGTATTATAAATAGTTTGACAAGCAGATTTTATATTTTAATTGAGAATAAAAAAATTATTCCGACAGATTTAGGAAAAAATGTAAATAAGTTTTTAGTTTCTAACTTTGAAACAATTATAAATGAAAAATTCACTATGGAAATGGAAGAAAAACTTGATGAAATAGCTGAAAATAAAAAGGATTGGAAAAAAGTTATTTCAGACTTCTATGCTGTTTTTGAAACATTTTTGAAAAAGTCTGAAGGAGATTCAGAAGATTATAAAATAAAAGATGAAGTCCTTGACGAAAAATGTCCACAATGTGGTAAAAATTTAGTCGTCAAAAAGACAAAATTCGGTAGATTTATCGGTTGTAGCGGATTTCCTGATTGTAATTATATAAAAAAGGAAGTTAAAGATACTGGGGTAAAATGTCCTAAATGTGGTGGAAGAATAATCGAAAAAATATCCAAAAAGAGAAAAGTGTTTTACGGTTGTGAAAATTATCCGGAATGTGATTATGCAATTTGGGACAAACCGATAGCTGATAAAAAATGTGAAAAATGTGGAAAATTCTTAGTTGAAGTTAAAAACAGATTTAAACATGCTCTAAAATGTTCCGACGAAAATTGTGATTTTGAGATTGATTTAAAGAAAAAGAAAAATGAAAAATAAAAGACTAGAACTTAACAAATTTGCTTTTCCACTTATGGTAAACTTCATCCTAAGTTATATTTTGGAGTTATCCGATATTGCTATCGTTGCAAGAGTTTCAACACCCGCATTTAATGCGGTAAATTTGATTTCTTCAACATTATATACAATAAGTGGAGTTTTAGGAGCGACTGCAGTAATTATAAATACAAAACTTGGAGAAAAACTGGGACAAGGAGATGAAAAAGGTTTAAATTATGAATTTTTTTCATCTCTTGCTATAAATATTTTTATGGGAATTATATTCTTATTATTAATGTTGATAGGAAAAACATATTTTTTAAGAATATTCTATAATTTGTCCGGAGAAACTTTGAAACAAGGTATTTTGTTTTCATATCCTATGAGTTTTTGCGTCTTGTTACAACTATGTTTATTTACATTTGGGGCGTATTTTAGAATTTCAAATATGACAAAATGGATTTTAATAGGATCTACTGTTTCCTCAGTTTTAAATTTGTGTTTAGATTATTTGTTTGTTCTTGGAAAATTCGGTTTTCCAAAACTTGGAATTACTATGGTTGGATTTACTACAGTTTTTTCAATGTTTGTAAATCTTCTTATTTACATTTTTGTATTGAAAAATAAATTAAATTTAAAATATGAATTACTAAAAAGCTATTTTATAAATGGAATTAATCATTTTAAATTAGCTTTTCCTATTATGATACAGGAAATTTTTGACGGAACTATTTTTGTTATTATTTTCAATATGATTGTTATTAGAATAGGGAATAATGAATTTGCTGGATATTCAATAATTACAAATTTGATTATGTTTTTATTTACTTTTAAACATATCTATGGTTCTGCGACTTTGAGTTTAATAAGTATAAGTTCCGGAGAGAAAAACTTTAGAAATTTGATAGATTATCCTAAAATTTCTGTTAAGATTACAACTGTATTATTTATCTTTGGAAGTGCATTATTCTTTATTTTTAGAGAGTATTTACCTAAACTTATTACAGATGACATTTCTGTACAAAATATTGCTACAAAATTTTTGATATTTTTCTTAATTGCAAATATTTGTAGTTCATATTCATACATATACAAATGTGCTTTACAAGGTTTGAATAAAAATATGTTTTTATTAAAAACAACTGCAGGGGTAAATATCTTAAGTCTTATTTTAATGTTGATATTAACACAAGTTTTTGATTTATCTCTATTTGGAGTTGCATTTGCACAATTTGTAAATGAATTTATCTTGAGTGTAATATTTTTGAAATATTATAGATGTATTGTAAATGATGAATTTTATAATTTGACAAAAGATTCTTGCATTCTTGTAAAAAAATGTTAAAATAGATATGTCCGTAGAGATACGGATATGGTTAAAATATTTAGATTTTTTTATAAAAAACTTTTGGAGGCTGGTTATGAAAATATTAGTTGTTATTGATGTTCAAAATGATTTTGTTGATGGTAAGTTGGGAACTCAAGAGGCTATAAATATGATTCCTAAATTAAAGGAAAAAATTAAAAACTTTGACGGAGAAATTATTTATACAATGGATACTCACGATGATAATTACTTAAATACACAAGAGGGAAGAAAACTTCCTATAAAACATTGTATTAAAGGAACTGACGCTTGGAAAATCAGAGAAGGTATCTATAAAGAAAACTGTAAAATTTTTGAAAAAGCAGGTTTTGGCTCTAGCGACTTGGTTGAGTATTTAAAAAGCATAAACGAAAAAGAGAAAATTGAAAGTATAGAATTTGTTGGGATTTGCACAGATATTTGTGTGATTGTAAATACTTTAATGATTAAAGGATTTTTACCTGAAGTTGAATTAATTGTAGATAGTAAATGTTGTGCGGGAGTTACTCCACAAAGTCATAATACAGCATTAGAAGCTATGAAAATGTGTCAAGTTGATATTTTGTAAAAAATAAATTATTTAATTAAGCAAAAAAACGCAACAACACGATATGCAATAATATACTATTGCATATCGTGTTTTTTCTTGAAAATAGGGGTTGTATATGGTATAATAGACAATAATTAAAATAGAGCTTATCTATTTTGATTTTGATACATTTACTATATGGAGGTGAGATAATGGACTGTATATTTTGCAAAATTGTTAATGGAGAAATTCCGTCTAATAAAATTTATGAAGATGATGATATAGTTGCATTTAACGATTTATCACCTCAAGCTCCTATTCATTTTTTAGTAATACCTAAAAAACATATTGAATCCTGTAATTTTGTAGATAAGGAAAATGCAGAAGTAGTTGGGAAAATATTTCTAAAAATTTCTGAACTTGCTAAAGAAATGGGATTTGATAAATCAGGTTATAGAATAGTTAATAATTGTAATGATGATGGTGGACAAACCGTTAAACACTTACATTTTCACGTTCTTGCAGGACGTAGTTTAAATTGGCCACCAGGCTAAAATTAAATATATTATAAAAATTTATAAATTTTATTAATTATACTAAAAAATATAGTGAATTTACTTGAATTTATATCAATTTTGTTGTATAATATGAATGATTATTTCTCAAGACAGTTTGTCTATATAAGAGAGGGGGGATATCATGGCAGAGATTAGAGTTGGCGAAAACGAATCTTTAGATAATGCGTTGAAAAGATTTAAAAGACAATGTGCACGTGCTGGAGTGCTTTCAGAATATAGAAAAAGAGAACATTACGAAAAGCCAAGTGTAAAGAGAAAGAAAAAATCAGAGGCAGCAAGAAGAAAAAAGAAAAAATTCTAAGCTGTTTAAAATTTAATTTTTTGAATTAACTAAAGTCCTTTATTTTAAGGACTTTTTTTATTGTGAAATAACAAGGTTCTCGGGCACCCACCCGATGCGAAGCATCGAGGAAGGGTGAGGTTTTTATTACGAAGTAACAAGGTTCTCGGGCACCCGCCCGATGCAAAGCATCGAGGAAGGGTGAGGTTCTTATATGTTTTTTTAACGTTATAGAAAATAAAAAAGTTCACGTCATAATACTTAGCAAATAAAATCTCCCAACACGTCATCTCGAGCGAAGTCGAGAGATCTCATACTTTTGCTTTAGCAAAAGTAAATGTATCAAAGATACATAAAAAAATTATTGTAGAATTTCTTTCAGAAACACTATTGCTTGTAAAAGAGCTTACGATTTATTAAAAAAATTATAACGAAAAAGTAATTCACGTCAAAAACCAAGCAAAATAATGCCCTCAACATGTCATCTCGAGCGAAATGAAGGGGAAGCGAATCTAGCCTTAACTTAGATTTAAAGAGAATTAACTAATTCACGTCAAAATACTTAGCATAGTAAAGCTCCTTACACGTCATCTCGACCGAAGTGAAACGGAGTGGAGAGATCTCATACTTTTGCTTTAGCAAAAGTAAATGTATCGAAGATACATAAAAAATATTTTAGAATTTCTTTCAGAAATACTATTGCTTGTAAATAATCTATAGTAGGTCTGACGCAAAGATTGTCCAAATCTTGATTTGGATACAATCGACTGTGGAGATCTCATACTTTTGTTTACAAGTAAACAAAAGTAAAATGTGTCATAGATACATTTCTACTCACAAAAAAACTGACTACCATTGCAGTCAGCTGTTAATTCGTGTTTATGATTTTTCTTTATAAAATTTTTACCTGTAAGTTTTTTTTATTCTTGTAGTTAAAACTAAAATTGCAACAAAAGTAATTCCCATTTGAATTAAATTTGGCAATGTTCTTGAAGCAACATAGTACCAGAATCCTTTACCTCTTGTTACAGAAAGCCAAAAGCTGTCTAAAAAGATTGTAACAACAAAAGAAAGAATACAAATAAGTGCAACTTTTAAAGTTATAGAAAGTTTACTTTCTTTTTCAATGTTTTTTCCAAGTATAAGTCCTGGGAAAAATCCCATTATCATATTTGTAAACATATATCCCGGAAAATACATTCCAGGAGAACCCAAAGTCATGAAATAAATTAATGGGTCAGATGCTCCTCCAATGATTGTTCCAAGTGTGGGTCCTAATAATATACCAGAGAATAGCATTGGTATAAATCTAAGTGTTATTCTTCCACTTCTAGGTGGGAATAAATAAATATTTTGATAAGACAAAATAACTGTTAAAGCTATCATAAGTCCTGCGATAGCTAATTGTGTGGTTGTAAACCTATTTTTTTTCATTTTTCTCCTTTCAAAAATCAATGCCAACAGTGGATGCGAAAACTAACCACGAGAAATCTCTTCGTTTACAAGCAACATCCCATCTTGTAACACTTAATGCAAGTTTCCTACTCTGCCTAAAAAAATAGGCTACTATTGGGTATCACACGAATACAGAATTATTTTATAAGATTTTTATAACAAAGTCAAGATTTTACTTTAAAACAAAAAATATATTTTTAGTTAATTTTTTTATGAAAATTTGTAAATTTTGAGTATTTATGGTAAAATATCATTTGTGAGAAAATATATATTTTAGATAGAGGTGAGTTATGGGATTTTTTAGTGATATTTTTAATTCTTCTGCAAAAAGAGTTAAAAAGATAAACCCAATCGTAGATAAAATAATGTCCTACGAAGAAAAATATTCAAAATTAACAGATGATGAACTTAGAAATAATACAGAAATATTTAAAACTAGATTAGCAAATGGAGAAACTTTAGACGATATTTTACCTGAAGCTTTTGCAACAGTTAGAGAAGCAGCTTATAGAGTTTTAGGTATGAAACATTATAGAGTACAGTTAATTGGTGGGGTTGTTCTTCACGAAGGAAGAATTGCCGAAATGAAAACAGGTGAAGGAAAAACTTTAGTTGCAACTTTGCCTTCATATTTAAATGCTCTTACAGGTAAGGGTGTTCACATAGTAACAGTGAATGATTACCTTGCAAAGAGAGATAAAGAGTGGATGGGTAAAATTCACGAGTTTTTAGGGTTAAAAGTTGGTTGTATTTTACATGGACTTTCAAATGATGAAAGACGTGAAAACTATAATTGTGATATAACTTACGGAACTAACTCAGAATTTGGTTTCGATTACCTTAGAGATAATATGGTTGTTTATAAAGAAGAACTCGTTCAAAGAGGTCTTAATTACGCAATCGTCGACGAAGTTGACTCGATTTTAATCGACGAAGCTAGAACTCCACTTATCATTTCAGGTGAAGGAGACCAATCAACTGATTTATATGCACTTGCCGATAAATTTGTAAAGAGTTTAAAGGGAAGAATTGCAGATCCAAGTGAAGAAAATGAAGATTTTTACAACAGAGAACTTAGAGAGGAAACTGTTGATTTTGTAGTTAATGAAAAACATAAAACTGCTAACTTAACTGAAATTGGGACTGAAAAGGCAGAAGACTTTTTTGGACTTGTAAATCTTTCAGATCCGGTTAACATGGAAGTGGCGCATCATATAAATCAAGCGTTAAAAGCGAATAATACAATGCAAAGAGATGTTGACTATGTTGTAAGTGAAGACGGAGAAATTCTAATCGTAGATGAATTTACAGGACGTATTATGGAAGGCAGAAGATATAGTGAAGGACTTCACCAAGCTATTGAAGCTAAAGAAGGTGTTGAAATCAAGTCAGAATCTAGAACTCTTGCTACAATCACTTACCAAAATTACTTCAGAATGTATGAAAAACTAGCTGGTATGACAGGAACTGCAAAGACTGAAGAAGATGAATTTAATGAAATTTATCATATGGATGTTATTGAAATTCCAACAAATAAACCGGTTATAAGAATAGATCATCATGATAGAGTTTATTTAACAGAAGAAGCTAAATTTAAAGCTATTGTTGAAGAAATAGAAAGAATTCATTCAACAGGACAACCTGTGCTTGTTGGTACAATTTCAATTGAAATTTCAGAATTACTAAGTGCAATGCTTAAGAAAAAAAGAATAGAACATGATGTATTGAATGCTAAATTCCATGCAAGAGAAGCTGAAATTGTTGCCCAAGCTGGGGTTTATGGTAAAGTTACAATTGCAACAAACATGGCAGGCCGTGGTACCGATATTCTTTTAGGTGGTAACCCTGACTTTATGGCTAAACATGAAATGAAGAAAAATGGAACACCACAATATGTTTTAGATAATTTAGATGCTTTTTGGGAAACTGATGATGAAGAAATCTTAAAAGCTAGAGAAGAATTCAAAAAATTATATGAAAAATATAAAGCTCAAACTGATGAAAATGCTAAAAAAGTAATTGAAGCAGGCGGACTTTTCATAGTTGGTACTGAAAGACATGAGTCAAGACGTATTGACAATCAGTTAAGAGGACGTGCCGGTCGTCAAGGAGACCCTGGTGAATCAAGATTTTTCGTTTCACTTTCAGATAATTTGATGCGTTTATTCGGTGGAGAAGCTATACAAAAATTTGCTATGAATAGAAATTATGATCCGGATGAAGTGTTGGAATTCAAATCAGTTACAAGAGGAATTGAAAGATCTCAAGAAAGAGTTGAAGCAAACAACTTTGGTATCAGAAAAAATGTATTGAAATACGATGACGTTATGAATGTTCAAAGAAATGTAATTTATAAAGAAAGACGTGCAGTTCTTGACGGAGAAGATATGAAAGATACCATTCAAGAAATGTTGATTGAATTTATAGATTCAACTGTTGAACAATATTCTAACGGAAAAAATATTGAATTAAATGACTTGAAGTTGGCAATTGAAAATGCATACTTACCACATAATCTTTTAAATTTTGAAGAAATGAAAGGGTTGAGTAAAGAAGAATTAAAATCCTACATTACTGATGTTTCTCAAAAATTCTATGCTGAAAAAGAAGAACAAATCGGTGAAGAACAAATGAGAGAAATCGAAAGAGTAATTATGCTTATGGTTGTCGATAGAAAATGGATGGATCATATAGATGCTATGGATCAATTAAGACAAGGTATCGGTATAAGATCTTATGGACAACAAGACCCTGTAAGAGCATACGGAGCAGAAGGCTTTGAAATGTTTAATGAAATGAACGAATCAATCAGAGCAGACGTTCTAAAGGGATTATTTAACATCCAACCTGCAGGAGCTGAAATCGAAAGAGAAAGAGCTGCAGTAGAAGTTTCTACAAATGTTCAAGACGAACAAACAACAGTTGTTAAAGGAAAACAAGTTGGAAGAAATGACCCATGTCCTTGCGGAAGTGGTAAAAAATATAAAAAATGTTGTGGAAGAAATAAATAGATAAGTTAGAGGAAAGAGTGAAGTTATTTCGCTCTTTTCTGCTAATAGAAAGGAAATATATGTCAAGAAGAAAGAAAAAATATATAGAAGGAATAATTGAAAAAGTTAATTTTCCAAATATGTCTGAATTTACTTTTGAAGATAAGAAAGTGAATTTCAAAGGTGGAATTGAAGGACAAAAAGTTTCTGTAGTTGTCGGAAGAAAAAGAGAAAAACATATGGAAGCAAAACTTTTGGAAATTTTAGAAAAAAGTCCACTTGAAACTAATCCAACTTGCCCAAATTATTTAGAATGTGGTGGTTGTAGCTATCAAAGTGTTCCTTATGAATATGAACTTAAACTAAAACAAAGACAGATAAAGGAACTTTTTGAAGATGTATATTCAGAAGAACCTGAAATATTTGAAAGTCCATTAAAAACTGCATATAGAAACAAAATGGAATACACTTTTGCCGATATGTATAAAGACAGTCCAATAATGCTTGGAATGCATAAGAAGAATAGATTTTACGAAGTTGTAGATACAAGGGAATGTAATTTAGTACATAGAGATTTTGAAATAATAAGAAATGCAATTATCGACTTTGTAAGAGAAAAAAATTTTCCATTTGTAAAAAAGAGAACTCACGAAGGACTTTTAAGACATTTAATTATTCGTTATGCATTGACAACAGGCGAAATAATGGTAAATATCGTAACTACAACACAAAGTGAATTTGACAAAAAGAGTTTTGTAGATATGCTTTTAGGATTGAAACTTGAAGGAAATATTAAATCTATCGTGCATACAGAAAACGACTCACTTGCAGATGCAGTTGTTCCTGAAAAAATAAATATTATTTTTGGAGAAGAATACATAACAGAAAAAATATTTGACTTGGAATTTAAAGTAACACCATTTTCATTCTTCCAACCAAATGTATTTGGAGCAATAAATCTATACTCAAAAGCAATTGAACTCTGTGGAGATATAGAAAACAAAGTAGTTTTTGATTTATACTCTGGAACTGGAACAATAGGACAAATTGTAGCAAGAAAAGCAAAAGCTGTTTATGGAATAGAAATCGTAGAAGAAGCGGTCAAAAGTGCAAACAAATCAGCAAAAGAAAATGGACTAACAAATTGCACTTTCATAGCCGGAGATGTGCTAGAAGAAATTGAAAACAGAAAAGAAATGGTAGATGTAATCATCGTAGATCCACCAAGAGATGGAATAAACCAAAAAGCATTGGAAAAAATAATCTCCTGCGGAGCAAAAACAATGGTCTACATTTCCTGCAATCCAAAAACACAAAAAAGAGACGTTCAAATTCTACTACAAAATGGATACAAACTAAAAACATTAAAAATCTTCAACCAATTTTCAAGAACAGTCCATTGTGAGTCTGTTGCATTGTTGGAGAGGAGATTAAAATAAATATTGAAAAGTAATGTATTTATTTTTTTGAGGTTAGATAATAGCCTAGAGGTAGTATTTCTTATATTAAAATATATTTATTGTATAAGTGGTTATAGGTTTTGTGTTATGAATTATATGTAAAGGAGATTGAATCGATGGGAGTAAAGGTATATGATAATGTTAATGAATTGGTACGTGATGATATGTTGCTTAGTATTAGTAAGGGATGTAAGATATCAATTGCTGCTGCTTACTTTTCAATATATGCCTATAAAGAATTAAAGAAGCAACTGGAGTCAGTGGATGAATTTCGTTTTATTTTCACATCTCCAACATTCGTTAATGAAAAAGCAGATAAACAGAAGCGTGAATTTTATATTCCAAGGTTAAACCGCGAGAGAAGTCTTTATGGGACTGAATTTGAGTTGAAACTTAGAAATGAGATGTCTCAGAAGGCAATAGCAAAAGAGTGCGCAGATTGGATTAAGCGTAAGGCAACATTCAAATCTAATACTACTGGAGAAAATATGCCAGGCTTCGTTACTGTAGTAAATAAACAACAGCATGTAGCCTATATGCCAATGGATGGTTTTACTACTGTTGATATTGGTTGCGAACGTGGTAATAAAAGCTACAACTACGTTACCCGACTTGAAGCACCTGCTTCTACTTCTTATATGCAGCTTTTTGAAACTCTCTGGAATAACCACGACAAATTGCAGGATGTAACTAATGTCGTTATTGAAAACATTACAACTGCCTACAATGAGAATTCACCAGAGTTTATTTATTTCATGACTTTGTATCATGTCTTCAGTGAATTTCTTGATGATATTTCTGAGGATGAATTACCAAACGAAGCAACTGGATTCAAGCAGAGTAAGATTTGGAGTCTTTTATATGACTTCCAGAGAGATGCTGTTCTAGCAATCATTAATAAGCTGGAACGATATAACGGATGCATTCTTGCTGATAGCGTTGGTCTTGGTAAAACTTTCACCGCACTTGCAGTAGTGAAGTATTACGAAAACAGAAATAAAAGTGTTCTTGTCCTTTGTCCTAAAAAGCTGGCGGAAAACTGGAATACTTATAAAGAGAACTATGTAAATAACCCTATTGCAGAAGATAGACTTAACTATGATGTTCTGTTCCATACAGATTTATCAAGAAATCATGGTTTTTCTAATGGACTAGATTTAGATAGATTAAACTGGGGAAACTACGACCTTGTTGTTATTGATGAATCTCATAATTTCCGTAATGGTGCAGGAACTCATGCAAACACTAGTGAGAACCGATATGTGAAGTTGATGGATAAAATCATAAAAGCTGGTGTTAAGACTAAAGTTTTAATGCTGTCCGCAACTCCGGTTAATAATAGATTTGTAGATTTAAAGAATCAGCTTGCTATCGCTTATGAAGGTGATTCAGAGAATATGAATAAGCAGCTGAATACAACAAAGACAATTGAAGAAATCTTCAAGCATGCCCAGAGAGCTTTCAATACATGGAGTAAGTTGGAATCAGAAGCAAGAACAACAGATGAGCTTCTTAGAACTCTTGATTTTGATTTCTTCGAATTACTCGATAGTGTTACTATTGCTCGTTCAAGAAAGCATATCGAGAAATATTATGATACTGCTGAGATTGGAAAGTTTCCTGAGAGAAGAAAGCCTATTTCACGTCGTCCTCAGTTAACTAACCTAGATTCAGCTATCAACTACAATGAAATATATGAACAGTTGATACTACTCACATTATGTATATATACGCCTTCAAACTATATCTTCCCTAGCAAGATGCAGAAGTATATCGACCTTACTCATAATAAGGGAGACAACCTTACGCAGACAGGTCGTGAAGAAGGTATCAGAAGATTGATGAGCATAAACCTCTTAAAGCGTCTGGAGAGCTCTGTTAATTCATTCCAGCTTACACTTGAGAGAATTAAGTCTTTGATTGATAGCACCATCAAAGCTATTGATGCTTTTGAAAAAAACGGTGCAGCAGACATTGATATGTATGAAGTATCTGATTCGGAATTTGATATGGATGATGGCAATACAGAATACTTCACAGTCGGTAAGAAGGTAAAAATCGAACTGGCTGATATGGACTATAAGTCATGGCGTACGGGATTAAAAGCAGATGCAGAGATTCTTGAACTTCTGGCATTAATGATTGCGGAGATTACGCCAGAGCACGACAGTAAGCTTCAGGAATTATTGAAACTGGTTTCTGAGAAAATAGAGAATCCTATCAATCCGGGAAATAAGAAAGTTTTAATTTTCTCTGCTTTCTCTGATACAGCAGAGTATCTTTATGACAATGTTAGTTTATATATCAAAAAGAAATATGGATTAGATACAGCAGTTATTACAGGCTCAATTGATGGAAAAACTACTATCAAGGGATTCAGAGCTACACTTAATAATGTGCTTACTTGTTTTTCACCAATTTCAAAAGGCAGAGATGTTTTAATGCCAGGAAGCGAAACAGAAATTGATGTGCTTATTGCCACTGATTGTATTTCTGAAGGTCAGAACCTTCAAGATTGCGACTATCTTGTAAACTATGATATCCACTGGAATCCAGTACGTATAATTCAGCGATTTGGTAGAGTAGACCGTATTGGTAGTAGAAACTCACAGATTCAGCTTGTTAACTTCTGGCCTGATATGGATTTGGATGAATATATCAATCTTAAAAGTAGAGTAGAAACAGGAATGAAGATTTCTGTCATGACTTCTACTGGAGATGATGACCTTATCAATCCGGAGGAAAAGGGAGACCTTGAATATCGTAAACAACAGCTTAAGCGTCTGCAAGAAGAAGTTGTAGATATTGAAGATATGTCCAGTGGTATTTCTATTATGGATTTAGGTCTGAACGAATTTAGATTAGACTTGCTTGAATATGTAAAAAATCATGGCGACTTAGATAAGAAGCCAAAAGGAATGCATGCTGTCGTTCCTGCAACGGATGAGTTGCCGGAGGGCGTAGTATTCATTCTTAAAAATATAAACAATAGTGTGAATATAGATAACAAGAATAGAATTCATCCGTTCTATATGGTTTATATAGGAATTGATGGTGGAGTCATTTGTGACTATTTGAACCCAAAGAAGATACTTGATGATATCAGACTTCTTTGTCGTGGCAAGAAAGAACCTATTAAGGAACTTTGTCAGCGATTCAATGAGGAAACAGATGATGGTAGAGATATGACAGAGATGTCAGAATTTCTTGGTGAAGTAATCAAATCAATCATTGACTCCAAAGAAGAAAGTGATATTGATAGTCTGTTCTCTGCGGGTGGTACATCAGCATTGATGTCTACAGTATCTGGATTGGATGACTTTGAACTAATCTGCTTCTTGGTTGTTAAGTAAACGGAGGGCGAACGATGATAGGATTGCCAAAAACAACAGAATTTAATAAAAGAATACCAAAGCAGAAATTCTATGAAAACATGGATATCTCACTCGCATTAAAAAGGATATTCGTTGAGCAGGTCAGAATTATATATTGGAAAAATAAAATTGCTGCATCTACAACGAATCTTGCTGCCGGAGCTAATGTAACGGAGCTGGAGGTGTTTGAGGTTCGATTAAACAGTCCGGTAATTGATGATAGTCTGTTAAGACAGATTGATAAGGAAATCCCATATCACATCCTGTTCTTACTGGAGTATCAAGGAAAGTATCAAGCGTGGATTGGATATAAGGAGGCTGTAGCATATGGTAATAAAGCATTTAAAGTAAATGGGTATTACCACACAGAATGGTCAGCTGAGGACGCGCTACCATTAAAGTTGGAGGGCTTGAATATCGATGCAGTGTATGAAAACTTCGTGCGTCAGATAGCTGGAGATAAGTTAAAGCCTGAAGTAGCTGGAGAAAGTCTGAAAGAGTCTGTTGAACGATACGAACAGAAGCAGATACTAAAAAAGCAAATAACAACATTGCAAGTGAAAGTCCGCAAGGAAAAGCAGCTTAATAAACAGATGCAAATGAACACTGAGCTTAAGAAGCTTAAAAAAGAATTGGAGGCAATGTAATGGATAATGACGAGAACGAGCAGTTATTGAAAAATGTCTCTGAGTCAGAAAATGAAGTACAGGAATCTATTCCAGAAACAGAAACTTTAAACTTAAATGGAAAGCTGTCATCTCTGAGTAGTCTACAAGATTTTATGCGTAATGGACAAAGAGTCACGATTCCAACAACACTACTCCAAAGTGTTGCTGATATGCAAAAAGCATTTTATTTGACTATTACTGAACCAATGCGTGAGACATTGGATAGTATTTCAAGAATGTATATTGATGTGGACAGAAGTTCCATTATATCAGAGATAAGTAATATATTCCAGAATTCTGAACTGCAAAAGAGTCTGAGAAAGATAACTGAAAGTTACAATTATTCTGTATCACAGTTATTGCAATCTTCGATATTGCAATGGTTTAAGAGCTTTGATTTTACACCAATTGCTGAAGCTTTAAGAAAGATTGCAGATATTGATTACGATAAACTTAAAGAAGTATATCTTCAAGAAATGTATGATGCACATTGGTTCCCATATGCTTCTTGGAATGCTGGTTTTGGTTTGTCATTGAAAATCATTGATATAATTGAAGGGACAAGAAAAAGCAAAAACAGAATTAATAAAATAGATAAAGCAGTATTTGCTTACTATACAAAAGATAGAATTGAAGAAACAAAAAAACAGTGGCGTACTCTTGGAATGCCAGAACATCAAATGAGAATACTTCATCAAGCTGTTCAAGCTTATCATCGCAGAGAATATGCTCTTACAGTGATTGTTTTAACAACTCAATGGGAAGGTATTATTTACAGAAAAGCAAACGATAATGGGCGTAAGGATACAAAGAAAACTAAAAAGTATCTATCTGCTCTAGCAGAACAGAATGACTACTTGGAGATATTCAAGTCTTATTATGATGAGTTTATCATGTATAACTGCAACTCATCAGCAGAAACAATAGACGACGTTCCAGGCAGGCATAGTGCAGCTCATAATTTTTATGAGAAGTATCCCTCAAGAAAAGCTGCATTAAATGCAATATTGTTCGCAGATTTCTTGTTGAATTTAGAACCTTTAGAGGAGGAATAAAGAAATGGATAAAATGAGAATGGAATCAGTCGATTTGACTGCTCAAAATATTGATAAGATAGGAGCTCTTTTCCCTAATTGCATCACAGAAACAGTGGATGAAAATGGAAAGCCTAAGAAAGCTATTAACTTTGAGCTTTTAAAGCAGATGATTTCAGAAGATGTGATTGAAGGCGATGAAGCTTATGAATTTACATGGGTAGGAAAAAAAGCTTCTATAGTAGAAGCTAATAAGCCTATTCGTAAGACTCTTCGTCCTTGCAAGGAAGAAAGCCTTGACTGGGATAAGACAGAAAACCTCTACATAGAAGGAGACAACCTAGAAGTTTTAAAACTACTCCAAGAAAGCTATCTTGGAAAAGTAAAGATGATTTACATCGATCCTCCTTATAATACGGGAAATGACTTTATCTACAATGACGACTTTAAGATGAGTATAGAAGAATACGCAGAAGAGCAGGGAGAGTATGATGATGATGGCAACAGGATGTTTAAAAACACCGAAACTAACGGGAGATTCCATTCAGATTGGTGTTCTATGATGTATCCAAGACTTATGCTCGCAAGAAATTTGCTTAGTGATGATGGGGTTATATTTATTAGTATTGATGATAATGAGCAGGAAAATTTGAAGAAAATTTGTGATGAAGTTTTTGGAGCTGGGAATTTTATTTCTACTATTCCAATATTATCAAACCCAAGAGGGAGACAGTCAAGTAAACATATTGCATTGACTCATGAATACTTGCTTTTGTATTCAAAAAACATAAGAATTTCAGTAGTTGAAGGTTCAAAATTAACAGCTGAGCAAGAAAAAGAATATTCAGAGAAAGATGAGTATGGTCGTTATAGACTTTTAGGTTTAAGACTAAGAGGAGGAAGAGCGACTGCTTTAGAATCACCTACTCTACATTTTCCTATATACTACAATATTAAAGATAATGATTTTTATCTTGATAAAAAATCAGAAGATGATTTTGAGATAATACCAAAATTTGAAAATGGAATATTAGGTACTTGGAGATGGAGTAGAGAAAAAATAAAAAAAGAGAAAAAAATGCTTATTGTAAAAAAAGTAAAAGATAGATACGATATATTCCAAAAAGATTATTTAACAGATGAAAAAAGGAGAAAAATCAAAAGTTTATGGACTGAAAAAGAAATAAATTATGATAATAGTTCAAGAGAATTAAAAATATTAGAATTAGATAGTATTTTTGATTATACTAAACCTCTATATTTAATGAAAAAAATGTTAAACATGATATTAAAGAATAATGACACTATCCTCGACTTCTTCTCGGGTAGTTCAGCCACAGCACATGCCGTTATGCAACTAAATGCTGAAGATGGGGGAAATCGTAAATTTATTATGGTTCAACTTCCTGAAAAAACAGATGAAAAATCAGAAGCCTACAAAGCAGGCTATAAAAATATTTGTGAAATAGGTAAAGAACGTATTTATCGTGCCGGCAAGAAAATACTTGAAGATAACAAAGACAAAGAAGGCATAGAAAATTTAGACATAGGCTTTAGGGTGCTTAAACTCGACGATACAAACATGAACGATATTTACTACAGTCCAACAGATTACAGTCAGGATTTACTCTCTATGCTTGAATCCAACGTTAAGTCCGACCGTAAAGACCTTGACTTATTATTTGGATGTCTTCTTGAGTGGGGACTTCCTTTATCACTTCCTTATAGTTCAGGCCAGATTGATGGTTGCACAGTTCATAATTATAACGATGGTGACCTTATAGCATGCTTTGATGAAAATGTACCGGATAGTGTAATTAAGGAAATCGCACAGAGACAACCTCTTCGTGCAGTGTTCCGAGATAGTAGTTTTGCAAACAGTCCTTCAAAGATTAATGTGGGAGAAATTTTTAAATTGATGGCACCTGACACAAGAGTAAAAGTTATTTAAGGAGAAACAGCTATGAAGCTACAATTTAAACATCAAAAGTTCCAAGCAGATGCTGCAAAAGCTGTAGTTGATGTATTTGCTGGGCAGCCTTATTTGACTCCTTCTTATATGATGGATAGAGGTTCACGCTTTTTTCAACAAACATTGACTGAAGAAGAGGATTTCACCGGTTGGAGTAACCAAAAGATTGTACCGGAATTAAATGATAGATTGATTCTGGAACATATAAATACAATTCAGAGAGCTAATCAGATTAAACCATCCACAAAACTGGAAGGCAGATTTAATCTGACCATTGAAATGGAGACTGGTGTTGGTAAGACATATACTTACATCAAGACAATGTATGAGCTTAACCGCGCTTATGGATGGAGTAAATTCATTGTTGTTGTACCAAGCATCGCTATCCGTGAAGGTGTATATAAGTCATTTCAGGTGACACAGGAACACTTTGCCGAAGAGTATGGAAAAAAGATTCGTTTCTTTATCTATAACTCTACACAGCTTACTGAAATTGACCGATTCGCATCAGATAACTCTATCAATGTTATGATTATCAACTCTCAGGCATTTAATGCTAAGGGAAAGGATGCAAGACGTATTTACATGAGATTGGATGAGTTCCGTTCGCGTCGTCCAATTGATATTATTGCAAAAACAAATCCTATTTTGATTATTGATGAGCCTCAGTCTGTAGAAGGTAAACAGACAAAGGAAAATTTGAAGAAGTTCAATCCTTTGGTGACTATTCGTTATTCTGCAACTCACAAGTCAGATAGTATTTACAATATGATTTACCGTTTGGATGCTATGGAAGCATATAACAAGTGCCTTGTTAAGAAGATAGCTGTTAAAGGTATTACTGAATCCGGTAGCACAGCGACTGAAAGCTATATCTATTTGGAGAGCATCAATCTTTCAAAGTCCGCACCAACTGCAACAATTCAATTTGATTTTAAGGGTGCTACCGGAATAAGAAAGATTACTCGTAATGTTTCGGAAGGTTATAACCTTTATGACAATTCAGGCCAGATGGAAGAGTATAAGCAGGGATTTGTTGTATCCAGAATCGATGGACGTGATAACTCTGTAGAATTTATTAACGGTATTAAACTATATGCAGGGGATGTTATTGGTAAGGTATCAGAAGACCAGCTTCGTCGCATTCAGATTAGAGAAACAATCCTTTCTCATATTCAAAGAGAAAGAGAATTGTTCTATAAAGGTATTAAAGTTCTTTCATTATTCTTTATTGATGAGGTTGCTAAGTACAAGCAGTATGATGTAGCTGGGCAGCCAATTAATGGAATTTATGCTGAGATGTTCGAAGAAGAATATAAAGATGTTATCAGTAATCTTCAAATTGGAATTGGAGAAGATGACTACATGAAGTACCTTTCTGCTATCTCTGCAGATAAGACACATGCAGGGTATTTTTCTATTGATAAAAAAGGAAAGTTGGTTGATAGTAAGGCAAATGAAAAGAGAGAAAATTCTAAAGAAAAAATGTCGAATGATGTTGATGCTTACGACCTTATTATGAAAAACAAGGAACTTCTTCTTGATAGAAATCCGGAGAAGTCACCTGTACGTTTTATCTTCTCACACTCTGCACTTCGTGAGGGATGGGATAATCCTAACGTATTCCAGATTTGTACTTTGAAGCAGAGCAGCAGTGATGTTCGTAAGCGTCAAGAAGTAGGACGTGGTCTACGTCTTTGTGTAAATCAGTACGGGGAACGTATGGATATAAATTTACTTGGTAATGATGTTCACAACATAAACGTGCTTACTGTTATTGCTAGCGAAAGCTACGATAGTTTTGCTAAGGGTCTTCAGAATGAAATTGCAGAAGCTGTTGCGGACAGGCCAAAGGCTGTTACTGCAGAATTGTTCATTGGCAAAGTTATCAAGGATGATAAAGGTAACGAACAAGTTGTTGATGGGGATACAGGTAGAGCCATTCACTTTGACCTTATTGTCAATGGCTATATTGATAAGAAAGGTGTTCTTACTGACAAGTACTATGAGGATAAGGCTAATGGAGAATTGAAGGTTGCTGAAGAAGTAGCTGATTCTGCTGCATCAGTAATTGAGATTATTGATTCTATTTACGACAGCAGAACAATGCAGCCTGAGAATGCGCGTAGTAATAATATTGAACTTGAGGTTGATGAAAGTAAACTCGCTATGCCAGAATTCAAAGCATTATGGGCTAAGATTAATTCTAAGTCTGTATATGTTGTTGATTTTGATACTGATGAATTGGTAAGAAAATCTATCGATTCATTAGATAGAAAACTTCGGGTTTCAAAGATTTATTTCAAGGTTGAAAAAGGATCTATGGAACAGATTAAATCAAAAGAAGATCTTATGAGCGGTGTATCCTTTGCTAAAGAAGAATCAGAAAGCTACGGCAATGTTGTTACTGCAAGCTCTAATGTTAAGTATGATTTGATTGGAAAGCTTGTTGATGAAACAGGTCTTACAAGAAAAGCAGTTATAAAGATTCTACAGGGTATCCAGCCCGTAATATTTAATCAGTTTAAAAATAATCCAGAAGAATTCATCATCAAGGCAGCATCACTTATTAATGATGAAAAGGCAACGGCTATCATTCAACACATTACTTACGATGTTATGGATGATAAATATGGCACAGATGTATTTACTGACCCTACAATCAAAGGTCGATTAGGCGTGAATGCAATGAAAGCAAAAAAGCATTTGTATGACCATATTGTTTATGATTCTTCCAACGAGCAGGAATTTGCTACTGAACTGGATACAAATACAAATGTAGCAGTATATGTAAAATTACCGGATGGATTCTATATTTCAACTCCAGTTGGACGATACAATCCTGACTGGGCAATTGCATTCTATGAAGGAACTGTTAAGCACATTTACTTTGTTGCTGAAACAAAGGGTTCTATGGATTCAATGCAGCTTCGATTAATCGAAGAATCAAAGATTCACTGTGCAAGAGAACATTTTAAGGCTATCAGTAATGGTGAGGTAGTTTACGAAGTTGTAGATAGTTATAAGACTCTTCTTGATATGGTGACTAAATAAACCAGAAGGTAATTTAACCAAGGACAGATGAAAAATAGATTGCTTGAAGTATACTGAATATATTGCCATTGATATAAAAACTTGTAAAAAAATTTTAATAAGCCAAAAAAGGAGGGTGTGATAAATCACTCCTTCCTATTTTTTTTGGATGGACTAGAATGGTAAGAAGTGATATAATGAAGTTAATTAGTAATTGAGTGCTACTAAAGTTTCAGTAACAAAACATAGACAAACAGATACTGTTCAATCAATGGTAGAGACAAAGCTCTACATTGAGAAAAATCTATTAGATTGTATCGGTAAAATACATAAAATAAGATGCTCAGCGAGCAATAAAAAGAAAAAGGATGGAGTGAAGCAAATGAATTTCTTGCATAAACAGATAAATAGTGAACCGTTCATGTTGTTTGATCTCGGTATAAAAGAAAATGGGTATGAGTTTGCTTCTGAAATTAAGACAGCACTATCTACTGCAGAAGGAGAACTTGATGTTGTTTCTGCTAAATTAGAGGAAAGCTTAGATTCCTTGAAAAAGTTAACACCTGAATGTGATAAGACAGACTACATATTATCAGCGTGTAGTGGAGCTCTATGTGGAGTTATGGATGTATTCTTGGTAGGAAAACCGGGAGAGTCCCCAATTGGAGAAATTACAGATAAGTGGTTTGCTAACAGAACAGAAGATTTTGCCAGGCTATGTGGCTGGACAGGAGAGAAAGGTAATTTATCATCAGCAGTTAGATACTTAGAGAAAAAATTCAAAATTCCTTATGACCAAAATGGTATTGGAGATATAGCAAAAGAATTGTTGAATTTAACGCCAAAAAACCATCATTTCAAGTCTTTAGGGCACAACCCTACAATACTTGGATTATTTTTTTCTATGCTGGATCAGTTTACAAACACATCACATTTTGTTTCAGAAGGAGAATTGATTATATTCTCAAAATTTAATGAGGATTTTCATTTGGAAGGTAAAGATATACCAAGCAAACTGTTCTGTGGATTTGCGAACTGGTTTGGGCACTTGATTTCAGATTTATCAGGTTCATCAACTAGTAAAGGAAGAGGAATGGGTATTCCTTCACCTTTCTGGAGCTGGACAAATGATATCATCGCAATAAAGAGGAAGTTGAATCTCCCTGTTGGAAAATTTGATAAATCATTAAATAAACTTGCTATCGATATCTATAAGCAAGGATATGATACGAGATTTCAGACAGCACAAACTATACCAGTCTTTGTTAACGAATTATTAGTAAGGTTTGTTTATTCAATAAGGCGTCTAGTGAGATATTTCTCAACAACAAAAAATAACGATAGATCATTTAAATTGTTATGGAAGTCATGTGAGCCGTTTTCGAACGCGACAGTAAAACGAATGTTGACAGTAGCACATGGTACTTACTGTTTTATAGACGCTGGAGATGCTATTGCACGAGGTTTTGTTACGGGTGGTGGTAGCTTTAATGTTACCGAGTTTGTACTAAGATTAAATATTATTGGCATTGGAAGATTTGCAATTTCGCTATATGGAGAGACAAGTCGAGGATTAAAACGACATGCTATCAAAGAGGATGTAATAATCCTAAAGCGTGAAAAGCTGATACTTGATGATTATGTTGATGGATTGAAGTTCCTTGCTGAAATATATGATGATGAGTCATTACTGTTATTTACAAAAGAATTAAAAGAAAGTGATATGTATATTCAAGCCTTTGAGAAAACTATAATCTTGGCAGAAAAAAGAAATGTTCCAAAGGATGAGATATTAAGAAACAAAGCAAATATCGACTCTTATTTTAAAGGGGGCAGAAAACAATGAGTAAAAAGAAAGCGAAGATGAAATCAAAACTTCAAATTGCTCAAGATAAAGCTCAGGCTGCAATCAATGAAACAAATAAAGCTATTGGAGAGCTAGGAGAATATACAGGAAGTTTATATCAGTCATTAACGAGTATACAGGAACAATTTGATAAAATTCGTAATGTGCCTAGTGAACAGAAGCTTCAGTATGAAAAACTGAAACGGAGAAGATTAAACTGGAAGCAACAAGCAGATAAGATTGATAAAGACTATAAAAACTTAACAGTGAAAAATGCAGGTGTAGGAGCAGCAGGAGCTGGACTTGGCGTAGCTGTAGTAACTATGGGACCAACAGTAGCAATGGGTATTGCTACAACTTTTGGAGTCTCTTCAACTGGTACTGCTATCTCTACTTTAAGCGGAGCGGTTGCTACTAAAGCCGCATTGGCTTGGCTTGGTGGTGGAGCACTTTCTACTGGTGGAGGTGGTATGGCAGCAGGTCTTGCTCTTATTGCTTTAGCAAATCCAGTTGGATGGGCGATTGCTAGTGTTTCATTATTAGCGAGTGGACTAATCTTTTGGAAAAGTAAGAGTGATAAGAGCCACTTAGAAAATATCTTTATTGCTATAAGTGAAAGAGATGTAAAATCTTATGAGCTTGCCATTGTTGAATTAAAGGAACGTATTAGTAGAATTATAGATGAGAACAGTAAATTAACTGATGCCATTGATGAGATGAAAAACATTGGATTAGATTACAATAAGATGTCTGAAGCGCAACAATATACACTTGGTTCATTTGTGAATCTGATGCTTTCATCAACGCAGTTGTTAGTAAATCCAATACAAGGATTATTACCTAAATTTTCTGAGGAAGACTTTGATAGCTTTATATCTTGGAAAGAAAGGAAAGCAAATGATGAGATTTGTATAGAACATAAGGATTTTATTATATATTTGACAAATCTGCTTTATAAGATTGAACTTTATGATCGAGATAAAAAGCTATTATGGAAGTCTCTTAGAAATAATAAGAAGATGCTTAAATCGATGGATATCTCAAAGAAAGAGTTTGATATAGATATCATGAATGCTATTATGGAAGCATTGAATTTTAAATATAAAATAAAAGGGGAGTTATAATAAGTTGAGATGCGTTGTTGGAGAGGAGATAATTTATGAAAGAAGTAATGACGACTAATATATATGATATAGATGAGACTATTATAATAGTGGGTACTTGTCTTAAACATATGCAACCAAAGGGTTACGAAAAATTAGAAAAAATTTCTAAAAATATATATAATTTATGCCTTGAAAATACTCATGTTAATATGGCTATAACAAAAATAGGTGGTATGATTAGAACAGGAAAAGTACATAATATTATCTTTGCCACAGTTGATGAATCACCACATTGTATTCAGATGCATTATATTCAAGATGAGTTAAGAGAAATGATGAACTTAGAGAATATAAATATAAAGAATTATGTGGTTGTAAATGATGAATTAATTGAAATAAGCCCCAAACTTATTTTGTTATCAAAGAAATTATTAGAATTAAAAGAAAAAGTTAATATCTGATAAACCATTTATTAAGATTTGGAGGTTTGTAGATGTATATTTTGGAATTATATCAAAATGATTATTCAAAAGATTTAGTAGCATTTGATTCTTTAGAAGAAGGAAAAGACTTTGTATCTAAAATACCTGGATATACCATAGAAAAAGAAGATAATATAGAATATGAATATTTTAATCCTAAAAATATAGCTGATTATATGGAAATTATCTATAATGATAATATTGTACCACTATCCAGATTTATGTTTGATTCTGAAGAGAATGTTGAAATTATTTGGAAAGAGATTTCCAATCTATCAGTAAAAAAAGATAAAATTATAGATGGATATTCAAAAATAGATGCCTATGTAATTAACAACGAAGAAGTAAAGGCTTATATTGAAGAAAGAGAAACTAAATATAATCTTATAAAGGATTTCTTAGAAAGTAATGGATATGAAGTAGATAGAAGCTTTTTGGGAAGTGAAGATGGGGAAGCAATTTTATACAGAAAAAAAGAAACCGAAGATTGGCACTTTCTATGCCACTTAGATCCAGGATTTCTTGATATAGAAGATTTAGAGGGATATGTTAAGGAAATGATTGAATGGTTATTGTAAGGAGTACATATGAAAAAAATAGAAGGTTCACCTAAGAACATAAAACAACTATTACAGAATACAAAGTATTCTATTCATTACTATCAGCGTGAATATATGTGGCAGAGGAAACATATAGAGGAGCTTATAGACGACTTAACACAGGAGTTTTTGGATTCATATACACACGGTGATACAAGACAAGCTGTAGCTGATTATGGAGCTTATTTTATGGGTTCAATTGTATTAGCCGGCAGAGAAAATGCAATTATTGATGGACAGCAGAGATTATCGTCACTAACATTGCTTTTGATGTACTTGAATAATCGACTAAAGTCAATCGGGAAGAGCTATAATATGATTGAAACAATGATTTTTTCAGAGTCGTTTGGAACTAAGTCTTTCAATATAAATGTTGATGACCGTCAAGAGTGTATGGATGCTATTTTTAATGATGAGGATTTTGATACGTTTGGAGTTGGAGAATCTGTTCACAATTTGTACGGTAGATATCTAGATATACAGGATATTTTCCCTAAAACGATTGAAGATAATATGATATTGCATTTCTGTGATTGGATAGCAGAAAAAGTTTTTTTTATTGAGATTGTAGCAACTACAGAGCAAGATGCTCATAAAGTTTTTGTAACAATGAATGACCGTGGATTAAGCCTTACTTCAACAGAAATGCTTAAGGGATACATCCTTTCTGAGATTAAATCAGATAAAGAACGAGAAAAAATGAATTATATCTGGAAGGAAAAAGTTCGTTCTCTAAAGAATGATCATGATAAAAAAGGTGATGAAACATTCATTAAAGCTTGGCTTAGAGCTCAGTTTGCTGATACAATTCGTGAAACTAAGGCAGGTGCTATAAATAAGGACTTCGACATCATAGGTAGTTCCTTCCATAAATGGGTACGTGACGAGAAAGTAAAGCTTGGATTAATAGCTCCGACGGATTTTGAATTGTTTATTAAAAAGTTTGCAAAATTTGCAGAAATATATGAGTTCATCCATAAAGCAGAAACGATATTTGATGAAAAAACGAAGTATATTTATTATAATGCACAAATAAACTTTACACTTCAGTCACAGTTACTATTAGCACCGGTATGCTATGAAGATGATTGGTCGACTATTATTGAAAAGATGAATCTAGTAGCAAGATTTATAGATGTACTGATTGTATCTAGAGTAACTAATAATCGTTCTGTAGATTACAGTACGATTAAGAATTTTGTATTTAACGTTACTAAAGATATTCGTAGAATAGATATTTCTATTCTCAAGAAAAAGCTTGAAAATCATTATATAAATCTTGAATTTAATCCTAATGTCACTTTTAAAGAATTAAGACTTAATAGTTTCACAAAGAAGTATATTAAAAATATACTTGCTCGTGTAACTAGCTATATTGAGGAACAGACGGGTGTTGCATCAAACTATTGTAACTACATGAATATTCAAACAAAGAATCCTTTTGAAATTGAGCATATAATTGCAGACCATTATGATTGGTTTGCTAGTGAATATACTGACAATGAAGATTTCAAACGTTGGAGAAATAATGTTGGTGCATTGCTGCTTTTACACAAGAGTATTAATGCCAGTTTAAATGATGCAAAGTATGAATACAAGCTAAAAAAATATTGTTCAAACGAAGGTAATATTTATACAGAGTCACTTGGAGATTTAGCATATCAAAATAATCCTAAGTTCAAGAAATTTATAGGAGATAAAGGATTAAAATTTAAACCTTATACTAAGTTTGGCAAACAGGAGATTTTGGAAAGAATAGATGTACTTACAGAACTTACAAAACTCGTATGGAACGACGATATGTTCAAATAGTTTTAATAGTTTGTAAAAAATATTAGATTAATTTTATTTTTGTACATATTATTAAAAATGGAGTAAATTAATAAAGATTGTAATTTGAGGTGAATAAATGAAAGATTCAATTTCAAATTCATTTGTTGAAAGTATAAAGAAGAATACTATGAGTACATTAATTGATATATCTGAAAAAGGTATTGATAGTTTCATGTCTGATGGAATATTAAAAGAACTCCCAATAATGAAATATGTAGTAAATACTTATAATGTAATTGATGATATTAAGGGTAGGTGTTTTTTACGTAAATTAGACATTTTTATAAGAAGTTTTAATTCAGGAATTGCTACTGAAGAAGATATAGAAAAACAAAAATTAAAAATTTTAAAGAAAAACCGCAACAAAGAATTAGAATATATCATGATAATAATTGATAGGTATTTAGATATAGACAAACCTGAAATTTTAGCAAAAATGTACCTGGCATATTTAGATAAAATTATTACTTGGGATGAATTCTGTGCATATTCTGAAATTACAAATACACTACTTAAGATAGATATAATGTACTTAATAAAAAATGAAACAGTTATAACAAAAAATAATATAATAGAATCAGAACTTTTACGTTTAACTGGAAGTGGATTAATGTTTAATTATCAAAATGACTCTCCATTCGAAGAAAATGGACGTGGTGGGTTTACTATTTTCTCGAATTCTTTTGAAAGAGTGAAATCTAAAGAAAGGATATTTTCTAGAACGGAGTTTGGAAAAAAATTTGTAGATATTATTAATTCTTACTAGAAAACTGTTACTAAATAATAAAATTAAAAATCTTCAATCAATTCACAAGTACGGTTCCTTTTGATAGTGTTGATTTATTGGGGGTGATATAATATATATTTTAGTTAAATTATGTATTTAAAAATAATGTTGACCTTACAAAACTGTTGATTATAGGTTGACTATACAAAAAAATTATAAAAAAAGGAGATGCTAATATGTGCAAAGCAAAAAATAAGATTAATGAAAAAGACCTTCTTAAATTTTTAAAGTTTTCCTACTTTGGAGATTTAAGTAATCCAATCCATGCAGCTAGTAAGAGAGCATATCGTGATATGAATCGAACAATAAGGTTCAATGAGTTATCAACTGATGAGATTAGATTGGAATTAAGAGAAAAAGTGAATAATGTTTTTGAAAATGAAATTAAAAAACTTATAGGGAACAATATTACAAATCAGAAAGAATTTGATGCATGGCATTGTGATGTATGTAAAATGATAAAATCTTTTTATCTAAATGAGGGAATTGAATTTACTTATGGACAAGCGCAGAAATGGATTAATATGACTATAAAGTATTTATATATTCTTAAGGAATATTCATTTGATAATGTTCTTAAGTATTTGCATATACCAGTTGACAATTATATTTTTGATGCAGTCGAAAAGGAACTTGAAATAGATAGACCAAAGGAAGCCTGGAGCAGATGGGATAATTATGATGAGTATCTTAAATATCAAAAAGATATTAGAGAAAAAATAGAAAAAGATAGAAATATAGATGTACCACCGCTTCTTTGGGAGTTTAAAAATTGGTTAGAAGTTGCTAAAGCTAATAATAACAACAATTAAGAATTTTCTTATTGTTGAACTTCAATGATAAATACTAAAATAGATATATAATTAATAAGTGTAAAACTAAAAAGCGAATATAATTATAAATAGAAAAGGTATTATAATTAAAATGTTAAACAAAATTAAATCACACTGGAACAAATTAAAAACTGAATATGAAAATAGATATAATAAATCTTTTTTAACAGACTTTGAAAGTTCAAAAGAATATCTCGAAAAAATGAAAAACTATCTTTTAGAAAAGCAAAGTGAATGTCCATCGAATGTTGATGTTATTTGTACTCTTGCTTCTGTTTGTGTGGAACTTAGAGATGAGAAATTTGATTATGTTGAGTTTTTATTGAACTTCTTAAATGAGTTTGAAAATTCTTTAGGGAATACTGATAAAGCTAGAATTTTTACTAATCTTGCTTTTTGGGATGATTTTTCTAGGGATAGTTTGAAGTATTTTAATTTAGCTAAAGATTTGAATTCGCCATTTGTGGAAACTTATACAGGTCTTGGTCTTTATTATTTTAGTGAGTATGAATATTCTAAAGATGAAAAAGTCTTATCAATAAGTCATAATTATTTCAAGACAGCAAGAGAAATGGAAGAAAGTTATGTAACTTCTTTCAATTTTGCTGTATCTTTATTTGAACTTAAGGAATATGAAAAAGCAAAGGAAATATTCTTATTATTACTTGAAATTTATCCTAATAGAATGCGTCTATTACTATGTTTAGCTTATTGCGAAGTATCTCTTGGAAACAAAACAAAAGCAATGTCTTATGTTGAAAAAGTAAAGCCCGGTCAAGATGTTAATTATAATTTAAATACAGATGATATTTCAGAAGATCAAATTATTGATGTCTATTATGCTCTTGAAGAGTATGATATATTTTTAAATCTTTGTGGAGATTGTGTTGAGTACTATTATATCGCAGAGTGGGAAGAGTATTTTTATGTTCTTTGGTTAAAAAATCAAAAGGAAAGATTTTTTAGTCTTGAAGAAAAGAATCGAAAGTATTTTGAAGAAGCTATAAATGAAGCTATTGCTGATGAAGATTATGAGAGTGAAAAAGAGAAACAGGAAACTATTGCTAGTTGGAAAGAGGATAAAAGTAATTTTGAAGAAATGATTTTTAAAATAAAGAGTGGAGATTCAAGACCTGAGGGAAAATTAAAGTTATATCCTGAGTATTCATGTTTTATGGTGGATTGTGTTAGACATAAATTTATTTAATGAATTTCGGTTTATAAGGATAAGAAATAGGAGATTAATGGATAAACTTATTAATTTTTTGAAAGAAAAAGATAACTGATAAAATTTCATTTGAGGAAATTGTCAATGTATTCGAACAGATGTGCAATATACCGCTTGAAGAAGATATGATTTTTTTTGAGACAGGAACATTTACAACTTTTGCAGATGAGTCAATGTTTTAAATTTCTTTAGTTAGACAATTTCCAAATGAGGATGAAGAATTTTATCAAATTCATGTAGATATTTTATATGAGTCCGATAATGAAAATAAAATGATGAGTGAGTCAATATGCGATGAAGATTTAAGTGAAAATATATTTACCTATATTAGAAATTCAAAAGTTTTTGCTTATGCGAAAAATAAAAAACATAGTAAAGTGAAGATATGGTGTGATGAAACTTAAATTGGCAACTTTCAGTTTCCGGAGCTTGCTATTCAATTTAATACTTTAAGTAGAACATATAAAAAAATTTAATTGTAAATTTAACGGCGTATTACCTTTTACTAATAAATAAATTATTTTTATGAGGATAAAAAATTAATGCAGAATACACGATTAATACCGACAAATAACACTGGCGATAAAAGAGCTTATTTGATATAGTATATCTGTGTAAATATGTAAAAAATTGACAAATAATGGAAATTTTAAACACGGATTTATAAAGCATGTTATATGTAATTAGTAAGAGTATTTACCTGATGGATAGGTATGTATTTTTACCAATTTTTTATAAGAAATACGGAGGATAAAAACAATGAAAAGGTTAGTAAAAAAATCTATGAGTTTAGTTTTGGCTCTACTAATGATGTTCAGTGTATTTGCCGGTGCTACAAAAGTATTGGCCGAAGAAATGCCTGAAAAAGAAAAGAAACTAACAAAAGACAATTATTGGGCTGAGTTAAGTTGGTATAAAGATTCGACTCATAAAGGGGTTATGCCATCTTATTTAAAAGATTATTTTGCAAGTAGTCGTGTAAAATGGGCTAATAGACTAAATGAGTATTCTTTGGTTCCTTTCTTTCCAGATGCAGGAATTTCTTCAGATGATGAGGTAGATAAAGATGTTGAAGAGATGGTAACACAATATTTAGCTCCATATGCTAAAGATTATCCGCATAAAGAACATCCTGATCCAGATCTTAATCGTTGGAAAGGTGGAAAACAATGGAATCCATATAACTTTAATTATGCGAATGATCTCTTAACGGAAAAAACAACTGATTATAATGTGCGTGCGGATATCAAAGAAAGAGGTCTTTCCAGTACAGCTATTTCCAATCATCGTATAGGCGACAAAATCAATTTAGATTTTCATGTTGATTTATCATTGTTTAGAAAGATTAAAAATACTGTACTTATTGCTGTAATTAATTCGGAATTTCCGGCATACTATATGATGAAAAATAATATGCCTGAAACTGCAATTACACAATCCGACGCTGAATTGGTATTTGTCTTAGATTTGCCAAAAGGTTTAGAATCTCTAGATACAACTAAATACAAATTATCCGGTATTGATGGTTTTGATGATTTATCTGTTACAAAAGAAAAAGGTGGCAGAAGAATTGTTGTAAAAGCAAGACTAAAGGCACCACATACTTATGAAACATTAAAGGAATTATACAAAAAAATTCAAAAGGTTAAATCAGCAACACTAAGTGTGGACGGATTACAAGTAACTTCTGATGTTGAAATCAACAAAAACAATACTGTTACAGGATATGCTTATGGTGCACATGAAAATATCTTTACTACTGATAATAATGTTATTTTTAATAAAGATGATTCTGCTATTCAAAAGGATAATAAGCATTATTTCTTCCGTCAAGCTATTGTTTATGCAGCGAAACAATCTGTGGATGGAAAAGATGAAGCAGGTGATGTTAATAAACCTAATTTGATTACTTATACATTCAGAGTAAATCATAATAAGGTAACTTTCATGAACGATAGTGCAACATATGCAACAATCAATGTGGAAAATGGCAAAGCAATTGATACGGACAATTTGGCTGATCAATCTATGCCTGCAAATCCAAGTAAAGCAGGATATACATTTAAAGAATGGAATACATCTGCTGATGGAAAAGGTATGAAGTTCACAGGTACAACTGTTGTAAATGAAGATACAACTGTGTATGCTATTTATGACAAGAACGTATCTCCTATGAATGAAGCACCTACACTTGAAGTTAAAGACAAAACTATTAAAAAAGGCGAAAAATTTAATTTAATGAGTCTTGTTGTATCTGCTAAAGATAAAGAAGATGGTGATTTAACTAAAGATGTAAAACTTATTGATGATGGTGGTTTTAATAAGGATAAGATAGGTAAATATACTGTTACGTTTAAAGTAACTGATAAAGATGGAGCAAGTGTAACAAAGAAAGCTGTTGTTACAGTTGTTGAAAAAAGCAAACCTGCTCTAAAACCTGATAATAATTCCGGAAAAAAATTACCAAAAACAGGTAACGATGCAAACATAATCCTATATGCTACATTATTAGGATTATCAGGAGCAGTGCTTACTGCAGTAGGAATTAGAAGAAAAAAAGAAAATTAATTTTAGATAGGACTTAAATATATAGTTCATTAATTAAGGTTTGGGGAGTAAATTTTAAAAAATACTCCCTAGCTTTTTTTATTACATAAAAAATATAAAATAACTTAAAATAGTTGTAATCTTGATTTTTACATTTTTAATTTATAAATAAATGAAATAATATTTAAAAATTTGAGTGTATTTTAGTATAAAACTGATTGTTACAAATTATTAATATCTTTAAAAGGAGTATTATGGAATTAATTAGATATTTGAATGCATATTTTGCTTTTAGTGTTTTAGGATGGATATGGGAAAGTATATACTGCACAATCGACCAAAGAAAATGGCAAAATCGTGGATTTTTATATGGACCATTATGTCCGATTTATGGTTTTGGTTCAATTTTAGGATTGATTTTTTATGATCTTATTTCAATGGGTAAAATTTCTCATCTTTCATGGTGGCAAATATTTATTATGGGATTTGTTGCTAGTATGATATTAGAATATCCAACATCTTATGTGCTTGAAAAATTATTTCATGCTAGATGGTGGGATTATAGTGATATGCCACTTAATATAAATGGAAGGACTTGTGCGATTACTTCTATTGGTTTTGGTATTGGAGCAATTGTTATAATGGAATTTTTTATTCCGCTTTTTGAAAAAATTTATGTGACAATTCCTAATAATTTTTCAATAGCCCTTGCTGTTGTTTTACTGGCTATACATTCTTCTGATTTTACTCTTACAGTATCAGGATTGACTAACTTCCAAAGAAATATTGCTGAACTTGAAGAAGAGTTCCAAGATAGAATGACTTTGACTGTAGATAAAATTTTTGAAAGACATAGCAGATTATATGGTAGAACATTAAGCAGAATTGCTTCTTTTAGGATGGGTGAATCTCGTAATATGATTGCAGATAAATTAGTAAAAATAAGACGTGATTTGAAAAAGAAGAAATAATTTGTTTTATTGATTTGTAGTTATAAAAAAATATTAAAAAAAATTCATTTTAAGTATTGACAAAATTTTTTTTGTCGTTTATAATCTATAGCAAGACGTTGAAGAGAAGAGTAGAAAGTTATTCAATCAATACAGAGACATTTCGTTTGGTGAGAGAAATGAGAGAGAAGCTTTTGAACATGGCCTTGGAGTCATCACATCGAGATCTATTTTTAGATTTAGGTTGTGACGGGTGTGCCCGTTATAGCATTGCGAGTATGATAGTACTCAATAAGGTCTTTTTAGTGATAAAAAGATGAATTAAGGTGGTAACACGTGAGTTTTCGCTCTCGTCCTTTGTTGGACGGGAGCTTTTTTTATTCTCATAACTAGGTGCGCAACTGGTTCCTTAAATCTTTATTGTACTTCTCATTCTCTTTAATAAATATGTTTAAATACAAAGGAGAAGATTATGAAAAAACAAAAGAAAGATATTTTTATAGTAGGATTAGCTCTATTTGGATCCTACTTTGGTGCAGGAAATCTTATATTTCCTCCTCTATTAGGATTTTTATCAGGAAGTCAATGGTCTTTGGCTGCAATAGGATTTTGCATTTCAGCAGTTTTAATGCCAGTAGTTGGATTATATGTAATTTCCAAAAATGGTGGCTCTCTTGAAGCCATGACTGAAGATATACACAAAAATTTTGCAAAGTTTTTATTATTATTTATAATGGTTTTTGCGGGATGTATTTCTGTGCCTCGTACAGGAGCGGTTGCTTATGAATTAGGATTTAAATCACTTTTTCCAAGCGTATCTATTGTATTATTTATCATTGGATATTTTGCTATTGCACTATATTTTTCATTGGATATATATAGAATGATTAATAGTGTTGGAAAATTTTTAACACCAGTTTTAGTAGTAGTATTACTTGGAATTATTATAAAGGGAATTTTTACTCCAATAGGGGTTCCAACACTTCCACAACAAAGTGGAGTTTTTACTCATTCATTTTTAGAAGGTTACCAAACAGGAGATTTAATAGTAAGTTACCTTATAGGAACAGTTTTTATAGGAGATATTATTTATAGAGGATATCGTACAAGTAGAGAAAGAAATAAATTAACTGCTTATTGTGGAGTAATAGCTTTAATTTTTTTAGCGGTAATTTATGTAGGACTTATATATCTAGGAGCTTCAGTAAGTAGCTATTATCCAAAAGATATAGATAGAAGCCAGTTATTATTGGCAATTGCTGAAAGAGTTTTAGGAAAGAATGGAATGATATTCCTTTCAATAGCTGTAGTTTTGGCTTGTGTTACAACTGCCATCGGTCAAATTACATCTATAGCAAACTTCTTCCATGACTTTTCAAATGGAAAGATACCTCACAAGATAGCTGCTGTAGTTTCATCAGTTGTTGGTGCTACAATTGCAGTACTTGGAGTTGAAAACATAGTTTACTATGCAACACCAATTTACAAGGGAGTTTATCCAAGCTTAATAGTATTAATGATTTTGGGTATTTTCCGTAAATTTATACCTAATAAACAAAGTTTTAGATATGCATTAATTTTTACATTGGCAGTAAGTGTATTAGAAGCAATTTTATCTGTAGCTAATGTACCTAGCATCAAGGCATTTATTGATATACTTCCACTAAGTAGTCTTGGATTTGCTTGGGTATTACCTGCTACACTTGGACTTATTGTAGGAGCTGTAAGTGGCAGTGAACCTATAACTCAATTTGAATAAAATAATTTTAAAGGAGAAATAAAAATGACAAAAAAATATAATACAAGCACAATCTGCGTGCAAGGTGGTTATGAACCAAAGAATGGAGAATCAAGAGTGGTTCCAATAGTACAATCAACAACTTTTAAATACGAATCATCAGAAAAAATGGGAGATTTATTTGACCTAAAAGATTCAGGATACTTTTATACAAGACTTGCAAACCCTACAAATGATGCAGTAGCAAATAAGATTTGCCAACTAGAAGGTGGAGTTGCAGCAATACTTACATCATCAGGACAAGCAGCAAATTTCTATGCAATATTAAATATAGCTAGTGCAGGAGATCATATAATTTCAACTTCTGCTATCTATGGTGGAACTTATAACCTTATAGCAAATACAATGAAAAATTTAGGAATTGAATCAACTTTTGTTGACCCTGATATTTCATTTGAAGAGTTAGAATCAAAGTTTAAACCAAATACAAAATTAATTTTTGGCGAAACTTTATCAAACCCATCACTTAATATATTAGATATAGAAAAATTTGCAAAAGTTGCTCATAAAAATGGATTGCCACTAATAGTTGATAACACATTCCCTACACCAATCTTCTGCAGACCTTTTGAATGGGGAGCAGATATTGTTACACACTCAACAACAAAATATATGAATGGTTCTGCAAATGCAGTTGGTGGAGCGGTTGTAGATTCAGGTAATTTTGATTGGACACAATATAGCGAAAAATATCCAGGTCTAACAACTCCAGATGAAACATATCATGGAACAGTATATACTGAAAGCTTTGGAAAGGGTGCATATATTACAAAAATGACAACTAACTTAATGAGAGATTTAGGTTCTATTCCTTCACCACAAAACTCATTCTATCTTGGAGTTGGACTAGAAACTTTACACTTAAGAATGGAAAGACATTTCGAAAATGCATTAGCACTTGCTAAACATTTAGAAAAACATCCTAAAGTGTCTTGGGTTTCTTTCTCAGGTTTAGAAAATGATAGCCAACACGAATTGGCACAAAAATATTTACCCAACGGATCTTGTGGAGTAATATCATTTGGAATCAAAGGTGGTAGAGAAGCTGCAGTTAAATTCATGGATTCTCTAAGACTTGCTGCAATTGTTACTCATGTAGCAGATACAAGAACTTGTGTTCTACATCCTGCATCAACAACTCATAGACAAATGAACGATGAAGAGTTAATAGCAGCGGGGGTATCTCCGGACTTAATCAGACTTTCAGTAGGTATAGAAGATATTCGTGATTTAATAGACGACATTAACCAAGCTTTAGAAAAATAAATTTGAATAAAGAACTTTAAAAGAGTTGTTTATAGTTGATATGATAATCAAGCATAACAACTCTTTTTTTAGTAAAAAGTAAAGATAAAAGAATGATAAGTTGTGATATAATATATTTGATAAGTTTAACTATGGGGGATGATATTATTTGGATAGAAAAGAGAATGAAAGTATTCGTTCAAAAATTTTAGGTATTTGTTTAATTTTAGCTATTTTAGCAATTGCTTTTTTTACATTTAGTCAACTTCTCCGAGGTGATGATACCTATGGCAATATTGAAAGAAGTGGACAGAGAATTGGCAATAGCATTTTTTATAAATATGATAACAAGATTTATGCACTTATTCCAAGTGGTGGATATTACATTGTAGAGGATGCAGATGTAGATTCTTTTAGTGTTATTAATTCAGAGAATACTTATGATTCTCGTGTAGTTGGAATTGATAAAAATCATGTTTATTTTGGAAATGTTAAAATTGAAGACCTTAATCCCAAAGAGATAACTAATGTTGGAAATGGATATTATACTGATGGTAAAAGTACTTATTTTTGTTCTTCACTTTCTGAGAGAAATGATGAGCTTTCCTATGTTTCAGAAATTTTTGGACATATAGTTCATGCTTTTTTTAAGGATAAAAAGCCTAAGTCATATATTTATCCATATCATAAATTAAATACTGAAAAGAAAATTTCGAAAATTAATAATTTAATATATTTTGCAACAGATGGATATGTGCTATATTACAAGGGAAAGGCTCTTGAAAACGCAGATGCAAATACTATGAAGCAGGTTTCTAAACATGGAGAGTATTTTTGTGATAAAAATAATGTTTATTATAAAAATGAACTTTTACCAATTAAAAATAGTGGGGAATTAGAAGTCGTTTCAGTTGAGCAGGGAGAGGATTTGCTTTATGATAAAAAGAGTGGAGAAGTTTTTAAAGGTAATTTTAGATTTGATGAAAGTTCTGCCCCTTATAGAGTAATTGGAAATAGTAGTTCTCATATTTATAATCTATTTTTTGCTTCAAAAGATGGAGTATATTTTTATAATCAAAGAAAAAAGAAGCAAATAAAAATTGGAGAAAATAATTTTAAAGGAAATATTGAATTTTTAGATGAAAATGTATTTTGTGATGAAGAAAATATGTATTTTTTAGATTCTTATGAAAAGTATATTGTTAGATTTAGAGTTCCACATATTAGACGATTGTATTCAAGAAATTCTCAAATAGTTAGCTTTGATAAAAAAGAAGGTTGGGAAAAAGTAAAAGACATACAAAGTAATGTAATAGGCTCCATTTGGACAAAAAATGGAAAATACTATTATTTTGACAATTTAGGAAATAGCCAACTTATTAACGATACAGTTTTTGAAATTACTGACAAAGAAGTATTGAACGAATTATTATCAGATGAAGGCAAAATAACTGTCGATAGAATTAGAGAAATAATAAAAGACGAAAAAATGAAAGCTGTATCAGGAGAAGTGAAATACACAGCAACTGTAAAATATAGTTATTATTACCTTTATATGATTTTATTATTTCCTTTTGTAATTGTTGGTAGCATATTAAAACAAAAAGGAAGAAGAAAACTACTTAAATATAATGAAAAATATAGGTAAAATATATACTACTATTAGATTTTTTAAAAATGTTTGATTAAAATAATACAGAATATATCATATAATGTCAAAAATGTTGATTTGTGAATTTTTGTGTGATTACAATGGTTATAGATAGTTGTATTCTAAATAACTTTGTGGTATAATTACACTGAAAAGTTATCAAAAGTATTGACAAATGTCGAAAGATGAAAGTTGTTTATTTATTTTTATACGGATAAATGAATTTGTCATTTTGATATGGAGGAAAATAAAAAAGGAGATGAAAAGATGAAGAACAAAATTAAAAAGTTCCTTTCTTTTTTTACAGCGTTAGTGATAGCTTTGGGTGTAATAATACCCGGAGCGTCTTCTGTTCATGCTGCAAATACATTAAATGTAGCACAATATACAAAAACTAGTGGAGTTGTAAAAGGAGTAAAAGGTAGCAATTCCGGAACTTATGAAGGAAAGTGGGATGCAAAGATTCCAATGGGAAAAGTGATGGCAGAAATTGAAAGCGAAATGAAAAAAGCTGCAGATTCTGGGTATTATCCACATGGAAAAGATGGAAAAAACAAGATAGCATATATTGAATACAAAGTTACATTCCCTGAAGGTGTAACTATTGACAGTGCTAAAATTACAACTGATAATTCAACTAGTATGTTTAATAAGGCGGCATTTACTCATACTGTAAACGGACAAGTTGTTACATTCAAATTCCCGTTACGTGATGAGAATTGGGCAGGTATATATAAACACTATAAAGACGATGGTGGAGCTGCATCAAATAAGACTATAGATATCAGTATTCCATATACTGTAAAAGCAAATAGTCTTAATGAAGCCAAAGCCGTAGAATCTAAAAATATAACTGCAAAAGGTGATTTTGAAACACATGCTAGTGGCTTTTGGTATTCAATTACTAAGAAGGTTTACAATACAGATGTTAGTACAAAACCATTAGCACCTGATTTTTCAAAGTCTGATGTATTTGTTAAATCTACAGAACAAGATATTTCACAAAAAGGAAATTTAGACGGAGATTTATTAGTTAATGGAAATACACAACATGATAAGGTGTACGAAGCTAATAAAAATGATTCATTGACTATGACCGGACTTTTAAATGTTTCTCCTATCAAGAAACAATTGAAAGAACTTGAAGATAAATATCCTTCTTCCGGTGTTGCAACAGATATTAAAGTAGAAAATGTAAATACCAGCTTTACAGCTAAAATGACTTTGCCGGAAGAAATGAAATTTGCAGATGGTTATACAGTTGAATTAGCCGGAGCAAATGGCAAGTTTAAGATTGCTGAACAAAAAGTAACCGGCAAAACAATTACTGTTACTCTTACTGTAGCAGATAACATCAAAACTTTTAAAGAAGTTAAAGAAGCTGTATATGGAGTAGAAAATGATTTAAAAGTTAATGTAAAAGGTGTTAAATTTGATACAGATAAGGCCAAAGCTAATACAAATTATACAATTAACGGAATGGTTTCCGGTAAATTCACAGCAAAGGCTACAAACATTCTTACAGGAAATGTAATCAATTTTGATTATATTTGGGAAGGTGTTCAACTTGCCGGAGGAGAAGATTCAACTGATCCTACTACTAAAGATATAAAATTAACACTTAAATATGTAGAAACTGCTGAAAATACATTCGAAGCAACTCAAAAATTATTAGGAGATATCTTAGTAGGAGATAATACAGAACATGATAAAGTTTATGAAGTTGAAAAGGGAACAAAAGTTGCTTTTACCGGTTCTTTAGATGTATCACCGGTTAAAAAACAAATGAAAGATATAGAAGAACAATTCAAAAAGACAAATACAGACCCTTCAACTATTAAAATTTCTGATTATAGTTCAACTTTTACAGCTACATTAACATTGCCTGAAGAAATGGATTTCGAAGGAAATCCGCAAGTATCATTATTGAATGATAATGGAAAATACAGGATAGTTAGTTCAAGTGTGAGCGGAAAAACTATAAAGGTAGTGATGACAGTAAATAAAGAAGTAAAATCATTTGCTGAATTAAAAGATGCCGTAAACGGAATGGAAGATAAGCTTAATGTTGTAGTTAATGGTGCTAGATTCAATAATAAAGCATTAGAAAATACAAATTATACAGTTAAAGGAACAATGACCGGAGAACTTAAGGCAAAAGCTAGAGAAACAGCAACTGGAAATGTGATTAATTTTAAGTTAAACTGGTATGCAGAACAACTACCGGAAGGAGCTGATGCAATTAATCCTACAAGTAAAGACATCACATTTACATTAAAATATGTAGCTAAAAAGCCACCGGTTAATCCAACAAATCCAACAACACCTGGTAATGAGAAACCAAATAATAAATTACCAAGAACAGGTGCAGGAACAAGTGCTTTATATACAGTTCTAGTTGGAATATCAGGAGCTTTAGTTGTTGGATTAAAAAGAAGAAAAAATGAAAATTAATAACTGTTAATTTCATAATAAAACATAAATAAATCGACCTTTGGATACGACTGAGCTATTTCTAGAGGTCGATTTTTGCATATTTATAATGTTTTTAGTGGCTTAATTGTAAGGGAGAAGATAATGGGAGTAATTTATTTCTTTGATAGGCATTTTAAAAGGTATCTTTTGAAAGGTAGCAAAGCACTTAATCCATCTGATACCGGTATTTTTCCAAATGGAATTTCATGTGTTAGGGAAGCGGATGTGAATATGTGGTTTTATACTAAAGATGGTAATACTATTGCTTTTGATTCAGGGCATATGAATTTTCCGAATGTCAATCTTGAGTTTGAAAAAATTAATATAAATCCGGGTAATATTAAACATGTTTTTTTAACTCATGTTGACGTAGATCATGCCGGTGGGATTGATCAGAATGGAAAGAATATTTTTCCAAATGCTCAAGTGTATATTGGCGAAAATGACGAACAATATTTAACTGGACAACTTCATAGAATGAAAAAATTAGGATTTTTAAAGCTTAATATTGGTGTAAGTTTATCTCCCGGATACAAGCTTATCCGAGACGGACAAGTTTTTGATGTTGAAGGTATAAAAATTGTAGCTATCCATATTCCTGGACATACAATTGGACACATGTGTTATATTGTTGATAACAAAATTCTTATAAGTGGAGATTGTTTAGCGATTAATAAAAAAGGTGGTTATCCATTCTTTGACTTTTTCACACAATTTCCGGAAATGAATAAAAAATCTTTAATTAAATTAAAAGAAAAAGTTAAGGGTTACAACATAGAAGCAGTCTGCACCGGTCATAGCGGATATAGAAAATTTGACGATAATACTTTTGCTCATATTGGCGAGACTGCGGATTTTGGCAGGAAAAATCATTTTGATGAAGATGCTCCTGATGATTGTATGAAATATTAGTTATAAATGAAAAGTTTAGTATGAAGATAATTATATATTCTATCTTAATTAATATAAAATTAAATAGGCTCCTGAATTACTGCTAGGAGCCTTTTAAGAAATTCAAAATATGTTTTAAGGGATTATATTTAGGGCAAATTATAATAAAATATAGAGCATATTATGAGGAGTACAAAATGGAACTAAAAACTATAGTTGAAAAGCAAAAAGAATTTTTTAACACAGATGAGACAAAATCTGTTGGATATAGAATTAGTATGTTACGAAAACTTGAGAATGTAATTAAAGAGAACGAAAAGCAAATACTATCTGCTCTATATGAGGATCTTTCAAAATCTGAAGCAGAAGCATATATGACCGAAATTGGAATAGTATATGGTGAAATTCGTGAGGCATTGAAAAATGTAAAGAAATGGAGTAAGCCTAAAAGAGTGAGAGGAAGTCTTGGGACATTTCCTGCTAAAAGCTATGTCTATTCAGAACCTTATGGAGTTGTATTAATAATATCTCCTTGGAATTATCCTTTTAATTTGTCTATTTCCCCATTGGTTGCTGCTATAGCCTCAGGAAATTGTGCTGTTATAAAATGCTCAAAAGAGAGTAAAAATACATCAAAAATTATTAGAGATATAATAAATAAAACATTTGAAGAAGAATATATTTACTGTGTAGATTCTGACCTTGATTATGACGAAATTCTTCATCAAAGATATGATTTTATATTTTTTACCGGAAGTGCAAGAGTTGGAAAAATCATAATGCGAGTTGCAAGTGAAAAATTAATTCCTGTATCTTTGGAGTTAGGGGGAAAGAGTCCTTGTATTATTGACGAAACAGCTGATATAAAACTTTCTGCAAAACGTATAATATGGGGGAAACTATTAAATGCGGGACAGACATGTGTTTCAATAGACTATATTGTTGTTCATAAAAATGTAAAAGAAGAACTTATTAAATATTTGCAAAAAGAAATTGGATTGAGATATCCTGACGCTGTAAATAACAAATCCTATCCAAAAATTATTAATACTCGTCATTATGAACGTCTTTTAAATTTAATAAAGACTGAGTCAAAAGTAATTGGCGGAAAAAGTAGTGATAGTGAAAGAAAGATTGAACCTACAATATTTCCTGATGTGGATTTTAATCACGAGATTATGAGAGATGAAATTTTTGGACCTTTGTTACCGATTATTGAGTATGATGATATAGATAAGGTTATTAATATAATTAAAGAGAGAGAAAAGCCATTAGCATGTTATATTTTTTCACAAAGAAAAGAAAAAGCCGATCATATTATTAACAGCCTTTCCTATGGAGGAGGTTGTGTTAATGATACTATAATGCAACTTGCAAATAGTCATGTTCCTTTTGGTGGAGTAGGAAATAGCGGTATGGGCTCTTATCATGGGAAACATGGTTTTGATTTATTAAGTCATAAAAAAGGAATTGTAAAAAATAAAACAATTTTTGATTTACCATTTAGATATGCACCTTTTGATTTGAAAAAATTGAACATATTTAAACGTATTATGTGATATATACAAATAAAAGATGTTATATTAAAATATAATATTTATAATTAAATTTTTTATCGATTTTAAATAGTATTTATAAAAGAGAATTCTTTTCTGATTGTTCAGCGGGATTCTTTTTTTGTGGACTTAATCTTAAATTATATCATAACATAATTATAACAATTAAAATATTAGACTTTACTGTCATTTTATGGTATAATAGACCTATAACTTTATATTTTATGTAAAAACCGGAATTAGTATAAATTTATTATGGATTTTTGAACTTTTATAAATGTTGGGGAACGTCTAATTTGTAAATTTTACATATAATCTAAAGTTTAAGTTTATTATGAAACAAAATAATAAAGTTTGAAAAGGTACTAGAAAGGGGAAGAAAAATTTGAAAAGAGATTTAATTAAAAGAAGTTTAAGTATTTTTCTCGTAGTTACGATGGTTTTTTCAATTATATTACATGCAAAGATTACAGCACATGCTGATGAATTGCATTCAAATGTAATAACAAAAGCAAATATTACAGATTTGGAGGGTAAGCCGATTACGAAGCCAATGCCTGCTTGGAAAGCATTTAGGATAAATGCGGAGTATGCATTGCCAAATAATCAAGTAAAAGAGGGGGATACTACAACATTGACATTGCCTAAAGGCTTTTCGCCGGCATCTCCATTTGATTTTAAGATTAAAGCTGGAAATGATGTTGTTGCAAATGGAAAAATAGTTGATGGTAATCCTGCAAAAGTGGTTATTACCTATACAAAATATGCTCAAGAACATTCCGGTGTTAAAGGGTCGTTTTATTTTAATATTCAAATTAATAGTAACACGCAAACTCAAACGGGTGTTATTCCAGTAACACTTACTGCAAAGGGAGATGGAACAGTTGTTCAAGCAGGCACTGTTACTTATAATCCGCAACAAGTTTCACCTGTACAAGTAATAAAAGGTGGCTGGATGGATAGTAAAGATAAAACTATAGGTCATTATAAAATAAGTATTAATCAATCCAATAAGGAAATGGTAAATGCAAAGGTAACTGATGAACTTTTGAATCCGGGAGTTCAATATGTTGAAAATTCATTCTAGATACTTGAAGGTAAATGGGTTAAAAATGCAACAGGAACAGATATTTTATTTACTGATGAGGTAGATGTAACTGCAAAATATAAAGACAAACTTAAGATTGAGGGCAATAAGTTTACACTTGATATTGGAAATAGACCTGCCGGTAAAGGACTAATGATTAGATATAAAGTTAAAATATCCTATGAACCAGTAGTGGGTGAAGAATTTAAAAACAAAGTGGAACTTATAGATGCCGGAAAAACTTTTAAGCATAATACGTCTTATAAAATTATAGATGCCAGTGGTGGTGGCGCAGGATATGTATATAAAATTAAAGTGCATAAAAAAGGAAATGACGGATCATCATTATCCGGAGCAATGTTTGATGTCATTCGTGTGCGTAACAACCAAAAAGTTGGAACTATTACTACCGGTACTGATGGAAAAGGTGAACTTGGAAATTTAGTTTTGGATAGATATAAACTCGTTGAAACAAAAGCACCTGACAATTATCTACCTTTAAAAGATCCGGTTTATGTTGAAGAGAAAGATTTTGATGAAAATAGCAGAATTGCATTAAAAACCATAGAAAATAAACTTAATGAAAAAATTTCTATTCCAGTAATTAAAAAATGGATTGGTCCTGCAAAAGATTCAGTAACTGTACAACTTAAAAAAGTAGGAAGTAATGATGTAATTCAAGAACATGAACTAAAAGCAAGTGAAAATTGGACATATACATTTACAGGACTAAATAAGTATGAAGCAGATGGTTCAGAAATTAAATATGAAGTAGTTGAAAAGAATGTACCTGAAGGATATACTTCAGAAATTACTGGAACAATGCAAGACGGATTTACAATTACGAACAAAAATACTGAAAAAGTAAAAATTCCTGTAGAAAAGAAATGGGAAGATAATAATAACCAAGACGGTAAGAGAGTTAAAGAAATAGTTGTAAGATTATTGCAAGACGGAATTCCTACAACTAATGTATTAAAATTGAACGAACAAAATAATTGGAAAGGTGAATTTACGGACCTTGACAAGTATAACGCTCAAGGAAATGAAATCAAGTACACTGTTAAGGAAGAAACAGTAGTAGAAGGATATGATACTGAAATAATTGCAGGACAGGTAGACGGAGCTCTAGGATATATAATCAAAAACAAACATAATGTTGAAAAAACTGAAATTCCTGTAGAAAAGAAATGGATTGGACCACAAAGTGTTGAACAAGTAACTGTAAAATTATTTGCCGATGGTGTAGATACCGGAAAAACTTTAACTTTAAAGAAAAGTGAAAATTGGAAAGGTAAATTTACAAACCTTGATAAATACAAAAATGGAAAAGAAATAGTTTATACAATCAAAGAAGCAAAAGTAGAAGGTTACGAAAGCAAGGTAGAAGGAAACGCAAAAGACGGTTTTGTGATTACAAATAAGAATGTAGAAAAGACAGAAGTTCCTGTAGAAAAGAAATGGCTAGGAAAGGCGCTAAAAGAAGTAGAAGTAAAACTTTTAGCAAATGGAAAAGAAGTTCAAACAGTTAAATTGAACGAAGCAAATTCATGGAAACATACATTCAAAAACTTGCCAAAATATGACGAAAACGGAAAAGAAATAACTTATACAGTTAAAGAAACAAAAGTAGATGGATATGAAAGCAAGGTAGAAGGAAATGCAAAAGACGGCTTTGTAATTACTAATAAGAATTTAGCGAAGACAGAAGTTCCTGTAGAAAAGAAATGGCTAGGAAAAGCTGTAAATGAAATTGAAGTTAAATTATTAGCAAATGGAAAAGAAGTACAAACAGCTAAATTAAACGAAGCAAATTCATGGGAACATACATTCAAAGACCTACCTGTATATGATGACAATGGAAAAGAAATAGAATATACAGTAAAAGAAGTAGCGATTGAAGGTTACGAAAGCAAGATAGAAGGAAATGCAAAAGACGGCTTTGTAATCACAAATAAGAATTTAGCAAAGACAGAAGTTCCAGTTGAAAAGAAATGGATAGGAAAAGCTGTAAATGAAATTGAAGTTAAATTATTAGCAAATGGAAAAGAAGT